>Ga0082212_10007828_pt1 | contig 14049 bp, 10 predicted proteins | sample TergutNt197P3_FD_71548 | JGI IMG/M metagenome (GOLD analysis project Ga0082212, IMG submission 71548) | Neocapritermes taracua P3 segment gut microbial communities from Petit-Saut dam, French Guiana - Nt197 P3 | ecosystem: Host-associated > Arthropoda: Insects > Digestive system > Gut ... | reverse complement strand
AAATAAATTAGATAACCTCTGGTCGCTTGACAACTGCGTTTTTAAGGCGTAAGTTTGTAGTATAATACTCATTTTTGCATTTCATTAAGGAGCGGCATGAACAGTGAAAACGATTCTTGTGGTGGATGACAACAGTGTCAATCTTTTAACCGCAAAGGAAACATTGTCACAATTTTACGAAGTGTTTACGCTGTCGTCTGCCGCGTCCATGTTTGATCTTTTGGAAAATGTCCCGCCTGACCTCATTCTATTGGACATCTTAATGCCGGAAATGAACGGATTTGAAACGTTAAAAAAATTGAAAGCCGAACCGCACTACGCGGACATACCTGTCATATTCCTGACAAGCAAAACTGACGATGATACGGAAGCGCAGGGTTTTGAATTGGGCGTTGTGGATTTTATTTCAAAACCATTTTCAAAACCTGTGCTTTTAAACCGAATAAAAACACACCTTGCAATCGAAGAAATCATACAAAAGCGGACGGAAAAACTTTTAAGGCTTCAAAACAGCATGGTATCCGTTCTGGCGAATATGCTTGAAAACCGCGACAAGCTGACAGGCGGACACATAGGACGCACGGCGAAGTACGTTAAAATACTTTTGGTCGCTATGCATGAAAACGGCTTATATGCGGATAAGACAAAGGGCTGGGATTTAGACGCTCTTGCTTCAGCGGCGCGCCTGCACGATATAGGAAAAATTGCTGTTACAGATTTAATTCTAAATAAAAGAGAGCGTCTAACGGACACCGAATATGAGATAATGAAAACCCATGCCGCCGAGGGAGAGACAATTATAGAAAGCATCATAGACGAATCGGGGGATGAGGAATTTTTGCAGAACGCCAAATTGTTTGCGGGCAACCACCATGAACGATGGGACGGCGCAGGCTATCCGCACGGGTTTAAACACGAGGAGATTCCTTTGCAGGGTCGTGTCATGGCGATAGCTGACGTGTACGATGCGCTTGTAAATGAGCGCCCGTATAAAAAAGCAAACTCGCATGAGGAAGCGGTCGAAATTATACGAAAAGGCAGCGGCACGCATTTTGATCCTCAAATTGTTGAAATTTTTCTGAAAGTCAGCGATTTATTTGCAGAGGTAAGCCAGGGCTATGACAGTAAGGCAGGAGCCGGCGCTCAGTGAAAAAAACAGAATATATGTCCGAATACGAGCTGATGAAATATACGCTCGCAAACGATGCTCTCAATGTCGCGTTATGGGACATGGAAATCGCGGATGCCGGTTCTGTACGCGGCAGCGATACGGTTAGTTATTCACAAGAACTCCGGCACGTGCTTGGCTTCACCGATGAAAGCGACTTCCCCAATCTGCTCTCAAGCTGGATGGAGAGGATTCACCCTGAAGACATCGAAAAGGTTTCCGCCTCCATTGCGGGGCATTTGAACGACAAAACCGGAAAAACGCCTTTTAATGTCGAATACCGCATCATGTTGAAAAACGGAGAGTACCGCCATTTCCACTCATTCGGGAAAGCGCTGAGGGACAGTTCAGGCATTCCGGTCAGAGCAGCCGGCGCAATCATGGATATAGACGAAAGAACGCGCTTACAGGAGCAGAGGGATGAAGCCGCACAGAAACTCGAACGCCGCGAAAAAATGCTGTCAGCGTTAAACGAAATGGCAGTTGCATTCCTTTCCCATGAAACTGAATCTTTTGAAGATGTCATGAACAAGAGTTTGAAGCCTCTCGCCAGTGTCGCCAGTGTGGACATTGTCGCTGTTTACAGGCTTTTGGACGGAAAAACCAAATTAGGACAAATTTATCTCTGGCAAGGGAAAACAATTCCTCTGAAGAAAGAACTGGTGGTACTGCCCGAAATCCCTCCCGTCCTCCGCTGGATTGATATTATGACAAAAAACAATTGTTACAATGCCAATGTGGACGATATGGCGAAAGACGAGGTTGACTTTTTGAGACCATTCGGCACTAAAGCGCTGTTTTTTGTGCCGATTTATGATCACAATAAATTTTGGGGCGTTGTTACTTTAGAAGATCACACCCGCTACCGGTATTTTGATGAGGATAGCCTGGATTTGCTGCAGTCTGCGGCGCACTTATGTGCGAGTGCAGTCATGCGGAACGAAATGGAACGCGGCATCAAAAAAATGGAAAGAGAAGTCGCCGAAGCGGAAACCACGCACATCATGCTTGATTCTGTCCCCCTAAGCTGCACTTTGATAGATAGAAACTCCAACATTCTGGATTGCAATAAAGAGGCGGAAAGACTTTTCGGCGTTTCCAAACAGGAAATACTCAGCCGGTTTTTTGATTTTTCACCGCAGACTCAGCCGGACGGGCAAAACTCAAAGGAAAAAGCGGTTGCGCTTTTTGACAAAACATTTGAGGAAGGACACCTTCAGTTTGAATGGGTGCACAATGACGCGCAAGGCGTTCCTATCCCTTCTGAGGTCACACTTGTCTGCGTAAAATACAAGGGCAGCGATATCATCGCGAGCTATACGCGCGATCTGCGCGAATTGAAAGAAGCTGAAGCCGAAGCGCGGGAAGCGGAAATGCGTACGCAAATAATGTTTGACGCCACGCCGCTGGGCGCGAATTTATGGAACAGGGATATACAAAATATTAGAACCAACGATGAAGCGGCGCGGCTCTTTGGATTGTCGGGCAAGCAGGAATATCTTGATAAGTTTTTTTACCTTTCGCCTGAGCATCAGCCGGACGGCTCGCTTTCATCGGAGAAAGCTGCAGAAATGGTGAAAAAAGCCTTTGATGTGGGTTATTTGCAATTTGAATGGATGCATCAAACGCTTGATGAAAAACAGGTGCCGTGTGAAATCACGCTCATCCGCATTAAAGAGAAAGATGATTACCTTGTCGCAGGCTACACCCGTGACTTGCGCAAACTGAAAGAAGCTGAAGCTGAAGCGCGGGAAACGGAAGTTCGCACGCAGATAATGCTGGATTCCGTGCCGTTGGGCGTAAACTTTTGGAACCGTGATTTTTGTCTTATTGACTGCAACCAGATAGCGCCGACCTTGTTCGGAATGACAGACAAGAAAGAATATATCGAAAAATTTTACAATTTCTCGCCGGAGTTCCAGCCGGACGGACGGAGCAGCAAGGAAGCAGTTGTTGAAGAATTAAAAAAAGCGTTTGCCAAAGATGGATACGGTCGTTTCGAATGGATGATGCAAAAGGAACCTGGCGGCGAGTTAATCCCCTGTGAAATCACGCTTGTCCGCGTAAAACATAAGGACGACTATGTAGTTGTAAGTTTCATTCAGGATTTGCGGGAGACGAAAGCTGCCATCACCCAAATGGAAAAAGCGGTTGAAGAAAAAACAGCGCTCAGTAATTTGGGAAATATATTGAACGGTTTGGACGCAATGGTGTGCGTCACCGATCCAAAAACATACGAAATCCTGTTTATGAACGACTACATGAAACATCATTACGAAGTTGAGGGAGACGTTGTCGGGCAATTATGCTACCGGATTGTTCGCGGCGGTGTCGACAAACGGTGCGATTTCTGTCCATGCGATCAGCTGAATAAAAACCCTGATTCAATAGTTGTTTGGGAGGAACAGTCCGCCGCAACAAAACGCATTTACCGTAATTTCGGCAGATATATACCTTGGCCCTCCGGGCAAATGGTGCATGTGCGGTACTCCGTTGACATGACGGAATTGATTGCCGCAAGGGAATATGCCGAAGAGAGCAACCGTTCCAAAGATATTTTTATGGCTCAGATGAGTCATGAAATACGCACTCCCATGAACGCAATTTTAGGCGTTACTGAAATTCAATTGCTTAGCGATCATTTGTCAGCGGAAGCTAAAGAAGGATTTATAAGGATTTATGAATCCGGCAGCCTGCTGTTGAATATTATCAACGACATCCTCGACTTTTCTAAAATCGATGCGGGCAAAATGGAAATCATTCCCCAACGGTATGAAGTTCCCAGCATGGTCAATGACACCGTGCAGCTAAACCGCCTGCACAACGAGAGCAAGCCGATTGATTTTATTCTGCAAATGGACGAAAACACTCCGGCGGAACTCATCGGCGATGAACTTCGCATCAAGCAGGTTTTGAACAACCTTCTTTCCAATGCTTTTAAGTATACAGACTCAGGCAGTGTTGAAATGTCGGTTTCAACTGCGCCCGCGCAGGATGATGAAACAGTGATTCTAATCCTTCGTGTAAGCGACACGGGGCAGGGCATGAAGAAAGATCAGCTCGACAGACTTTTCGAGGAGTATTCGCGTTTTAACATGGAAACAAACCGCGGTATAACCGGTACGGGCTTGGGTATGAACATCACAAAACGCCTCATAGAAAAAATGAACGGCGAAATTTTTGTGGAAAGCGAAATTGGAAAAGGTTCGGTGTTCACAGTACGTTTGCCGCAAAAAATCAGCGGTTCGGACGTATGCGGAGCTGATGTTGTAAACAGATTAAAGAACTTCGTTTTTCACAACACTTCAATCGTAAAAAGAATGCAGAGCGTCCACGAGTACATGCCTTACGGCAGCGTCCTGATTGTAGACGACATAGAATCCAATTTGTATGTAGCCAAAGGACTGCTGCTCCCTTACGGGCTGCGTATTGAAACCGCCAAAAGCGGTTTTGAAGCTATCGAAAAGATAGAGAACAACAGCGAATACGACATCGTGTTCATGGATCACATGATGCCGAAAATGGACGGAGTAAAAGCGACAAAAATCATACGAGACAAGGGATATAAACACCCTGTCATCGCGCTCACGGCAAACGCAATATCGGGGCAGTCTGAAATGTTTTTATCAAACGGTTTTGACGGCTTCATTTCAAAACCAATTGACTCGCGTGAGTTAGACCTTGTGCTGAAAGAGTTTATTCGTGACAGAAAACCTTCTGATGTTGTAGAAGCGGCTCGGCGCGAGAAGCGTGAAACATTTATCCCGCTGAAAAAAGAATTGAGTGAAATAGAAAAATATTTCGCCATGGATGCCGCGAGCGCTATTAATGTTCTTGAAGACATTTGCGCAAAAGCGGGCGCCATTGATGACGCTGACATAAAAACTTTTACAATAACCGTCCACGGCATGAAAAGCGCACTTGCAAACATCGGCGAAACTATATTGTCGAAATTTGCTTTTTCGCTGGAGAAAGCCGGAGAGACGCACAATATTGATGAGATCGTCAGCAAAACTCCCGTGTTTATAAATGAGCTTAAAATATTCACCGCTAACGTCATGCCGGAGAAGGCAAACGCTGCCGCGGAAATTTCGCAAAACGATATAATTCATTTAAAAGAAAAACTGTACGAGCTTAAAACGGCGTGTGAATCCTTTAAGATAAGAGACGCTGAAACAGTTTTAACCGTTTTGAAACAAAAAACATGGTCGCAGGAAATAACTGACGCTATCAATGAAATCTCTGCAAGTTTATTACACGGAAAATTCAAAGAAATACCGCCTCTTATCGAAAAAATTGTTAAAACGCCTGGCATAGTTTAACTTCACTTGACTTTATTTATAAGCATGTTTATTGTATATCAAAAGCGCCATGCGGCTGTCGTATAACGGCATTACCCTAGCTTCCCAAGCTCGTGACGCGGGTTCGACTCCCGTCAGCCGCTGAAAGTAATTATATTGACAAAAAATTAATGTTACGAAACCATATTTTATATTGAGGAATAATTCGGGAGTCGAAACCTTTTCGCGACCCTTGAGGGTTTAGCAGGTGCGTAAACCCGAAAGGGTAAACCGTCAGGATGACGGTTTAGCGGAAAGGGCGGGCTGAAGGTGTGAGGCAGGACGCCGAACACCGGAAGCCGACTCCCGTCAGCCGCTGAAAGTAATTATATTGACAAAAGATTTACGCCGCTTTTTACGGAGGAATAACAATGAACAGCTATTTCAACATGAATACAGATGCCGTTTTGAAAAATTTAAATACCGATGAACATAAAGGTCTAACCGCAGATGAAGCCGTTAAGCGGCAGGAAGAATTCGGTCTTAACAAATTTGCCGAGAAAAAAAAGGAAACGCTTTTCTCGCAGATAATCCGCCAGCTTAAAGATGTCGCTGTAATCATTTTGCTGCTTGCCGCCGTTCTTTCATTTTTGCTTGCGCTCCGCGAAGGAGCGGGTTTTATTGAGCCTGCCGTAATTATTTCCATTGTGATAATGAATGTGATTCTTGCAGTTACTCAGGAGCGCGGCGCGGAAAAAGCGCTGGAAGCGTTATCGGTGCTAAACAGTCCGACCTGTTATGTTATGAGGGGCGGCGTTAAGCAGGAGATAGATACTGCGCTTGTCGTCCCGGGCGACATTATTCTATTAAAGACAGGCGATCTGGTTCCGGCGGATGCGCGAATTATTAAGTGCGAAAGTTTCGCCGTTGACGAAGCATCCCTTACAGGTGAAAGCGAGCCTTCGGAAAAATCGCCTGATACATTGACAAAAGAGAACGCCCCTCTTGGAGACCAGCTCAACATGGTTTTTTCCGGCTGTCTTGTCGTTCACGGACATGCGGCGGCGGTCGTTATCGCAACAGGAATGAAAACGCAAATCGGAAAAATAGCGGGTTACCTCAACTATACAAAAAAGAATAAAACCCCTCTGCAACTGCGGCTGGATAAACTCGGCAAGGTGATCAGTACCATCGCTATTGTAGCGGCTTTCTCTATTTTTGTGATTGGACTTCTTCAGAAGCAGGAATTCTGGCACCTTGTTTTACTTGCGGTAACTCTTGCAGTTGCAGCAGTCCCAGAAACGCTTGCGCTCATTGTTACGCTCATGCTCACCTACGGCGTTAAGGAAATGGTAGGCAAGCACGCTCTTATTCGCAAATTGCAGGCGGTTGAAACACTGGGAAGCACTTCCGTTATCTGCTCTGACAAAACGGGAACGCTCACGCAGAACAAAATGACGATAAAGCGGCTATGGGTTTACGGAGGAACTCCCGTAAGCGATACCGATGCCGCTTCGCAGGAACATTTAACCTTGATGAAAAAATTTCTTCTTGCAAGTAATGTCACTGTTGAAAAGCATGAAGACGGCGAGGAAAAAATTGTCGGCGACCCGACAGAATCGGCAATCATGCGCCTTTGCCTTGACAAGGGAATAACAAGGGAACAACTGAAACTTGAGTACGAAAAAGTTGCAGAGATTCCATTCTCATCAGCAAGAAAGATGATGACGACTTTTCTTAAAAAACCGGACGGGCGTTATCTTGTTTTAACCAAAGGCGCTTTTGACAAAATACCTTTTAATCACAAAGACCCGAACTACATGAAGGAACTTGATGATGTGCATAATGCTTTCGCTCATGACGCATTGCGGGTAATTTCGCTTGCGTCAAAAGAGATAGACACGCTTCCGGCAAAGGACGATCTTGCAGGCATGGAAACCAATCTTGTTTTTGAAGGTTTCATCGGTTTGATCGATCCGCCGAGACCGGAAGCTGCCGCCGCGATTGCCCGCGCGAAAAAAGCCGGCGTACGCACAATCATGATAACAGGTGACCATGCGGAAACCGCCGGCGCAATCGCGAAAGAACTGCACATCATCGCCGCACACGAGGGTATAATCACAGGCGAAGAATTGGGAAAACTTACTGACGAGGAGTTATTTGACAGCATAGAATATTATTCCGTTTACGCGCGCGTGTCGCCCTCGGACAAAATCCGCATAGTGCAGGCATGGCAGAGCAGAGGCGCAGTCGTGTCGATGACGGGTGACGGCGTTAATGACGCGCCTGCTCTTAAAGCCGCCGATGTCGGCGTTGCGATGGGAATAAACGGAACTGAAGTTGCAAAGAGCGCGTCCGACATGATCCTGACCAATGATAACTTTTCGACAATAGTTGACGCTGTAAACGAAGGGCGCAAAGTTTTTGCCAACATCAAAAAACTTGTTTACTTCCTCATCGTTTGCAATATTTCTGAAATCGTAATCATGATCATCGGGCAGATTTCAGGCTGGGGCGTTCCCGTTACGCCAATGATGCTGCTCATTATAAACGTAATTGGCGATGGTATCCCTGGTCTTGCGCTTGCAAAAGAGCAATCGGACACTCGCATTATGAACAGAAAGCCGATAGACCGCGAAGAAAGTTTTTTCTCCGGCGGGCTTATGGAAGTTATTATTCAACAGACGATTATGTGCAGCATTGCTGTGCTTGCGGCTTTTTATGTCGGGAAATTTGTTTTGCTTCCCGGCGGTTTTATTCCGTCACATAACATAGGTCAGACAATGGCTTTCCTCGTACTCGGCTGGACTTCGTTACTGCACATATTTACGGTAAGAAGCAGAGTTTCCGTTTTCAAACGCTCGCTTAAAGACAATCCGCAGCTTCCAATAAGCGCCGGTATTATGTTTGCAGTTCTTGCCGCATTGGTTGCAATACCGTCTGTTGCAGGTGTTTTGGGATTTGCGGCAATGAGCGGACATCATTGGCTGATTGCGATTGGCGTTTCGCTTCTGCCAATTTTTGTTGCCGAGTATGGAAAGTTTTGGGACAACTACAAATATTATCATGCTGAAAAAAACCGCGTAGAACAGCAGAAGATACATTAGTTTTTTGCGGCGTTTTATTGTTCCCACAAATAATTCACAGGGACTGCCCAAATGTTCCGGCTGACTTGCATAAGCTCGGTTCCCGTATAAATGATGATGCCTTTTACAAACCTGTTGCCTGTTGTTTCCTGCAAGACGGTAATATTCGACCAATCCTTTTCTTTTATTGTTTGATCAAGTTTTACTTCAATTCCGATTATTTTTCCGTTTTGGTTCTCTATTACAAAATCAACTTCCCTGCCTTGATGCTGCACGGGGTTAAAATGCGAAACGGTAAAAGAGCCGGCAGCTTCCGCCGCCTTAATAATTTCCGTTGCAATAAAATTTTCGAATAAATGCCCCATTGCGTTTTTATCGTTTTTATAAATGTCAGCCATATCCCTCTGCATTATGTGGCATAACAAACTTGTATCGGTAAAATAAAGTTTTTTCTGCCTGATAAACCTTTTATTAAGTCTATTCGGTTTTGACCATGAAGGCAGTTCAAAAGTGAGAAATGTATTGTTGCAGAGGCCTTTGTATTTTTCGTAAGTTTTTGCATCAAGACCTATATCCTTCATTATGCTGGCATTGTTTAAAAGACTTCCGGCTCTCTGCGAAAGCGAAACAAGCAGTTGAAAAATGTTATCTGGATTTTTTATATCAGCTAAAGAGCGGACATCCCTTTGCAACAGAGTAGTAATGTAATCGTTAAACCATAGATAGCGGTTCTTTTTTTTATCAAGGGCGATTTCCGGGAATGTCGCATTGGAGATGATATTGACCAGGTTGGCGCGATGATACTTTTGCGGAAGCAGGGGAGTGTTCCATAATTTTTCCATAAAATTAATACCCGTTCCTTTTACTTCGGAAACCGAAAATGGATACAGCGTTAGAATTGACAGCCTGCCTACAAGCGCGTCCGAAAGTTTTGGCAGAGCGAATATATTCGCAGAACCGGTCAGTACATACAAGGCGCGGTTTTTATCGGCAAGGCGCTTTTCGTCTATTATCATTTTAAAATTACGGAACAATTCGGGAGCAAGCTGTACTTCGTCTATTATATTAAGCCTGTCCTGCGGCAGTTGTCTTAAAAAGCCGACAGGATCGTTTCTTGCAAAATTTAAATGGACAGGGTTGTCAAAGGTGATGTAGTTTAATCTTTTCCCTATGGAAATATTTTGAACCATAGTGGATTTTCCGCATTGTCTGGAACCGTTTAAATATAATAACGGTCTTGTTTTTATGGTTTGATTTACATAATTTTCCATTAATCTGTGGTTGTAAAACATTTAAGCCTCCTTTATATAATATGGTATCATAATACCATATTATATTAGATTGCAATATATATGGCAATAAAAATTAATCTGGAATATACGGAAAAACAACACTTATATTTTATAGTATTATAATACTATAAAATATAAGATTACGATACCATAAAATATAAATTAAACGAAAAAAGCCGCCTTGACAAAAACGTCTTAACGGGAAAGCATATAAAGCAGGGGGATTTATGTCAGAAAAAATTAATGCTGATTGCCAATGCACTTATGGATGTGTTCGTCACGGAAACTGCAAAGCCTGTCAGGAGTACCACAGAAAAAGCGGATCGCGCACAAACTGCGGAAAAGACGGCAAGGACAGCGAAAAAGATAACAAGCGTTAAGACCGCCGCAAAACTTAAAGAGTTTTGAATCTCACGCCCGCTGCTTCAAGCAGTTCAGGAATGTTGCTGCTGCCGAATACTGCCGCGGACAACAGCGCAATTTTGCCGCAGGTTAGGGCATCGTCTAATGCGTTGTGGGCATCGTAAACAATGCCGAAATGTTTTGCAAGGTTTGTCAGAGAGTGGGATTTTAATCCTTTCCATGTGCGGCGGGAAAGTTCGCATGTGCAAAAATTTTTTAGTTTTGGGATTTCCAGTTCGTAATAATCAAGAACAGCTCTGAGTACGCCCATGTCAAAAGAGGCATTGTGCGCCGCAAGCGGAAAACTTTCGATAAACATTAATATGTTTTCCCAAATGTCCGCAAAAACGGGAGCGTCCCTTACATCATCAACTGTTAAACCGTGAATCTCCGTAAAGTCGGGACGGATGTAAAGGCTCGGCGGACGTATAAGTGAATAAAAAGTGTCCACCGCTTTTCCATCGATAAATTTAACAAGTCCGATTGAACATGCGCTTTCCGGTGAGTATTTTGCGGTTTCAAAATCTATTGCGATAAAATTTAATGCGTTCAAAATTTATTTACCAAGTCTTTTAAAAACCCAATCAGGGTTTTTAGAGGTTCACTAGTTCCTGCGCTTTTTTTACAAGACTTCCAACGTCAAGACCGAAACGGTCAACAAGATAATCCTGCGTTCCCACTTCGCCGAACTCATCGCGGATGCCGATGCGCGCAAACTTGCACTTGCAGCAGCTACCGCTTTCCGCAAGAATTTCCGCCACTGCGCCGCCAAGCCCGCCTGCAATCTGCGCATTTTCCGCGCTTATTACAGCGCGCACTTTGCCGGCTTGCTCAAGTATCGCGTCTTTATCAATTGGTTTAAGCGTGAGAATATCAAGCACGCCCGCGCTTATCCCCGATGTCGCAAGAGTTTCGCACGCTTTAAGTGACTGGTTAACCATGAGGCTGCCCAGCGCGATAAAGCAAACATCTTTCCCCTCTTTTAAAACTTTTGCTTTTCCGAATTTAAAAGTTTCATTTTCGCCGTACAGGTACGGAACCGGCTTTCGAGGAATCCGCAGATAGTGACAGCCGTATTCTTCCGCCATAAGACGAACAAAGGCGGCGCATGAGCTTGGGTCTGACGGTTCAACGATTGTAAGACAGGGAACCACTCTCATCAGCGCGAGGTCTTCAAAGGGCATGTGTGTTCCGCCGTTGAAAGCCGCGGTTACGCCCGGGTCAGTGCCGATCAACTTAACGTTCAGTTTCGCGTAATTTGCGGAAAGGAAAAATTGATCAAAGACGCGCCGCGAAGAGAAGCACCCGAAACTTGACGCAAACGGAATCTTCCCCACTGTGGAAAGCCCTGAAGCAATGCCGACCATGTTCGCTTCCGCAATTCCGACATTCATAAATTGATCGGGATACGCTTTTTTGAATACGCCTGTGTTAGTACAGCTCATCAAATCCGCTTCAAGGACTACAATATTTTTATTTTTTTCAGCTAACGCTAAAAGCGTATCAACATACGCCATTCTCATTTCTTTCTGTTCTGCCATGATTTTCTCCTTAGTTTAGCGCCGCAATTGCTTCTTTGGCTTTTTCCATATCAAAAGCCATGCTGTGATTTTTCTCAACGCCCTCGGCGAAATTACAGCCTTTCCCCTTGATCGTGTTCATCACAATCATTGAAGGTCTTTCTTTTTCCGCAAGCGCTTTTTCAATCGCGCCGTCAAGCGCGGCAATGTCATGCCCGTCAACTTCCTGCGTAAACCAGCCGAACGCCGCCCACTTCGCGGACAGGTCGCCAAGGTCGAGAATGTCCTTTGTGAAGCCGTCAAGCTGTTGTTTGTTGTAATCGGTAAATGCGATAAGGTTTGAAAGTTTGTTGAAGCCGGCAAAAAGAGCGCCTTCCCAAACCTGCCCTTCATTTGATTCGCCGTCTCCGATTATCGTGTAAACCGTGGAAGATTTTTTGTCCATTCGCAAGCCAAGCGCGATCCCAAGGGCGGCGGAAAATCCCTGACCAAGAGAGCCGGTTGTCATATCAATGCCGGGAGTTTTGTTGCGGTCGCAATGACTGGGTAAACTTGTCCCGCCCTTGTTCAAAGTGGAAAGCCAGTCCTTTGGGAAAAAACCCTTGAGCGCAAGCGTTGCGTACACCGCAGGTCCCGAATGCCCTTTGGAAACCACAAGCTGGTCCCGCTCTTCCCAGCGCGGTTTCTGCGGATCAATTTTCATCCGGTGAAAGTATAAAAGGGCAAGAAGGTCTACAATAGACATCGCCCCCCCGATATGACCCGAACCAAGGGTCGCTATTTCTTCAATTGTCATTTTTCGGATTTCTTTTGCCTGATTTTTCAAAAAGCCTTCAGTTTCTTTATCCATATTTATCCCCTATTTAGTGCGGTCGGCTGACCGCACACTAAAATCGAACATGAAACGAAGTTTCATGATAACCCCTTAAAACGTGCGGTCGACTGACCGCACAATAAAATCGAACATGAAACGAAGTTTCATGATAACCCCTATTTCATGCGGTCTTACTCAATTTTTTTCATTATAACTTATTTTTATTAAATTGAAAATACCGGAGATTAAGATGAAATATTATAACGTTTTTCATAATGACATAAAAAAACACCCTGTTGTAAAACAGGGTGCTGTTCTTTATCGCTTCAGTTTTTAGAACATAAATCCAACGCGCAGACCGGGCTTAAACTCCCATCTTGACCATCTTCCATGTGCGCATGCAATAGAGGGTTCAACAAAGAATGATGAGATTGGAATCTTATAGCCTGTTTCAATTTCAACGATTAAATTTAGTTCACCGTCAACATCTTTTTCTTTGGTAAAGCCAATGCCAAATCCGCCGCCAACGAAGAGTCCTTCAAGCGCCTGTGACATTGGGTAATAACGGCCTTTTGCTGTTGCTCCAAAAAACACTTTGCTATAACCAGTAGCGCTGCCAATAAAGAAATCAACGTCTCCGCCAACGGTGAGATTTCTTGACATAGCATGTTCAAAGCCGGCGGCTATGTTGATTTGTAACCAGCCATCGCCTGATTCATCGATTCCAACAATTGCCGGATACAGATCCAAAGATACTGCGTTTGTCTGTGCAAATGCCATGCCGGCGCACGCAATCATGATTACAAGTACGAACAATTTTTTCATTTTTTGATACTCCTGTTTTCCATGACATTTCATGGATAGTCTTAACTGCCCTCAAGAGCAGTAATTTAATGATCTTACATTTTTTAAAAAGTTTCCGCAAGGGTTACAGCCGCCAATTTACAAAATAATGAAAAAGTATGTATAATGTATGAAAGAGGATAAGTATGAAACGATGTTTCATGTCCGATTTAACTGCGCAGCCGCATGGCTAGCCATGCGGCTGTGCTTTATAGAGGTGTGTATGCCATTATTACAGGTTAGGGATTTTCCCGCAGATGTTTATGAAAAAATTAAATACGAAGCGACTCAGCAGCACAGGACAATTGCCCAGCAAACGGTTGTTTTGATTAAAAGAGGGCTTTGTGAAGAGGGTTCCAATAAAGAGCGGCGCCGGCTGTTACTTGAAAAAATAAGAAAAAATGATGTTCCTGAAGAAGTAAAAGCAGTAGATGTCGTAAAATGGATTCGCGAGGACAGGAACAGATGATTGCAGTTATTGATGTCTGCGGGGCAGTGGAAATTATCTTAAACAAAGAAAAAGCTGATAAATTTGATAATGCTTTACAGAATGCAGATTTTTTAATTGCACCTGATTTGTTTATTTCTGAATTAACAAATACCTTTTGGAAATATCATGCAGCAAAAATACGGACTAAAGACGA
>Ga0082212_10007827_pt1 | contig 14050 bp, 9 predicted proteins | sample TergutNt197P3_FD_71548 | JGI IMG/M metagenome (GOLD analysis project Ga0082212, IMG submission 71548) | Neocapritermes taracua P3 segment gut microbial communities from Petit-Saut dam, French Guiana - Nt197 P3 | ecosystem: Host-associated > Arthropoda: Insects > Digestive system > Gut ... | reverse complement strand
AGCCGCGGCCCCTTGTCTGCGTTTTCGCGCGAATTGCCCGCCCGGGTTCAACCCCTTTTTATCTCCCGCACGGGGATCATCACCCGCATCAGATAGTTTGCCTCGTCAATGGTGCAGATCTCATTGAGCGGATACTCCTCGTAAGCGTCTCCGCATATCTCAAAGCCGTTGATTTCGATGTGATCCGTCAATCTTGCGTACAGATCGTCGCTTTGACCGTACCCGCCCCGTGTGTAGCCGACGGCATACATGGCGGCGGGTCTTTTATCGTGCCCTTTGGGATTGCTGAAATAGTAACGGTCCGGCCACCGCCAGTCTCCGCGCTTGACCCGCTCTTCCGAAAAAACAGCCCAAACGGGATAATCCAAATCATACTTCGGATACTTTTCGCTGATGGCGCGATAAAAGCTGAGCAGCGCGTCGTAGTCGTTCCTGCCCCGGCTGTAATCGTTCGGCTCTCCGAGGACTATGGCCTCCGCCGGAAGATGCTGTATCGTTATCTTGTTCTCATCGGCGTCCAAGGCCGAACGGATGGTCTTTCTCAAGTCGTTCAGCAAATTCCGGGCGTTGACCCGCTCTTCTATCACCGAATCGATTTTTTCGATACGCTGCGTAAACGCCTCGATTATCGACGCGGGCGTTCTTTTTTCAATCAGGTTTTTTATCTCCTCTAACGTCATGCCCAGTTTTTGCAGCGTTCTGATCACATTCATGACCGCTAACTGACCGCCGGAATAGCAGCGGTAATTATTGGCTCTGCGCGACACGGGAGTCAATAATCCTATTTTGTCATAGTACAGTAAAGTATCGCGGGTCGTCCGCGAAAACTTTGCGAATTGGTTGATCGTTAATAATCTGTCTGCCGGCATGCGACCCCTCCCCCTGTTTCCCGTATTCGGTGAAACTGTGTGTTTACAACACATATACCACAATATTTTTGCTTTAACAATGCATAAATCCGCTGATATTTTTTATTGAAAAAACCCTATTGACCCTCGGCTTGCACCATAGCTTATATTAAAAATCGAACGGCAAAAACCGATACGGAAGGCCCCGGCAGCCATGAAAAAATAATAAGAACGCTGTCCGGAGACGGGCATGAACGCCCGTGTCGGAAAACCTCTTGATTTTAACGAGCTTACGGCGGCGATCCGAAAATATTTGTATCAGAGCCGGGGCGGCGGGACCGTGCCCCTGCGCCCCGGCTCTGCACAGCTTAAAATAAAGGAGTGATTTGAAATGCAAAGCGACACAAAAGAAATATCCGCGGCGGAAGAACAAACCGAAAGCGACTTTTACGGCGAAGAAGAGCAGAACGGCAAAGACTATCCTTGGATCGTTTTTTCTCTTGACGGCGTCGAATACGGAGTCAACAGCAAGTTTGTATTGTCCATTGAGATTTTGGGAGAGATCACTCCCATCGCGGATACGCACGCCTGTTGCCCCGGAATCACCCGCTCGCGAGGCGATATGATAGAGCTTTTGGATCTGCGCGCTTTGTTCGGTATGGGCGGATACCGTTTCACAGCGTCCGACGGCGCCGACGTTCGCCAGATGATGGTGGTGATCGAAACAGACGGCGTAAAACGCGGCGTGATCGTAGACCGGGTCGTATCGGTCGAATACGTCGCGCAGTTTATCGACAGCGCCGTGAACGCGGGGAAAGGCGGCATATCATCCAAGTACATAAGCCGGATAGCCAAACGCGAAAAGGCAGCCGGTCCTTTGCTCATAATCGATACGGAAAGCCTCAGCGCGCGTTGAAGGCGGTTCAAGCCGGCAAAACATTAATTTACACGGGAGGGAATCATATTTATGAACCGATTTAAAAACATAAAGGTCAGAACGAAGATGGTCAGCGGTTTTTCCGTGGTGATCGTTTTATTGGCAATACTTGTCACATTAGCCGCGACGGAGCTCGCCTCGACGTCGGAAAGCTATGAATACGTCATTGAGTCGCCGCTTGAAGCCGAGATGCTTTTGCGTATGACAGACATCAATATCGGCGATCTGCGCCGGAGCGTTATGACCATGGCGCTGTTCGCTCACGCCGATGATCCCGGCATGGTCGAGCGGTATTACAAGTCCGCGCTTGAAGAATATGACGCCGGAATAAAAACTGTCGAGATCTATGAGGATTTGCTGATAAAAGACCCCTTTTTGTCGCCGGCGGAACTCGAGACAGAACTGAAGTATTCCGAGGCTTTGAAGAATTATTTTTCAATTTATAAAACGGACGTCTGCGACACTGTTTACAGGGACGCCATAGCGGGCAATCCGGAAGCCGTAGTCGAGCATGTGATCTCGGGCGTCGTCGTCGGCACCGAGTTGAGCGAGCTGATCTATGACCTGACGGTTTCCGCCGATGATCTGTCGCGGTCTATGATCGCCGATACAAAGGTCGAAGCCGACCGGGCTGTAATGATACTCTTGATGATCGCGGCTGCGGCCGCCGTGTTTTCGGTTTTGGCCGCCGTTTATATCTCCGGCCTGATCAGCAAACCATTATACGTGCTTTCCGCTTTTTTGAACAAGGCGGGGACCACCGGCGATATCCGCATCCTGCCGGAGGATCTGAAGACCATTAACGAGTATTCCGTGTACCGCGACGAGACCGGCAGGTGCATAGCGGGGGCGGCTTCTTTCATAAGGCATGTCACAAATATCGCGGAAGAGCTTGAAAGCGTCGCGGGAGGAAACCTGACAGGCGACGTAAAACTGCTTTCGGATGCGGACACTATGGGAAATTCCCTGAAAAACATGATCGAAAGCCTTAACCGGATGTTCGCCGAGATCAACGCGTCCACAGTGCAGGTCTCAATAGGCTCGAAACAGATAGCCGACGGCTCCCAGTCTTTGGCGCAGGGAGCTACTGAGCAGGCCTCTTCGGTGGAGCAGCTCTCCGCGTCAATATCGGAAATAGCGCAAAAAACGAAAGAAAACGCGGATATGGCCGGAAAAGCCGCCTCGCTCGCCGGCGTCATAAAGAACAACGCCGAAAAAGGCAATCTGCAAATGGACGAAATGATGTCCGCCGTCAAGGATATCAACCAAGCCAGCCAAAACATCAGTAAAGTCATAAAAGTTATAGACGACATCGCCTTCCAAACAAATATCTTGGCGCTCAACGCCGCGGTGGAAGCGGCGCGGGCCGGGCAGCACGGAAAAGGTTTCGCCGTCGTCGCGGAGGAAGTTCGAAATCTTGCCGCCAAAAGCGCGGAAGCCGCAAAAGAGACCGGGGAACTGATCGCAAATTCAATGGAAAAGGCTGAATTGGGTTCGACCATTGCCGGTGAAACCGCGGGCAGTCTTGATGAGATAGTCAACGGAATCAACGAGAGCAGCCGGATAGTCGAATTGATCGCGCGCTCCTCAAAAGAGCAGTCCGCCGCAACCGAGCAGATAAACCAAGGCATAGACCAAGTGGCGCAGGTCATACAGCAAAACAGCGCGACGGCCGAAGAGAGCGCCGCCGCGTCCGAGGAGATGAGCGGCCAAGCCGCAATGTTGGAGGATCTGATATCCAATTTCAAGATGAAAGACTCCGCCTCGGCACACCGTAAAGTTCTGCCGCCGGCGGAGCCTTCGCAAAAACGCCCGGGTCTGCCGCAAAGATCCGACGTCCGCCCGACCGGTGAAGGGCCGGCGAATCTCGGAAAATATTAACGCAGCGGCTAAGCGTAAAAATCCGCGACGGCTTTGAAGAAGAAATCGATATTTTCCCACGGGGCTAAAGGCGGTATGTCGCAGCCGGATGAAATAATGAAATTGGGATATTTTGAGCAGCTGTTCAAAACGTTCATTGTCGCGGCGTAAACCGATTCGGGCGTGCCGCTGCGAAATTGCCCCGCGGGATCGACATTTCCGCAAACTATCATGTCGCGCGGCACGATATCAAGCATCTCCCGCAGATCTATCGCGTTCCCGAAATGATAAGCGTAAGCTCCGATTTTTTTGATCGACTCGATTAGGGGTATCGTATTCCCGCAGTTATGGTAAATAACGGCGAAGCCCTCGTCTTGGACAGCGTCAGTGATCTTTTTGACATACGGCGTCGAAAATTCGTCGATAAGAGCGGGCGAGAGCAGTCCCGCTGCGGGCTCCGCGATAACGACGCCGTTCGCCCCGGTATCTTTGTACGCTTTTGCGTAACTGATAAGGAATTCCGCGGCCTTCGCAAGTGTTTTATGAACAAATTCCGGCTCCTCGAAACACTTGATCATGATCTCCGACATATCCATGAGTCTGCCGCTCAGAGAAAAAGGCCCGATGATACCCGCGAAGACCGGTCTGTCGGTTATGAGTTTGCAGGCTTTTTTGATAGCCTGCGTATATATGCCCGTTCTTTTTGTCCCGACGCTCGGAACGATCAGATCATCCGCGTCTTTTTCCGATTTTAATATGCTGCCGATGACAGTCGGCACCTCATGGTCGTCTACCTTGACGCTTGAGCCGAACTCCTCCGCCTCAACGGACAGATCCATCATACTCACGGCGGCAAGCGTATCGCAGCGGTCGGCGATGGCTTTCATGCCTTTTGCCTGAAGATCGCTGTCCGATATCAGTTCCCTGACGGTGATGCCCAATAGCGACGTGCTCGGAAAAGACAAAACAGGTACAGCTTTCTTTTTGTCCGACGCTGTTATCTCTTTGAACCAATTCTTCATATCCATTCGATACGCCCTCCTCTTTTGTGTCCCGCAGGCTCCGTTCCGGCCGGCGGCGGAACAAAATATATTTTACGTTGAGCGCGTCGCGCGTGTCAACCCCCAAACGCCGCCCGCCGCAGCCCGGGTCAGTCTTACAAATATGAGCGCATGACGGCTCCGCCTCTCATGATATCATTATAATCAGCGTATCCGCCGGGGTCTTCATCCTCTTGCGGGGAGGAGTTCAAAGACCCCGCTATTACCCTGCTCACGGCGAAGTATCTCAGAGCGTCCACCGTGTGGGTAACGTCGTGCGGCTCCTTCGCGCAGTCGTTCGGGTTACGCTCGTCCGCCCGGATCGCCTGAATATCGCTTATGATATTTTTGCAGTTTTCAAAAAATACTATCCCCGGCCGTTTTTCCCGGGCCCCCGGCACATCTCTTTCGGCAAGAAGCTCATGTATCTGCAAATGCCCCTGCACCCGGTTGTTCGACGCTCTTATAAGCCCTATGCCGTTTAAAGCGAAGACCTCCGCCATTGTCTTGCCCGTGTCCTTCAGAGTGCTCCACATGTCCGGCGGCGCGAAGGTCGCCTCTATCTTCTCCTGCGGCAAGGTCATCGAAAGCATCTCCTTCGCGGCGTCTTGAACGATCAGTTTTTCTTTGCAAAGTTCCCGGTAGACATAAGAGCGCCCCTCGGGGTCGACGGCGATATGGAAACAGGCTAACATGTCGAGACCGTAGTCGAAGGCCCTGTATCGCGGCCATGCATCCGGTATCTTAAAAGCTTTAACGACGTGCTTCGCCTCCGAGAATTCCGGGAAATAACTCCCCGACATCGCGTCCCAGTCGCCGTATCTGTGCGCCCTGCGAAGATGCTCCGGCAAAGAGGACAGCATCTGCAAATACTGCGGCGACTTCTCCAAAAGATGTTTATTATCCTCCACCGTAGCGAATATGAACTTATAATCCTTCGGGTTCTCATTTTCCTCGGGATTTTCCTTGTTCCGTTTAAAATCCCCGTCGATAAACAGCCGCTTCACCCAACTGTGCCCCACGCCCCCGGGGTTGCAGGTCAGATAAAACCGCTTCGGTATATCGTTCACGCCGCGCAAACAGCCGCCCAAGGTCCGAAACTCCCGCTCGGTGAACTGCGTCGCCTCGTCCGTGAATATCCAGTCATATTCCTGGCCCTGATATTCCGTTTCGGAAGACGAATTCCGGAAATGCCCGAAGCGTATAGTGGAACCGTTCACAAAATGCATCACCCGCAAAGTCCCGTTGTACACCGCCAAGGTCCTCGGTATCATCGTTTTTATCGGCTCGATGTGATTGCCCTGAAGCTCCGGATAGGTCCTTCGCAATATGAGTATCTTTATCCCCGGCCACCTCAAGGCCCCGCCCACGGCCTTGACCCTCACGGCATGAGATTTTCCTCCGCCTCTCGCTCCGCCGTAAGCCGTATACAGAGCCCTGCTCTCATAGAACAGCCTCTGCTTCGGGTTTGCTTCCCCGAAGTCAAGTAAAACGCCCTTTTCGGCGTTTTTTTTATTCGCATACAACAAAGATATCTCCTTTGTATTTCCCGTCCCGCCGGACGGCAGCCCGGCGCTCGCCGCCTCCTCCGTCAAAAGGCCGCATCAGCGGCAGCGGTCGATCAGCAATGCACATGGTTTTTGCAGCACTTGCACCACACGACCGCCCCGCCGCCGCCCGGGAGTATTTGCAAAAGCGCTTTGCCGCAGTCCGGGCAGAACGCCGGTCCGCCGTTTTTGTCAACTCTCGCGCGTTTCAGTCTCCCGATCTGTTCCTCGTTTAAAAGCCTGAACATATATTTGTCCTCCCCCGGAAAAATTCAGTCAAAGGCTTCTTGCTCGCCGACCCCGGCTATAGTCAATGTGACCCGCACATCGCCGGTGTTTTTATCCGCTCGGCTTTCGGCGGCTGAAAAAGGCTTTTGTTTAAGAAGTCCCGTCAAAAAAGCCGCCTTGTTTTTATCGCCCATACCGAGCTGTACGATCCGGTCCGATATCTTCAGCTTTGCCTCGGAAAGGACGCCGGCATGCTCCGCATCGCCCTTTCGCCCGGACAGGAGTTCTTCCGCCTCCTCCTCCGTCAGGCCGAGCCGCAGGAGAAGCCCCGGCCAGCTGTAGAACATCGGCTCGCCGCCCGGCGCGTTTCGGTCGTCAACGCTTTGAAAATAAGCGTCCGCTTCCTTTTTAAGTTTTTTCGCCGAATAACTTTTCTCGGGCATTTTCGCGATCCCGCCTTTTTGCGGCCGTTTTTTCCGGCCCGGATTTTTCGCGGCAATGCTAAGTGAAAACCGGAGCCTTGTCAAGCCCCGGTTTAATGATCTTGTCCGGCGTAAGGTTGCGACGATTATGTGCTGCAGCTCCTGAATACAAAACGTCAGGCAATTTGGATACGCGAATTGCCGGTTTCGCGATGTATATTCGTTTGTTTATAACTTTTTTACATATATAATGTCAAAATCGCACTTGTAATACTGAATATTATGTGATATTGTGTTACCATCCAAAATATTTTCGAACGGTCGGAAGGCCGGGCGGCAGCTTTTGCGTAAATTAATAAGGAGGGATTTAAATGAACAAGGTGAAAAGAAACCGGACAAAAAGAGCGCCGATATCATTTTTCCTGATAGCGGCGATGCTGATTGCCTCCGTCGCGTATATAGCCGGCACGGCGGCCGACACCGACAGCTGGGACCTCGCGAATTACGTCAACAATGTGGAAATCAGGGATTCGAACGGCGATCCGGTCGTCGACGACACTTTCAATTTCGGCAAGACTTATATCTTCAGCATTGAATTCCTCGAACCGAACGACTCCGGCATGACATTCGAGGAATACGGCCCCAGCGGCGTTCTTGTGTACAAGCTCCCTAACGCACTCGATGTAAAAGCCGCCGTTACAGACAAGCCGATCCGCATCAACGACATTGAGGTCGGCGTCTACTCTATAGACACCGGCGGCAATGTCGAGGTCCGGTTCTATGACACGGACAAAGAGGGAAATCCTCTTGCGGACGAAAACTTTATCGAACACTATTCAGACATCTGTTTCACAATGGAATTGAGCGCGACCTTCACGGACGAAGCCGAAAGCGGCGAGATCGAATTCGGTTTCGGCTCAAACGCGACCATTACCATAACCCTCGATTACCCCAAGCCGGATATGACGGTCACGAAAACAGCCGGGACTTTCAATGCGGCCGATGAGACCGTTACTTATACGATAGCGATCACGGCCCCGGGTACCAACAGCGACGCGCGCCCGCAAAACCTTGAAAATATAACGCTCACGGACATCCCGCGCATAGGGACCGGCACATATTTGAGCAGTTCCACCCCGGATATATACTCAGATTTCCGCTACAGCAAGGACAACGTCAACTGGGAATATCCCGACGCTTCATGGGGGCAGCAGTCGCAGCACAGCAACCGCATGGGGCTTTATTTCGCGTTTCCGGGAACCGTCAGCCTTGCTCCCGGCGAGACGCTGTATGCGGAATACACGATTGACGTCAAAGGCTTGGTCGCCGCCAACACTTCAAGCGGGAGAGCGCCCGGCCAGTACGATTTCGCTTTAAACAACACGGTGACCGTCAAAAGCGGCGACGACATTACAGGGACCGACGAAGCCGCGCGAACCGTGACCAAGCGTTTTATCGATAAATCAATCACCAACTCACCAAACAACAATCCCTCCTCGATAAGCTGGAAATCCGTGGTCGGCGACGGATCGAAGTCGCTGAACGGAAAAGATATTACTGACGTTATGACCTCTGATCAGGCATCAAACGGTTTCACGATAGGATTTCCCGCTTCAATAACAGTAAAATTATACGGCCCGCCGGGCGCGGGCGGAGTGTTCGGAGTTCCGATTGATACGCATATCTGCGATAAAACAGACGGCTGTTTCACCTTCACAACAACGACGAGCGGAGAAAATTTTACTTACAAGGTTCCGACCGATAAGGACGATATCCGCCGCGTCGAGTTCGAATATACAACAACTGTCACTCAGCTTACGTCGACATCCTCACCCGGTTCGGTTATATACAAAAACAAAATCACTGCAGACGATTTCGAAAGAGAAATAAGCCATACAGCGAACCGGCCGAATCCCTCGGCGCCGACCGGCACATTTACACTCAAAAAAGAATCGTCGGGAATCAAATACAACGGTTCCGTCTATTACGTGGATTATAAGATCACAGTTTTCGTCCCTGCGGGAAATGAGGGAAAAGGGTTCTACGTCCGCGACAATATGATAATCGACGGTATCGCTGTCGACATTACGAACCCCGTTACCAAACTTGCTCCCGTCTCTGTCAATCTGTATTATGGGGACGTTGTTTCTGCCGCCAACGAGGTACCCGGTTTTGCGGCTAATGCAGGTAACAGTAATTATCGCTTTCAGAACAGTTCACCGAACTGGCTGCTTAATTTCGGCGGAGAATCAGACTATACCAGAAGCACATGGAAATACAACGAAGCGACGACCTTGGTCATTACATACAGGCTGCCGCTGAGCCTCACGGTCACCGTCGGCGGAAAAGCGACGACGCTTTCAGATATCCTCAGTTCCTCCTCCGGCGCCGTCTTGACCAATGAGACACGGATAAGAAACGCGAGCGCAAGCGATATCATTCCCGTCGCTCAAACACGCGACAGATGGCCGATATTCAAAAATGCTCAAGTAAACGGCGCCGACGTCACAGTTTTTGACTACACCGTCACGATCAACGGCAATTCGGTCGGACGCCGCGCGCTCTTTAATAATTACCCGGACACCGCGATATTTACCGACGTATTTGACGCGGGCCTCGAATATGTGCCGAACTCACTTTATGTAAAGGTAGGCACGGATTATTACGGCCCCTATGACGTCCTGAAAAATGACCTGACCGATACGTTGGTCCCGAATATGATATCGGTCGACTTTTCCGAACTGATGCAATTTTCCGCTTGGAACGCAGCCGGCGGCCCATCAGACGCCCCGGGCACACCGTCGAATCCGAATTGGTACGCCGCGGACAACGTCGGATTTGAGCTTCATTATCAGCTGCGGGTAAAGGAACCCGCCGGAGAAGACGGCAAGGAATTCGGAAACAAAGCGACAATAATTTCAACCGTGCAGGGCTGTGAGTTTTCAAGCGAAGCGTCCGTGACGTACTGGGATTACAACCCGCTCTCGAAGAAAATGACCCACGCGAGTCCCGGCTCCGTCAATATAGACGTCGACGTGCGTATCAATCCGGACGGCATAAAGATCGCCCCCGACGGCATTGAGACCTTGAACGCAGTGGATACGATGAGTCCGAATTTAAACTTCATACGCGACAGCATAAAGATTTTCACGGAGACCTCTCCCGGCTCCGGCTCTTGGACGCAGCAAGCTGTAAGCAATATTCCGGGCGAGCTGTGGGGCATTAAAGCGAACAGTCCTCAAGAGATGGAATTTACGATAAAAGACGAGACTTCGATAAAAATCACCTATACGGCGCTCGTCACGACGCCTGCCGGCCAGAATACGGACACAGTGGTCAACAGCATCGAACTCAAAGGCACGGGCTATAAAAACAGCGATTCCATAGGGACCTTCCTGGTCACGGACACGAGCGCGTTCGCATCGGCAAACAGAGAAAAGTTATATCTGGTCAAAAATGACGCCGACGAAGGCACAGGTCTGAGCGGCGCTGAATTTGACCTGTATATGCAGCTGCCGAATAACTCAGCTTTCATGGGAAGCTCGGCGACGCCGCTTTCGATCGGCGGGAGAAGCTTCTACAAGATTGCGCCCGCGTCCGGCGGCGACGGCGGAGTTTATACGCTCGATTCCCGTTGGATAACGCCCTCGCACAAGGCCTTGTACCTGATCGCCGAGACAAAGGCGCCGGCGGACTATAAGCTGCCGGCCGCGCCTGACAGCTATACTTTCTTCGTCCTTTCCGGTATGCCGGACGGAGAAAAAGAGGTTTTGGAAGCTTCCTTGGAGCAGACCTTCAGCCGGGATATCAAAATCTCGGAACTGCTGTCCGATCAGATCATCATAACCAACTCGAAAACGACCTCCAAACCGCCCATCGATCCCCCCACGGACCCGCCCACAGATCCTCCCACAGACCCGCCCACAGATCCGCCGGGCGACGATGATGACGACGACGATGACGACTATACGCCGCCTCCCGCGGACCCGCCGGAGCGCCCCCTGCCTCCCTCGCCCCCCGGCAATACGCTCATCCCGGGAGACGATCCCGACACTTGGGTCGAACTCGACGAGAACGGAGTGCCGCTTGCCGTTTGGCGCTGGGACCCCGATCTGGAGGAATGGATATCCGAAGACCCGCCGCCCTTGGCCATGATGCTGCCCGCGACCGGTGACATGGGCGCGCTGTCCTGCCTGATCGCAGCTCTCGCCGTCTCCGGCCTCAGCCTCGGCGTTATCCTGAGAATGAAGATCGCCGGCAAACCCAAACGTTATATTTGGTGACCCCGCATATACCCCCCTCCCCCCGGTTTTGTGCTTTGACGCTCAAAACCGGGGTTTTTGTTTTCCCCTGCCGGGGGATAATTCCCGAGGGGCAGGGACGATGAGGGCATCGTCACCTGCGACCGGCTTTCCGCGATTTCGGAAAGAACCGGGGTAAACGCAGCCCCGTAGGGGACGCGCCCCTACATGGTGCATCCGTTCCCCCCGGCGGGGAATGCCGACGCTCTCGCGAGATACACCAGCGGCAACAATTACTAATTCAATTCGGTTATTTATAACCATTTTGCATAATTAATGTTAAAACGCACTTGCGAATGTGTAATTTTTGTGATATTGTGTAACCAATAGAGTTTCTGCCCTGAGGATTGCCGGTCGCTCGGCGTCCCCGACGTAATTTAAGGAGGGTTCATCATGGAACGTCGAAAAAGCAACATTCAAAAAATGCTCGCCGCCGGACTCGCGCTTGTTTTTCTCCTGACCTGCGCTTTAACGACGCCCGGCCTGTTCAGAACGGCCTCCGCAGACGGCGACAGGCGGGTCGACATTGTCGACGAGATCACCCTTTCCACGTTTCGCAGTTGGAATACTCCCTCGGAGAATCTTTTCTTCACATGGACACCCGCGGGCGGAGAATCGACTGTGACGATCACTCTCAGTTGGTGGGAGATCATCTATTTTGACGTCCGGTGTTCCGACCTGCAGCTGAAAAGCCAATCTCCCGCCGACAAGCTGAAGGACGGGGACTGGTTTGAGATCGTTATCCCGGACGATTTCAACAGCAGCTTTGTAAAAGAAGTAAATAACGCCGATTTCTATGAAAAACACTCCCCTTATGAAAAGATGGGAACTTATTCCGTAAAAAACAGACCGGACGGCACAACGGTGCTGACCGTGGTCTTCAACGATTATGCGGATGATCATGACGATATCTCCGCCGAATTCAGAATTGCTCTCAATTACTCCAACGCGACCGTAGACATAAACAAACCCTTTGTATTCACTGTTAACGGGGACATATCCGTTACAGCCTCCGGGGGCGGGGGCGGGATATCCGTCGATAAACCGACCGGTAATATCAGCGAAGCCTATAAATACGGGGATATCGTGTATGATACTTCGGGAAACCCGCTTAAGGTGAAGATAGACGGCGTTGATTACTACGTTTTTGACTGGACTCTGCGCGTAAATTTACACTTTGATTATCATTCTGCATTGACCCTGACGGATACTCTCTCAGGCAATCATAAGTTTATAACCGATCCTGCCCTGAGAAAGAACGGAACTTCGGGGGACTACCTGAATTCGGTCACGATGTATGAGTATTACGGGCTGGACGGCTATCCGTCCGAAACAAGAAAAGACACATTCTCTCTTCTGTACCGTACAGACGCTTTGTGGGACGATATGGAAACACGGAGGATAGTACGCAGTGATTCAGCTCCGGGTTCATTTACATGGGACCGCAATACCGGCCTTGATTCAAACCCCGCTATGAGCTTGGCAGACTTTACCCGCACAGACGATGTCATGACAATAGAACTCAGCAGCGTGGCAAGGCCGCTTATAATTGAATATTACACGCTGGCGACTGTTGAACTCGGCGAACTCGACATTGCGGATCAGACAAAAATGGACACATTTTCGAATAACGTCACCGGATTCGGCAGCAGCAGCATATCCTCTGAGGTCGAGGCTTATTTTTCACATTCATCCGGCAGCGGCAGCGGCAGCGTTCCGACTTACGCCATCGAATTTATTAAGGTCGACGAAAACAATAAATCAACAACGCTGTCCGGCGCGCAGTTCCGATTATATAAAGAGGAAGCGTGTTCCACACTGCTGTCGGTGTCGGACGCCACCGCTTCCGACGGAAAGATTAAATTCACAGTTCCCGCCGGAACATACTATCTGAAAGAAGCAGTCGCACCGGACGGATATGAGCTTTCAGACAAGGTATACAAAATAGATGTCGTGAGCGGCAGTAATTTCACGGTCTATGATTCGGACGGCGGCGGTTGGACGCCTGTAAGCGATAAAAAGATCGTCAACAGCCTGTCATCCGGCCCGCCGCCCTCGACAGGCGATCTGAAAATCAAAAAGATGATAACAGACTCGGCGGACACGCAAAAATTCACATTCACGCTGACGGGTCCGGACGGACCGGCGACTGTGGACCTGAGCGGTTACGCGGCAAACGACGGCAATGACGACGGAACGTTTAAATTGGGCCACGGCGATGAAATCACCGTAACCGGATTGGCGCCGGGCGTCTATACCGTTACGGAAGCGAATACCGGATACACTACCGAGTATACTGTCGGAGCGGCAGGGTCGGAACCGGGCGCATCGGCGGAGGCGACAGTTGCTCCGGGGACGCCGGTATCGATCGTATTCATGAATACGAAAAACGTCCCGCCGCCCGAACCCGGCACGGCCGTTATCGAAGTAACAAAAAGCGTGATCGGCGCCGGAGCGCCCTCCGGCACGCAGCTCACATTCACTCTGACGCAAGTTGAAAACGAAAACGGAGACGAGTGGACGGGCGAGATCCAGATAACCGATGAAAAGCATGTCACGACCAACGCGACCGGCCCGAAAGACTATGAATTCTTTTTCGAGATCGAAGACCTGACGGAAGACGGCAGCCCCTATTTCTTTAAAATCAAAGAGACTAAGGGCGGCAGCGGGTCATCCTGGGCAAACGACGTTAAGGAACGTATCGTAAAAGTTGAGATCGAAGACGGGCTTTCCGAGGTCACATGGCTCGGAGCCGCCGGCAGTCATGTATTCAAAAACACATACACCAATAAACCGCCCGTGATCACCGATCCTCCTGCGGATCCGCCCGCCGACCCTCCCGCCGATCCTCCCAAAGACCCGCCCGC
>Ga0082212_10007826_pt1 | contig 14051 bp, 14 predicted proteins | sample TergutNt197P3_FD_71548 | JGI IMG/M metagenome (GOLD analysis project Ga0082212, IMG submission 71548) | Neocapritermes taracua P3 segment gut microbial communities from Petit-Saut dam, French Guiana - Nt197 P3 | ecosystem: Host-associated > Arthropoda: Insects > Digestive system > Gut ... | reverse complement strand
CGGCGGCGAGCTGCTCGGCGCCCTCCGGGCCGATGAAGCCGGCGCCGGGCGCCACGGCGCGGCGGGCGCCGCCGTCGACCCAGGAGCGGACCGTCACGGCGTCGGGCACCGTGCGCAGCGTGCGCACGCGGGGGGAGTCGAGGCCCGGGATCGGCGGCCGGACGGCCTGCGCGCCGGGTGCCAGGACGAGCGCGTCGTAGGCGATGGTCTGCTCGCCGGCGGGCGTGCGCGCCGTGACGGTGCGGGCGGCGGCGTCGAGCGCGACGACGTCGTGTCGCGTGCGGACGTCCAGGTTCAGCGATGCCTGGAGCGACGCGGGGGTCTGGACCAGCAGGGCGTCGGCCGAGGCGATCTCGCCGCCCACGTGGTATGGCAGGCCGCAGCCGGCAAAGGAGACGTGCTCGCCGCGCTCGAGCACGACGATCTCGGCCGACTCGTCCAGCCGGCGGGCGCGCGCGGCGGCGCTCATGCCGGTGGCGACGCCACCCACGATCACGATGCGCATCAGGCACCCGCCGTCTGGGCCGCGGCCTGCTGCTCGGCGACCTGGCGGTGCACCTCGGCCATGTCGATGCCGCGGATCGCCGCGACGAGCTCCTCGAGCTGCCGCGCGGGGAGCGCGCCGGCCTGCTCGAAGACGATGACGTTCTCGCGGAACGCCATGAGCGTGGGGATGGACGTGATCGCGAACTCGGCGGCGAGCTGCTGCTGCGCCTCGGTGTCGACCTTGCCGAAGACGATGTCGGGGTGCTGCTCCGAGGCGGCCTCGAACACCGGGGCGAAGGAGCGGCAAGGACCGCACCACTCGGCCCAGAAGTCCAGCAGCACGATGTCGCTGCCGGCGATGGTCGCCTCGAGGGTGTCGAGGGTGATCTCACGCGTTGCCATGCCAGAAGAATATACCCCCGGGGGTTTCGAACATACCCCCGGGGGTGTGGGGCTGGTCACCGTCGGCGCGCCGTCAGCGCGGGGCGCGGGCCCGCCGCTCGGCGAGGTCGGCGTCCGTGATGGCCCGCACGGGGCGGCAGGGGACGCCCAGGGCGACCGTCATCGCGGGCACGTCGTGCGTGACCACGCTGCCCGCGCCGATCACCGACCCGTAGCCGATGTGCACGCCCGGCAGCACCACGACGTTGCTGCCGATCCACACCTTGTCGGCGATGGTCACGGGCTCGGAGAAGCGCCCGAAGTCCACGCGCAGCTCGGGGTGCACCGGGTGGCCGGTCGTGGCGATGGTGACGTTCGGGGCGATCATCACGCCGTCCCCGATGTGGATGTCGACGTCGTCGACGAACGTCAGGTTGACGTTGCCGAAGAAGTCGTCGCCGAGGTGCACGTTGCTGCCGAAGGCCGCGTGGAACGGCGGCAGCAGCACGGTGCGCTCCCCGACGGACGCGAGGATCTGCTCCAGGAGCTCGCGCTGCCGCCCCGTGTCGCCGGGCGGCGTGCGGTTGTACTCGAAGATCAGGTCGGCGCGGCGGCGGCCCGACTGGAACGCCGCCTCCGACTCGGTGTAGAGCTCGCCCCGCGCGATCCGCGCGAGGACCTCGTCCTCGGTGCCCGGCATCCTCGGAGCGTAGCGGCGGGGTCGCGCCGCCGGGCCGGCGACGTGCCTACCATTCCCGGCACGACCCACGACGGAAGGCTGCACCGATGGGCCACGACCACGCCCACGCGGGCCCCGGCGACCACCGCGGCCGCCTGGCGGTCGCGTTCGCGATCACCGCGACGATCCTGGTCGCGCAGGCCGTGGGTGCGCTGGTCACCGGGTCGCTCGCCCTGCTGGTCGACGCCGCGCACATGCTGACCGACGCCGGCGGGCTCGCGCTCGCGCTGTTCGCCGCGCACCTCTCGCTGCGCCCGCCCACGTCGCAGCGCACGTGGGGGTTCCGGCGCGCGGAGGTGCTCGCCGCGCTCGGCCAGTCGGCGGTGCTGCTCGCCGTCGGCGTCTACGTGCTGGTCGAGGGCGTCACGCGGCTGTGGTCGCCTCCGGCGATCGCCTCGCGGGAGCTGATCGTGTTCGGCGTGATCGGCCTGGTCGGCAACGTCGCGTCGATGCTGGTGCTCGCCTCGCAGCGGTCGGCCAACCTCAACCTGCGGGCCGCGTTCCTCGAGGTGGTCAACGACGCGCTCGGCTCGGTCGCCGTCATCGTCGCGGCCATCGTCATCGCCACCACCGGCTGGCAGCGGGCCGACGCCGTCGCGGGCCTGCTCATCGGCGTCCTCATCCTGCCGCGGGCCGCCCGGCTGCTGCGCGAGACGACGTCGGTGCTGCTCGAGTCGACGCCGCCCGCCCTGGACCTCGACGACGTGCGCGCCCACCTGCTCGAGGTCGACCACGTGCGGGAGGTGCACGACGTGCACGCGTCCCTGATCGCCACGGGCCTGCCGGTGCTCTCCGCGCACGTGGTGGTCGAGGACGAGTGCTTCAAGGACGGGCACGCGGGGTGGATCCTCGACCAGCTCCAGGAGTGCGTCGCCACGCACTTCGCGGTCTCCGTCGAGCACTCGACGTTCCAGCTCGAGCCGGCGCGGCACACGGAGCACGAGCACCCCTCGCACGCGTGAGCGTGGCGCGCGCGTCACGCGGTGCGGCGGAATCGGCCAGGGTCGGCCGCGGGTGCGGTTTCTGACACGTGCGCCGCATACGTTCGACGGCATGATGCGCGAACTCCGACCCGCCGTGGGAGCACGGCCGTGACCGCCGGGCAGCGGCGCGGCCTGTGGCCCTGGCGCGCGCCCCGGGCGGAGCCGGTGCGCCCCGAGCCGTCGGAGCGCTACGGGTTCGGGTACCTGGCCGCCGACGCCGTCTACCTCGACTCCGCCTGCCAGACCCTGCGCCCCGAGCCCGTGATCGACGCGCTCGACGAGTACTACCTCGACTACAACGCGTGCGGCGGCCGCGTGAAGTACTCGTGGGGCCGCCAGGTCGACGAGCGCGTCGAGGCGACCCGCGCCGCCGTGCTCCGCACGCTGGGCCTGCCGCAGCGCAGCTACGCGACGTCGTTCACGCTCAACACCACCTACGGGCTCAACCTGCTGCTGCAGCAGCTGCCGGCGGGCCGCTACCGCCGCGTCATCACCACGCACACGGAGCACAACTCGGTGTTCCTCGCGACGATGTCGTTCGCGCGCCGCGAGGGCATCGAGCGCGTGCTGCTGGAGCGCGACGCCGCCGGCGCACTCGTCTACCGCGACGAGGACCTCGCCGACGCGCTCGTGGTCGTCTCCGCGATGAACAACGTCGACGGCGCGGCCACGGCGGGGCTGCCGGAGCTGGTCGCCGCCGTGCGCCGCCGGGGCGGCACCACCGTGATCGACGCCGCCCAGGCGATGGCGCACGCGATGCCGCTGGTGCGCGGGCTCAAGGCCGACGCGATCTGCTTCTCGGCCCACAAGGTCTACGGCGCGTCGCTCGGCATCGTCGCGGCCTCGCACGAGCTCCTGTCGAGCCTCGAGGTGAGCTTCGTGGGCGGCGGCATGGTCGCCCGCGTCACCGAGGACGACTACACGCTGCTGCCCGAGCTGCACACGCGCCTCGAGGCGGGCCTGCAGCCCTGGGCCGAGATCATCGCGCTGGGCAAGGCCCTCGAGTGGCTCGACGGCGTCCCCGCCGCCACGGGCGAGTCGCACGAGGCGCGCGAGCACCGCCTCGCCGAGTCGCTCTACGACGGCCTGGTCGGGCTGCCCCGCATGCGCCTGCTGGGCGAGCGCGGCTCGTCGCTGCTCAGCCTCATCCCCGAGCGGGTCGACGGGCACCGGCTGGCCGGGTTCCTGTCGAAGGCGGACATCATGGTGCGCTCCGGCTACTTCTGCACCCACCACTGGCTGCAGGAGCGCGAGGGCTACGACCCGCTGGTCCGCTTCAGCCTGGGCGCGCACACCACGCAGGACGACGTCGGCCGCACGCTCGAGGTCGTCGGGAAGCTGCTGCGGGGTCTGTGAATGCTCTGCATCGTCTCGTTCGTCGTGCTGCTGGTGGCGTCGGCGTTCTCAGCACGCCACCGCAAGCTGCTGCGGCAGTCGTGGGGCTGCGTCACGCGCCGCGCGACGTTCCGGGCGTGCGACTCGGCGTTCGCGGACGACGTCAAGACGTCGCTGCTGGCGCCGCTGGCGCTGCGCGCCCCGCGGCTGGTGCGGCCGGCCAGTGCGGGGCTCACGGTCGTGGCCTGGGTGACGGTGCTGTCCCTGGCGCTCAGCGCGTTCGTCGTGGCGCGCGGCGGGCTCAACCTGCTCGCCTACGGCACGTGCGACAAGCAGAACCCGCAGGCCTGCTCGCTCACGGCCGACGCCTGCACCGTCATGGCCGACGAGCCCGGGTTCTGGGAGTCGCTGACCAGCGGTGACGTGGTGGGCGCGTTCCGCAACGAGGCGACGTCGCTCGCCGACACGGTCTCGACCATCCCCAGCCGGTTCCGCAGCTGGGACGCCGCCGACTTCGCGCCCGCCTACGCCAGCTACGTGGGCGGGTACCGCGAGGGCCTGCCCACCGTGCTCGAGGTGCTCGACCCCGGCTGCGTGTTCTGCGCCCGGCTCTACGCCAACATCGCCGAGTCGGGCCTCGCCGAGCGCGCGAACGTCACCTTCATCGCCTACCCGATCCTGCGGGCCGGGGAGCCGCAGTTCGCCAGCTCGATGCTCATCTCGCGCTACCTCACCGCGATCCGCGTCTTCGAGGCCGACCGCGACGGCGGCCCCGCCGCCGACCCCGCCGACTGGGCGATCGTGCGGCACCTGTTCACCGGGTCGAACGCGGCCGGCGTGGGCTGGCAGCGGTGGTTCAACGACCACGCCGCCCCCGCGCAGGCCGAGGCACAGCTCCACGCCTGGCTCGCCGAGGCCGGGTTCTCCGCCGACGACGTCGCCCAGGTCTCGGCGCTCGCGGCGTCGGACCGGGTGGCGCAGCTGCTCGACGACAGCCGTTCGATCGTCGAGGACGAGATCCGCACGGTGACGATCCCGACGCTCGTGGGCGGGGGCGGGCTGCACCGGGGGCTCGTGAGCGTGGACGAGCTGCGGTCCTGGGGCTGAGCCGCGCGTTGCGGCAGGTGCGCGGCGTCGGCGACACCTAGGCTCGCGGGCGTGAACGCTCCCGTGCGCGCCCTGCGCGCCGCCGTCGCGTGGGGGTCGCGGACCGCGCTGTTCCGGCGGGTCGGACCGCGCGTCATGCCGCCCTTCGAGCGCCTCATGGCGGCCCTGACCGGCGGTCGCGTGACGGCGAGCGGGCTGCTGCTGCCGTCCCTCGTGCTGCACACGGTGGGAGCGCGCTCCGGCGAGCCCCGCCGCACCGAGCTCATGTGCGTGCCCGACGCCGGGACGTGGCTGGTCGGCGGGTCGAACTACGGCCGTGCGGCGCATCCCGCCTGGACGTGGAACCTGCTCGCCCACCCCGACGCCGAGATCGACGTGCGCGGCCGCCGCGTGGCGATCCGCGCCACGCTGCTTCTCGACGAGGAGCGCGAGCGGGCGTGGGCCACGATCGAGCGGCAGTGGCCCGGCTACCGGAAGTACGAGGTGGCGTCCGGACGCGCGGTGCGGATCTTCCGGCTGACGCCCCTGGCGCACTGAGCGCCCCCCGTGCACGCCAAGGCCGCGCCGAGCGCGTCGGAACCGGCGTCGCGGTCGGCCACCGCGCTCGCCGCGGCCCTGGCGGCGCGTCACCCTGGGACGTGCCCACCGACCAGCTCGCCTCGCCGCGCCCTACAGCCGCCCCTCGCGAGGCCCCGCGCGGCAACGACCGCTTCACGTGGTCGATGTTCGCGGCCTTCGCGCTCTGGGGCTGGGTGCTCTACATGTTCGGCCCGGCCACGCAGCTGCTCGGCGCCGAGCGCGGCCTCTCCGACACGCTCACCGGGCTGCACGGCACCGCGATGGCCGTCGGCACCGTGGGCGCCGGCGCCGTCATGCCACGCCTCGTGCCGGCGCTCGGGCGGCGGCGCACCCTGCTGACCTCCGGCGCGCTCATGGCGACCGGGCTGGCCGTGTTCGTGGTGTCGCCGTCGTTCGTGCTGGGGCTCGTGGCCGTCGTCGTCATGTCGATGGGCGGCAGCCTCGCGCTCGGCGCCGGCACCGCAGGGCTGGTGCTGCGCCACGGGCCCCGCGCAGCCGCCACCGCGCTGACCACGGGCAACGGGCTGGGCACGGTCGCGGGCGTCGTCGGGCCGCTGGCGCTCGGCGGGGCCGTCGCCGCCGGGTTCGGGTGGCGGGCGGCGCTACTCACCGCCCTGCCGCTCACCGTCGGCGCGTACGTGCTGTGGTCGCGGAACATCCCGCGCGACCGCGGCCCGCGGGCCGCCTCCGACGGCGCGGCCGAGCGCGGCCGCCTCACGCTCGGGCGCGACGCGTGGCTGCTGCTCGTCGCCACCGTCTGCGGCACGGCGGTCGAGTTCGCCACCACGTTCTGGGCGGCGTCCCTGCTCAAGGAGTCGACGGGCGCCTCGGCGGGCGTCGCTGCGGGGAGCACCGCAGGGCTGGTCGCCGGCATGGCGCTCAGCCGCCTGCTGTCCCGCCCCGCGACCCGGCGCTGGCCGGCGTCGCGCCTGGTCGCGATCGCGTTCGTGGTCGCGGGGGCCGGCTGGGCCGTGCTGTGGACCGCGACGACGCCCGCCCTTGCCATCGCCGGGCTCGCGATCGGCGGCCTCGGCGTCGGGCTGCTCTACCCGCTGGGCTGTGCCCTGTTCCTCGCCGCCGCGCGCGGGCCCGTCGACACGGCACAGTCCGTCGTCACGGTCGCCGCCGGCGCGGCCATCGGCGTCGTGCCGTTCGTGCTCGGGGCGCTCGCTGACCGGGTCGGGGTGCACACGGCGTTCCTGGTGGTGCCGGTGTTCGTGGCGGTGGGGCTGGGGAGCGTGCTGCTGGCGTCGCGCCGGCGGGGCTGAGCGCGGATCAGAACGTCGGATCGGGATCGGAACGTGCCCTGAGTCGCACGTCCCGATCCCGTTGCCACGTCCCGATCGCCCGGCCCGCGCGTCACCGCGACGCCGGCGGCCGGCCGCCCGCCAGCACCCGCACGTTGTCCGGGAACCGGTCGAGCGTGCGCCCCCGCGCCAGCTCCTTCGTCGTCGCCGTCGAGAACCCGTCGCCCCCGGCGCGCACCAGCACCGTCGCGCCGCCGGTGGACAGGTAGTCGACGACGGCGTCCTGGTACCGCGGGTTGTCGCGCCGGGACACCACCTGGGACCGGACCACCACGGGCTCGTCGAACCAGGTGCCCGACAGGTCGATCGCGACGGTGCACCCGCGGTCGAGGTCGCGCGAGAGCACGTCGAGCAGCACGAGCGCCCCGGGCGAGTCCGACCGCACGCACCCCGCCTGCGGCAGCATCGCCCGCACCTGCGCCGCAGGGAACGGCCGCGGCGCGTGGAACTGCCCCGGCGCCGTGGTCAGGCCGAACCCGAGGCACGTCGCGACGACGGCGAGCGTCCGCGCCCGGACGGGCACCGCGCGCACCGCCGCGGCCACCACCAGCACCATCGCCGGCCCCAGCAGCGCCGCGTAGTACGGGTAGAACGACGGCGTCACCAGCAGCAGGCAGCCCTGCGCCGCGAGCAGCACCGACCACAGCCGCCCCGTCCGCGTGCGCCACGCCAGCAGGCCGCACCCCACCACCACGGCCGCCAGCACGCATGCCAGCGCAAGGTGCGCCGAGGCGGGCAGCGGCGACGCCCCGGCCCCGGTGAGGCTCTCGAGCCGAGAGGCGGGCGCGACCCCCTCGGCGGGCCGCCCGAGCTGGTCGCCGACGACGTCGCGCCACAGCGCACGGCCGGCGAGCACCGCGAACGGGCCCAGCACCACGACGGCGGTCGCGGCGGCGCCGGCGGCGGCGCGCGCCCCCGCGCGCACCCCCATCCGCCACGCGTGCCACGCGAGCACCACCGCGACCGTGACGACGCCCCAGATCTTGGTCACGGGCGCGACGCCGACCGCCACCCCCACGGCGACCGACCACCACTCGCTCGCCCCGGCCCGCTCGGCCCGGCGGGCCAGCAGCACCGCGCCGAGCAGCGCGGCGGTGCCCAGCGGCTCGATCATCGTCGTGTACTCGCCGACGGTCACGACGGGCAGGACGGCGTAGAGGATGCCCGCCGTGATGGCCGGGCGCCGCCCCCAGCGGGAGGCGACCAGCATCACGAGCACCGTGTTCAGCGCCCCGAGAGCCATCCACCCCAGCCGTGCGGCGACGAAGGCGTGGGCGTCGGACATCCAGTGCGTCAGCTCCGCGAACGGTGTCAGGGCGAGCATCAGGCCCGGCGGGTGCAGCAGCAGGAAGTCGCGGTAGGGCACCCGTCCGTGGGCCAGCGAGACGGCCGCGCCGAAGTAGACGCCGTCGTCGTACCCGTCGTAGGACCACAGGCCGGGGATGCCGCCCCCGCGCGCGAGGCGGACGGCGAACGCCAGCACGGCGCACGCCAGCATGAACGCCCGCAGCAGCGTGGAGCTGGGGGCGGGCAGCGCCGCGACCGGGAGTCGCGGCGAGGTCCGGATCGCGGTCGTGCTCGCCACGGCGAGCACGGTAGGGCGGCGAACCTGCCGCCCACCTGACCACGTCGGGGCGGCTCAGGAACGTGCGCGGGCGGCCTTCGGCAGGGTGAGCACGAAGCAGGACGGCCGGTCGGCTACGACGTGCACGTCGCCGCCGCTGGCTCGCGCGACGCGGCGCGCCAGGGGCAGGCCCAGGCCGGCGCCGGGGCTGTCGGGGGAGCGCTGCCCGGGCACGAACACGGAGTCGAGCTGGTCGGGGGCGACGCCGGCGCCGTCGTCCTCGACCTCGATCGCCACGAGCGCGCCCGCGTCGACCGCCCGGAGCGTGACCTGCGCGCGTGCGTGCCGCACGGCGTTGGCCACGAGCGGCGACAGGGCGCGGGCGGCGACGTCGAGCGGCGTGGCGACGGACAGCCCGACGTCGCCCTCGACCACCACCGGCACCGACGCCGGCCCGAGCGCCGGGCCGCCCACCACCTGCTCGAGGAGCTCGCCGACGGGCGCGCTGACGTCGGCCGCGGCGGCCCCGCGGGCGGCGCCGAGCAGCGTCTCGATCACCGACGCCATGTGGTCGGTGGCCTCGATGATGCGCGCGAGCCGCTCGGACTCGTCGGGGGTGATCTCCCCGTGGAGCGCGAGCTCGGCCTCGGCGCGGACGACGGTCAGGGGGGTGCGCAGCTCGTGCGCGAGCTCGGAGGTGAGCCGTTGCTCGGCCGTCAGGGCGCCCGCGACGCGGCCGAGCAGGGCGTCGAGCACGGCGCCGAGCTCGGTGATCTCGTCGTCGGGCGGGCCCAGGTCGAAGCGGCGGTCGAGGTGCGCCTCGCTCCATTCGGCGGCGGCGCGCGCCATCGACGTGACGGGCCGCAGCGCCCGCGTGACCACCCACGCGGACAGCGCCGTCACCGCGGCGACGACCAGCAGGCCGAGCGCCGCCGCGACCAGCAGCGCGTGGTCGAGGGTGCTCTGGTAGGGCCGGAGCGACGCCCCGACCACCACGACGCCCACCCCTCCGGGCAGCGGCGTGGCGTACAGGAGCCAGCCGTCGGTGTGCTCGGCCGTGACCGCGCGGGACCTGCCGAGGCGGGCGGCGGAGCGGTCGAGGTCGGTGCCCGTGGGCCCGTGCACGTGAAGCCCGGCGTCGTCGAACACCCAGGAGACCTCGTCGCTCACGTTCGAGAGGTCGGGCCTGCGGTCGAGCGTGCCGTCGGCGCCGACCACGGCGTGCGCCACGGCCTCGGCCCGGTCCGCGAGGAACGACCGCGCGTCGGCGTCGCTGATGCGCGCCAGCACCAGCGCGGTGAGCGCGACCAGGGCCGCCATGCCCACGAGCGTGAGCAGCGCCGTCGTCGTGACGATGCGGGCACGGACGCCGCGCGGCCGCGCGGCCCTCGGCGGGGAGGTCATCGCAGCACGTACCCGACGCCGCGCACGGTCTCGATGCTGTGCGGCGACCCGACGGACTCGAGCTTGGTGCGCAGGCGCCGCACGAACGAGTCGATCGTGTTCTCCTGCACGACGGCGCCCATCGGCCACCCGGCGGCGACGAGCTCCCCGCGGCGCACCACCTGCCCGGGGCGGGCCGTGAGAGCAGCGAGCATCCGGAACTCGGTGGGCGTCAGCACGGACGTGCGCTCGCCGCTGCGGACGGCGAACGCCGCCGGGTCGAGCACCAGGTCGGCGGGCCGCGGCGGGGCCGCCCGACGCCCGGCCAGGGCGGCGACGCGCACCACGAGCTCGGGGAGCTTGAACGGCTTGGTGAGGTAGTCGTCGCCGCCGGCGCCGAAGCCTGACACGAGGTCGGTCAGCGAGTCCTTCGCGGTGAGGAACAGCACCGACGCCTGCTGGCCGGCGGCCCGCAGGGCGATGCACACGTCCCGGCCGTCGGCGTCGGGCAGGCCGATGTCCATGACCAGCACGTCCAGGGCGCGGTCGGGCCCGAAGAGCCGCATCGCCTCGTCGCCCGTGTGGGCGAGTGTGACGTCGTGGCCCTCGCGGCGCAGGATCTCGGCGACGACGCGCCGCACGCTCGGGTCGTCCTCGCACACCCCGACGGCCGCCACCGGCGCCTCCCTCCGACTGTCCCGCCATGGTCCCGCGACCTGGGCGGGCGCGGGTGGCGGGCACTCTACGCCTGCGGGTCGGGCCCGCCCTGGAGGGCGGGCCCGACGGCGCTACGCGGGTGTCGCGAGCCCCAGCGCCACGGGCCGCAGCGCGGCCAGCCGCGCGCGCTCCTTCTTCTTGCGCGCCAGCACCGTGAAGAACACCGCGATGGCGATGATCTTGTTGAGCTCGATGAGGATGCCCATGGGGTTCCAGACGTCGAGCGGGGTGTTGGTGAGGATCACCGTGAGCGCGTAGAACACGGCGGTGATGCGCACCAGGTAGACGCCGGGCATGTACTGCCCGATGACGAACGCGACGACGCCGACCGCCAGCAGGATCTGGATCCAGTGCGTGCCCGGGTTCGACTGCGGGATCCGCAGGAACGCGGCGACGATCGCGACCACGAGGCTCGTGTACATGGTGCGGCGCGCGATCATGCGGCGGCGCGGCGAGTCGACCGAGAACGCCCACGTGAACACGCAGTTCCGCAGCAGCGAGAACGTGGCGACGATCAGGATCGGCTCCTGCGCGCCCATGACCACGTACATGGCCAGCCAGAACATGCTGGAGATGGTGGTGCGCTGGAAGTACTTGCGCTGCTCCGCCATCTGGAACGACCAGAAGTCGAAGGCGATGACGGCCAGGCCGAGCACCTGGGCGATGAGGAAGCGGTCCATGCCGACCTCGATCGGCATTCCGAGAAACGAGTCCATGTCAGGGTTCCTTCTGGGCCGTCAGGCGGCGGGTCGGGTGTCGACGTAGAGCTCGTCGACGGCGGCGGCGAAGTCCTTGAGCACCACGGAGCGCTTCACCTTCATCGACGGCGTGAGGTAGCCGTTCTCGATGGTGAAGTCGCCCGGCAGGAACGCCCACTTGCGCACGGACTCGGCCTGCGAGACGGCCTCGTTGGCGCGCGCCACGGCGGCCTCCACCGACGCGCGCACGTCGGCGTCGTGCATGGCCTCGTCGACCGTCATCGCGGGCTTGCCGTGCATGGTGAGCCAGCCGGCCAGGCCCTCGGGGTCGAGCGTGACGAGGGCGCCGATGAAGGGCCGGTTGTCGCCGACGACGACGCACTGGCTGACCAGGGCGTGCGCGCGCACGCGGTCCTCGAGCACCGCGGGGGCGACGTTCTTGCCGCCGGCGGTCACGATGATCTCCTTCTTGCGGCCCGTGATGTGCACGAACCCGTCGGCGTCGACGGTGCCCAGGTCGCCGGTGCGGAACCAGCCGTCGTCGTCGAACGCCTCGGCCGTGGCCTGCGGGTTCTTGTGGTAGCCGCGGAACACGTGCGGGCCCTTGAGCAGCAGCTCGCCGTCGTCGGCCACGGACACCGAGCAGCCCGGCAGCATGGTGCCGACGGAGCCGATGCGGGTGTTGCCGGGGCGGTTGACGCTGGTGGGCGCCGTGGTCTCGGTGAGGCCGTAGCCCTCGATGATGTTGAGGCCCAGGCCGCGGTAGAAGTGGCCGAGGCGCTCGCCGAGCGGGCCGCCGCCGGAGACGGCGTGCGTGACACGGCCGCCCAGGCGGTCGCGCAGCTTGCTGTAGACCAGGCCGTCGGCGAACAGGTGCTGGAACCGCAGCCAGGGCGACGGCCCCTGCGGGGTGTCGAGGGCGCGCGAGTAGGCGATGGCCACGCGGGTGGCCCAGTGGAAGTACGGGCGGGCCTTCTCGGCCGCCGACGACTGCTCGGCCGTGTTGTAGACCTTCTCGAACACGCGCGGCACGCCCAGCAGGTACGTGGGGCGGAAGCCGGCGAGGTCGGCGTTGAGGTTCTTGATGTCCGGCGAGTGGCCCAGCACGGAGCTGCCGGCCACGGCGACCACCTCGACGAAGCGCGCGAACACGTGCGCCAGCGGCAGGAACAGGATGGTGCGGCCCATCCCGTTGAACACCTCGGGCACGTCCGCGATGGTGTTGAACGCGAGCGTGGTGAAGTTGCCGTGCGTCAGCTCGGCGCCCTTGGGGCGGCCCGTGGTGCCGGACGTGTAGATGATCGTGGCCAGGTCGTCGGCGTGCGCCAGGCGGCGGCGGCGGCCGATCTCGGCGTCGGCGACGTCGGCGCCGTCGGCGACCAGCGCGTCGAGGGCGCCGTCGTCGACCACGAGCACCTCGCGGCAGGCGGGGGCGTGGGCGCGCACGGCCTTGACGGTGGCGGCGTTGGCGGCGTTCTCGACCACCAGCACGCGGATGTCGGCGTTGGTGAGGATCCACTCGACCTGCTGGGAGCTGGAGGTCTCGTAGATCGGCACGGGCACGGCGCCGGCGGCCCACGCGGCGAAGTCGACCAGGGTCCACTCGTAGCGCGTGCGGCACATGATGCCGACGGTGTCGCCCGGCTCTACGCCGTGGGCCACCAGGCCCTTGGCGATCGCGACGACCTGCGCGTTGAACTCGGCGACCGTGACCTGGTGCCAGGCGCCGTCGCGCTGCACCTCGGCGAGCACCGCGTCGGGCTCGTTCGCGAGGCGCTCGCGCAGGATCGCGTCGACGTTCGCGTCGTGGGGCACGTGCAGGCGCAGCGGGGTCGTGGTCGCGACCCGCTGGTGGGCGGCGACGTCGGGGGTGGCGATCGCGGTCACTGTGACTCCGGCAAGACTCGGGGGTGTTGACCCGAAGTTATGCAGGCCCGGGCCCGAGACCTTTGTGGGGTTTCCACAAGATCTGCCCGTTTTCGTGGAGCCGCAGGTCGCGGGCCGAAAATGCGGCTCCGCGGCGCCGAGCGGCCGTCGACGGCGCGCCGGAGGGCCGCGCGGACCGCGACAGCCCCGCGGCCTGCAGGAAGCCCTGGCGGCGCAGGTGGTCGGTCGACGACGTCTGCGCGCCGGGCCCGAACTGGTCCACGAACCGGTCGGACCAGACGCCGGGGCGCGGGTCGGCCGGGTAGGCGGCGATGGTCGCGTCGTAGTCGTCGATCACGTCCGGCGACACCTCGCCGCACCCGCCCGGGTCGAGGGTCTCGTTCATGCGTCCACTGTCGGGCAGTCGCGCGCCGCGTCCAGCGGCTCGACGCGCAGGGCGCACCCTCGCGGCGCTCCACGCGCCTACCGTCAGGGTATGGACGGAATCGACCTCGCTCTCGCCAAGCTCGACTCGGCGCTCGGGAACGTCGGCACGTCGTTCGACGTGCCGCTCTGGGAGGCGCCCACGGGGAGCCAGGTCGACGCCGACGTGCGCCGCGCGGCCCGCGCCGCGGCCCGCGGCGGCGACAAGCTCGGCGCCGTGCGGCTGCTGGTGGTCGCGGCCGTCGAGGCCCGCGCCTACGTCGCGCCCGGGGTGCTCGACGACGTCGAGGCGCAGGTGGCCCAGCTCGACGGCGACGCCGCTGCGCGCGAGACGATCGCCGAGGCGCTCACCGTGCTGCGCGCCCCGGCGCCCGCCCCGAAGCGCGGCCGCTTCGGCTTCCGCCGCCGCTGACGTAAATCGCGTGCCCGGGCACCGCGCGCGTGGGGGCGTCCGTGCATGTC
>Ga0082212_10007825_pt1 | contig 14051 bp, 13 predicted proteins | sample TergutNt197P3_FD_71548 | JGI IMG/M metagenome (GOLD analysis project Ga0082212, IMG submission 71548) | Neocapritermes taracua P3 segment gut microbial communities from Petit-Saut dam, French Guiana - Nt197 P3 | ecosystem: Host-associated > Arthropoda: Insects > Digestive system > Gut ... | reverse complement strand
TTACGGCGATCAGCGCCGCACAGAACTGGCGCGGGCCCTGACCGCGAAACCGAGGCTGCTGCTCCCGGACGAACCGGCGGCGGGCCTTAACCGCGAGGAAAAGGACAGACTGGTCAGCCTGATCCGCAATATCCGGGACGATTTAGGTATCACGGTCTTCCTGATCGAACACGATATGGATCTGGTCATGCAAGTTTCGGAGAAAGTGATCGTCGTCAATTTCGGAGGGAAGATCGCGGAAGGTTCGCCTGCGGACGTGCAGTCCGACCCGCATGTGATCGAAGCCTATCTCGGCAGCGACGAAGACTAGGAAAGAATAATCATTACAATGGACGATATTTTACTGAAGGTCGAGAACCTTGAGACATACTACGGGAAAGTCGCCGCTCTTCGCGGCATCAGTTTTGAGGTTAGGGAAAACCGGATTGTCACGCTTCTGGGAAGCAACGGCGCGGGAAAAAGCACTACGCTGAGAACTATCTCCGGGCTGATATCTCCTTCCGCGGGCAAAGTGACATTTCGCGGCGAGGACATAACAAAACTACCCGCGCATGAGATCGTCAGGCGCGGGCTTGTCCATCTGCCGGAGGGCAGACGCATATTTAAAGATTTGACTGTAACCGAGAATCTTGAGCTCGGTTCATATATGCTGAAAGACGATCATGAGCGAAAACGCCGTATTAACGCGGTATATGACCGGTTCCCTATCCTGGCTAAACGAGGCAAGCAGCAGGGCGGCACACTATCCGGCGGCGAGCAGCAGATGCTTGCTATCGGGCGGGGACTCATGTCCGCGCCGAAGCTGCTGCTGATGGACGAACCTTCGATGGGCATCGCGCCTTTGATAATACGCGATATTACCGAAATCATCAAGAGCCTTCACGACGACGGCACAACAATACTGCTGGTTGAGCAAAACGCGAAGATGGCGCTCGGCCTGGCTGATTACGGTTATGTGCTGGACACAGGGTCGATCGTTCTGGAGGGTAAAGGCGCCGATCTGAGAAAAGATGAAAAAGTCGTTAAGGCGTATCTTGGGAATTAGTACTTCTAACCCGGCCAGTTGGAGACGCTTTGCATATCATACAAATTCGTATAACCGCTGGAGGACAGGAGCCTGAACGCGGCCGCGCTGCGTCTGCCTGACCTGCAGTAAACTATAATGACGGCGTCCTTATCGGGGAGTTCCTGCAACCGGCCTTCAAGTTCCGCGACCGGGATCAGCGTCGAACCGTCAATATGCCCCTCGTCGTACTCGTCCTGATTCCGCACATCTAAAAGTATCGCTCCGGGATTCGAGTCATATATCTCTTTCGCCTCACGCCCTGATATTACACTGCGCATATCACTGTCCTCCGCCGCGCCGCTTCCGGGCGCGGTTCCGTTTTCTGAGGCGCCGCTGTCCGCCGAAGTCCCCTCATATATCCAATCATCGTCCGGTTCCGTATAATAGACGTTAGTATAGCCGAGTTCTTTGAGGAGATTACAGGCCGATAGAGCCGCGCCGCCCTTATCGTCGCAAAAGCAATAGAAAATAACTATGCGGTCCTTATCCGGGATATTGGCTTGCGCGTATTCGGATACAGATTCAAAGGGAACGTTGACAGCCGTCGATACGTGCCTTTCCATGAAACTTTCCGCTGAACGCACATCGATCACTATCGCGCTTTCATTCTCCGCCGCCAGGGCCAGCGCTTCGGCGGGCCCGATATGCGCGGGATCATATCTTGAGTTGTAGCCCTCCATAGTGGATACGCGGCCGGTTGCATCCGCCTGGTCCGCTGAGGGACCCGCGGCGCAACCGGCGCATAATAGGGCAACGGAAAGCAGCGCAGCAAAAGCTGATGCTGTTTTTACTCTTGCGTCCACGACCCTCAGAATCTGAGTATCGGTTTGACTACCGTGCCCTCATGGCAATCATGGAGCGCTTTTTCAACATCCTTAAAATCGTAGAACTTATTCAGGTTGTCGATCGGCAGACGGCCTTCTTTGTAGAATCTGACCAGTTCGGGAATAAATACCTTCGGATTTGAGCAGCCTTCGACCGCCCCGGTGACTGTCACTGACGGGTTCATGATCTGCCGCTCAAGTTCGACCGGGATCTTTGCCGGGCCCGTGACGCTGACAAGGACGCAAGTCCCGTTTCTCGCCATGCAATCCAGCATTGTACTCACCATATCGGGGACGCCGGCGCTCTCAAGCGCGTAGTTGACGCCTTTGCCGCCGGTAATCTCCAGGATACGCGCTGTGATATCCTCGCTGCGGCCGTTTATCACATGCGTCGCGCCTGATTCCAAGGCCTCTTCGCGGCCGCGGCGGCCGTGCACTGCGATTATAGTCGAACAGCCCGAGATCTTCGCTGCCATAACGCCGCCCAGGCCTACATTCCCGCAGCCGAAAACGGCTATGCTCGATCCCGGCCGCGGTTTCATGCGGTTGAGGACCGAACCGGCGCCCGTCTGGATGCCGCAGCCAAGCGAGCAGAGCCGCGATAAAACCTCATCGCTGTCGACGTCGATTTTGACCGTATTGCTCTGGTCGGCGATAACATATGTCGCGAACGAGCCCTGACCGAACATAATGCCGATCTCGCCGCCGTCCTCGCCTTTCATGCGTTTCGTCCCGTCGCGGTAGTTGCCTCCGAACATCGCGTTGAAGTTGCCCTCGCAAGCCCAGGGGAGCCCGGCCTTGCAGTTGTCGCACTGCCCGCAGCTCGGGAACGACATGCCGACGCGGTCGCCCGGCGCGAACTCCGTCACGGCTGAACCGACTTTCTCTATTATTCCGACGCCCTCATGCCCGGCGACATAGGGGAACTGTACGGGCAGGAACTGTTCGATTACAGCAATGTCCGTGTGGCAGATACCGCACGCCACCATCTTGACCAGCACCTCGTTGGCTTTAGGTTCAGCGAGCTCCACCGTTTCAAAACTGATTTTACCTTTTTCGCGCGTTACAGCAGCCGTGATCTTCATTTGACGTCCTCCTTGTAATAATTAATTATACAATAAAATGGTGATTTTAGTCTCTCAATAACAAACCCTGTTCCTGCCGGATTCTTTCGCTTTATACATAGCCGCGTCGGCCTGTTTGATAAGCTTTTCGATAGAATCGCCCGGGCCGGGCACTATCGAAGCAATGCCAAGGCTTGCCGTAACTTTCAGGGGCCCTTCGTCGCCATACGGTATCTCAGAGTTTTCTATCGCCTCTCTGATCCGCTCCGCGACATGCGCGCCTCCCTCGACGTCGGTATCCGGCAAGAGGATCGTAAACTCCTCCCCGCCCCAGCGGAAAACCTGGTCCGACGCGCGTTTCAGCGCTGACGCGATGGACTTCGCGGTTATCTGCAGCACAAGGTCGCCCAACTGGTGCCCGTATGTATCGTTGAAATTCTTGAAATGGTCGATATCCGACATTATAACGCTTAAGGGCTCCTGCTTGCGGGCGGCGTATGACCATAAACCCTCGATCTGCAGGTCAAAGCTTCTGCGGTTCATAATGCCGGTAAGCTGATCGTAAAGGCTGTGGTGCTCTATCATGCGCATCTGCTCCACGATGACCCTGTGGTTTTTTATCCTCGCAAGGACCACAGCTTCCTTGAACGGTTTTGTGATATAGTCCACCGCTCCCAGGACAAGGCCCTTCTCCTCGTTTTCCGCGTCTTCCAGTCCGGTAATGATGATGACCGGGATCGACCAGGTTTCTGCCGACTCTTTTAACTGAGCCAGGACTTCAAACCCGTTCATACCCGGCATTATTATATCCAGCAGGATAAGGTCCGGCTTCATCTCCCTCGCCTTTTCAAGCCCTTCGGGTCCCGCGTGCGCCACCTCGACTAAATAGGGCGCTTTTTCAGCGCCTCTGGCCGCAGCAGCCTCCGACGTCAGGATATTGCGCAGTACAGCCTGGTTGAGCAACGAGTCGTCGACAACCAGTATTTTAAATCCCGCCTTCTCCATTTTTCTCAACGATCCCCCCGGTTTTTCGAGTTTGAATCCCTGTACGCAATATATTTTTTATACCATAATAAACGCAATTTTTCAAGCCCCGCCGCCGGCTTGAGAATGGATGCATAAAAAGTAAAAAATATACATTTCCCTGTTTTATATACCGATTTACCCTGTCCCCGAAATGCAAAAACTCAAATTGCGGGCATGTGGAAATTCCGGCAAACTGCCCTCAACACGCTGTGATTACTGATGAAATCGCATGTGGATAAACCTGTGGAGAATGTTGACAACTTTTTGTTGTTAACATCGGCGCTCCTGCTTTTGAAAATCTGAGGCGCACAGAATCAGTACAAAATCGTTCCCGAAATTTGTAAAATTTGCGTAAATTTTATGTAAGAAAATGACAGAAATGACAGAATTTAAAAAACATACTGCATAGAAAATTATGAATATTCATCTTTAATATTCAACTTTTGTCACATATATACGATTTGTAATATTACATGGCCGTTTCAGGTAGCGTTTTATATGACAACGCGCTTTATTTTTTGTTTGCTGTTTTAATTCCATTGCTGTATAATTAAACGGATTGGAGGTTAGATATCTATGGACTATTCAAACGCTAATGTTTCACTGTGGGAGATCATAATCCAACTGGGCATCATTGCTATCGTCTTGCTGTTGTCGAACCTGCTGCGAAGAAACGTACGCTTCATAAGAAATTCGCTGCTGCCGACAGCCGTTCTGGGCGGATTCATACTTTTCATAGCGCGCGCCCTCGGATTCAGGTTCAGCGGCGAGTTTCTTGAGATACTGGTCTATCACGGTATCGCGCTCGGCTTTATAGCGATGTCGCTGCGCGTACCTGATAAAAACGACGAAGGCGGAGGCGGCATGACAGGCGCTAAGAGCGGCGCCGTCATCATAGGTTCATATCTGGTACAGGCGATCTGCGGGCTCGTCATAACGATCACCCTGGCATATACTATCATGCCCGGAATGTTCAAAGCAGCCGGCATACTGCTTCCGATGGGGTACGGGCAGGGCCCCGGCCAGGCGAACAATATAGGCTCCATGTATGAGTCGAACGGCTTCACCGGGGGCAGGAACTTCGGGTTGTCCCTGGCCGCGTCCGGTTATCTGGTGGCGTGCATCTTCGGTGTTATCGCGATCAATTTCTTTGTGAGGAAAGGTAAAGTAAAGAGATACAGTTCCGATGAAGTCTCCGGTTCGGTGACAGTAGATACGTTCCAGGATGAGAACGAGATCCCGATATCGGAATCCGTCGATAAGTTCTCGATCCAGATGGCGCTGGTCCTTTTGGTCTACCTTGCCACGTTTTTGCTCATATGGGGCATTACCGCGTTACTGGCGACATATCTGCCCGCGGTTGGAAATATGATCAACACTCTCCTTTGGGGCTTTAACTTCATCGTCGCCTCCGCGCTCGCGATCCTTACGAGAGTACTTCTGAAGAAGATGAGAAAATCAAAAGTTATAACGCGGCAGTATCAGAATAATTATCTGCTCAACCGTATTTCCGGTTTCTTCTTCGACCTGATGATCATCGCGGGAATCGCGTCGATAGACATATTGGATCTCAAAGGGTTATGGCTACCATACATACTCATGACGATCATCGGCGCGTCTTTGACCTGGCTCTATCTGCGATGGGTTTGCAGGCGGCTGTATAAAGACTACTACTACGAAGGTTTGCTCGGTATGTTCGGCATGATGACCGGTACTATCAGTTCCGGAGTAATGCTTCTGCGGGAAATCGACCCGGAATACAAGACGCCCGCGGCCAACCAGCTTGTTATCGGTTCGAGTTTCGCGATAATCATGGGCATCCCTATGCTTGTGTTCGTAGCCCTCGCTTATCTGTCGACTACGCTTGTTTTCGTTACGCTGGGTCTGTGTATAGTCTACTTCGCGCTCATGGTACTGTTCATTTTTAAGGTTAAGGGCAAAAAAGGCAATTCAGGCGGCGACACTCAGGCGCCGCGAACGGAATAACGCCGCCCCGCCTGATAATTTAAATAATGCTGAGGTATTGAGATATGTCCGGACACTCAAAATGGCATAATATCCAAAGGACAAAAGGGGCCCAGGACGCGAAAAGGGCAAAGGTTTTCACAAAAATCGCGCGCGAAATGATAGTGGCGGTCAAGGAAGGCGGCGGCGGCGACACCGCCAACAACTCACGGCTCGCCGCGGTCGTAGCGAAGGCAAAAGCCGCCAACATGCCCAACGACAATATAAAGAGGACGATCGAAAAAGCGCTCGGAGCTGCCGGAGGCGACAGCTTTGAGCGCGTGACATACGAGGGCTACGGTCCCGGCGGGGTCGCGGTCATCGTCGAGGCTATGACCGACAACCGGAACAGAACGGCGGCTGAGATACGCCACCACTTTGACAAATACGGCGGCAACATGGGAGCGTCCGGCTGCGTTTCCTGGTCTTTCGACAGAAAGGGCGTCATAATAATCGACGACGAAGACGAAGAACTGGACGAAGACAAGGTACTCAACGACGCGCTTGAAGCAGGCGCGGACGATATTGAGACGGCCGACGGCACGTTTGAGATATACACGGCCCCCGACGACTTTACCGCTGTCAACGACGCTCTCGAGCGGATAGGCTATCGCTTCCTGTCGGCGCAAATCGAGCTTGTCCCGCAAAACTATGTGACCCTGAGCGACCCCGACGACATAAAGAACATGGAGCGGATGCTCGACCTTATGGAGGACAACGACGACGTGCAGAACGTCTGGCATAATGTCGTCATACAATGAACGCGACGCGGGGTCGCGCCCCGCGTCGCGTTCATATATAGGCAGGTATGGCCGCTTCAGCTTTCAGTCACAAGACGCCGGAATATCTCCTTGTATTTCAGCGCGTTCCTGGGGGCGGCGCTGCGCACTTCATATGTCGCCCCTTCCTTGAGCCCGAACAGCAGCGTCATCTGCCCGACGATCGCGAACCGCGTGATCTGCTCCAGCGGGAAGGTCATACCGGCGCAATGGAAAGAGTCGCGGCTAATAGACATAGTCCCCTCTCCGACAAGCTTTTTTTCGACCGCCGCGCGGACTTCAAATAACTGCTGCCCTTCATCAGAACAAATCGGTCCGTCGCCGGCATTGCCGATCACTTCTTCCAGTTGGTCCCTCTGCCAGGCGCCCCACTCGGTCAAAGCGGAAAACGGCAGGTCCTCCCCTTCCAGAAAGCCAGTTTCGGTGAACTCCGCGCTGAGGCCGCAACTACAGGAAAACCTGTCCCCTTCGGAACGTATGGTTCCGATTTTTTTACACCGCGGGCAAAGATATAACGCGGTTTCTATACTCTCGGCCAGGTTTTCGCCCCGGAAACAGTAAGCCTTTTCTTTCTGGCGTTCATATGCGTCTTCGTAGATATCCCGCTCTATCGCTTCAAGCACCTGCCCGTTCGACATGGTTTTCAGCTCCGCCGCCGTGTACTTATTCACAATAGCGCCGGTCATCCTGCCCTTGCGCATTTTATTTGCCCAGCGCGGCGAGGTCAGGTAGCCGCCTTCAAGCCTGAATGTGATGAGGTCCACCCCGCTCGTTTTCGCGAGTTTAGCAGTCGATACAGCTACGGGGCCGGTCATTCCGCAGAACGACCGGTCGCCTTCCGCGAACAGGCAGACGTTTGCCCCCGCCCTGAGCCTGTGAAGCATTTCCTTTATGGCGGAGACGTCGTTTCTCGTCTTATTGATCGGAATCGGCGAGAACACGGAGCGCAGTATCTTTGACGCGAAACCTCCCCTCAGGGCGTGCTCGCTCGTCAGGAAATATATATGACGTGAAAAGCCCTGGGCGACCATCGCCGGATCAAGGTCGGTGTTATGATTTGAAATGATAAGGCTCGGGGCGTCAGGCCCTTTTTCCTTTTTGCATTTGTATCTCATAGAGAGTTTGACAAACGGTCCCGCGACGACCCGCAGTACGGCGAAAATAAAACGATGCCAAAGATAATGCTCCACACTAAACGCCTCCTTAAACTCTTAAGAATAATTATAGTAAATACTGATCATATCAATTCTGTTGTCATCCTGAGCACAGTGAAGGTCCTTTACCTTGGATTACGAGACTACCACGAGGGCAAGATTCTTCGCTTCTGCTCAGAAAGACACTTTACAGTGTTTACCTATCTACTTAATGATCCTGCATTCAATATAGTATCGCTTGTCTCTCGCGTGGCCGACAGAAAAGCTTTTTTTGGGGAAAACGCCGCTTTTCTCCACAGTCCCGAACAGCTCCGACTTATCCATCGGAGGAAGCATCAGCACAAGACAGTCTTCCTCCCGGGCGAGCCGCTCCGCGGTGTCCGCGTCGTGAATGTAGTCGATCCGGCAACCGGCTCCGGCCGCGTACTCCTCGGTAAACTCCTGCACCAATGTCAGCATGTCGCCGATACACGCGGCGGAAACGCCGGCGACGCCTTCCTGCCCGCGGGATATCCAGCGCAGCCTGTAGTCGTCTCCGGACGGCGCCTCGGCGGTAAACTTTTTAATGTAGTCCGCGGGGTCAACATCGAATAGTACGCGATGGATCGCTTCAAAGCTGACAGCCGGGTCGTATACGTTATTGACCTCAACAAGCGCGCGCCGCGCCGGGTGATCCTCACGCTCAGAGTCATTCAGGCCCTGTTTGATCTCATTCCAGCAGACTTTAGCCGCGGCGAGCGAATGGTTGCCGTCCCCCATGACCATCAATGTTCCGCTTTTGTCCTGCAGCGAACGCATCGCCGCGGATATCCCGGCCGCGTCGCCGCCTGTCACACGCATTCCCCTGATGCGCCCGCCGCCTTCCATAAGCTCAAAATCATACAGCAGCGGCAGTCTGTCCGCTTTTGCCGCCAGCGGTTCGATCACCGTCGCTTCTTTGTCGTCTATAAAAGTGATGATATGCGGCAGTTCCAGCAGCGCGGCGCGCCTGACGCCGATTCGCGCGGGCAGCCTCCCGACGTCGGTATGCTCGCTGGCGAGGATCGACGCCTCACCTCCTGAAAAATCATATTCTTCAAGGTCGACTGTACCGACTATCCCTCTGCGCACACGTCCGTCGGTCAGCGTACGTTCAACATATATGTATGAATCAGTGACTTCACGCAGTATACCGCGTTTGGTATAATCCTCCATAGCCGCGCTGATCCGGGCGTTCGCCTCGCGTTCATCCGTTCCGTCAAGGTAAGCTTCGGGTATGATCATATTAAGGGTCGACGGAGCGTCGCCGACCCTTTCGCGCACACGATCCCAGTAGTCGCGCTGTGACGTAAACTGGTCGCAAGCGATTACACTCCAGTTTTCCATCGCGGCGCCGGCGGGCAGCAAAATGTCCGCAGGCGTAAATACGTTTTTTCTCAAGTTTGATACCATGCCTTTCCTATTTTGGACTATACGACAGACAGGAACGCCGCCCTCAGTTCACGGATGTATTCCGGCGTAGTGCCGCAGCAGCCGCCGATTATTTTTGCCCCGATTCCGGCGAACGGGAGCATCTGCCGCGCAAACTCAGCGGGGCCTATGCTGTAAAGGCCGGTCACAGAGTCCGGCAGGCCGGCATTAGGTTTGACTATAAGCGGCAGGTCCGTCGTTTTAGCGATCTGCTCAGCGATGAGATACATTTCAGACGGCTCCAGCGAGCAGTTCAGGCCGACGGCGTCCGCGCCCAGGTTCCGCGCCGTTTCCGCGAAACGTTCGGGTTCGCAGCCCATATATGTGCGTCCGGTCCTGTCAAATGTCATCGTCGCAAGAACCGGCAGGCTTGTATTCTCCTTCACAGCGCTTATCGCCGCTGAAATCTCCTCAAGGTCGCTCATGGTCTCAATAGCCGCGAAGTCCGCGCCGGCTTCCTCCCCCGCCACTGCCTGCTCTGTGAACATGCTGTATGTGCTGTCATAGCTAACGTCTCCGACGGGTTCGATAAGTTGGCCCAGCGGCCCGATGTCAAACGCGACCTTCGCTCTGTCTCCGCCCGCCCGCTTCGCTATCGCGACTGCGGCGTGGATAATCTCCACCGGCGTATATCCTGTGCCGTGGAGCGCGTACACGTTCGCGCCGAAAGTATTCGCGACTATGATGTCGCTGCCCGCCTCAACGTACATTCTATGGATGTTTTCAACGACGTCCGGCGCCGTCATGTTCATTATGTCCGGCCTCTCCCCGGGTTTGAGTCCGCTTTTTTGCAGCATCGTTCCCATCGCGCCGTCATAAAACACATAATCGCCGTACTCTGTAAACAACACGTACGAGTCCTCCGATCCTAGCTTTGAAAATCTATTTGAATTTTTTTCCGTATTATGATATTATCCGAATATCCTATAATAAGGAATGGTCATGAATATGGAAAAATTCATTATAGCCATCAGCCGCGAGTACGGCAGCGGGGGCAGGCACATCGGAGAACTGCTGGCAAACGGGCTCGGCGTTCCCTTTTATGACAAGCAGATAATCCGGATGGCTTCCGAAAAGAGCGGGCTTTCAGCCGGCTTCATTGAGAGAAGCGACGAGAGTATCCCAAACACTTTCTTGCATAACCTCAAATACTCGGGTTATACAAGCTACGATTCCATATCTTTTTATGATACCCCGGTCACAGACAAGGTCTTCCTCGCGCAGTCGTCGGCGATCAAGGAAGTCGCGGCCGGGGGAAGCTGCGTTATAGTAGGTCGCTGCGCCGGTTATGTGCTCCGCGATGATCCGGCCCTGGTCGCGGTTTTCATACGCGGCAAGCTTGAGGACCGGGCGAGGCACGCCGTCGAGTTTTACGGCCTGCCGCCGCAGAACGCCGCGGAGAGGATCAAAAAGATCGACAAGAGCCGTACGAACTACTATAAATACTACACAAGCCGCCAATGGGGCAGCATAGAACATTTCGACCTTGTGATCAACTCATCGTTTACAGGGATCGACGGCGCGGTAGAGATCATAAAGACAATGCTGCATGAAAAGGCTAAGAAAGGCACGGCTATATAATGACTTTTATCAGGAAATTGATCCTGCCGCTTGTCTTTGCGCTCGCGCTGACGGCGATGGTTCCGGCGGACGCGAGTGAAGAACGGAGCGGCTTCGACAACTTCATCAATTCAGGCGACTATACAGCCGGGCAGTTCCGCGATGTGACCGGAAACGAATGGTTCGCGCGATATGTCGGGGGCGCGTATAACTACGGGTTTTTCCGGGGGAAAAGCGATGACGTCTTTGACCCCGGGGGTCAGCTCACGCTTGGCGAAGCCGTAGCGCTGGCGTCGCGCATTATGAGCATATATGATACCGGAAGCGCCGTTTTCACCGAGTCGGTCCCGTTTTACAGGGTCTACGCGGACTATGCGCTCTCGCACGGAATCATCGACAGCCACGGCGACTACGGGTCGGCAGTCACACGCGCTGTGTTCGCTGAACTGATGTTCAGGGCCCTGCCTGCGGAAGCCTTCCCGGCGATCAACAGTATCCCGGACTATGGCATTTGCGACGTCACGCCGGACTCGGCACACGGCGCCGCCGTATACGCGCTCTACCGGGCGGGGATACTCGGCGGTTCCGACCGCTTCGGGACGTTTTTTCCGAATTCGAATGTCACGCGCGCCGAAGCCTGCGCCGTTACAGTCCGCCTCGCCGACCCCGCTGCCCGCGCCGCAACCATGCTCCCTGACCGTATCCCCGCAGAGGTGATTTATCAGCGGAGTACTGACGCTGTTTTTCTGATAGAGACGTTCAGCATAAATAATACCCCGATAAGGACGGGCACAGGGTTCTTTATTACTGACTCAGGCCTTGCCGTCACCAGCCTTCATGTCATAGAAAACGCCGCGAGAGCGACCGTCACGCTGGCAAACGGAGACGTCTTTACCATTCGCGGAGTTAACGCGATCAGTACAGAAAACAATCTGGTAGTATTCTCGGTCAGCTCCGACGACAAAGCGTGGAGCTACCTTGATCTCGCGGATTCCGACCTCATTGAGGAAGGCAACACAGTATACGCCCTGGGCAGCCCGCTGGCGCTCATAAATACGATCACGGAGGGCGTGGTCTCGAACAGGAAGCGCGAGCTGGACGGACAGACATTTATCCAGTTCTCCGCGCCGATTTCGTTCGGAAGCGGCGGAAGCCCGGTGCTGAACTCTCTCGGTCAGGTCATCGGGGTCGCGTCAAGTTCGTTTTCATACGGGCAAAACCTAAACCTCGCGATTCCCATCAACTTCATAAAAGAACTCGACCCCGGCGAAAGCATTCCGCTCAAGACGCTTGTCTCCAGATAGCGCGCCGCTGTACTATGCCAGAGCCGCCTTGTAGGTCTCTTTCGGCTGAACGCCGACGAAGCGTTTGACTTCAGCGCCGTCGTTAAACAGTATGACAGTCGGGATACTCATAACGCCGTAACGCGCCGCTATGTCCTGGTTACTGTCTACATCGACTTTAGCGACCGTCACGCTGCCCTCCAGCTCCGCGGCCAGTTCCTCGATCACCGGCGCCACCATCTTGCACGGCATGCACCACCCGGCCCAGAAATCCACGAGGGATCTGCCGCTGCCAATGGTCTCATCAAAGTCTTTCGCGGTCAAATGTAATACGCTCATTGTTTTCTCAAACCTCCTAAACACTACGTAAACACTGAATAAACCAACTCTGTTGTCTTCCTGAACTCTGTGAAAGATCTTTTTCCTTAAGTTATATGAAAATAACGATGGCAAGATTCTTCGCCGCCCTTTACGCTGAAGGGCGTGATCAGTAAAGACATAAAAATCAACTCTGTTGTCTTCCTGAACTCTGTGAAGGATCTTTACGCACTACTCCCTACCTATATACTCATCTGCTGCCAGCGCGGCCGTCAGCCCCTGCCCCGTCGCCCTGGCGATCTGATACGGCTTTCCCGTGCAATCTCCGGCCGCGTAAACGCCGGGGATGTTCGTCGCCCCCGAGGGTCCGGTTACTATATACCCGCCTTCCGTCGCGAGATTCGGCAGGAGCAAGTGCGGCGCTACAGCCTGACGCAGGATAAAAACCCCGTCGCAGGGGATATCTTCGCCGTCGGCAGTCACGGAAGATACGCGCCCCGACCCGTTTATCACTATTTTCTTGGTATTGAGCTTTACAACGTCGCAGCCTATAGATGAGAGATAGTCCGCTTCTTCCTCCGCCCCCGGCGCCAGGCATACGACGCAGACACGTTTCCCGCGGAAGAGCATCCCGTCGCAAGTCGCGCAGTACGACACGCCGCTGCCCAGCAGCTCTTCCTCGCCGGGGAAAACCGACGCCTGAGCGACGCCGGTCGCGATCACAACGCTCTTTGATTCCTTAATTTCAGATCCGTATCCGACATAAAACAGTCCGTTTGACGGCAGTATATTGAAGACCCTGCCGGTTATTATCTCCGCGCCGGAACCGGCCGCGTGATCCGTCATCTTTCCCAACAGTTCAGATCCCGATATCGCGGGCAGGCCGGGGTAATTACCGACTTCCCGCGCTTTATATAAACCGCTGTCCGACATATCGTTCGTTACTACGGCCGCGCTTCTGTTCCGCTGCCTCGCCGTAATCGCGGCCGACAAGCCGGCAGGGCCCCCGCCGATTATCAGTATGTCAGTCATTTCCCCCGCCCCGTTCCTTAACTCACGCTCCGTTACACGGAAGCCGTATTTTAATTTTTATATAATATCATAAACGAACGGCAAATGGTATATAATATTTTCAACGCGGTTCCCGGCAATGAAAGGACTAATCATATTATGGAAGAGCTCTCGACAAATTTCATTCACGCGTTCATCGAGGAGGATATCGCCCCCGGCGGTCAGTTTGAGGGTATGCGCGTTCACACTCGTTTTCCTCCCGAGCCAAACGGATATCTGCACATAGGGCATTGCTACGCGTTCAGTATCAGCTTCAGCACAGCCGCAAAATACGGGGGCTTATGCAACCTGCGTATGGACGACACAAACCCCGCTAAGGAGGACGAAGAGTTTGTCGACGCAATCAAAGAGGACATCCACTGGCTCGGATACGACTGGGGCGACCGCTTTTACTATGGCTCGGGCTACTTTTCGCCAACCCATGAAAACGCGGGCAGCCTGATCAAAAAAGGG
>Ga0082212_10007824_pt1 | contig 14053 bp, 4 predicted proteins | sample TergutNt197P3_FD_71548 | JGI IMG/M metagenome (GOLD analysis project Ga0082212, IMG submission 71548) | Neocapritermes taracua P3 segment gut microbial communities from Petit-Saut dam, French Guiana - Nt197 P3 | ecosystem: Host-associated > Arthropoda: Insects > Digestive system > Gut ... | reverse complement strand
AAAAAGAATTGATGAAGACAGGTTTCTGAACGATCTTCGGCCGGAGGTGTTGTCGCCCTGGCCGGAGACGGCGCGGGAGTGCGATCTCGACGAGGCGATAGCCTATCAGAAATCTCTGCCGGAGGACAAGAATTTCACGAAGGCGCTGGCGAAGTACCGCGAGGATGGGAAAGTCGGCCTGTTCCCGCGCTCCGGCGTACCGGTGGTTGAAAAAGAAATCGAACTGCTTAGGTCGCTCAACGAAGTCGGCGTTCGATTATTCCCGTTCACGACGGACTCTTATACGCGCAATCTGAGGCTGAAGGACGCGCAGAAGGGACTGGATGAGAGCATCCGGACGGGGCAAATGAAGCTCAACGGATATCCTATAATTAATCACGGGGTAAAAACGACGCGAAAGGTCGTCGAATCGTGCGATGGTGCGTTTGACCCGCGATCGTCGCGCGTGGCGAACAGCTTCGTCGGAGAGGTAGCGTTCGCGTCCGGGATGACCGCGATGCCGAACAGCTTCTTCGGTTGGATCGGCGGCTATGACAAGCTGGCGAGCGCCGAGGAATGCATCGAAACGGCGCAATACCTGGGCCGTTTAATCGGGTATTACGCCGACCGCGGGGTGATTATCTCCACCGATTGCCACGGCTGGCTGCCAAACGGCGTGATACCGATGTACATCAACATCGCGACGCAGATCATCGAGGCGCTGATTTCCGCGGAACAGGGTGTTCGTAGCGTCGTGCCGCTTATGAACTTTCAGGGCAACCTTGAGCAGGATGTGTCTGAGATACTTGCTTCGGAGGGGCTTTTTAGAAAATACCTGGACAGGTTCGGATACATGGACGTTGTGATACCCGGCATTATCGGGAACCAGTCGTCGCTCTTCGCGTTCCCGCAGGATACCGGTCAGGCGTTCGGCTATATCAACTACGTGGCGATGGTTGCGGCGATGTCGCCCGTAGACGCGTGTTCCGTCAAAACTGTGGACGAAGCTTCCGGCGTGCCGAGTGTTGAGTCTCACATCGAGACGTACCGCTCGGCGAACTGGATATTCAACGTTGTGCGGCAGCAGGGACTGAAATACGATTCCGAGACTGTCCGGCTTGAGAAGCGGATGTGCGAGCTTGCCGTGTCGGCGATTATCGACAAAGTTTTCGAAATGGGTGATGGGGATTTGGCCGTTGGCGTCGTCAAGGCGCTGGAGGCTGGAGTTTTAGACTCGCCGTTTTCAATCAACGTCAACGTGCGCGACATGTGCATGGGAGCGCGCGATCTCCGGGGAGCGTGCCGCTATATTGAATACGGAAACCTGCCAATCCCGGTTGAGGTGCGCAGGTACAATGATGAAAAAGTCCATGAGCGCGAGAAAGCTGAGGGCTGCAAGCTAGGTTACCAAACCAGCATAGCCGATTTCTGGACTTTATCGCACGGATCGCTTATCGATCCGCTCGCAACGGCGGATGATACGCCTGACGTGCCTGAGGATATGAAGGAAGCTATCGGCAAAAACCCGCCGACAATTATCACGGGTACCGTAGGCGTTGACTCGCATGTTATAGGAACGAAAATCATCTCAAAGGTGCTGCGCGAAGCCGGGTTCAAGGTTGTGGCGCTGGGCGCGCAGACCGCGCCTGAAGAGTTCATAAAGGCGGCGCAGGAGACGGACGCGGCAGCCATGCTGATGACAAGTCTATACGGCATGGCTGAGATAGACTTGCAGGGTTTCAGGGAGAAATGCGTCGAAGCGGGCGTCGGGGACATCCTTTTATACATCGGCGGGATACTGGGCGTAGGCAAGCGCGATTTTGCGGAAGATGAAGCGAAGTTCAAAAAGCTGGGCTTCGACCGTGTGTACCCTCCCGGATCGCCAGTGGAACCGTCGGTGCGCGATCTGTTCGACGATTTGCTTAAGCGGGATATTTTATAGAATTTCTATAATTAGCTAAATGAGCATTATTTCGAGAGAGCGAAACGCAGAATTTGGGGTTTTTAAAGGTTCAATACGGATATTTATCGACATAGGCAGTACGTTTACAAAAGCCGTCGCGTTTGATTTGGATTCGGAGACTTACGCGCGAGTCCAGGCGCTTTCAACCGTGGAAACCGATGTTACTGTGGGCTTACGCGTTGCACTGGATGAATTACGGCGTATTGCGCCTGTAGGCGAAGACGAGATACGCCGCGCGGTTGCATGCAGCAGCGCGGCTGGAGGGCTGAAACTCGCCGTTATCGGCCTTGTTCCGGATTACACGACGAAGGCGGGGCGTCTTGCCGCGCTGGGCGCCGGGGCGAAAGTAGTCGGAGAATTTTCCTTTGAACTCTCGCGGACGGAAGCCCGTCAACTCGACGAAATCGCGCCTGATATAGTGCTGCTTACCGGCGGCACCGACGGTGGCAACCGTAGGACCATAATTCACAACGCCAAAATTCTCGCTGATTCAAACGTGCCAAACATTATCGTTGCCGGAAATAAAACCGCGCGCGACGAGATTGAGGCTGTGTTCGACGGCACGGATAAGAACGTGAGTTTTGCCGCGAACGTCATGCCGGAGTTCGGGCGTCTGGAGCTTGATTCCGTCAACGAGCGCGTGCGCGAAGTTTTCCTCTCGCGTATTATGGACGCGAAAGGCATATCACGCGCGCGGGAGATTATTTCAGAAGTCGCGATGCCCACTCCGGCGGCGATGTTTGAGGCCGTCCGGATGCTGGCCGACGGGACAGGCAATACTCCGGGTTTAGGCGAACTCCTGCTTGTGGATGTAGGCGGCGCGACGACGGATGTGTATTCGGCGGCGTCCGGATATCCCTGGCGCGGGATCGGCGTAAAACTCGTCGGTCTAAAAGATCCGTATATGAAGCGTACGGTCGAGGGCGATTTGGGGCTATTCCACAATCTGGACACGCTCGCGCGGCTTACTGATGAAGATGAAAGCGTGGATGCCCTGCGCAAGCGGCGCGGAGTGCCAGACGGTGATGAATCCGCGAGTCTGCGTGAGCGTCTTACGCGCGCGGCAGTGAGTACGGCTGTGTCGCGGCATGTCGGACGACTGGAGCCTGTTATGACCGGCGACGGCGAGGTATGGATACAACGCGGCAAGGATTTGCGCGGCGTAAAACTCGTTATCGGCACGGGCGGGCCGTTGGCGTTCGCGCGGGATCCGCGCTCCGCGCTGATGGGCGCAACAGGCGGCGGGGAAGATGGAATCCTTATGCCGAAATATCCGAAATTAGCGCTGGATGCCGGGCATATCCTTTTCGCCGCCGGTCTTTTATCCATTGATGAGCCGGACAAGGCGCTGGCGATTGCGAAAAAATATATGACATTTATTTAACCGCAGTCGTGCTTCACAACCAGGTCTTTTATTGCCAATACAGGATCGGATAAGGATAATCGTCGCCGGAAGACGGCATTTTCCATGGAGCGTCATCGTCATTTCCGAATTTCCAGCCGAGGCCGCCCAAGCCGTCGCCATTAACGGCGTCGGAGTATGTGGATTTTGTTTTTAACTGGGCGTCTGTCTTGTCGGTGCCATGGGACTTTATATCTGTGTCATTAAACTGCGCGTCACCGGCCGCCGTCATGGTATTTAACGCGAAATTATTGGATACTGTCGGAGTTCCGTAAATATCCCAAAATCCAACTATGCGTCCCGCAGAGTTTTTAGCAGTTATGTTATTGTTGATTGCGGCGCAGTTGGTTATTATATAGTTATACCCATGCCCTGTAATGCCACCGGAATAAGAACTAAAAATAGAATATGAAGGATCATAATAAGAATAAACATCTCCGGTGCTGTAACAGTTTGTTATTGTACCATTACTAACAATTCCTGCGATGCCGCCTGAAAAATCAGAATAAACATCTCCCGTACTGTAAATATTGGTTATTATACCGTCATTAACATACCCCGCTATCCCGCCGGAACTAGCGTTTTCACCGTAAGAAAAAATATTTCCCGAGCTGTAACTATTGGTTATTATACCGTCATAAACGTACCCCGCTATCCCGCCGGAACTAGCGTTTCCACCGTAAGAAAAAATATTTCCCGAGCTGTAACTATTGGTTATTATACTGTATTGTACATATCCCGCTATACCGCCGGAATAAGAACGATATCCAGAAGACATATCAGAAATATTTCCTGTGCTGTAACTATTGGTTATAGTGCTGTATTGTATAAATCCCGCTATGCCGCCGGAATGAGAAAAATAAGCAAAAATATCTCCCGTACTGTAGCTATTGGTTATGTTACTGTATTCTATAAATCCCGCTATGGCTCCAACGTATGAACCGCCGACAATATTAACATCTTCCAGAGCGAGATTATTTATCGTACCGTGGCCTACATAGCCGAATAAGCCTACATATGTTTCTATTTCTCTATTAATTGTCAGCCCCGTTATTTTATACCCGTTGCCGGCGATTGCACCTGTGAAAGGTGCGCTTTCCGTGCCTATCGGCTCCCAGTTTGCGTATGTTTCCAATGAAATATCCGCTGTTAATTTATAGTAGCCCGAAAGATAATTACGGACATTGTACAATTGGGCAGGGGTGCTTATTTCAATCTCCTGCCAGTAAAGGATCGGATTTCCGCCGCCGTCCGGTATCGTCCATGGCGCGGCGTCATTGTTACCGAATTTCCAGCCGAGGCCGCCCATTCCGTTGTCAATAATGTCGTCTGAATATGTGGTTTTATCTTCCAACTGGCCGCCTGTTTTACTAATGCCATGACGCTCTGCGTCGGCATCGTCAAATTTTGCCTCGCCGTTGGCGTCCATTGTATCTAACGCGAAATTATTGGTTATTGATGCGGTATCCCAGATGTAGCTTGCTATGCGTCCGGCGTAAAACGCAGCTATAATTTTCCTGCTCTTTGCGGCGCAGTTGGTTATTGCGCTGTTTAGTACGCTGCCCACAATGCCGCCCGCGAAAGATCTCGAGTGGATATTACCCGTGCTGTAACAGTTGGTTATTGCGCCGTCTTCAATATACCCTGCTATACCGCCCGCGGACAGTACCGCTCTGATGTCGTTACCTTTGTTGTAGCAGTTTGTTGTTGTGCCGTTGTTAACATACCCTGCTATGCCGCCGGAAGAAGATTCCGCATTAATATCACCTGTGTTGTAACAGTTTGATATTGCGCTATCCCATAACTGTCCCGTAATGCCGCCGGAATTGGAAGATGAATTAATATACCCTTCGTTGTAACTGTCGGTTATTGCGCTGTCCAATACCGCATATCCGGCTATTCCGCCCGCGGCCTGGTCGGTTATGCTGCCTATATTGGAATTTGACCTGATACTCCCGGTGTTGTAACTGCCTGTTATCGTGCCGTCTGCCAGACCTCCTGTTATGCCGCCCGCGAATAATTCAGCCATGACGTTTCCCGTGTTGTAACTGCCTGTTATCGAACCGCCTTCCTGGCCTCCCGTTATACCGCCCGCGAACAATTCCGCGGTAATATTACCCGTGCTGTGGCAGTCCATTATTGTGCTGTTTAGCGCAATTCCCGCTATGCCGCCTGAATAATAACCTACGTAAACATTTACCGCGCTGTTGCAGTTTGTTATCGTGCTGTTATCCGCATGCCCTGTTATGCCGCCCGCGGACACTCCAGCGATAATACCCGTACTGCGGCAGTTTGTTATTGTGCTGTTTTCCATAACTGCCGCTATGCCGCCGGCGATGACGCCTCCTACAATATCAACATTTTCCAATGTTAGATTTATTATTTCACCGCCGCTGACATAACCAAACAACCCCGCATAGTTTTCTTCAATTCTATTAATCTTCAGGCCTGTTATTTTATGACCGTTGCCGTCGATTTTTCCCGTGAAAGGCGCGCCATCCGAACCTATAGGGTTCCAGTTGGCGTATGATGACAATGAAATATCAGCCGTTAATGTATAGCGCCCCGATAGATCATTCCTGACATTGTTCAAATGGGCGGGAGTGCTGATTTGATAACTCTGTATCTGTATCAGCGTCCATTTGGCGTATAACGTGATATTCCCTGTTACGGTATATGGAAAATCAACCTTCTTCGTCAGACTCGAGTCGCTGTACCACCCGTCGAAATTGTACCCTTCTCGTGTAGGCGGAGGATTGGGGGCAGACAAAGCGCCGCCCTTTTGCACCTGTCTGGACGCAACAGCGCTGCCGCTGTTTGAGTTGAACGTCACGGTGTATTGCGTTGGTGTAGGAGGATGTTGCACAGTCTGCGAACTGCCTCCTCCGCAGCCTGCGAAAACCGATACAACGAGTGCAAATAGAACTATTGACGGCAGTTTGAAGAACTCACGCATATAGCCTCCACCCGATTAGAAATGGTATAGTCGATTTTATATAGTAATTTCGTAAAAAACGCAATGTTTTAATAAGTGCGCGCCGTAAAAGTTCCATACCTGGGAAAAGACACGGGAGCGCAGGCGTCATCGCCGGTCGTGTAAATAATAAACGCGCGCCAATGGCGCGCTTCAAATGTAGCGGCGCGATTTATTGCGCCTCATTTTGTTTATTACACGACCGGCGAGGACGCCGGCGCTCCCATGTCTGGAACTTTTATGTCGCGCCTCCTTTTGTATACGCCGGCTTCCCTGTATAAATGTAAATAATACAAAATCCGTGATATATATTTTTTCTAATTGACACGCCTGAAACGCAGTAATAACATAATTAAGCCTTAGGCATGGAATACATTATAAAAAGGAGGCGCGGTGTTTTCCCCTCCTGCTTGAAAGTATTTGCTATAAGCTGCTTTTGAGGAAGAAGGAACTCAAAGGCATTACAGTAACGATCATTCCATCTTGGCTGGAATGATGACATGGTACAAATTTTCGAGGTAGATTGAATGTTAAAAAAAAGCATGAAAATAGAAGCGTGTTTTTTAGCGATTCTGTCGCTCGTATTTCTGTCGGCAACGGCATTTGGACAGAGTGGTGTTCCACTGTCAGGAACCGTCCAGGACACTTCGGGCGGCGTTATTCAAGGAGCATCCATTACCGTCCGTAATATCGATACCGGCGTGGAAACAAGAGCGAGAAGCAACGACAGGGGATTATATAATTTCCCGAGTCTGCCGGTCGGTACATACAACGTTGCAGCGGAAGCATCAGGGTTTGCGCGTAGCGAACGTGAAGCAAGACTTAACGTTGGCGCACAACCTCAATTAAATTTCGTCATGTCTGTTGTCGGAATTACAACTGAAGTTGAAGTTACCGGCGTTGCAGACAGTGTGATACTTGAATCTGGCGCTTCAACCGGCACAGTATTGCAGGAAGAGACGTTAACGTCGATTCCGCTGTTAAGCAATAACGTTCTGGAGTTGATTAATTTAATGGGCGGTGTATCGATTGTTACCGGTAGCCCTGTATTCGACGCGTCAACTCAGACGTTTGCGGGCGTTGCGAGCAACCAGATCAACGTTACGCGTGACGGCATGTCGGTCGGTGAAGTTCGCTATGCCACTGGCATCAACGCAGCCACGAATATTAATACGGAAATGGTCGGCGAGTTCAGAATGGTACTGTCTCCGGTTGACGCTGAAATGGGACGCGGCGCCGGACAGGTGCAGATGACGACCAGATCCGGTTCGAATACGTTTCACGGCTCAGGAATATGGAATGTCCAGAACACGGTGCTTGACGCGGAAGATTTTGACTTTAAACGGCGCGAAGTCCCGAAAAGCTGGCGCAATCTTAATAGTTATCAGTTGACGGCCAGCGGCCCGATTATCAGGAATAAATCTTTCTTCTTTGCGACCTGGGAGCAGCAATGGTCACGCAGCAAGGAAGCAGAATACTCGGTCGTGCTTACGCCCTGCGCGAGAAAAGGCATCTATCGCTATCCTCACGGTTTTCGACCTGATGCCGTCAGCGCGGCAGGTTCGGCGACTTTCAGGGGAAACAATCCGATAAGACAGAGTGTTAAGAGTGCCACGGACGGGTCTTATTTAGAGTCGGGCACGCTTAACGACGCCGGCAACCAAGAGCCAACGCCATTTAATAACCCGTTGAGGTTTGAGAGCGTGTTTGGAAATTTGACGCCTGCCGCCCGTGCCGCGCTGTTAGGGGCCGGCGGCGTTTATGATGACTGCTCGGCAATAACCATTAACCCAGGTTACCTTTCCGAGTGGAGCAGTGATACGAACGGGTTATATACGATTAATGGAAATTCACAGACTTTTGAACCCAATTCATATTGGGGACAGAACGCGTTTCGATACGCTTACGACCCAACCGGCTATATAGATCGTTTCTCTGGAAACGATCCCAATACCCGCGATATAGTCAGAATGCCCGAACCGAACGATTACACAAGAGGAGACGGTTTAAACTATGCCTCTCACCGCTGGACACGTCCACTGGTTGGTTCCGGCGGGTCGATCTGGGGTACGGGCGGCGATCCCGACCGCAAGTCTATTACTTTTAAAATCGACCATAACATCAATAACGATCACAGATTGAGCGGAACTTACACGAGGGAGTCGTTCTACGTTGACGATGGTTACGCTCATTGGCCGAAAGAATACGGTGGTTACGGCGGCGGCATTACCCGTAAACCCCAGACATTCCTGGTTTCGCTGACTTCCACATTGCGGCCGACTTTGCTTAACGAAGCGCGTGTTGGTCTTTCGCAAACGGATACATGGACACTCACAGCGGTTGACGCACGCGACGGCGATAAAATGAAAGAATCGCTGAGAGCGTTGTTCCCAACAGGCAGCGGTACGCCTTTTGCTGGAACCGCGTTTGAGGACAGATTGTTTCTTCTTGCCCCCGGTCAGGGCGCTATGTCTTTCAGTTGGGATTCGTACACCATGATGGATGCGGCCACAAGCCATCCGTTCGGTAGCCGTGGCAATACCGCGACATCGTGGGGCGGCAAGGATCCGCGCTGGACGATTGCCGACACTGTAACCTGGATGAAAGGCGCGCATTCCTTTAAAGGTGGAGTCGAGTACCGCTGGCAGAAATCAACCCAGGAATTTGAAGGAAATCGTAGTTTTTCATTCTGGTTGGGCGAAGCCGGTTATACCGATATGGCAATGGGCTTCGGCGGTAATAACAACGCAACCCTGAATCGCCTGGTGGGAGGCAACCTTAACCCGGATGGAACCACCAGACCCGATACGCCCGGCAACTTTACCAGACTTAGCAACCAAAACTCATGGGTCGGGGTTACCCGCACCACATTCGGCGACACTACCGCCGAAAATTACAGCCCGATGGATAATGGGGACGGTGCCAGGGGAAGCGCTCCCACAGGCAACTGGGGAACTCCTTACAACCTGATGTCGTATTTTTCCGGATCGATGAGAGCCATAAGTCAATATTTTTACATGGTTCCTGATTCCAGCTATGAAAACGGCGCCAGGTGGAATGATATTCGTCTTGGTGAAGATTATTTCAGGTACGGCATATCCAACCAGGAACTCAGCTTCTTTTTTAAAGACGACTGGAAAATAACCAGCGACCTGACGCTGAATCTGGGCGTTCGTTGGGAATACTTCGGCGTTCCTCATGCGTCCGACGGCCGGACACTGGGACTCGTGGGCGGCAGTTCAAGCGTTTACGGTATTTCAGGCGAAAGCTTTAACGCTTACGGCATTTCACCCAAGGACGGCTTCAAATCGTTGATGACACAGCGCAAACTGGTCGAAGCGCCCGTCTCCGGATATGTAAATTATGGCAACACTGAATACCTTGTCATGCCGTATGCCGACCCCGTGACCCGATACCAGTTTATCGGTCCCGGGTCGATTAACTCGGATATCAAGGCATGGAACAAAGATATGAATAACTTCGCGCCGCACATCGGCTTTGCCTATCAGTTGCCATGGTTTGGCAGAGGCATGACGACGCTTCGCGGCGGATGGTCGGTCAGTTACTCGCCGGTCAACAATTTCGACCAATACGGAATACAGCTTGCCTCCGTCGCTGCCGTGAATACCGACAGGGTTGTGGTTTACAGAGGCATGGGAAATGAATTTGATTTAAGCTCCACCAGGTACTACATGGATTATGGCATGTTGCCGCAACTACTGCCTATGAACGATCCGTCGGCGCCTGAAAATGGGAGCATCATGCCTATGACGCCCAGCGGGATGGGACAGAACGCAGGCTTTTTAGTGGCGATTGACGAAAATATCAAGAATCCTTACACGCATAGCCTGAACATGTCGGTGACACGCAATATCGGGCGCAACCTGACAGTTGACCTGCGCTACATCGGAACCTTTGGGCGCTCTATGATAGGCAGCCTCAACCTTAACCAGAGCAACTGGCTCCAGACGGGTCTTTACAGCGAACTGGAAAGAGTACGTCAGGGAGGCGAAAGCGATCTGATTAACAGCCTCATTCCCACTGGAACACTTTCTGGGAAGGATGGGCTTACAGGTTCCGGCCAGATAAGGGATCACTCAAGTACGCGAAACAACCTTTACTACGGGCAGTTTTCGGATCTAGTGGGCACCTTGTCTAATGGCAACGGAGATATGCAAACGCTTAACACCACATATAACGGCTATGTCTCCCGCGCGGGATGCCTGCCACAGGATCGCTTGAATCCCAGCGGCGACATGACCGACCATGTCGGAAACCCATGTCTGAAAGGTACGCCATGGAACTATTTCTACACCAACCCGCAGTACGGATCCACTGATTTTCAGTATAACGCCAGCATGTCGAACTACCATTCCATGCAGACGCAGGTAACCATGCGTCCTACACATGGCGTGAACTTCCAGGCCACATGGACATGGAGCCGAGCCATTGGCGATTCGGGATGGACCAACCTGATCGGAGATCGCGACTATCTGCTGAGCGGTCAGCACCGTTCGCACACCCTGAATACCTACGGAAGCTGGGAACTGCCTTTCGGCCCGCGTGGGTTATTGTTCCGCGAAGCCTCGGGCGTTTTTAAGAAAGCGGTCGACGGTTGGCAGTTGAGCTGGGTGTCCACTATGGCAACAGGCACGCCGATTAGCGCGAGCGGAACCAACACCTTGTGGGGCAACTCATGGTCGGTTCTCGTGCGTCCCGATCTTTGGAACGACAAAGCCGGAAAAGTGGATGAAATCTGGAGAGAAGACGGCACTTATGGCGGCGCTTATTATTTTGGCAGCTATTCCCGCACTGCAAACGGTGGTATAGTGCCCAAATACACGAAAGTACTGGATACAGGCATATGCAATCCCAGTCTTATCCCGGGCTTTGGGGTACCAGGCAGTGAGTATGCGACGTATTGTGGCAGGCCTCCGGTAGCTCCCGATCCTGCTAATGGTATCGAAGGTGACGCATGGTATGCCACTCACCCGAACCTCATCCTTCCGTCAACCACCAGAACTCCGCCGCGCGCGATTGCGTTGGCGGATCCAAGTGGAGCGGTAGATGGCAACGGCGCCGTACTTCCCCAGTTATACACGCAGGATACATGGGGAGCGGATGGCATTCTATATAGAGCCGGCGATCCCATTATCGTATTCCGTAACGCCGATCAGCGCAATGGCATTGGTGCAGCGGGCAATTACAAAGCCAACCGTTTGACCGGGCCAGGCCGTTATACATTTGACCTGGCACTGTCGAAATCGATTGAGTTCATGGAAGGCAAACGGTTTGAAATTCGCGTCGACGCGCAGAACATTTTCAATCACGCGCAACCGACCCCGTCAACCGCGGCTTCAAGCGGCGGGCGGCAGATGTCAAGCTCCAATCCAACTTTCGGCGTGAACAGTACGGCGGCTGACGATAACAGCGATCGTGGCTGGATAGCGACCAAGGGAGGTCACCGTACGTTCCAGGCGAGGCTGCGCTTCAGCTTCTAATATGCAGACGGGCCGCCGGAGAAAATCCGGCGGCCTATTGCAAATGTCACGGAATATTTTAAGGAGTTTTAATGATATGAAAAAAATGATTGGCTTTTACCTGTTATTGCTTGCGTTGGCGATAACGGTGGGATGTGGCAAAAATGAATATCCCGAATTTAAAAAAGGCACCGCCTCACTGTCGGCGCCATCGGCTGCGGCGATCGTTAAATCGGGTCTATCGGTTGACGTGGTGTTCAATGGCGCAAATACCAGCGTCGTTTTTGATAGTGATCAGGTCGAGGGCGCGACGCTATCTCCGATGATGAATGGCCCATTTACCGTCGTTTTCTCGGCCAGAAAATCGGTGGCCGGCAAATGGGTTCCGTTGGATCCGGGCAGTTATTCGTTCACCGTATCCGCAAATGGCAACGCAAGCCTGACGGCGACGGGACAAGTGAAAGTATGGCCAAATCCTGTGCTGAACGAGGGCAAAGATTTAACAATCTCCGGTCCTGCGGATTTAATGGAATTTCTGAATGGCGACGGCATTGAATACGCTCTTGATAACGGCGCGACTATTTCGTGGTCTTTTACTAACGATGACGAAGATGTTGATATCGGATCAATTGATGCCGAAACGGGACTTTTTACTCCGGCTGAAGATGACGAAACCGGGGAGGTAGTAGAAGGTTCCGGAACAGTAACGGTGACTATCACCAATACCGCTGCGGATAATCCGTATGTGGTTACCGCTACCATAAATATTATAGTGGGAGCGTCCGGCAACAAGCGTCCCTCTGAATTTGATGGTTACGACCCGTATGACACCATGTTTGATGCATCTTTCAGCGTGATTACCGGTACAAGTAAAGGCAGGTGGGCGATTAGAGAAGCTTCCCCGATGTGGGCAGCCCTTGAGGCGCTGGGCATTCCCGAGAACGCGTATGTATATCAAGCTTTCAGCTATGCAACATTTGCGACTTTAACTGTTCCTGCATCAATTGATGGCTATGGAACGGCGAAACCATCGGCAGAAATTCCAAATCTGAAACCCGGCGAGTGGTCAACATACGAGGGAGAGTATGTTACTTATGTAATAATTATTCCGAAGTACGTGAGACCCTCTGAATTTGATGGTTACGACCCGTATGACACCATGTTTGATGCATCTTTCAGCGTGGTTCCCGGTACAAGTAACGGTGAATGGGGGATTAGAGCACCCTCCCCGATGTGGGCAGCCCTTGAGGCGCTGGGCATTCCCGAGAACGCGTATGTGTATCAAGCTTTCAGCTATGCAACATTTGCGACTTTAACTGTTCCTGCATCAATTGATGGCTATGGAACGCCGAAACCTTCGGCGGAAATTTCAACCCTTTCATACGGCGAATGGTCAACGTACGAGGGAGAGTATGTTACCTATGTAATAATTATCCCATCAGGCGTTTTTGACGATTAACGAACCACAATGTCGGAAATTCCGGCGCGCGGTTTACGGCTGATAACGCCGTCACGCAACTATGAATTTTCAGTGCGGGCGGCGTAAGCAAACCAAAAGGCTCCCGAAAGGGAGCCTTTTTTCTGGAGATTGAACACTTTCAATTGACTGTCGGAAGGCAGCAGATAGCACGTCCGAAAGCTATTTCCGAGACTGTTTCTAATGGTAAAGTGGCGCGGATAATGCTAGTGTAGCCTGTTAATATTTCACAAGGCGGGGCGTGTTATGGATAAGATGCTGAATAATGAAGTTGCGCTGATAACCGGAGCGTCGGGCGGCATGGGCGAGGCGATTGCGCGGTTGTTCGCCCGTGAGGGCGCGGCTGTAGTCCTTGGCGATATATCAAACAGGGTCGAACAGATCGCTAAAGAAATCAACAGCCAGGGAGGCGTCGCACGCTGGTACGGCCGGCTCGATGTAACGAATGATTCAAGCATCGCCCAAACCGTTGAGAAAACTATTTCCGAGTTCGGAAAAATCGATATCCTTGCGGTATTTGCGGGCAAGACGTTCGATGGAGAGGGACTGGATCCCAAAACCGCCTATGACATGACGATGAATGTCAATATGACAGGTGCGTACAACACTGTTTTTGCAGTTGTGCCGCATATGAAGGAACGCAAATCCGGAAAGATAATCATCTGCTCTTCGAACGGCGCGTTCAACCCAACGACCCCGGCGTACCAGTATCACATGGCGAAAGCCGCGTGCGAATCGCTTACGGTGAACCTCGCGATGGAACTGGCGCCGCTGGGGA
>Ga0082212_10007823_pt1 | contig 14054 bp, 12 predicted proteins | sample TergutNt197P3_FD_71548 | JGI IMG/M metagenome (GOLD analysis project Ga0082212, IMG submission 71548) | Neocapritermes taracua P3 segment gut microbial communities from Petit-Saut dam, French Guiana - Nt197 P3 | ecosystem: Host-associated > Arthropoda: Insects > Digestive system > Gut ... | reverse complement strand
AGTCCTGATTGAGCAGTCAAAGGAGTACCCTACACAAACGAAACGTCCGGTGGAAACATCGGATGTTCGTTTGATATGCTCTGATAAGTGAAATTTACATTTATTCGTCAGAATAAGTGTAAATTTACTATATAAATTCCTTGCAATATGGACGAATATATAGGGGCCAAATCAGGGAATAAAATATTGACAAATCAGGGAGTGGAGTTTATGCTAATCAGGGAGTGATGAAAATGGATAAAGACTATTTACCGCGAATAGCGGATAAAAAGATGAAACTAGCACTGCAATCAGCGGGCGCTGTATTGATCGTTGGACCGAGATGGTGCGGCAAAACCGAAACGGCAAAGCAACACGCGAAAAGCGTTTTGTTTATGCAGCATCCCGACTTTGCTGAAAACTACTTGAAAATGGCGTCTCTTAAGCCGTCTGAATTGTTGGAGGGTAAAACGCCGCGCCTGATAGATGAATGGCAGGACGCCCCGGCGCTTTGGAATGCCGTCCGCTTTACAGTTGACCAGAGGAGAGCGAGAGGCCAATTCATTTTAACAGGTTCAGTCGTTCCGAAGATGGCAAAGAATATGCACAGCGGAACGGGGCGGATTTCTAGGCTGACCATGCGGACGATGTCGCTTTACGAATCAAACGAGTCCACCGGACAAATATCCCTTGCGGATCTGTTTGACGGAAAAACCGGAATGATAGGGACTTCCAAACTTACGATTGACGATATAGCTTATACTCTGCTCAGGGGTGGCTGGCCTGAAACGGTCAAGGAAAAAAATAGTGAAGTGGCAACTCAAACGGTGTTCGATTATGTGGAAGTACTGATCAACGATGATATGTCCCGCGTTGACGATAAAAAGAGGAAGTCGGACCGCGTGCGCAGCGTGCTTCGTTCAATCGCACGGCATATCTCTTCCCCCGTGAATAATTCGACTATTCTGGAAGATGTGACTGCAAACGACGAGACCATCTCCGAAAAGACAATTACAGACTACGCGAACGCATTAAAAAAGCTGTATGTCATAGACGATTTGCCGGTTTGGAGCGTGTCTATGAGGTCAAAAACAGCGATTAGGACTACGGCAAAAAGACACTTGACCGACCCGTCCATCGCGTGCGTGTTGCTTGGAGCGAGCAAGGAAAAACTGTTCAATGATTTCAACACCTTCGGGCTGTTATTTGAGTCGATGGTTGTGCGGGATTTAAGGGTCTACGCGGACAGTCTCAACGGAAAGGTGTTCTATTACAGAGATAAGCTTTGCAATGAGATCGACGCTGTCATTGAGCTTCCCGATAGCCGTTGGGGTGCTATTGAAATCAAAATGGGCGGTAATGAGGAAGAGAAAGCTGCTAAGAACTTGATTAAATTCAAGAAAAATGTCAACACGGAGAAGATGGGCGAACCGTCGTTTTTAGCAATCGTTACTGCGACACAGATAGCGCATCAACGCGACGACGGCGTCTGGGTTGTCCCATTGGGGTGCTTGAAGGATTAACCCTGGACTGTAACCGGAGAATTTTTCAAACGTGAACATATAGAAATACAGAAATATAGAAATATAGATAAACCCACAAACTCAAAACCCACAAAACTCTAAAAACAAAAAAACTGAAAAAACTGAAAAACTGACGAAACTGAAAAAAAGCAAAAAACTGAAAAAAAACTGAAAAAAGTGTTGACAAGTGAAAATAGGTGTGTTATCATGCCGGTAGTTAGTGAGTTACATCATTAACTACTCAACGGCGTAACAATGGAGGTGATTGGATTGAATGAAAGCCAACCGATCTTTCAGCAAATCATGGAGATGGTAGAAAGCGACATAATTACAGGCGTATATAAGACTGACGACTTGATCATTTCCACGACGCAAATTTCCAAGGTATATTCCGTAAACCCGACGACGGCAGTCAAGGCTATTAGTAAGCTGACTGATGCGGGCATACTCTACAAAAGGAGGGGGATCGGGATGTGCGTGTCCGAAGGGGCAAGAGAGAAAATCACAGCAAGGCGAAAAGAAGTGTTTTTGAATCAGACTATCGGAGAGCTTCTTTCAGAAGCAAAAACTCTTGGCATTTCGCTTGACGAGTTAGTCAGCGAGATAAAGCGGCAAGGGTAAAATGAAAGGGAGATGAACAATGATCGAGTTTACCGACGTAACAAAGAAATACGGCAAGACGAACGCTCTTGACTGTATATCGCTGAAAATCCCGGAACAGGGTATCTACTGCCTGCTCGGCAGGAACGGCGCGGGCAAAACGACCTTTATGAAACTGCTCGCCGGGCATATACCCGTAACGGACGGTGTGATCGCGGTGGAAGGGAACCGCGTCACCACAAGCCGGATGCCTGAAAGCGTGAATTTCATAGAGAGCGGCTCTGTGCAGTTCAACATCAAGGTCTCGGCTCTTATAAGCGCCGCCGCCGAGCTGCAGGAGGACTTTGACCTCGAATTTGCGCTGAAAATGGCGAAGCGTTTCGACCTGAATCCGGATAAAAAGTTCAAGCATTTATCATTTGGAATGAAGACGATGCTGACAACCATCATCACGCTTGCCAACAACGCAAAGGTCATCCTGCTCGACGAGCCGACGCTTGGGTTCGACGCTATCATGCGCGATCAGTTCAATAACTTGCTTATTGAAAGCTACGAAGCTCATCCGCGCGTCATTATCGTCTCCACGCACCTGATCGACGAGATAGCTAAAGTGACGGAGAAATTGATAATCATCGAAAAAGGTAAAATACTCGTCGAAGCGGGCATAGAGGAAATTGATGAAAAAGCCTACACATTATCAGGCCTTACAACGACGGTGGAACCGCTGCTCGAAGGTCTGAATTGCATAGGCAGGACAAGCGCGGGAAGCGTAGTTGCGGCGCATATTTACGGAGACAGGATAGTTCCGCCCGACGGCGTTGCAATCGACAGGATGAGTTTGCAGGACTTCTTTATCAATATTGTGGGAGGGAAAAGAGATGAACGATAGATCGCTCGTGGTTGCGAAGATCAACTTTCGCAATATAAAGCTGGCTTATCTTTTTACCGCTATTATATTCTTGGGCGTTATTATAGAGGATATCGTTTTCATTATACTGGATCTGACGGGCGTATACTCCGGCAACGAGGGTAACACTACTGTGGGCATAGGTAACTACTTCTTTCTGCTGATAATACTAGGCTCGATCTTTATTCCGTCGAAGCATTTCCGCAGGATAATGAACCTTGGCGGCAAGCGCGCCAACTATATCAAAGGATGCGCTATAACATACACTATCATGGCTGCCGTCGTTTCATTGGTGGGAATGTTCCTCTACTACACGTATGAAAAGTTTGTCACGCTGTCGTTCTACGGCGGAGGGTCGCTCAACGTTCTGGATGTTTTCGGATGGATGAACAACGGGCCGATAGTTGCGTTCTTTCAACAGTTTGCCTTTTTACTGCTGCTTGCCTCGGTAATACATACGCTGGTCGCTGCGCAAGACAAGTGGTATGGCTGGACGGCGGACGTTGTGATTGTGGCAATCATATCGGTGTTCACCCCAATCGCGCCTCTCCGTAGTGTGTTGGTCAGCTTCTTCCGCCTGATCATCTTCTCGGCGGCGCCACTGCAGATAGCCGCATGTATAGTCATCGCAGCCGCGGTATACATGCTGAACAAACCGATCTTTGCGCGACGGGTGATATAGGAAGCACATAGGATTATGGAAGCTCATCGGATTGCCGGCGGTTGCTTTGTCAACCGCCGGCAATACCAAAAAGAGGCGGAGACCGCCTCTTTATATCATTAAAGCCACGTTTAAGGTAGTGGCGCACCTTTTATAGATGATCTGCGCTTTAAGCGGCAGGGCGCTTTTCATACGGGCATCTCTGCCCTGTATCTGTAATATACACGACTTCCATAAATATGTCAATGAAAATCGTCATGCGGACGAAGTGTGTCAAGAGAACGTCTGATGAGTCTATGGCTCACCGACAATGCATGAAAGCAGAACGGGGTAACGCCAAACGAACGATGGTGTTCCTCCGTTTTTGGTATAATGGAGAGGATTAGCAGGCGGAAGGCTGAGGGACGGTTTGGCGTTTTCACCCCGATAAAGAACGTAGCCCATGTGTTATCTTTGAGAACCGATAATTGTCCTTAGAGGACGTACACAAAACTTCTATCATGTCGGATAATACATATGCCTGCTAATCTCCCAACGCGAGTATTCTACACGGAGGAGAGGGTAAATGCAATCAATACTAGGGATAGCCTGCGGTTTGGATATACACAAAGATACGATTGAGGCATGCATATTGGTGGTGAACGGGACCGGGGAGCCGGAGGCTATACGCGAGCCATTCACAACCATGCGCGGTGATTTGATGAGGCTGCGAGATTGGCTTGTTTCTCATGGGTGTCTGAATGTTGCAATGGAGAGCACGGGGGTTTACTGGAAACCGGTATATGAGATATTGGAAGAGGTTGAAGGGATGAATCTGTGCCTCACAAACTCACATCATATGCGCAATGTTCCGGGGAAGAAAAACGATATCGCTGATGCGGAGTGGATCGCGTCGCTTTTCATGTGCGGGCTCCTTGACAAAAGCTTTGTTCCCGAAAAGGGGATACGCGACTTGCGCGAGTTCACGCGTTTCTACATGAAGCTGACGCAGTCAAGGGTGCGCCTTGTGAACCGGATAGAGAAGCTGCTGCAGACACATGGCTTCAAGCTATCGTCAGTCATGAGTTCGATAGTCGGGGTCAGTAGCATGAGGATCCTCGAGAGGCTGTGCGAGTTTGGCGAGGTCACAGTCGCATACGTAACATACGCCTTGGAGCGTGGTGTGCGCAAAACGCCCGAGGAAATAGCGTACGCCGTAAACGGGAAGCTCCCGCTTTCTTCGCGGGCGCTGCTGCGCCTCGAACTGGACTCGCTGAACTCGTATGACCAGCAACTTAGGAACGTCTTCGAAGAAATGATGCGCGTGGCGCAGCCTTATAGGTTTGAAATTGAGCTGTTAGCATCAATCCCGGGGATAGACATTCTATCGGCGACCTATATAATTGCGGAAATAGGCGTGGACATGACCCGTTTCAAAAAAGGTGCGGGAAGCCTTACCAACTGGGCGGGCTTGTCACCAAGGGATGACCAGAGCGCGGGCAAAATCATCTCCAGCAAAATCATGAAGGGCAACTCGTTTGTCAAATCAATACTGTGCCAGTGCGCGTGGGCTGCGACAAGGACGAGGAACACCCGCCCGTCAAACTGGTATTGGCGAAATGTGGGGCGCTTGGGTCAAAAAACAGCCATCATTGCTGTGGCAAGGAAGCTCTTGGTCTACGCTTATAACCTCATCGCCACTGGTGAGCCTTACGATTACGAACGCGACGTCGAATATGCCGAGAGAATTGAAGCGTATAAGCTTGCATCGGCGATGAAGCGCGTTGCGGAGTCCGTTAAAAAGGCCAAGTCCAGACACTTCGGAACCAGCTTTTGCGATGACATAATTATCGGAGATACCGCGTCAGAATATGCTAGAATCACTATGATTAACGATTGTGGTCTGAAAACGCCAGATTCACCACAATCTGCTCCTGTATCACTTCTGTCTGTCGTGGGCAAGAAAGGCAGGCCGAAGAAGAATCCCACACTTGCCTAGATGTGGGTTCTTTAACATCGGTGAACGACTGGCTGTAATTGATTTTTTTACAATTCTCGCCGGTCTGCTTCGCTGTGCCGCTTTTACCAGCCTGTGAGCATTTGGCTTTCACACAAACCGTCCCCTTTCTTGGAACCGTCCCCCTGCTTGAAAAAGCAGGAGAACCGTCCCCCTGCTGGGAGCGGTTCCCCTGCTTGGAACCTACTTGCGGTGCGTCAGTTTGGCTCTGTTAGCGCTTTTGAGCCGTTTTGCTCCTTCAGGAACTGATTTGACAAATACGGCAGTATCTCATCATAATATGTGCAATAGAAGTAGTACCCGCCGATGAAATGCTGCACATCGTCGATCCTGACGCGGTAGTTGTGGTGGCGCACGTGAAACGCCCCGACAACCGTTTCCGGGTACTTCATATACATCGCGTATTCCGGGTAGAAATACCCGTTGAGCATGTGCCTTGCGCGGTGGTATATAGTCTGAGCGAACCTCGTCGGATTATATTTTTTTATCAACACAGAGTCTACACCGTCCCGTATCGCCCTCTGGTAAGTCTGCCATCCGGTCATCAGCATTTCCAGATAAGTGTGGAAAGACGTCTCCCTGTTGTAGATACCGCTGAGGTTTTTCTCGATATTTTCGAGCGCGAACTCATAATACCGTACGTCGTCAATGTACTTCGTGACTTCTAAAAGCGCGTATGCAACCCAGTGATCCCGGTGCCTTATATAGTTGTCCGCAATGAAATGCTCGACAGCCGCCTGCGCCCCATCCAGATACTTCTGCTCCTTTGTCAACGAGTATGCCCTCGCAAGCGCGAACGTCGCTTCACCGTCATAGTATACCGTGCGCAACTCTTCTTTTCTTGAGTAATCCGGGTAATTCAGCACGTGGTAATACTTGCCTGTTTCAGGGTCTTGCAGTTCCAATATCCCGTTGGCCAGTTTCTTTATAACGTCAACATATTTGTCAGTCTTGAAAACGTCCATATACTCGGTATACATAATTACCGAGACGCCGTTACCCCCAAGCTTGACCTCGTTGGCATCCTTTTCGACCAGATATGCGACGTCGTTGTCCCTATATTCGATGAAGCCGTCGATATAACCTATCGCTTTCTCCAGTTTCGGGACAAGGCTGTCGTCTCCGCTCATGCGATAAAGGTTGATGATGCTCCACAAAGTACTTGTGTGCCGGAGGATATTGTAGTTTTCCATCTTCGCCCCGAAAATCGGGAAATAACCGTACGTGAACTTACCCTGATCGTCTATCAGGTCTACGAGGTACCCGGACGCGCCGACTATCACTTCGTTAATGACTTCTTTGTCGACAATATCGATCCTGCGCCTGCCGAAATCCATGTTGTCGTTATAAAGCTCCCGGACAACGTCGTCTTCTCCGCAGAAGAAGCAGCGGGTAGTAAACATCGTGATTTTCTCCGGTACTTCATCGATCGGCGGCAAAGAGTAGTATGTCTTGAGATAATTATTGACGTTTTCAAGGGTGATAAGTACTGAATCATAGTCAATTTTCCCGAGATTGATATCGGCTTGAGAGTAGTGATAGCTTATCATTTTATTGCCGTTAACTTCGGCTTCGATGAAAGCCTTCTCAAAATTCCCGTCAAAAGAGATCCCTATCCTCGCGAAGTTGTGCCACCTGTACGCGACTATTATCCTGTTCAGGTCAACCGCCGGGATCTCCTCATAATGGTTTACTATATCAGCTTTAGCCCACGAGACTATGAGAGGTTTCTTTGCCGCTGTCAGCTTGCCGCGGTATTCTTCAAGCCTTTTTTCGGCATTCCCCCACGCCGCGTTCAATGTGTTCCCGCTGCCGTGAAAGACCCTGGCTCTCTCTTTTTTATTGCAAACCGACAGAAACACCGTGAAGAAATCACTCCTCCCCGTGTTTTTCTGCAGTTCTGCCGTGAGTTTTTCCGCGACGCTCTCCGATAAGCAAACTTTTTTAAGTTTGGCGATACGCTGAATTATAGCCATGCGAAAACTCCTATTCTACTTAACAACTCTGTCTTCATCTGTCAGGCCGACGAAATCGGGGTGGTTTTCGTCGAAGTTGGGTGGTTTTCGTCGAAGTTGGGTGGTTTTCGTCGATTCCTATTCTACTTAACAACTCTGTCCTCGTCTGTCAGGCCGACGAAATCGGGGTGTTTTTCGTCGATATGGCGATTCCATAAGTAATGATAGTATTCAAACGTCGCCATTGCGTTGTCCACGCCGGTACGTTCCCCCAAGTAACCCGTACTGCCGGGAAAGGCGTTCACTTCAAAAACAACAGGATGGAAAGTATGCCCGCAAGAGCTGCCGCTGTCCGGCCGACGATCAATTCCAACGTCGATTCCCAAGTCAAAGAACGGCTTGTCCATAAACTGCTGAAAATACCCCGGAAAACCATTCGCAAAAGTGTTGAGTGAGTTTTTGACTGTTCCCGCCTCGCTGCCATACTCACGGTTCAGGAAATATTCAAGCGGCACGGTAAAACCGCCCTGATGAATATTGGATGTTATCGAATCCTTACGCCCGCTGATCCTCGGGTACATAGTCGCCGTGTAATCAGTACCGTTACGTCGCTGTACTTTCACCCTAACGTCAAACGGCGCGCCGCCCTCGCTTTGCGCGTAGCTGTTGATGCAAGGCTGCGTAAACCCATGCTTTGGTATATGCGTCTCGAAGTAGGCGCGATATTCCGCGGGAGTCATTCCGGTGATTTTTCCGTCCTCGTTGACGATGTACTTACCGTCCGACTTGGCGATTTTTACTATACCCCGCCCTTCCATTCCAAAAGCGCTTTTCAGAATTATTACGTCCGTATCAAGCACGTTGAAAGAGTCCGACAGCTGCTGGACATTGTTCACGCTGATCGAAGGTATGACATAATCAATATAACGCGGGTCAGGATTCAACCGGCACTGCTTGCTCTGCTGAAACTTATTCAGTGACATTCTGTTTCTAGGGCAGAAGGAGATCTTTGTCAGTTTATCATAGAACTCGACTGCGTCGCGGCGGTTTGGTGAAATATGGTTGTCCGTGAGTTTGGGAATGGGAACGCTGCGATATACTATCTTGCCATTTTCGAAAAACTTACCGTTCACTGTGTTATTGTCAAAATCCGTCCCATCCATGGAATAGAAAAACAACTCTATATCCCAAGCACGGGCCATGTAAAGGTAAGACATGAACACCCCGTTTTTTCTGCTGGGAATCTCTCTGAATAACATTCCGACAGTAATCATAATTTGATATCTCCGCCTTTATTTTCTATCAGCCATTTGTAGTAGCCGAACAGAATCAATGTTTGAGTGAGGTTCAGCGCCGGGTTGATCCCGATTCCCGGATGATAGTTGACCTCATATAATTTGTAGCTGTAACCGCCGTCACAGGCCGATATGCCTATATCATAACCGAAACACGACGCAAGCCGTTTCTTTTGGCGATCCTGCAAGTAATGAGTAAGTTTAGTGCCGAGATCTGTGAGTTCCTTCTTTATCCTTTCCGCATCCGCCAAACCGTATTGGCCGCGCAGAAAATTATTGATAAGGCACACATAGCCGGCGCCGCCTCCCGCCCCGGGGTTTGCCAGGAAATCATCGCGCTTGCCTATTACAGGTATAATGTTGGTTTTCCATTGGCCGTCCTCTCCGCGCCTGAGTTCAAGGCGTATTGAAAAGGGGCGGTTGTCAAGCGTAATGCTTTGGGAAAACGCCTGGCAGACTTGCGGACGTTCGGCAATAACCGAATCAATGTAGACGCCGAGCGCTTCCTTGCTATAGGGCTCGTTTGATCTGGTTTTGTCTGATACGAGGAAAATGTCGCTGTCGGTGGTGGTGGTGGGGGTGGTGGCGGTGGTGTCGGTGGTGTCGTCGGTGTTATTGGTGGTGTCGGCGGTGTCGGCGGTGGAGGTGGTGTCGGCGGTGGAGGTGGTGTCGCTGTCGTTGGTGGTGGTGGTATCGGCGCCACTGACGGCGCCATTGTCATTTCGCTGGATTTTCACCACGCCGACCGCGTTACTGCCAACATTCGGTTTCATAATGCATACGCCGTCATTTGCTTGCAGGAAGAGCAACACGTCCTCCGGTGATTTGGCAAGCGCAAGCGGGATCAGCAAGTCGGCAAACTCCGCTTTTTCAGCCAAAATACGCTGTGTCTGCTCCTTAGTATATGTAAAATAGTTTTGAGTTAAGATAATTCTGTCATCAAATATCTTACTTACCCTCCGCGCGCGGCCTTCAGCGCTGTTGTCTATGATATCGACTTCAGATATGTTTATTGTCCTGTTCAGGATCTCCCCATGTTCCATGAACTGCCCGCTTATCTCACCGGTATCGGCATTATAGTCTTCAAGTGAAAACAGGAAAAGGTTTATCCCGAACTCTTTAGCCGCGCAAAGCATAGTCATCGTTGTTCTCAGCGGGCTGGTTAAGTCCGTTTCGCGAACTTGTATCCTGCCGACCGTAATTTGATCGTTTGTCATGGCATATCCTTTCAAATATCGCATATGTAAATGGGGATGGAGATGTAAATGTAGATGGAGATGTAGATGCAAATGAAAATGAAAATGAAAATGTAGTCGTAGATGTAGATCATATATCGCTGATGTAAATGCGGATCATGGTTATGAGTCGCTGACTACCTGCCCCTTGCAGTATGGGCATTTTTGATAGTCGAAATCGATCTCCCTGCCGCAGAAGCGGCATTTTTTTTGCGGAACCCCTGCTACCATGTTCCCTGAAGAGATCGCTTCCTCTTCTAAGTTCTCAAGCATGAAATTGCCGGGGTTATTATATGATATTATCAGTCTGCGGGCTTCCTGCTGATGTTTTTCTTCAATGAAAATATGCTGCTTTTCAGCAAATCTCCTGCGGCCTGCCCAGTATCCTTCAACTTCTATATGGTACGGGATACCATTATCATCCAGAATATCATGAAGCCACATCCTGTATCTCGCGCTTTCTTTCGCCTCATACTTTTGCTGCGTAACAGTGAGTACTTTTAATAACTTATCGTCACTCTTTCTTATCAGCGTCGATCGGGCCCATAATTCGGGATTGCCAAAAAAATTCAGGAATAATTCCGGCTTGCTGTCTGCCTTCTGCAAGGAATCCTTTTCTTTTGCCGCAGGATGATCTCGAGTATGCCGACGCTTTGCCCAGCCCGCGGATACATCAGATTGTGGAGTGCCGTTGAATCGGTCGTGTCCTATTTCCGCTTGGAATCTCCGCATCAGCGATGGATGACGCTTTACCGCATGTCGCCATACCTTTAAGTTCGAAGGAATATCCTCGCCGGTCAATCGGCGGGCGACGTTTAGAAAAGAGTACGCAGAAAACCGTTTACCGTATTGTACCAACGGAATGTTCTGATGTAAAGCCCGAAATATGGATTCATCTTCCGGGATCACGCCGAAGATCTGCGCGCCTGTCGTCCCAATTACTTCATCGACTGTCTGTCGCAGCTTATTCGCGTCATTTTTCCGGACGCGGTTTATTATCAATTGGATCTCAAAAACGCCCATGTCACGGATAGCGTCCGCAGTTTTCTGAGCGGCTCTGATAGCAGGCGTCTCGCAAGATATCACTATGATCGACAGATCGACGCCTCTGTGCGCCATCTTGACATACTCGCCGATGCCTGCGGGGCAGTCGATAAGGCAGTAGTCGAACTCATTTCGTATTTCCGCGAACATCTTTGCCAGGCTTGCCGCAATCAGTTCGTCTCGTGATAAGTCCATCGGCGCGGAAAGGAAAAACAGGTTCGGGATTTTGGGGTGTTCCCGACAGGCTTCCGCGGCAGGAAGCTTGCCGCTAAGCACGTCAGCGAATGTCATTCCGATATTGTCGGGCATACACAGCGCAAGGTCAAGGTTTCTCAGTCCAACGTCAAAGTCAACGCAGAGCGTTTTGTGGCCAAGCATTGCGAGACATGATGAAACAGCGGCGACAGTCGTAGTTTTACCTGTGCCGCCTTTCCCCGAGGCTACTGCTATTACTTTGCCCATGTGAAATCACCAAATTACTTCCGCGTAATTTGGCATAAAGCTCACGTCCGTACTTCTCCGGAAGCGCGCCCGGCTCTTGACTGATTTTGTATAATGTGAAGGCTCTCAAAATACTCATGCAGGTACATGTAGTATTGGAATCTTGCTTCTATTGATTGTAACTCCCAAAAAATCGGCACTGTATATGAGTTCACTTCAAAAAACTTCAACTCGTTGTTATTTGCTCTGTTTATTCCAACATCAAAACCTATGTCATCACGAAGATTCTTGAAACCCTTTTGAATTACGTCGGGCAACTCCTTGGAAATGTGAAGAAGCTCATCGTATATAGTCTCCCACTCGTCGCCAAACTCCGCTTGAAGAAAGTTTGAGTCATAATCGCCGATGAACCCCAGCTTACCGCCGCCATGTATATTCGACACTAAGCCGTCGGCGTCCCCTATTCTGGCGAAAATTTTCGTTAGCGACCATTTCCCGTTCTTGCCCCTCCTGACGTTTATCCTCACGTCAAATGGGTTTCCTTGATTTGTCAGGGATTCTATGTAAGGCTGTATTATGAACCCTTGCTTGAAAACTTCATCATACTCCAGTTTATATTCATTCTCATTTAGTCTGCGGACTATATTTTCTTTTTGCAGAACTAATGTGTAGCTTTCTTTGCAGAGCATGTATATATCATGGCCCTGGAAGCTTCTGTTCGGCTTAATTATTACTTTTTTATGACTGTCAAGCAAGTTGAAAATGTCAATGTCTTCATACTTGTAAGTTTCAATTATGTACTTTGAATAATTGCTGTTCTTAAGTATATTATGGATCGCCAGTTTCCCGCCCAAAGGATAGTATGTATACAGTCCGGTCTGCGAGAGGCTGTAATAATCTTCCTTGTATTTATTGCTCCCGTAATTGAAGTCATAAACATTATCAATTATTTCCGGGTATGAAGTTTCCCTTTCAACAAACTTGCCTTCTTCAAAGTATAAAGCCCTTATCGTTTTCTTTTCTCTGTCGATCCTGTCAGGAGAAAAGTAAAAGAAATCCATATCGTAATACTTTGCAATCATAGCGAGTATGCGTATCTTGTAATTCGGATTCTTTGGATGCCGTAAGTAGCCGACTTTCATATCAGTGACTGTTCCTTTATAAACTTCGTGTCCGCAGTGGTAAGGTAGCTGCTGTTAGTTCCTACTTTGATTCCGGCTGTTTTGGCTTTCATGATGATCCTGGACGCCATTTCTCTCATATTATCAGTGTACGGAGCGCTGAGGTTGCTGGACAAAGATATAGCGCCCCCGACGCTCATGGCTATATCAAAGAAACCGTCGATGTCTTCTTCGTTGTCATTTACGCCGTCAAGCATAATATACTTCAGCAATAGCTGCGTCTTATCTACAGGATACTTCTTCAGGTTCTCAATGACTCTGTCGAACATATCTACTCTTTTTATCTTCATAAAGGTCTCGCGCGTTCCGGCGTCAAGCGACGTCATTAGACTTCTGACTCTGCCGGAATCCATCAGCGTCGCCAGTTTCTCGTTATATATGGACATATTTGACAGCAGCTCGACTTTCCATTTTTTACGCAACAGGATATCAAGCATCTCATCGCAATACTTATTTGCGCAGAATTCTCCGTTAGCGAGTTGTACTATGAAGTCATCCGTGTCGTACTCCGGCCGCTCTGAAAGCTGGCGCATCACTTCGTATGTCGTGAAACCGTCTGTAGCATCCTTAAGGCGCTTGAACGTTTTCTCGCAAAAGCAGTAAGTACACCTGAAGTTGCATACATCGCCGGGTTGGTTCGAGCCAAAGTTGATCTCATTCAGCCCTACTGTCTTCCGCCATGGTCCGAATCTCAGGAGATGGCAGTTTTGGCAGTCATTTGGTTTCTCTTGTCTGATGTCGTCGACCAGTTTTGACGTGTATTCCTGCCATTGCGTAAGCCTTTCCATAATTGATCCCGATGTGCGTATGACAGGGCATTCGCCGGTCACGCAGCAAGGTGAAAACGTGTCTTTTCGATAACTGATAAAACGACCTAAGTAGTCGCAGCCCTTACGATATTCAATATCTGCTTCCAGAAAATGTATTCTTTCCGGAGGCAGCTTTGTCAGTAAGTATTTTGCTGTTATTCCGGCCCTGGGGTAAGTTACCCAAATATCAGCGTCGGGGTAGCGTTCCAGGGCCTCGTCCAAAGAAACGACATCATATTTCCCGATTAGCGCCGTTTTGTACTTATGCAGATTCTCATCTTTCTCCGAAAACACATCAGGATCTCCCGCAACGCTGATCCATTTGCTTATCTTTCTGCTAATATCTCCTGATATCCCATAGAAAATATTCGCCATAGTTTTCGTCCTTTACTTTGATCATACTACATCTGTAAGTTTTTTCATCTACG
>Ga0082212_10007822_pt1 | contig 14054 bp, 16 predicted proteins | sample TergutNt197P3_FD_71548 | JGI IMG/M metagenome (GOLD analysis project Ga0082212, IMG submission 71548) | Neocapritermes taracua P3 segment gut microbial communities from Petit-Saut dam, French Guiana - Nt197 P3 | ecosystem: Host-associated > Arthropoda: Insects > Digestive system > Gut ... | reverse complement strand
AGGCACCGGCGTCCACAGTCAGCATTATAAAGATATTTTAAAAGACGAAGCAGATATAGAAAAAATACAGACCCCCAAAATCTCAGAAGATAAAGAAGCGTCAAAAAAATGGCTTGACACGGCAAAAGATATTTTCGGCGGTATAATGCGCGTAACGCAGGGAGGCGCGAACGCAGAATACGGTCATACATGGGACGTTGTAAGCACATGGCACGGCATTGAGGAGTGCATGTATGATATACTCGACCGTCCGGAGTTTATACACAAGATACTTGATAAAATGTTCGGACTTTTTCAGGAACAGTTAGACCAATACGAAAAACTCGGGCTTATCGACGTTGGAACGCCGTTAATTCACTGCACCGGCGCGTACTGCGACGAAATCCCGGGATTTAAAGGCGAGAGCGAGGAGGAACTCGAAAAGCTCAGGTATTCTGCGAAAAATATATGGACTATGGGAGCGGCGCAGTTGTTTTCGATGGTTTCGCCGGAGGTTCACGACGAGTTTGAAATTGCGTATCAGATGAAATGGTATGCGCGTTTCGGTCTGGGATATTACGGCTGCTGCGAGCCGCTGGACAGAAAAATTCACGTGATAGCAAAACTGCCGAACGTGCGCAAAATTTCTATGAGTCCGTGGGTTGATATGGAGCGCGGAGCGGAAGCAATGGCGGGACGGTTTGTTTTTTCGAGAAAGCCCCAGCCGTCGTTTTTATCGAGCGATACGGCATGGATTCCGGAACTTGTGCGGAAAGATTTAATCGACGCGTACACAATCGCAGGCAGATATAATAATCCGTGCGAGCTTATACTCAAAGACGTAAGCACAGTCGGCAACAAGCCTGAAAGATTGTGGGAGTGGGCGAAGATTGCGGCTGAAGTCTGCGGGAGGGGATAAGATAAAAATGTCAAAATTTAAAGTAATCCTCGCTGGTTGCGGGGGAATGGCGAACACATGGATAAATTATCTGTTAAAACGCGAAGACGTTGAGATTGTCGCGCTTTGCGATATAATTTTCGAGCGGACTTTGGAGTTCGGGAAAAAATATAATTTAACATGCGGGCTTTACGATAATATATTAGAATCGCTTGAAGCACATCAGGACGTAAATCTTGTTGTTGACTGCACGACCCCCGACGCTCACGAATTAATCGTCACGACCGCAATGAACATGGGCGCGGACGTAATCGGCGAAAAGCCTATGGCTGAAACAAGAGAACAGGCGTTGAATGAAATCGCGGTTTCTGATAAAACCGGCAAATCTTACGCAGTTATGCAGAATAGAATATACTTGCCGGGCATGAGGACTATAAGAAAAGCGTTGGGCGAAAATTTAATCGGGCGCGTGGGTTCTGTGAGTTCAGACTTTTTTATAGGCGCGCATTTCGGCGGATTCAGGGACTTGATGGACAACGTTTTAATTCTTGACATGGCTGTGCATACTTTTTATCAGGCGAGATTTTTAATAGGCTCAAATCCCAAATCAGTCTACTGCCACGAGTTTAACCCGCCCGGTTCATGGTATAAAGGCAACGCTTCGGCTATAGCTATATTTGAGTTTGAAAACGGCGTTGTATATGATTACAGAGGTTCATGGTGTTCCGAGGGGTTTAATACGGCATGGGAATGCGACTGGCGGCTTATCGGCGAGAAAGGCACGATAAAATGGGACGGCGGCAATAATCTCCGCGCCCAGATAAAACGTGAAAACGAAACGGGGTTTACTATCGCGAACGACGAAATAAAGCTTGATTTTGTCGATATAGGCAAGAATCACGGACACGAGGGCTGTTTTGACGAAATGTTTAACGCGCTCATAGAAAAACGCCCCGCAGAAACCGATTGCCATGACAATTATTTTGCGGTGAACATGGTCTACGGAGCGATAGAAAGCGCAAAATACGGGAAGAAAATACTACTCTAACCCGTTTTCGGCAACTAAATTTATTTTTTCTAATACAGAATCAAGCGAATTTTTGAGTTCGGTTATATGCTCTGGGTCAAGCAAAACGCCCGTGCTTATAAGCGCGCTCTCTATCTCAAGCGCGGCTGAATATAATACGGGCAAGCCTAAATGCTCCCCGGATTCTTTTAAATTATGCGCCGAGTGAATACATTCTTTTATTTCGCCTTTGTCGAATTCTGCCACAAGACGGTCAAAAAGTTCCTTTCCCTTGAAGTTTTTCAGCAGCGATACAAACAGCTTTTTATTGCCGCTTATTCTTTCAAGCCCGTCTTCAAGATTTATGTCGGGCAGAAGCATTTCAGCCTTAACGGGCTGGTTTGTTTTTTTCCCGGGTTTTGCCGCAGCCTGGACTTCCGGTTCAGGCAGAGGCGAAACAGAAGCGTGCATATTCCGGCTGTAATTCAGGAACTCCCTCAGTTTATCCATTATTACGGATAAGTCGATAGGTTTTGATATATGACTGTTCATGCCCGCTTTTTTGCTTGCGTCTATATCCTCCTGAAAAGCGTTTGCGGTCATAGCTATAATGGGTATGTTCGCGGCTTTCTCTGTCTTGATAGCCCTTATTTTTTTCGTGGATTCGTAGCCGTCCATAACAGGCATTTGTATATCCATGAAAATCAAATCGTATTTTTCCTGATTGCCCAAAAATAATTTATACGCTTCTTCGCCGTTTTCAGCGCAGTCTATATTTAATTTAGTATCTTCAAGCAGAGCCAGAACTACCTCGCGGTTCAGTTCGACGTCTTCCGCAAGTATTATATGATAATCCGAAAAATCGTTGTTATCTAAAGAACCGGCTTCTGTCCCGTCAGTTTCAATGCCGGAACTGTGTTCGATTTTTATATCAGTCTTTTTCAGTTTCACCGTGAATATAAAAGAGCTTCCCTTGCCGGCTTCGCTCTCGACATAAATATCGCCGTCCATAAGCCCCACGATTTTCTTGCATATCGCGAGCCCAAGTCCAGTCCCGCCGTATTTTCTTGCGATTGTCCCGTCGGCCTGCTCAAACGAATTAAAAAGCTTTGACTGCTGTTCTTTTGATATGCCTATGCCGCTGTCCGTGACTTTAAATTCTATTAGCATACAGTCCGCGTCGGATTTTGAGCTTGACTGAGACGATAAATCAGCGGCAATATCCGCCGAAAATTTTATTACCCCGTCTGCGGGCGTGAATTTAACGGCGTTGCTCAGAAGATTTATAATCACCTGAGTAAGCCTGAGTTCGTCGCCTATATAATTATTTATCGCGCCGTCGTCTATATCCAGTTCAAATTTTATATTCTTTTCGTCTGTTTTAACTATTATCATATTATAAATTCTGTCAATCATCGCCTTGAAATCAAACGGCTCATTGTTGATTTCAAATTTGTGCGCCTCGATTTTCGACATATCAAGAATATCGTTTATTATCCCGAGAAGCTGGTCTGAGGCGGCGTCTATTTTTTCAAGCGAATTGAGCATTTTCTGCGGTTCGCCCGAATGTAAAGCTATTTTCGTCATGCCGATTATAGCGTTTATCGGCGTTCTTATTTCATGGCTCATGCGGGATAAAAATTCGCTCTTGGCTTTGTTGGCGTTTTCGGCTTTTTCCATAGCCGCGACGAGCTGCTCCTGAATTTTTATATTTTCAGTAATATCCGTCGCCGTGCAGATAATCCCAACCTGACTGCCGTCTTTATCCGTTATAAAATAAGTCGAAAAACTGTAATAACGGTCGCTGGCAGTATAAGTCCAGTTTTGGGGGCCGTCGCTGAAAGTTTTTTCTAATTTATCAAGCATATCGGGATATTTCCCCAGAACATCAGACATTTTATTTCCTATAGCGTCAGCGGCGGAAAGCCCCATTTCTTTTAATTCGAGCCCTTCCATCAACGTAAACCTGCCGTCGTTGTTCACGCACCAAATCACGCCGGGATAATTCTGGATTACTGCGGAAAACCTCGCGAAAGTTTCAGATATTTCTTTTTCTGTCATAATTTCGGAATTATACATATTCTATCTTCCTGCAAATAATTAAACGAATAAATTCGTTTCAAAATATAATCATATATTATCATTATAACATGTTTTGTATCGCTTAGCAACAATAAATTTTAAATTTTCAAAATAAAAATCAGGCAGGAAAAAAATTTTCCCTGCCCTGCGAAATATTATTTAATTATTTTATGCTTTCCGCCATTTTTATGATTTCGTCGCGGGACGGCGCAAAATCTTCCCCTATACCATAATATGACCCTATGCCATATTCAACGCTTCCGAGTTCTCCGGTAAAACTATAATTTCTGCGTTTTTCCCGATATTCTTTGCTGAACGCTCCCGCAGTTAAATACCGTTTTACAGGACATGTATTTATTCCGCTAAAACTATACATTGTCCAGCTTTTGCCGTTTTCCGTATAATCTGTTGACATTATTGAACTGCGGTAAAACTGCGGCATTTGCAGGATTTCAAGCTGTGAATTTTCAGCTCCGCTTATTCTTCTGTTTGCTTGAAACTCATGCAACCAAATAGAATAATTAATCGAATTTCCGATTTCTCCGTTTACAAAAGATACAGACATATTCTCTATATTTTCAGGGTTTTCGGGGACATAATATTTTTCGTAAATATTGCCGTATTTTTCTACGCGTTCTATCGGTTCGGTATTTTCGCAATCAAAATTTTCGTCTATATAAAATATAACCCATGCGTTGAAAAATTCATATCCTTCAGGAATATATTGCGGCAGTTTGAATATCTCGCTGTCCGCGTGGTTCATAAGTTCCAGAAATTCACCGTAATCATATATAGCTTTTTGAATATTCGCTCTGCCGGTTGCGCCGTCTCCGTAAAAAGTAAGTCCTAAAATATTACCGGAATTACCACCGTAAAAAAATTCATTTTCCCATTGTAAACGTTCCAACTCTTCACCCTCAGGCGGTGTTCTGTGGCGGAATGGACGAAATTCCAGATAAGAACTTCCGTCTTCATTGAAAACTCTTACAACATAGAAGTCCAATGCCGCGCCCATGAGAATTACAACGCTTATAACCGACGCAACAATTATCAAAGTCCGCTTAAATCTCGAAATCCCCGGTTTTATTTTATATCCCTGATTTATTTTATCTGTTATATCGTCGGCAGGATTATATTCCGGCGTTTGAATCTGCCCGAACATATCTTTTATATTTTCTTTACTCATCATAATAAATTTCACCTTTCGTATAATTTGGGTAATCGTTCTCTAAGATTTTACTTAACTTTTTTCTCGCACGTTCGTATCTCTTACGCAACGCGGCGGCGTTTTTGCCGTAGATTTGCGCGAGTTCTGCAAAGGGCGCGTCATTGACAGCATGGCTGTACGTCACCGCCCTGTCAAGCGGGGATAAAGACATGAGCGCGGATTTTATATTTTCGGGAATATAGTCTTGATTTTGTGCCGCATGTTCTATAGAATTTACTGGATTCTTTAATCTTTGCCTGCGTCTGCGGATTGCGTCGATACATGCGTTGTACGCGATTTTATACAAAAAATTAGATAAATCTTTTTCGTCGCCGGTAAATTTATTTCTGTTCTGCCAAGCTTTAATAAAAGTCGTCTGGATTACGTCCTGCGCTTCGTGATAATCGCATAATATGCTGTGGCAGTAACGCAGAAGCGCGGGGCTGTAAGTATTTACGGCGGTATCAATGTCAATGTTTTCGGAAACCAACGGTTCGCATAAATCCATTCTTTAATCCTCCTCGCTGTTTTTGTAATATTTGAAAATCGACTTTCTGTTATTATAACGCATAAGAAAATATTAATGTGACATAAATTTTAATTTTTTTTAAACACCATGCAATTTAGATAAATTTGTGATATAATATAAATAATTAAAATACGGAGGTAAGTATTATGGGGTTTGTGTACGCGCAAACAGAAGTTACGAATATAACAGGCGGAAAAGAAAGCTATTGTATGCCGTTTTTAGTTGATACAGGCGCGACCGACACGGTTATACCGGCTAACGAGCTTGAAAAGCTGGGAGTGAAACGCGAGAGCAAACAAAATTTTGAACTTGCGGACGGGTCGATTGTTACTTATGACAAAGGGTATGCTTTTTTGCGTATAAACGGAGAGAAAGTGGTTGCGAACGTAATCTTCGGCGAAGAAAGCGTCGGACCTTTACTGGGCGTGACGGCATTGGAATCGGCGGGGTTTATAGTTGACCCTGTTCATCAGATTTTAAAAAAGGTAGCCGCGCTTTCGTTAAAATAAAATATAAAATTAAATAAAGGAGATTAAATATTATGAACAATGCAAAGAGAAAAACTGTAATCGCGGGAAACTGGAAAATGAACATGACTCCAAGCGAAGGGGTCAAATTCGTGAACGAACTGAAAGGCATTTTTAAAGACAAGAATAACTGCGAAATCGTCGTATGCGTACCCGACCTTGATATTCCGTCAGTATCCGAAGCGTTGAAAGGCTCGAACATAAAGCTCGGAGCTCAGAACGCGCACTGGGAATTAAAAGGCGCGTTTACCGGTGAAACGTCTGTAAACATGCTTAAAGAATTTAACGTCGAATATGTTATAATAGGGCACAGCGAACGCCGCCAGTTTTTCGGCGAAATCAACAGGTCTGTAAACCAGAGGCTTAAAACTATTCTTGACTCCGGCTTAAAAGCCATAGTCTGCGTGGGGGAACTGCTCACCGAGAGGGAACTCGGCATAACGACAGAAGTCGTATCGCTCCAGACGAAAGTAGCTTTGCTTGATATAACTGCCGAACAAATGAAAAACGTGATAATAGCGTATGAGCCCGTCTGGGCAATCGGCACGGGCAAGACTGCAACCGCTGACGAAGCCGACAGGGTAAACGGAATTATAAGAAACGTAATAGCCGAAATGTATGATAAAGAGCTTGCGGAATCCGTGACAATCCAGTACGGCGGCTCAATGAACGCGGCAAACGCGGCCGAACTTCTTTCAAAAGTAAACGTAGACGGCGGACTAATCGGCGGAGCGTCGCTTAAATCCGCAGATTTTGACGCAATAGTAAGCGCGGCTCAGTAGAATTATCAGGATTTGAAACATAATATAAAAATATACGTAGGGGCAGATTCTATATCTGCCCCAGTTCTTTTTCCGCGTCTTTCAATAAATTTTCAACAAATTCCTCATCAACCGGGTCAAGTATGCTTAACTCTTCCAAAATTTCTGCAAACCTGTCAGGGTCGCTGAGTTTTCCGGTTATTCCTAACTCCGTCAATTCAAGCCTCAAATTTTTTACTTTACGCCGTCTGCGTTTTTCTTCCTCGAATAATCCTTTTAATATTTTCTGCAAATCTTCCACACTTATTTTTTTCATTTTATTTTTCTCCTGTATGACTAATATATTGGGCTTATATATGGCTATTATATACCCCATAATATAAATATACAAGTATTTTTTATTAAAAAGGGGTAAATAAATGATTAAATTCGACAAATTATGGGAAACCATGAAAAAGAAAAAAATTACTACTTATAGGCTTAGAGAAACATATGGAATTGACAATGAAATCATAAGACGCATGAAAGCGAACAAAAGTACTACTACGAAAACGTTAAATAGATTTTGCGCTATTTTAAACTGCTCTCTTGAGGAAATAGCCGAATATGTGCCTGACGAGATTGCTCCGCCCGAAGAAAATTAAAATTTTCACAATATATTATTTCATTTTTTGATATATTATTATAATATAAAAAATAAAAGGGGTAGTAAAAACTTATGGGAGATAATAATTATTCTGAAAACTGCAAAATTTACAGGAATCCGGCAGGAGCTGTCCCCGCCGGTTCTTACGTGGATATAAATATATCTTTTAATTCGGACGGCGGTCACGCGGCGGCTATGAACGATATTGAAGATATTTTTGATATTGTCAGAATCGCCGACGACGAGCATTGCCCTGAAAACATAAAAAACGTATATTTTATCGCGGTTTACAACGATTCCTCGACTGAGTTCTGCACTATGGGAAAAAAAGGCGAAAGTTTTGATTTCGCGTATGATTTTAAAGTCTCGAAAGGGCTGTATTTTTATCATTTTGAAGTCGAGTATCAGAACGGCGAAAGAGACTATTATTATAAAAATATAAAACTGCTGAACTTTGACGACAGTATGCAGAAATGGCAGATAACTGTGTATGACAGGGATTTTGAAACCCCGGACAGATTCAAGGGCGGCATAATGTATCATATTTTTGTTGACAGGTTCGCAAAATCAAGTTCGTGGAAACCCGAAATACGCGACGGGTTTTATATGCACGAATCAGTTTCTGAAACGCCTTTTTATAATCAGGGGCAGCAGGGCACGGACGTTTACGGAGGCAGCTTAACGGGGATTATAGAAAAGCTTGATTATTTAAAAGAATTAAACGTCGATATTATTTATTTAAACCCGATTTTCGAGGGAAACTCGAATCATAAATACGATACGGCAAATTATGAAAAAATAGACGGCATGTTCGGGGACGACGAAATATTTGACGAGCTTATAAAAGAAGCCGGTAAACGGGATATAAAAATAATACTCGACGGGGTGTTTAATCATACCGGAGACGACAGCGTTTATTTTAACAGGCACGGCAGATATGACAGCTTAGGCGCGTATCAGTCGAGAGAATCTAAATATTACGGCTGGTACACTTTTAAAGACTGGGAAAATAACCGGGACGATTACGAATGCTGGTGGGGTAACAAGAACGAGCCGTGTATCAAAAAAGACGAGCCTGTATTCAGGGCGTATATATGCGGGATAAACGGGATTATAGAAAAATGGCTCAAACGCGGCGCAGCCGGATACAGGTTAGACGTAGTCGACGAGCTTTCTGAAAGAATGGTAAAAGGCATAAGAAAAGCCGTGAAAGAAACCTCGCCGGACAGTATTATCTTAGGCGAAGTCTGGGAGGACGCGTCAAATAAAATAGCCTACGGGCAGAGGCGGCATTATCTTGAGGGCAGTCAGCTTGATTCAGCCATGAATTATCCGCTGAAAGACGCCGTTATAAATTATTTAAGAACGGGAAATTCGCATGTTATGCAGGAAGTCATGGACATGCTTGTTACAAACTATCCCAAGCAAAGCCTTGACTGCCTCATGAATATACTCGGCACGCACGACACAATGAGAATACTGACGGCTTTGGGCGCAGACGGATTTACGGAGGACAAAGAGGCGATGTCCCGGTCGGCTCTGTCGCCTGAAGAACGGGCGAACGGGATATTTAAATTAAAAGCGGCTGCGCTGATGCAGATGACCCTGCCCGGGATACCCAGCATATATTACGGGGACGAAGCGGGAATGGAGGGTTACAGCGACCCGTTCAACAGGAGGTTTTTCCCGTGGGATAACATAGATACTGATTTGCATGATTTCTATAGAAAGATTTGCGCGATACGCAAAGATAACAGAAATATTTTCGCCGACGGAGAATATAAGCTTGTGCGCGAGGGCGACGGGGTGTTTTGTTACAAGAGGGAAAAAGACGGCGATGAAATATACGTCTGCGTAAATCTATCCGAAAGCGGCTATAATTTATCTTATAACGATATGCAGAAAGGCGCGTTCTCAAGCCTGCTGAACGGCGAGAGCGTGACGGGGGTAAACGCGAAATCGTTTGATATATTTAAAGTTAAGAAAGAGTAATATAAGGGGGAATATTTTATGTACGCAATAAAAGCTATATATGACGGAACAAATTTTAAGCCCATGCAGCCGATACCCGTAAAAGAAAATTACGAAGTGGTTATTACGTTCATAGAGCCTGTAAAAAAAGACGCGGAGAGTACAAATAAACCGGCAAAACTGCCGCGTTCGACAGCCAGAGGTCTTTTAAAAGGCAAGGTCTGGATGTCAGACGATTTTAACGAACCGCTTGAAGAATTTAAGGAGTATATGGAATGAAATATTTGCTCGATACTCACGCGGTTATGATGAGTATTTGAAGAAACTCGCGAATTTACCTTTTATTCACAAAGACCCCTTTGACCGTTTGATTATCGCGTCAGCTCTCGCGGAGGATTTAACAATTATAACGGTAGACGAAAACATCAAAAAATATGATGTATCTTGTATATGGTAGATAAAAATTATATGGGGGTATTATGACTGATATTGCGGTATTTTTAGATTTTCAGGGCACTCTCGGCGGAAACGGAATTGATGATATAATGTCTTTAGATTTCTATCCTTTTTCTGTTGAAGCCATAAAAAATTTAAATGATAACGGCATATTAGCTATTGGCATTACAAATCAATCACACATAGCAAAAGGCGAATTAACATGGGAAGAGTATGAAAAAAAGCTGCGTCAGTTAAAAAATGAACTATCTTATAATAACGCTCGTTTCGATGCAGTATATTGCTGCCCCCATAGTAGAGAGAATAATTGCGATTGTAAAAAACCAAAAACCGGATTGATTGATTCAGCGAAAAAGGATTTTGACATTGCTGTTGAAAAATCTTATGTTGTCGGTGATATGGGAATGAATGACATGGTATTAGCTAAGAACATAGGCGCAAAGGCAATATTGGTATTAACTGGCGTGGGAAAAAGCAGCATGAGTGAATACAGACATACATGGCAGAATATAGAGCCTGATTTTGTTGCTAAAAATGTTATTGAAGCCGTTGATTATATTATTTCTGATATTCGTCTCAAATAAATATACTATTAAATATACTATAAAGTTAAGAGGGGATAATTGACTTAATGGAAAATCCAATATCTGAAAAGCACGACGAAAACGCTCTGCTTCAGGAAATAGAAAAACTAAAAGAAGAGAATACGAAATTGCCGCAGGAATTTGAGACAATGCGCAGCATAAGGTTTCTTGAAAACGGATTCAACGGATTTCTGCCTAAGCCGCTCGAAATAAGCGCGTAAAATTAAAAATCAAACCGAAAAAAATATTGACGCGCGCATATTTTTATGATATAATTAAAAATATATTTGCGAGGTGTGGCTCAGCTTGGTAGAGTGCTTGCTTTGGGAGCAAGATGCCGCAGGTTCAAATCCTGTCACCTCGACCATTGGAAATACAACGAAAAAGCTCGTAATAATCAGAATTACGGGTTTTTTATTTTTATGACTTTTTATAATATTTTATATTTTTACTTAAAGTTTTCGGGTTAAAAATGGGGTTAAAATTTATTTTTGGGGTCAAATTAAAGGTTAAAAATCAAAAGCTAAAATTTTTTGCCAAAACTAAAAAAATCCCACTGAACAAATCAATGGGATTTATGCACTATTTCAAAAGCAGATTGACTTTTGTCTGTACTGCTTTTGCGTCATACCCTGCGGTGGTCAAACGATTCACCCTGTCCTGCCCGTTCCCCCAGCTCCCGCGTATGACTTCTTTCGCGATTTCGTCAATGGATTTTAATGGTGAGGCTGAAGAAGTGCCGGAAAGATTCAGCGCGATTACAGCTTTATACGCTTTTTCACGCCGGGCAAGATAATTCTGCGTCCGCGTTTTCGTCGCGTTCCACATTGCCGTAACGTCCCCGGTCGTTTTGAGCGCGGCTTCAGATATTTGTTTCCACAGCGCGGCATTCGTCCCGTACTGGTTCACGCCGTCCGCGAAATAAATCAACGCGCCGCAATCTTTCAGCCCGTAGCTCATGCCCTTGTTTACATAAGACGTAATATCAGCCACGGCAAGTGCGTCCTGCACTGATTTACCCTCCGCCGTCGTCAATAAAGCCGATAACGCTTTCGCTTCAGCGTCGTTCACTACCCGTTTATCCCACGTATTTGCGGCAGCATTTAAGATTTCGTTATATAAAGCCAACCCCAACATATTCTGCGCTTGTATTAAGTTTGCCTTGACAATAGTTTTCATAAGCGCAAGAGCGCGGCTTGAGTGCCATTGCACTTTCCCGATACTCAACGCCCCGTTGTCGTTTTTGTTGACCGAGCCGTAGTTCCCCTCGTTCGCGTAGATTATATCCGCCGCGTGTTTTACCGCAAGCGTAACTGTATCGTTGGTTGTATTTCCGGACGCGCCCGGAATAGATTTCTCGCCTTTTAAGTACGGCTCGGGATTTACAAAATCCCCGGTCGTTGACGACGTGGAATTTTCCTTGATTTCAAAATGTCCATGCGTCCCTTTATACTGGGGCGGCAAATCTGTTCTTACCGACGAGCAATTTCCCGTATTACCCATAACGCCTATGATTTGCCCTTTCTTGACCGTATCGCCGACTTTGACCGGAACGCTGCCGTCGCGCATGTGCTTACAGCGCGAGAAAATCATACCCGCGTGAGATATGCCTACCGTGTTGCCGTTTTCTGAGTACCACTTATCTCCGGGTTTGATTATTTCGACGACTTTTCCGTCCGCTAACGCGATTATGTCAACGCCCCGCGCTGTGTGCATTAAATCGTTTACGCCCTTTTTCGCCGATATATAATCCGCGCCGTTGTGACTTTTCCGGTTTGGAGTCGGATTTCCCGGACTGCCGGAAAACCCGCTTGTCAAAAGTTCGTCTTTCGTTGATATAATGTGTTCTTTATACATAAATTAATCGTCCCCGCTTATATCTTCAATATATTCTTTTTTCAGATGTTTATTTCTGCTGTGCTTTTCTCCTAACGATTTCAGGAAATACCCTAATACCGTACCTAATATTGTCGAAACGAGCATGATTGTAACTTCACTGTTTATATTCTGAGCGTTCATAAACGCCAGAATATAATTTGCCGCCACACACCCCATACAAAAAATGGTGATGAATACGACGGCAATTTTAGAAAATTCAATCCGCTTTTTTTTACATTGTTTTCGATAAGGGCAGGAAAAATTATATTTTTTCCCGCTTATTATTATTTTTTCCTGTCCCTTCATAGTAATTTCCCCATGATAAACGCAACTATTGCAGTAACTACTCCGGCGAATATGAGCCATGTGAATTTATTCCACTTCTCCCCGGGAGCTTTCTCTATATCGTCAAGCTTTTTCGCGTATTTCGTGATGTCTTTTTCGTTGCGCTCAATTTGATGTATGCTTTTCTCCATGCTGCCGATTCTCTCGCCCTGCGTTTTCTGACCCTGCTCTATACGCTCGATGTTTTTGTCCACACGCTCGGTCAGCGACTTGATTTCCTGCGTCATTGCCGCGATATTACTCCCAAGTTATGTATGCCTGATGTAATGTCTTTGATGTCGTCATGCCGTTTGTGGGCGGACTTTGTGCTTTCCCATAACCCCGCTATTTCTTTTGTATGCTCAATGATTATGTTTGACATTTGCTCCTCTGTGTACATTATTATTTCACCCCCGTTATATATTTTGATATAATACCATTTTACTACATATCAATGTTACATACAATTACATTTATAATCCTCTTTTTATTTCTTCGAGTTCCCGCGTTAACTGTTCGATTTTGCGCCGATTATTTCTCTAAGGTCTGCTAACACAACTTCAAAATCCATAGCAGACTTAACGCCAACGCCCAAAGCTCCGGATATAGCGATAGAAACCGGAGCAATCGCCTTGCTTATGCCTATAAGAGTATCGCCGACAGAATCAAACTGCGCCTTGATTTCGTCAAGCCTCATCCGGTCGATTTCTTTTAACTGTTCCGGGACTTTCTTCAGTTCGTTTTCAAGGCTTATGACCTGATTTTCGAGCTCTTTGAATTCTTTCGTCAATTTTATATCTGGGTCGTCTTTGGCAAGGTCGTCCATGACTTTTTTGAGGCGCGAAAGTTTTTCCAAAGTTTTTTCGATTTGTTCCTGTGCGGCTTTCTGAAATTCAGCGACGGTATTTTTGTCAAACTTAATATCAAGCCTGTCGCGTAAAAGCTCCGCTTTTGCTTTGGAAACATCAAGGATTGCGTTGGTATCTTTAAAAGAATTCTGAATACTGTCAAAACGGACTTTGTCCAAATCACGCATGTGATTTTCCGTTTTCTTAATAGTATTTTGCGTGTATTGCAAATCAGTATTTAAAACCTGAAGCTTTTCGTTTTTATCGGCGGCATTGCCTTTCATGACATCATTTATTGCCGCTCTCAAATATTCAGCTTTTTTCTTGGTTTCATCTAAATACCGCTGATTCGCTTCCT
>Ga0082212_10007821_pt1 | contig 14054 bp, 10 predicted proteins | sample TergutNt197P3_FD_71548 | JGI IMG/M metagenome (GOLD analysis project Ga0082212, IMG submission 71548) | Neocapritermes taracua P3 segment gut microbial communities from Petit-Saut dam, French Guiana - Nt197 P3 | ecosystem: Host-associated > Arthropoda: Insects > Digestive system > Gut ... | reverse complement strand
ATTCCCATTTCCAGTAGTAGTTTTCTTCGTTTACCGCAAAGGTATAGGTTTGAGTATCCACCGCGATTACCACCCAACCGCTGCCGTCATTACGGCGCCATATGGAGGAACAGTCATGCCCTTCTACCCACTCCGACACATGTGCATATAGCGTTATCATATCTCCGGGAGTTACGGTCGTGCCGCCCGCATTCGAGGTAATCTCCACCTCCAGGGGCGGAAGTTCCTCTTCCTCCTCTTCCGCCTCTTCGTCCGGTTCATCCCCGTCCGGTTCATCCGCGTCTTCATCCTCATCCTCTTCAACCGCCTTAAAGTACGCGGCCAGCACCAAATCCCCTTCCAGGGGCGCGCCGAAGGCAAAGGAGGTTACGTCGCCGCCCACCTCGTACCAGTAGGCAAACACAAAGCCTTTTTTGGCGCGGGGTGTGAAATCCGGCTCCGCCACGGGCGTTCCGGCTTCCGCCTCGTATTCCAGCAGGATTCTTCCGTTGGGATGGATGAACCACACCCTGCAGCCCGCCGGCAGTGTTTCGTCCGGGCCGGGGTCTTCATCAGGATTGAAGGGTTCTTCCTCCTCGGGATCGAAGAACTCCGTATCGGGATCGAAGAATTCCGGACCGGGATCGGAAGGGTCCTCTGCGGGATCGGCAGGGTCCTTCCCGGGACCGGCAGGATCCTCCCCGGGATCGGAAGGGTCATCCCCGGGGTTGGAAGCGTCCGCCTTGTTATCGGAAGAACCCGCCCCGGTATCGGCGGAGCCGCCGCCGGAACCGGAAGTGTTTTCTCCGGAGCCGGAAGATCCCGTGTCGGCGGGGGGCGGCGGCTGCGTTTCCGCCGCGGGCGCGCTTTCTCCGGCTCCGTCCGCCGCGGGCGCGTCCTCCTCAAACTCCCAGCCGGACTCGTCCGCCCAGGCTGCCATCCCCAGCGCGGATACCATGTATAGTAATACGATTACCCATGTTAGCAGTCTGCTCTTTTTCATTGTTGCCGCCTCCTCGATGTGATTCGCGTCGTATCCGCGCCGGGAACCGCGTAATCGTACGCCATGAAATTTTTTATTTGTATCGAGTATACAAATTTTACTCAAATTTATTTTATAAATTGCATACCAAAATGCAACCGATTTCGACACATGAAAGTTGTGTTCTATATTGTGTCAAAATAAATGCAAGGCTTGAATGCGTTGCGTTTTTTAGGTTTTTTATACTTCTATGCAGTTTACCTAAAAATCTGTGAGCAATTAATGACAAATTGTTAAGCGCGTATAGACAAAACACCCGGGACTACCGTATATAGAATAAAAAGGAAGAAACAGCCCCATAAATTGTCGAACAACCATTGACAAATCGACACAATGCAAGTAGAATTATTTTGCCAATCAAACAATTGGTTTTTTGTCATAAACATTTAAGTAAAGGGAAGCTGCAACGATGGCGCAAATCAGTTTCGGTCAATGCCTACAACAAATCCTGAAGAGCCGGCGCTGCAGTATTGTGCAGCTGCAAAAAAAGCTCGGTTATAAAAGCGCGACCACTGTCAGCCGCGTGCTGCACGACACCAGTTCCATCTCCCTTGCGGAGCGGCTGCTTCAGCAGCTGCTGATGACCGATTTTCTGGCCTTGAACCCGGATGAAATCCTCATGCTGCAGCAGGCGCTGCATAAGGACAGCGGCACCCTCATGAAGGAGGAAGCCTACGAAAGGCTGAGCATGCTCTTCCGCCCGTTGCCCAAACCGGACGATGTGTATTTTCGGGTATTTTCGCCCGGCGAAAGGCGGTTTTCACTGTCCCAATGGCAGGAGGTCCTCGAGAAAGGACAGTCCCTGTTCGACCTGATCCGGGGGAAAGAGGGCCCGCGCATAGGGCTTGTAGGCGGCCTTGTGAACATAGCCCGGATGGACGTCATCCTCTTCGGTAATTTTAACCACACGCTGATGATACAGCTCCTCGGGCTGTTCAACTTCGTACCGAAAGACGTGCTGAAAGTGAGGCACTATTTCGAGCTGGAAGACAACCCCCTGGAACTGGCCGATTTGCTGCTGTCGCTGAGTTCCGTTTTTTTCAGCCCTTGGTACGAGGCCTTTTTCAGTACCGTTAAGGAAAACAAAGCCGATGTTTCGCCCAGCTTTTTGCGTAATGTAGCCATTTTTCGGTTTGAAACCAAGGACGGCGACCTTTTTACGTATGATGTCCGATTGGCGGACGATTATGAGCTGTGCCTGTGGAATCACCAGGGAGATGACGCCCCCTACGCCGCCATTAACTCGCTGGTGGCATCTTCGGGAGAGCTGAAAAACTACCGCCCCGCCCGGAAGGAACTCATGGAAAACCACACCCTGGAGGATCTGCTGACCCTTTATCGCCGGATGTACTTCATGGAACGGGACAGAACGTGGCGGATCATTATACCGACGATGTCCATGTGTTATGTTCCCGCGGAGATCATGATGCATAACGCGAGTCTTTTTTTGGGCGAGGGCGCTTCCGATCCCGCGCAGCAGGAAATTGCCAAGGCGGTCATCGACCTGCACGCGGCCCGCTATGACAACAAATACAAGAAAAAGAAACCAACCTATATGATTTTGTCCAGAAGGGCGCTACAGCGCCTGGCGCGCGAAGGATACATGCACGATCATCCGTATGGCTTCCCGCCTTTTACGGTGGAAGAGCGGTTGGTGATATTGAGCACCTTTGTGAAAAACTGCCGGGAAAACCCTTATTTCCACACATACGTAGCCCTCGACTCATTCCGCTTCGGCGAAGTGAGCTATTGCTGCTTTGACAATCTGGGCCTTCATATCTGCGAGACGAATATCGACTATCAGGTGGGGACCCCGGTTCAAGAGGTCGTGATGGCGATAGACGGAATTTTACAGTTGTTTGAAAACTATTTTGACGATGAACTGCTTAAAAAGCATGTGGACAGCGAAGCCGCCAGCCTGGTTTTCCTGGAGGGCCTGCTGGCCGAGCTGAAAGCAATAAACGGTACGCGCCAGGGATAGGCTCCATACCGCGCCGGTTGCCTTATTCCTGGAATAACCGCACCCGGATGATTCCCTGCAGATTCTGTATTTTTTGCACCAGCGCAGGGTCCGGTTCCTGGTCCAGCTCCAGCACGGTCACCGCCATGGCCTTGCGGCTTTTGTTCTGCATGTTGTTAATGTTAATTTGCCGTTGGCCGATGGCGGCGGATATGGCGCTGACCATGCCCGGCTCGTTTTCGTGGATGATCAGCAGGCGGACGCCCTCGCTGTGCCCCAGCAGTATTTCCGGAAGGTTCACGCTGTTTCTGATTTGCCCGTATTCCAGATAATCCCTCAGTTGGGAAGACGCCATGGAGGCGCAGTTTTCCTCGCTCTCGGGGGTGCTGGCGCCCAAGTGGGGGATGCATATGGCGTTTTTCATGCCCAGCACCTCGTCGGTGGGGAAATCCGTCACATAGCTGGCGACCTTGCCGTCGCCCAGGGCTGTCCCCAGGCTGTTTGCGTCCACCAGTTCCGCCCTGCTGAAGTTCAGCAGATGCACGCCGTCTTTCATCTTGGCAATCGCGGCCTCGCCGATCATTCCCCGGGTCTTGTCCGATAAAGGAAGGTGCAGGCTCAGATAATCCGCCTGGCCGAGCACCTCGTCGATGCTGCCGCTGCGTTTCACGGCGCGGCTTAACGAGAGGGCGCTGTCCACGCTGATAAACGGGTCATAACCCACCACGTCCATGCCCAGGCCGTTGCTTGCCCCGTTGGCCACAATGGCGCCAACGGCGCCAAGCCCGATCACTCCCAGGGTTTTGCCGTATACTTCCGGCCCCGCGAACTGCCCCTTGCCCTTTTCCACCAATGCCGGTACCTGGCTGCCCCGGCCCTTCAGCGTTTCGGCCCAAATGATGCCTCCGGCTACGTTGCGGCTTCCCAGCATCAGGCTGCAGATCACCAACTCCGCCACGGCATTGGCGTTGGCGCCGGGGGTGTTGAACACCACGATGCCGCGCCTGTCGCACTCGGCGATGGGGATGTTGTTGATGCCCGCCCCGGCCCGGGCAATGGCCAGCAGGCTCTCCGGCAGAGCCATGGCGCGCATATCCGCCGAGCGCACCAAAATGCCGTCCGGCACGGGTTCTTCTTGAGCGATCACGTAATGCTCCGCGCTTAATTCCTGATGGATGATATCGGAAATGGCATTCAGCGTTTGGATTTTAAACATGAGCCATGCTCCTTTTCGTCATTGTGATAGCGGTGAAGCAATCCGGCCTGCGCCGGGAAGCGATGGGCCTCCCCGGCGAAGCGCCGCGTCAACCCCGCAGTTCAAACATCTTCATTTCGTCCACCAGTTTCCGCACGCCCTCCACAGGCATGGCGTTGTATATGCTGGCGCGCATACCGCCTACGTTGCGGTGGCCCTTCAGGTTCACCAGGCCCTGAGCCGCGGCGTGCTTCACGAACGCTTGGTCCGCGTCCTTGTCCCCGGTTACGAAGGTAACGTTGGTAAGGGACCGGTACTCCTTTTGAGCCGTACCCTTGAACAGCCTGCTGTTGTCCAGAAAGTCGTACAGCAGGGCGGCTTTGGTTTTGTTTTGTTCATAGATGGCGGGCAAGCCGCCCAGGTCCCTCAACCACTCAAGGCCCAGCTTCGCCATGTAGATGCCAAAGGTGTTGGGGGTATTGACCATGCTGTCATTTTTTTGCTGATCTTCCCAGTTTAGCAGCTTGGGGCAGAGCGGGCTGGCCCTGCCCAGCAGATCGTGGCGTACGATAACCACGCACAGCCCGGCGGGGCCGATGTTCTTTTGAGCGCCGGCGTAGATTACGCCGAACTTGCTTACGTCATAAGGCTCGGAAAGGATGTTGCTGCTCATATCCGCAACGATGGGCGTGTTGCCGGCGCGGGGAAGTTTCCGGTAGCGGGTGCCGTAGATGGTGTTGTTGGTGGTGATGTGGGCGTAGTCCGCGTCCTCGCTCCATGATATTTGATCCTCATCGGGCACGTAGGTATAGTTATCCTCCCGGCTGGAGGCTGCGATCCGGATCGTTCCATACCGCTTTGCTTCCTTCGCGGCCAGGTGGGCGAAATTGCCGCTGTCCACGTAATCGGCCTTGCCGCTGCCCGTGCACAGGTTGAGGGGCACCGCGGAAAACTGCTGTGTGGCGCCGCCCTGCAGCAACAGCACGTCATAACCCTCGGGCACGCCCATCAGGTCTTTAAAAATGGCCGTGGTTTCCGCCAGTATCTCCTCAAACATCGGGGTGCGATGGCTCATCTCCATCACGCTCATGCCCTTGTCCCGGTAGCAGGCCAGTTCACCCCCCGCTTTTTCCAATACGCTTTGCGCAATGGCCGCGGGCCCCGCGGAAAAGTTATAAACGCGCTCCATGGAATTCCTCCTTGCCGGGTTGATTTTTACCGGTTCATTTCATTGACGGACGCCATGCGGGACGTTTTTTGCCCTATGGGCAATATTTGGACCGATTAGTTATTATGCGGATATCCCGCGTGAATTGCAAGGCCTTTTAGGATAAACATTTGATAAAAACCATAAAAAAACATTTGACACATCAGCAGAGCGACAGTATAATGATTGAGCAATCAATCAACTGATGGGAGGATCCTTTATGCCGGACCGAAGAATACCCGCCTGTGACTGCGATACGATTCACGGAGACATTGTGGACGAGGTGCGCGGTAAAATGCCGCCAAGCGGGGAGTTCCGGCAGCTTGCGGGCCTGTATAAGATGTTTTCGGACCCGACCCGGGTGCAGATCCTTTGGGCGTTGAATTGCCGTGAAATGTGCGTGTGTGATTTGGCGGTTTTGCTGGATATGACGAAATCCGCAATTTCCCACCAGCTGAAAGGGCTTCGGCTGGTAAACCTTGTGAAATACGAGAAGCAGGGCAAGGTGGTATATTATTCCCTTGCGGACAGCCACGTGAAGGACATCTTCGACAAAGGCTTTGAGCATATCCACGAGTGATGGGATCGTTTGCAAATCGGTTGAAAAACGAGCAACGATTGATAGGAATTGAGGGATATCCTGTGAATTGCGAATCCGATATTCATATGGCGAAACAGGGCGCGAAACAAAGGGCGGAGTGCTCCTGCAATGGGGCCGGGCTGCGCGGAAAGCTGCCATGGCAACTCATTTTGGGAGCGGTTGTGTATGGGGCCGGCATAGCCGCCCCCTTCTCCACCGGGACGAAGCTGGCTTTCTTTCTGGCCAGCTACGCTTTGCTGGGGTGGGAGGTCCTTTTTTCAGCGCTGCGCAATATCGCTAAAGGACGGGTGTTTGACGAAAATCTTCTCATGACCATCGCCACGGCGGGCGCGTTTCTCATCGGAGAAGCGCCGGAAGCCGCCGGCGTAATGCTGTTCTATCAGGTTGGTGAATTTTGTCAAGGCCTTGCGGTGCAAAAGTCCCGCCAATCCATTACGGATCTGATGGATATCCGCCCCGATTCCGCCACGGTTGAAATAAACGGCGTTCTTGCGCGGGTTTCCCCCGATACGGTACGGATCAACGATATTATTGTGGTTAAGCCGGGCGAAAGAATCCCTCTGGACGGCGTAATCACGGAGGGTACGTCCGCGCTGGATACCAGGGCTCTCACGGGGGAGTCCGTTCCCCGCGGCGCAAAACCGGGCGACGAGGTTCTTTCCGGCTGCATCAGCCTAAACGGGGTATTGCGTGTCCGGGTTTCGAAAACCTTTGGGGAATCCACCGCATCCAAGATCATTCGGTTGATGGAAAGCGCCGCCGGCAAAAAAACGCCTACCGAAAACTTCATGACCACGTTCTCGCGGTACTACACCCCGGCGGTTGTGCTTGCGGCAGCGATGCTGGCCGTCTTGCCGCCGCTGTTTTTGGGCGGGGGATGGAGCGGCTGGATCAACAGAGGCTTGATATTTCTCGTTATCTCCTGCCCCTGCGCGTTGGTCATCTCCATACCGCTTGGCTTTTTCGGCGGCATTGGCGGCGCTTCCCGCAGAGGGGTGCTGGTTAAGGGGAGCAACTGCTTGGAGGCTTTGTCCAAGCTGGACAGGGTGGTTTTTGATAAAACAGGAACGCTGACAAAGGGCGCTTTTCAAGTTACAGCGGTTTCGCCTGCGGATGGGTTTACCGCCGAATCCCTTCTGAACCTTGCCGCCCATGCCGAGGCCTTTTCCAACCACCCCGTCGCCTGGTCCATTGTAAGGGCTTTCGGCGGCGAGATCGACAAGGGGAGGATTGCCGATTATTCTGAGATTCCCGGACGGGGTGTAAGCGTTATGGTGGACGGGCATAAGGTTTTGGCGGGAAACGGCAGCCTGATGGGCGATGAGGGCGTCGCCTTTACCGAATCCTCCGAGCCCGGCACGAAGGTGTATGTCGCCATTAGCGGTATATTCGCCGGAGGAATCGTTATTGCCGATGAAATCAAGGCCGACAGCAAAGCCGCCATCGAGGGGCTGAAAGCCGCCGGCGTGAAGAAAACCGTATTGCTGACGGGCGATAACGCGCAAATAGCGCAGGCAATTGCGAAAGAATTGGAATTGGACGAGGCCTGCGCGCAGCTGTTGCCCGCCGGCAAGGTGGAAATGCTGGAGCGTTTGGCCGCCGATAAGCGGTATAAAGGGAAACTTGCTTTTGTGGGAGACGGAATTAATGACGCGCCGGTGCTGGCGCGTGCCGATGTGGGCGTCGCGATGGGAGGGTTGGGTTCCGACGCGGCCATTGAGGCGGCGGATGTGGTGCTGATGACGGACGAACCGTCCAAACTGGTTGACGCGGTAAAAATTGCCCGGTACACAAAAAAAATCGTGTGGCAAAACATCTTCTTCGCGCTTGGCGTGAAGGCCGCGTTTCTGGCCCTTAGCGCGCTTGGCGTTGCCACCCTTTGGGAAGCGGTGTTTGCGGACGTGGGCGTAGCGCTTTTGGCGGTGCTGAATGCCATGCGGATTATTCGCAGGAAATGATGGAGAATAGATATCGAACGGCTTTATGGTATTTTTGCGTTCTGTCTGCTGCCTGTAAAAATCACGCAAAGATACCCGGCGGCCTGAATTATGATGGAATGTATGGTATACTGTTTAAGTAATGGATGTAAGGATGAGGAGTAAGAGAGTAAGTATGATGGAAGACAGTTTACGCAGAACATACACCATAGAGGGGCTCCGCGCCAAAAAGGGCTTCATCTGCGACATGGACGGCGTGATTTATCACGGTAACCTGCTGCTGCCCGGCGCTACCGAGTTTGTGGACTTTTTGCAGCGAGAGGGGAAGCGGTTTCTCTTCCTCACCAACAGCAGCGAGAAGGCTCCCCGGGAATTGCAGCAAAAGCTGGAACGTCTGGGCCTCCATGTGGATGAGAGTCATTTTTATACCAGCGCTTTAAGCACAGCGGCCTTTCTTCGCCAGCAAACCCCCGGCGGCAGCGTGTACGTCATTGGAGAGCCCGGCCTGGTGGGCGCTCTGTACGACGCCGGTTTTACCATGAACGAGATCAACCCGGATTATGTTGTGCTGGGGGAAACCAATGCCTACAGCTTCGATAAAATTGAGCGCGCGGTAGGGCTTGTGCGCAACGGCTCCAAACTGATCGGCACAAACCCGGACATCACCGGCCCGGTGGAGGGAGGCATCGCCCCCGCTTGCAAAGCCCTTATGGCCCCCATTGAAATGGCTACCGGCCGCAAGGCGTACTTTTTGGGCAAGCCCAATCCCCTGATGATGCGCCACGGCTTGAGCCTGCTGGGCGTAACCAACGAAGAGGCCGTCATCATCGGCGACCGGATGGACACCGACGTGGTGGCCGGCGTGGAAAGCAGCATCGACACCGTGCTGGTACTAAGCGGCGTCACCAACGAGCACGAAATGCGCAAATACCCCTACCGGCCCAACTATGTGCTGGAAGGGGTCGGCAATATCATACCGGGGTACAAGGGCTGATCAAACGGGGCGCTTATCAGAACGAAGCGCAGACAAGGATATATGCTTATGCCTTAAGCCCGGCCACCGCCGCTTTTTCCACGGGCAGGCACGCCACGTACCGGTCCATGTAGGCGGAAAAGCCGGCTGCGTCGGCAGGGTCGGGGGGTTGGGTCTCGCCGGCCATATGGGAAAACACCCTGCCGTTGAGGTAGCTGTCGAGGGTCTCGCCGGATTCCTTATGCAGCATATAGGCGGCCAGCAGGGCCATGCCCCAGGCGCCGCCCTCTCCCGCCGTTTCCAGCACGGATACCGGGGTGTTGAGGGCGGCAGCCATCATGCGTTGGCCGACCCCCTTGGTTTTAAACAGGCCCCCATGGCCGTAGATTTGGTCGATTTCCACCTTTTCTTCTTTCAGCAGAATGTCCATGCCCAGTTTCAGCGTGGCTACAGCCGCGTACAGATGGGCGCGCATGAAGTTGGCAAGGGTAAAGGACGCGTCCGGCAGGCGCAGGAACAGAGGCCGGCCTTCCTCCAGCCCGGTTACGGGCTCGCCGGCAAAGTAGTTATAGGCCACCAGGCCCCCGCAATCCGGGTCCCCCTCCAGCGCCTTCCTGTACAGCGCGCCGAAGAGCGTGTCCATATCCACGTTCATGCCAAGGGTCGCGGCGGCTTCCCCAAACAGCCCCACCCAAGCGTTCAAATCAGAGGTGCAGCTATTGCAGTGAGCCATGGCCACAGGCGCGCCCGCCGGCGTGGTAACCATGTCTATCTCCATATGTACCTTGGCAAGCTCCTTTTCCAGCACAATCATGGCAAACACGGAGGTGCCGGCGGATATGTTGCCCGTGCGCCGGGCTACGCTGTTGGTAGCCACCATGCCGGTACCCGCGTCTCCCTCCGGAGGGCACAGGGGAATTCCCGCCTCAAGGTCGCCTTCCGGGTCCAGCAGCCTGGCGCCTTCCCGGGTAAGCAGGCCTGCGCCCTCACCGGCGGAAAGGACTTCGGGCAGTATCTCTTCCAAATTCCAGGGAAGGTTGCGCGGTTTGATGTGAGCGTTAAACTTCGCCATCATCCCCATGTGATAAGCGCAGGCGGCGCTGTCCACCGGAAATACGCCGGAGGCCTCGCCCACGCCCAACACCTTTTTTCCGGTCAGCTTCCAATGCACATAGCCTGCCAGGGTGGTGAGGAGGCGTATCCGGTTCACATGCTCCTCGCCGTTCAGCAGCGCTTGATACAAATGGGCAATGCTCCAGCGCTGGGGAATGTTGAATTGCAGCAGTTCCGTCAGTTCCTCCGCCGCCGGGCCCGTAGTGGTGTTGCGCCATGTGCGGAAGGGCGCCAGCAGTTTTTCATGTTCATCAAAGACCAGGTAGCCGTGCATCATGCCGCTGATGCCAAGGGCTCCAACGGTTTTCAGGCATACGCCGTATTTTTGCCGTACATCCTGCTTCAAAGCCCCGTAGCAGCGCTTCAGCCCCTCCCAGATATCCTCTTGAGAATAAGTCCAAAGGCCGTTTTCCAGGCGGTTCTCCCATTCATGGCTGCCGGACGCGATGGGCTGGTGATTTTCACCCACCAGCACGGCTTTAATCCGGGTGGAGCCAAACTCAATGCCCAGGGCTGTTCTGCCGGCGGTTATCACGGCTTTGTGGGTTGCCGTATCCATAAAGGTCGCCTCCTGTGCTTGATACTTGCGCAAGGATGTTACCGGCCGGTCGCTTTACCCAGGTATGCCGCCCGCACCGCCTCGTTTCCCAGCAGTTCCTCGCCTGTTCCTTCCATCGTGATCCGCCCCGTCTCCAGCACATAGCCGTAATCCGCGGCTTTCAGCGCGGCGTTTGCGTTCTGTTCGATCAGCAAAATGGTAATCCCGTCGTCGTTCAGGGTTTTGATAATTGAAAAAATATCGCGCACCACCATGGGCGCCAGGCCCAGCGACGGTTCGTCCATCATGAGTATCTTCGGCGTGCTCATCAGCCCGCGGCCTACGGCCAGCATCTGCTGCTCGCCGCCCGACAGCGTGCCCGCCAGCTGCCACGACCGTTCTTTCAGCCTGGGAAACAGCGCGTATACACGCTCTATGCCGCGTTCGACCGCTTGCTTGTCCTTTCGCAGATACGCGCCGATTTTCAGGTTTTCCAGCACCGTCAGGTTCGGAAAAACCCGCCGGCCTTCCGGCACCATCGCGATTCCCTTTGCCACGATCTTCTGCGCGTCCAGTTTGGCAAGCTCCTGGCCTTCAAATTGTATTGATCCCGCTGAAGCTGTTACCAGCCCGCTCACCGCGCGGAGCGTGGTTGATTTGCCAGCGCCGTTGGCCCCGATCAGCGTGACAATCGAACCCTGTTCCACGTCAAAGGATATGCCCTTCAGCGCCTCGATTCCGCCAAAGTTTACCTTCAAATCGCGCACACTAAGCAGCTTCATGCCTCATCCACCCCCAAGTACGCCTTGATGACCGCCGGATTATCCTGCACCTGGTTGGGCGTACCCTCGGCAATTTGTTTGCCAAAGTCGATCACATAGATGCGGTCGGATATGTCCATCACCAGGTTCATATGATGCTCAATCATGAATACGGTCAGCCCGAACCGGTCCTTGATGTTAATGATAAACCGGCCCAAATCGTCCGTCTCCTGCGGGTTCATGCCCGCCGCCGGCTCGTCCAGCAGCAGCAGCGTCGGATTCGTCGCCAGCGCGCGCACGATTTCCAGGATCCGCTGTTTTCCGTAGGGCAGCGATCCCGCCACATCATTCATGGCGTCCTCCAGCCCCAACTGCGCAATCAGCGCCGCCGCTTCCTCGCGCATCTGCTTTTCCTCTTTGAAATTGAGCATAAACGTGGACGAGAGCATGCCTGCCTTGATGTGCAAATGCTTGGATATCAGTACGTTATCAAACACGGTGAGGTTTCGAAACAGCCGTATGTTTTGAAATGTGCGCGCAACGCCCAGCGCCGTAATCACATCCGGCGTGTTCTTGAGCAGGCGCTTATACTCGCCGGCGTGACCCGCGCCGTACAGCTTTTTCATCTTGCCCGCCGGATATCCCTCCGCGATCTCATGCTCGCGGAAGTATACCCGTCCGTTCGTGGGTACATACATACCCGTTATCACGTTAAACGCCGTTGTCTTTCCCGCGCCGTTCGGCCCAATCAGCGCCACGATTTCGCCCTCGTCCACGTAAAGCGACAGGTCGCTTACCGCGACGACGCCGCCGAATTGCATGGTCATGTTTTCCACTTCAAGCACGTGCGCGCTCATTTGGACACACCTCCCGCCTTTTGCCTGCGTCTGCGCCAGTAGCCGGGCGACAACAGATCCCAGCTGAACTCGTTGGTGCCCATCAGCCCGCGCCGGTAGAACAGCACCACCACCATCAGAAGCGCGGAAAACACGACCATGCGGAACCCGTTTCGAAGAAGCGGGATTTCGAAGCCCGCAATCATCTGCGGTTCATCGAAGAAGCGCAGCCACCATTCCTTCGCCGCCGTCACCAGGAAAGCCCCCAGCACCGAGCCCGTGACCGAGCCGATTCCGCCTATGACTACAATGAGCAGGATGTCGTATGTCATCGCCACCTTGAACGTGGAAGAGTCGATGGAGCGCATGTACATGGACAGCATCCCGCCTGCCACCGCCGTAAAGAACGAGCTGACGACAAAGCTGATCTCCTTGTGTTTAAACAGATTGACGCCCATTGCCTCCGCCGCGATTTCATCCTCGCGGATGGCCTTAAACGCGCGCCCGTAGCTGGAGCGGATCAACAGTACGATCAATCCTATGCACAAGGCCGCGATGATAAAGATCACCAGGATCGAGTCGAATTTTGGGATGGACTTAAGGCCGTAACTGCCGTTCGTCACCATATCGAACTGAGGGCTGGCGATCAGCGCGCGGATGATCTCTGAAAATCCGAGCGTCGCAATGGCCAGATAGTCGCTTTTAAGGCGAAGCACCGGGATGCCGATCAGCGCCGCGAACGCTGCCGCAAAAAGCCCCGCTACAATCAGCGCCAGGTATGGATATCCGGCCTGTACCCAATCGGGCGCCAGGTCCATACCCTCGCGAAACGCCTTGATTACGGGCGAAACTCCGTTCATATAATAAACGCCGTCCAGTTTGGCGGACGGAATGGTCAGGATGGCCGTAACATACGCGCCCACCGCCATAAAACCGGCCTGGCCCAGCGAGAACAACCCTGTGAATCCGTTTAGCAGGTTCATCGCCGTGGCGGCAATGGCGAAAATCGCGCCCTTTTGCAGGACCGAGTACAACATCGCCAGTTCAAATTTTCGATCCTCAAGCGCCACCAGCCCCCACGTGAGCAGCGCAATGGCAATGAAGGATAGTAGATATTTCGTCTGTTTCTTCATACGATCATCACACCTTCTCCGTCGTTTTTTCGCCAAACAGCCCGGTGGGCCTGAAGAGCAGCATGATGATCAGCAGCATAAACGTGAACGCATCCGAGAACGTGGAGTATCCGAACGCCACAAGCATGGTCTCGCACAGCCCAATCACAAACCCGCCCACCATAGCGCCGGGGATGGAGCCGATTCCGCCCAGCACTGCGGCCACAAAGCATTTGAGCCCCGGCAGCATGCCGCTGAACGGGTTGACCGACATACGGTCCGTGAAATACAGGATCGAGCCGACCGCGGCCAGCGCCGAGCCGATCACGAATGTTACGGATATGACCGTGTTGATTTTAATGCCCATGAGTTTGGCGATCTCAAAGTCCTTTGATACGGCGCGCATGGCCATGCCCACCTTCGTGTGCTTAATGAGCGACGTCAGCAGCAACACGAGCAGGATAGCCAGTACGGGTGTGACGAACGTCACCAGCGACGCCGACAGCCCGCCGATTTGGAAGATGCGCTTGAGCCCCGGAATTTCAGGGTATGGCCTTGGCAGGGCCGAAAAGAGGTATGTAGCCAGGTTTTGCAGGAGCATGGACACGCCGATGGCCGAAATCATGATCGACATGCGCGGCGCCGTCCGCAGCGGAGCGTAAGCGGCGCGCTCAATGGTGACGCCCAGCAGCACGGTTACAAGGATCGCCACAGGGATGGCGATTTGCCAGGGCAGGCTCGAGATCGCAAAGATCATGAAATAACCCGCAATCATAAAGATATCGCCGTGGGCAAAGTTG
>Ga0082212_10007820_pt1 | contig 14055 bp, 12 predicted proteins | sample TergutNt197P3_FD_71548 | JGI IMG/M metagenome (GOLD analysis project Ga0082212, IMG submission 71548) | Neocapritermes taracua P3 segment gut microbial communities from Petit-Saut dam, French Guiana - Nt197 P3 | ecosystem: Host-associated > Arthropoda: Insects > Digestive system > Gut ... | reverse complement strand
AACTGAATCACCGCATATGGAAAGACAATAACACAGCTAAAATAGTCAAAGGAATGAAAGACGCCGACACCAACACAAAATATATTTACGACAAAAACTGCCGCCAAATACTATCTTCACTGAAAGAAAAATCAGACGTAAATCGTATAATGCAGGCGGAAATCTCCCGTAACCTCGGAGAATTTGACAACTGCAAAAACCTGATAGCCGAAATAAAACAACCCGAAAAATACAAACGCTATATTTCCGCGATCAACGCCGCGTGCGAGGCAAAAAACCCGTTTACGGTCGAGATCAAATAACTACAAAAAACAACAAGATCACTCCTTGTATTTCCAGGTTGTGCCGCCTTTGCCATCCTCAAGCAAAACACCGGCGGCTTCAAGTTCCTTGCGGACCCGGTCCGCCTCAGCATAGTTCTTATTAGCGCGAGCGGCCTTGCGCGCCTCGATCCGCGCCACAATCTCCGCCTCCGGCATACGGCCTTCCGCCGCCGGCAATTCCTTGAAGTAGGCGTCGGCGGGCGAGACAAGAAGCCCAAGAACAGCAAACAGCGGCTCAATAACCGCATAGCCCGCAAGGAATCTGCCTGCCTGTTCCCGTTCCGCCAACGGATCACCCGGAGCTATACGATTTAACGCGCGAACAGCGTCAAACAGCCGCCCAAGGGCGGCGGCGGTATTAAAATCGTCGTCCATCGCGTCCGCAAACCTTTTAGGCGCGTCGGTCAGCGCGAGAAACTCCTCCCCTTCCGGCAAGGATGCAGCCACAGTTCCCGCGGCCAGGCAGCTTTGCGCCTTCTCTTTCACGCGATAAAGGCGATCCAGCCCCGCTTTTGCCTCGGCAATGCTTTGGTCCGAATAATCTATCGGGCTCCGGTAATGGCTCGACGCGAAAAAGAACCGGAGCACTTCGGGTTTGACCCGCGCAAGAACATCCCGCAGGGTGAAAAAGTTCCCCAACGACTTGCTCATCTTCTCGTTGTCGATGTTTACGAACCCGTTATGGAGCCAGTAGCGGGCAAACGGTTTTCCCGTAGCCGCTTCCGACTGCGCGATTTCGTTTTCATGATGCGGGAATATGAGATCCTTCCCGCCGCCGTGTATATCAAATGTTTCTCCCAGATGCTTCATCGACATGGCGGAACATTCGATGTGCCACCCCGGCCTTCCCGGCCCCCAAGGGCTGTCCCACGCGGGTTCTCCGGGCTTTGACGCTTTCCATAGGGCAAAATCGAGCGGATCGGATTTGCGGTCATCCACGCCCACGCGAGCCCCCGACACCAGATCCTCGATATTTTTCCCGGAAAGTTTTCCGTAACCGGAAAACCCCTTTATCGAATAGTAAACATCGCCTTCCACTTCGTACGCTTTTCCCTTACGCACAAGATCCGCTACCAGATCTATTATCTCCTTGATGTATTCGGTGGCTTTAGGCTCAACGTCCGGACGAAGCAGCCCCATCCGGTCGAAGTCTTCGTGGAACGCCTTGATATATTTCTCGGAGACGGTGAGGTAATCACTTCCCTCTTCCCACGCGCGTTTTATGATTTTGTCGTCGATATCGGTGAAGTTGCGAATATACGTCACGTCGTATCCGGAGTACCTGAGATACCGGATGATAATGTCGAACGCAACATTGGCGCGGGCGTGGCCGATGTGGCACAGGTCGTACACCGTGACGCCGCACATGTATATACCGACTTTCCCCGGCACGAGCGGAACAAACGGCTCCTTCCGGTTCCCCATAGAATTGAAAACTGACAGGCTCATACTTCGCTTTTTCCTCCATTCACTGTTCGCGCGCCTCGCAACAACGCCACCGCCCACGCGGATATCCCTTCCCCGCGCCCTTCAAATCCCATTCCCTCGGTCGTCTTGCCCTTGACGCTTACCCGGTCCGCCGCCACAAAGAACAGCTCCGCTATCGAATTTCGCAGCTTCTCGGCCAGAGGAGCAACTTTGGGCTGCTCGCAAAATATGACGGCGTCGAGCCACGCCAAGCCGTAGCCGCGCTCCACCATCCGGGAGCGGGCATGCGCTATTATGTCGCGGCTTGATATGCCGCGCGTTTCTTCTTTACCCGGAGGGAAATGAAACCCTATATCCCGGTCACACAGCGCCCCGTAAATCGCGTCGGCAACCGCGTGAAGCAGGACATCCCCATCAGAGTGTCCAAGCAGCCCCTTCGGATGATCTATGAGAACGCCGCCAAGCCACAGTGGAATCCCTTCTTCCAGCCGATGGGCGTCGGCTCCAATGCCAACACGCGCATCCGCCTCTTCCACAAGCCCGGCGGCCATACGCATATCTTCGGGAAGGGTGATCTTGATGTTTGCCTCTTCCCCCGGAAACGCAATCACTGGGAACCCGGCCGCTTCAGCCAGCGCCGCGTCATCGGTTCCCTCGATCCCTTCCCTCGAAGCGTTTGCGTACGCCTCTCTAAGAACCTCCGCGCGAAAACCTTGCGGCGTCTGGGCAAGCATAAACTCTCTGCGGTCCCGCGTAACAACGGCACCGTCGGCCCCCGGCGCTTTCACCGTATCCCGAACCGGTATCACCGGGACCGACGCTCCCCGTTGCGCGGCCAGCACGGCCGCTTCCTGAAACAGACGTGTGGAGGCAAACGGACGCACCGCGTCATGCACAAGGATGACCCGCGCGCTTGAAGGCACCTCCGAAAGAGCGTTGCGCACCGAATCCTGGCGCTGCGAACCGCCATCCACCACGGAGAGCACTTTTGGGAATTTACGGTATGTTTTTTTCAGATCTTCTTCAGTATCCGGAGGAAGCGCAATGACGATCCCGTCGACATCGGAAACAGAAGATACGGCGGACAGCGTCCAGTCGAGCAGCGGGCGGCCCGCAAGCGGAAGGAACTGCTTCGGAACAGCGGAGCCCATCCGGCTCCCGGCGCCCCCAGCTACGATGATGACGATTGTTCCAGGCAAGGCGTCCCAAAGACGCTGTGCTACAGATTAAGGAAACGGCGAAGGTCGGCTTCGACTGCTTCCTCGGTTACGGATTTCGCGATCGAAATCTCCTTGACGAGGAGGGACCGCGCCGCGTCGAGCATTTTCCGCTCACCGAAAGAAAGCGCTTTCTCGGACTTGAGAAGGAGAAGATTGCGTAACACTTCGGCAATTTCAAACGGCGAACCGGACTTGAGTTTTTCCATGTACTGGCGGTAACGGCGGTTCCAGGGCTTCGGTTCCACCTCGACTTCACGCTCTTTGAGGATTTTATATACCGAGCGAACCGCGGTAGGGCTCATGACGCAGCGCAAACCGACTTGCCCCGCGTTTTCCATAGGGATCATGATGGTGATTCCGGTGTCCAGGATACGCAGAACGTAAAAAGACTCTTTTTTCCCGTTGGAGAAGCTTTTCGTCTCTATCGCCTTGACGACTCCGACGCCATGAGCAGGGTAAACCGCCATTTCGCCGATCTTAAAGACCACGTGCTTCTCCTTGGCATCAATTCTTTTCGGAATCGTCACGGCTGGCATGTTTTGCTTTATAATATGCCTGTTTTCAAAACTTTCGTCAAGGCGGGTTCAATGGAGAAAACAAGTACGCCGTCACAGGTATGGTTTACAGATATGTCTTCCCGGCCCGGAGCAAGCCTGCTCGACAAAACTTCCGCCCTCATCCGCGCGGCCGGACTTGCCAATATTATCCAGGGAAACGCTCTGACGGCTGTCAAGCTCCACTTCGGAGAAAAAGGCAACGCCGCCTTCATCCGCCCTATTTACCTTCGCAAAATCATTGAAGAAATCACCGCTCTTGGGGCAAAACCGTTCCTTACGGATACCAACACGTTATACGTAGGCAGCCGCAGCAACGCGATAGACCATCTGCAAACCGCTATCGCCAACGGGTTTGCCCATTCAGTCGTCGGCGCTCCGGTCATCATCGCGGACGGCCTGCGAGGGGAAAGCTTTGTCCGGGTACAGGTAGGCGGGAAAGAATGCTCGGAGGTGGCAATCGGAGCGGAGATCGCCAGGGCCGAAGCCTTGGTATCTGTCGCCCATTTCAAGGGACACGAAATCACCGGCTTTGGCGGAACGCTCAAAAACCTGGGCATGGGATGCGCGGCGCGTACCGGAAAGCTCGCGCAGCACTCAACGGTCGGCCCGGTGGTGCAGCCAAGCGGTTGCACCGGGTGCGAGGCATGCGTGGCCCACTGCCCCACCGACGCGATCAAGATGGTGAACCGCAAGGCGGTTATTTCGTCGAATGACTGCATCGGCTGCGCCGACTGCATGGTCATCTGCCCGGAACACACGATCCAGGTAAACTGGAACCAAACATCGCCGCTCGTCCAAAGAAAAATAGTTGACCACGCGCTTGGAGCCGTTGCCGGGAAGAAAGGCGCCCTCCTTTTCGTCTCGTTCGTGATGCAGGTTTCGCCGGCATGCGACTGCTACGGCTTCAACGACAAGGCAATTGCCCCCGATCTTGGGATTCTCGCTTCCACGGACCCGGTCGCCTTAGATCAGGCTTGTGTGGACCTCATCATAAATACAATGGGGCGGGACCCATTCAAAGAAACCCACCCCACCGTTGACTGGACCATACAACTTTCCTATGCGGAAGAAGTTGGTCTGGGAACGCGGAACTACACTCTTAAAACTCTCTGAAAATTGACAAAACCGCTTTAAGTAACACAAATAATATATATGTAGCCGTATCTGGAGGATAGAAAACACGCCAATATTCTTCGATTCTCTGGAGGCTGATTTTGATAAAGAAGATATTTGCCGTCACCATAAGCATATTGGCTTTTACGTTTGTCTCATACGCCATCGGCGCTTCGAAAAACGACAAGCAAAACGATAGTGACGCTTTGACTATCATAGGTTTTTCTCAAATTGGCGCGGAATCCTACTGGCGTCTTGCCCATACGCAATCCATGAAAAAAACTTTCTCGGGAAATGACGGCTACAAGCTGATCATAAAAGACGCTCAACAGAGGCAGAGCAGGCAGATCGCGGCAATCCGCGACTTTATCGCCAAGAAGGTTGATTTTATCGTCCTTGCGCCGGTCACCGAGGCCGGTTGGGACAACGTCCTGAAAGAAGCAAAAAACGCGGGCATTCCGTTCATCATTGTCGATCAGATGATTAAAACAGCAAGCAACGAGCTTTTCACTTGCTGGGTCGGTTCCGACTTCCGCAAGGAAGGCGACCTGGCCGTGAGCTGGATGGAAAAAACCTTTGGGCGCGACAAGGAGCTGATCATAGCCCACTTGCAGGGCAACCTGGGCTCGTCCGCGCAAATCGGCCGTACGGAGCCCCTTAAGGCGGCGGAAAGAAGAAATCACGCATGGAAGGTAATCGCGCGCGAATCCGGCTATTTCACCACTGTTAAGGGCAAAGAAGCCATGGAGAGGTTTTTGAAGCTGCATCCGCGCATAGACGTACTGTACTGCGAGAACGACAATATGGCCTTTGGCGCTATCGAGGCTATGGAAGCTCTGGGCAGAACTTACGGCGTGAAAGGCGCCACCAAAATCATCTCCTTTGACGCAACGCACGCCGGACTTACGGCCACCCTTGAGGGAAAAATCAACTACAACGTGGAATGCAACCCGTTGCACGGCCCTCGCGTAAAAGAGATTGTCAGGCAACTGAAAAAAGGGAAACACCCCGAAAAATTTTCCCATATGGAAGAAGCCGCCTTCGATGCCGCGACCATAACGCGGGCTGATATCGACAAGCGCGAATACTGATATCGCTATATGGGCAAAAACCTTTCCGCATGGGCATCGCTCTTTGTTGCGCTTCTGATTGTAGTAGCCTTCGTCTATAGCCTCATCGGCGGAAGAGCAATTACGCATGATCCCTTCCTCACGGATTTGCTGTCTTTTCCCGCCTATGTCAAAAACGGCTTCGAGCCGGCTTACGCCTCGCTGCAAGATCCGGAACTGACGGAATGGGATCTGACGCTGCCGGCAAAACACGGCGCCATCTTGATGTCACACTTGCCGCCTGATGAATATTCGCCGGCCAAATCAACCTTTTTATCGACCAAAGCGCGGCTTATTGAGGAATGCACGATCTTTATCCCGTTTTCCATGAGCGCGGAAAAGATCCGCAGTCTTTACAACGACAACCCTATCTCGCCGGCTCTGTATCTGGCGGGAATAGGTGAAAACTGGGAGATCTACATCAATGGGAGCGTAATCGCCAGACGTCAGTATATAAATTCCGAAAACCAGATCACATCGTTTAGAAGCCGTCGCGGAGTATATATTCCTTTTGACAACCGATTCCTCAACGAAGGAGAAAACTTCCTCGTCATTCATATACTCGGAGTGCGCGGCAACCCTAATACGGGCCTGTTCTGTAACTCGCCATATTACATAGGCAATTACATAAAAATGAGAAGCGCCGGCGGAGAGTTGCTGACAACGGCTCTTTGCACTATCTACGTATTTCTGGGTATCTATCACGTCCTGCTGTATTTTTTACGCCAAACCGAAAGCAATAACCTGCTATTTGGTCTTTTTGCCAACATAGCCGCTATCTTCTTTTTCATGAAAAGTCCGGCCGTATATCGAGTATTGGAAGACAGCGCCGTATCACAGCGTATCGAATACGCCTCGCTCTATCTGCTTTTGTTCTTTATCGCCACGTTTTTGGAACATTTTTCGTTCGGCAGGATTAAAAAGGTAACCATCCTCTATGGCGTGTTTTGTGTGGCGCTTATCGTATTGCAGTGCGTCTTTTCCGCCTGGTTCGCGGCTGACCTGATGGTCGCCTGGAGACCATTCGGCATACTTTTCATGTCGTATATTTTCTGTTACGACGTTGTCTATGTCTTTGTCCAGCATAAGAAAAAACAGGAAACGGACAGCAAAAACAACTTCTACCTTTTGTTGGTGATGTCCATTGTCACAATCGCGGCCATCTTTGACATGCTAAACGCCACCATCCGGCACAGCGACATTTTATTATCGCTTTACAGCTCTTTGCTTCTGATGCTGTACCTGACCTTGATGCTGGCTCGCAGATATACACTGCGCTTTGAAAGCACCACGCAGATGAAAAACCTGCTTGAAGAAACTGTCAAACAACGCACCAGGCAGCTCGAAGAACAGGTTTTACTCTCGGAAGCGGCCTCACGGTCAAAAAGCGAGTTTCTCGCCAACATGAGCCATGAAATCCGAACGCCTCTGAACGCGGTTCTCGGTATGTCCGCAATCGGCGTCAAAGCCCAGGACATCGATAACAAGAATCAGGCCTTCACAAAAATAAAGGACGCGTCCACCCATCTGCTTGGCATCATCAACGACATTCTTGATATGTCGAAGATAGAAGCGGGGAAATTCGAACTTTCCAACATCAATTTCCGGGTGCGCGAAGTCGTTGAGCACGTTGAAACCATCATGCGCTTCAAAAGCGATGAAAAGAATCAGGACTTTACCATTACCATCGCGGATGATGTTCCCGACTCTCTGTGCGGCGACGACATGCGTCTTGCCCAGGTAATAACCAATCTGATCAGCAATTCGATCAAATTCACGCCTGAAAACGGAAAGATTGCTCTTGACGTTTCTCTTGATGGCGAGGCGGACGGGCTTTGCGACGTGCGCTTCACCGTACAAGACACAGGCATCGGCATCAACGAGGAGCAGAAAGCAAAACTGTTTGCCCCATTCCAGCAGGCGGAGAGCAGCACAACACGTAAATACGGAGGAACGGGGCTCGGGCTTGTGCTATGCAAGCGGATTGTCGGACTAATGGGCGGCGACATACAAGTGGATTCTGAAATCGGGAACGGCTCTACATTCAGCTTTACCATTAAAGCGCCCCGCGCCGACATGGAGCCTGAAGACGAAACAGCGCCGTGCGATTTCATAGAGGGCGAATTCGCCGATAACGTAATCCTCCTGGTAGACGATGTGAAAATGAACCGCGAAATTGTCATCGCGCTGCTTGAAGCTACCGGCGTTGCCATTGATACCGCTGAAAACGGCCAACAGGCGGTGGAGCTGTTTGAGCGGGCTCCGGAACGCTACAGCCTTATTCTGATGGATATACAAATGCCGGTTATGGATGGCTATGAGGCATCCAGGCGCATTCGCTCCAGCGCCTCCCCGCAAGCCGCCTCCGTGCCGATTGTCGCCATGACGGCCAACGTATTCAGAGAAGATATCGACAACTGTCTGGCCTGCGGCATGAACGAACATCTCGGCAAACCAGTTGAACCAGACAAACTGCTTCAAATGCTGTATAGGTATCTAAAAACAAATACTTAGATCCGCTTTGGCAATACCTCCCTTTATAAACTCTTAGAAAATAAGACCCAGGTCCGTCATCAGGCATTAATTTCTAAGGGCGGGTCCGGAATTATGTATGCTTTTTGGGCGCGGGACAAATCAGGTGCATAGGGTCCCACCATAGAAGCTTAAGAACTGCTCCCTCCCTGATTCCAAATATACGTTCCCGCGCCGAGAACCGCAGAGATACCAGTTCATCTATGTCGTCCTGTTTCAATTCGACAAGCCGATTTCGGGCGTCGCAATTGAGATCGCAGACCGGAATCGCATGATTTTCTTTCCCGTCCCGGACGAGAATTTCACCCCACGTCATGCTCTCAAACGCGCTGATGCGCTCCTGAATTCTTTGCAAAGTGCTTTTATCTATCTCGTGCCACCCATAAGGATCACACATCTCTATCATGGAAATCCGCCATGAAGGCCGGGAGCGCATGAAATCTTCCCCGGAAGAAACGGCTACTTTGGGGTTTTTCCCAAGGGGCGACGGAAAAGACTTCGGTATCTTTAATGCGACGGGAGTAACCGCGGATGTTGGCTTTTTTTGATGTTTCGACAACTTGGTGTCTAAAGACTTCCGTAATATTCCGCCATCAAGGCGTGAGTTATTTCGGCGTTGCCGCGAGCGCTCGGAGGAAGACCGGCCCTTGCTTCCGCCCACGGGCCTTCCTTATGGGCAAGGTCGCCAAGCATGTGAGAAGACATATCCCCATAGTGTCCCAATACCGCGTTGATCGTTTCCTTTTCAACATCCGTCAAGCGGTCGGGGTGGCTAAGCGGCCAATGATCCACTCGAAATTTTCCGCGATGCGCATCATAAAGTTCGGGCACGATAGGCCCATTTGCCCACGCCTCTATACGCTCGGCAAAAAGAGGTTTTTCGTCCCACACGAGGGACCACGCCTGGGAATAATAAACGAGTTTCTGGAGTTTCATGGCCGTCATCGGCCCTTGTTTACTCAGAATGTAAACCGCAACATCATGCACGTTTGCCACAATGCCTCCCTCAAGCAAATACGCTTGTTTCAGCGAACCCAGTCACCAAGTTTGTAAAGAAACTCATGACCGCCTTGGCGAATGACAAGATTCCGCCCATTAAAGCAAAGTTCCGCTCCCCCGGAAAGCATCCGCATTAGCAGCTGTTCCAGTTCGTTGAGATCAGGGTCCACACAGAACATCTTGGTAGAGGCCAGTTGTTCCACAACCAGCATATTGTCGGCAAGACGCCCTTGGCCCGTGAATCTATTGCAGACAGCACCGGACACATGCAAACCTTCATTAAACTCGATGGAAGGAACACGCTCCTTGGCGCTAAAATCCTTTCCATCGCACGAAACAAGCACAAAACGATGATGCAGGAGATCCTGTTGGGCAATTGCGCAACCTTCGCCAAGTTTTTTCCCGCAAGCCATTGTAAAAACCGCCAGCGCCGCGCAGAGAAGAGCAGCTATATGTTTTTTCACGATTGCCTCCATCTAGATGTATGAATGTTGGCTAAGACCAACATTTCATGGTCGTTTTTTTGCTAAAAAAAATACACATACTTACCCAGCATCTCAGATAATAATTTAATAGTTTTATGTTTTGCTACCTACTACAAGTTGATTATTTTTAATAAAATTATCAACCGTCATACGATTTACTTTAAAAATCTTGGCTATTTTAGTTTTAGCCACTTTGCGCTGGAGAAGCGTCCGGATCACATCCTCTTGGCCAGATAGCTTGACCTTGCTGGATTTTCTGCCTTTTGGCCTGCCAAGAATAACACCTTCCGCTCTTTTCCGAGCAAGAGCTTCTTTTGTCCTCTGGCTAATTAGGTTGCGTTCAATCTCAGCGGACAGACCAAAGGCAAAAGCAAGTACTTTGCTTTGAATATCTTCTCCCAAGCGATAATTATCCTTTATTGTCCAAACTTTACATTCCTTCGCCATACACAGATTTAAAATTTCCATGATCATAAACAGGTTGCGTCCTAAGCGAGACAATTCGGCACAAATGATCAGATCATCCTTGCGGATTTTTTTTAACAGTTTGCCGAGTTCACGTTTGTCATAGCTCTTCGTGCCGCTGATGGTTTCTTCAATCCAGCCATCGACATATAAATGCTGGCTGTTCGCAAAATTTTGTATCTCAAATCGTTGATTTTCAACGGTTTGCCTATCACTACTGACCCGGATATAGCCATAATTCATAATAAATGCTCCTTGTAAAAAAATGATGAATGTTTAGGAGCGTTTATGTTAAGCAGAACAGCGTGACGATTCCATTTACTACTTCTGAGAGCTGGACGATATTATCGCCAATTGAGCAGAGCATTAAGCGAAAGATTGAAGCTGTAGGCACTCCGTTGAAGGATTGGGACATAAAAATCAATCGAGGGATCCTTACAGGTTGCAATGACGCATTTATTATATCCAGCGAAAAACGTAATGAAATATTGCTTAATTGCAAAACAGACCGCGAATATAATTCTACTGCTGAACTTATTCGACCGATTTTAAGGGGCAAAGACATCAAGAGATATTCCTATCATTTTGCTGATCAATGGCTAATTGCTACTTTTCCTAGTCGTCATTATGACATTGAAAACTATCCTGCGGTACGCGATTATCTTCTTACTTTCGATAAAAGACGATTGGCGCAAACTGGAGAAAAAAATATCGATGGGATTAAAGGCAATAATGCTCGCAAGAGAACAAATAATCAATGGTTTGAAACTCAAGACAGTATAAGTTATTGGGACGATTTTTCTAAGCAGAAAATCGTATGGTCTGACCTTATGCGAATAACCAAAGACGCATCAAGTGAATTTCCAAGATTTACTTTAATTGAGGAAGAAATCATGCTCACTAACACGGCTTATTTTATTGTTGGAACAGATATTGAGTGGCTCATCGATGCACTTAATTCGAAAATTGCAGCATATTTTTTCTTGCAAAATGTTACCATGTTTGATAATGGCGGTTTGCGAATGTTTAGACAATTTATTGAAGAGTTTCCCGTGCCTGCAAAATGTGGCGAACTTGCACTATCTAATATATATGGTTTTACTGATAAAGAAAAGGAATACATAGTAAGTTTTATTTTAAACAGAATAACAGAGATTCAAAATAGATAATAAGTTGATAGCTAAAACAAACTATGATTCGATTAACGCTATCTCTTCCTCTGTGAAGCTGTAAATTGAATATATCATTTGATCAATCAATTTTTCGATTTTTATAATCTCGTCTGCATCTTTAGAAATTTGACGAATGTGTATTAGCGCCGTAATTTGCTTTTCAATTTCAATATTAGACAAAGGAACAGGAAATAATTCAACGAACATAGGTTTATACTCTAAAAAACCACCACTCCGTCCTACTCCAAGAAGTTTAATCCACCAATCGCCTGTGTTAGAATTCAAAAAAGCAAGCAGATATTCGCTGCCTGGTGTAATTATCGGCGATGGAGCGTTTACAAAAATCGTCTCATTCACAAGTGCATATTGTGCCTTTAAATTGAGATTTCCCCACACGATTTTCTGCTTAGAAAAATCGTCCATATATGCACAGTTTCGGAGGTTATATGGAGTAACTCCTTTATCTGTACGAACGCTGATTACATTCCAGTATTTGTCAAGATGTGCTTTGATTGATGGATAATCGTTGATGTCAATCGGTAAGACCTCATTGCCGTTATCATCGCGGTAGCCATTGTGCGTAGCAATAAGATATTGATTTGCAAAGTTGTAGCCATATCTTCTGATATCCTTGCCACGCAAAATCGGTCGTATTATTTCAGCACTCCTTGGGTCACTATGAATTAACTCTGCCCGTTTTGCTCCATTTATGATAAATGCGTCGTTACAGCCTGTTTTGATTCCATAGTTGATCCGAATATCCCAGTCCTTCAACGGAGTGCCTACAGCTTCAATCTTTCGCTTAATGCTCTGCTCAATTGGCGATAATATCGCCCAGCTCTCAGAAGTAGTAAATGGAATCGTCGCGTTGTTCTGCTTAACATAAACGCTCATATTCCTTATACTCTCTTTATCCTTAACAATGACGGCATTTGTCGATTGTTGGTTCTTTGTTTTTGAAAGCAAGATGATATTCGTGTCAACCGTAGCGTCAAAAACCTGCTGTCCTGCAAAATCGATAAGCTGTATCGGGTTAGTAAAATTAGCAAAGAAACGCCGCAGTGATTTGCCATACGCCGCCCGCATCCATTTATTGGATGTGATGTAACAGAGAAAACCGCCTGCCTTCAACAGTTGGATACCCTTTTCATAAAACAACGCATAAATATCACCCCGTGCTTCGTAAGTGTTGAAATTGAGCGTCTTGTAATATGCTGATTGCTCTTTTATATGTTCCAGGTGAATATACGGCGGATTTGCTATAACAATGTCAAAACATTGCGTACCGAACATCCATTCCGGGTCAAACCAAGATGTAGATTCATTTTCAAAAGGATTCCACTCTGACAGTAGTTTGTATCTGTCGCTAGCACTTTTCGCATATCCAGATATATTCATCTGAAACATCGTACGTTGTATATCCTTGAATTCAACTTCCAGTTCAGCCCGCTCATCCGGCTCAGCAGTAAAATACTCGTCGCGAATACGTTTCAGCTCATTGATATGCGATTGATCCTCAAACAACATTCGCTTCCCTTGTTCCGCCACACTCTCCATCCTTACAAGCGTATTTGCTGCAAGAAACTTAAAATCAAGGTTAGGAAGTGGTTGAATACCACGATTGGGTTCATCGTCTTCGACTGTTTCCTCAACGATTAGCGATAGAAAACAGCGGAGCTTAGTTATTTCTGTAGCAATGGTTTGAATATCAACGCCAAAAATAGACTCGCGAATAATACCCAGTTTACGGATATAGTCAAATAATCCACGTTCCTGTTTTTGCTTTATTTCCTGTTTCAGTTCCGCAGAGGTAACACTGCTGTATTGTTTTGCCGCCCAAAGTTTTGCGTTTGGGTCAACTTGTTGCAGGATATAAACAACCTTTTGCAAGATGCCGATTGGGAAAGCCCCAGAACCGCAAGCTGGATCAATTATGGATACTGCGGATAGAGCGTTAACTATTTTCCCATTTTCGTTTGCGGTCAACAGTAAGCCGCTATCGTCTTCTTTACTATAACTAATAAGCGTACTTAACTTATCACCTGTAATCTTGGTGTTATCTTTCAACTAGTGGAATAGGCTTGAGTCAACCATATAGTCAACAATGTCGCGCGGCGTATAAAAACTGCCCGTATTTTTCTTGGCACTTTCGCCTGTTTCGGGATTAATCTCGGCAAGAAGATTCTCGAATATGCGCCCCAGCATTTCTGGATCGATTGACAACTCTACATCGTAAGCGGTATTTTCATCTACTGTAAAACTGTAACTCTCTAATACTCCAAACAAAGACTTGAACCAATCATCTGGAATAGTAACTACACCGCGTTCTCCACTATTCAGAACAGATGAAAACTTGTAATAATCCCCGTTCTGCGGATTAAATAAACCGCCGTTCAGATATGGAATTTTTTTAAAATCACCATCTTTGAAAATACCCTTGCGGCGTTTATGTCGCGTGTTCAGCAATTCAAAAAATAACGGTTCAAGCACGTTGTGATAATAATCTGGTTTTTCAAAAACTGCATTTTGTGATAATAATTTTTCGGTAACAAGTGGAATACCTGCTGCGCTCTTTTTCTCTTTTAAAAACCAACAAAACATTAAGCGTCCGATTAACCGCACAGCAAATTCTTGGCATTTTACCGACGGTTT
>Ga0082212_10007819_pt1 | contig 14055 bp, 14 predicted proteins | sample TergutNt197P3_FD_71548 | JGI IMG/M metagenome (GOLD analysis project Ga0082212, IMG submission 71548) | Neocapritermes taracua P3 segment gut microbial communities from Petit-Saut dam, French Guiana - Nt197 P3 | ecosystem: Host-associated > Arthropoda: Insects > Digestive system > Gut ... | reverse complement strand
AAAGGCGGCCGGCGTCCTCAGGGCCACGGCCGCGGGCGGCGATCTCGCGCTGTTCGCCACCACGGCCCACGCCATGAAATCCGCCCTGGCGAATATCGGGGAAAACGAGGCCTCCCGGGCGGCCGAGGCCCTGGAAAACGCCGGCCTCAGGGGCGACGCGGACTTCATAGCCGCCAACACGGAGAGCTTCCTGGAAACGCTCGCCGCCCTGGCCGGGAACCCGGAAACCGCGGACACGGCGGAGGCGGCGGAAGAAGACCGGGCCTATCTCGCGGAGCAGTTGCGCCTGTTCAAGGCCGCCTGCGAGGATTACGACGACGCGGCGGCCTACGCCGCTCTGGACCGGTTGAAGGAAAAGCCGTGGAAGCCGAAAACCGCCGCCGCGCTCGAAGATATCCGCGAGGCCCTGTTTCTGCACAGCGACTTTGACGGCGCGGCGGAACTGGCCGGGGCCTTCCCGGAATAAAAATCATAGGAAAGGCGGGCGAATTGAAAACCGTTTTCATAGTCGACGACAACGACACCAACCTCCTGACGGCCAAAACCGCTCTGGACGGCGTCTACCGGACCTTCACCCTGCCTTCCGCGGCGATGATGTTCAAGCTCACGGAGAAAATCACGCCCGACCTGATCCTCCTGGACCTGGAAATGCCCGAAATGAACGGCTTTGAAGCCATGTCGGCCCTGAAAGCGGACGCCAGGCTCAGATCCATACCCGTGATCTTCCTGACAGCGAAGAACGATCCCAAATCCGAAATACACGGCTTCGAAATGGGGGCCCTGGATTTCATCAACAAGCCCTTTTCCCCGCCGGTGCTCATCAAGCGCATCGAAACGCACCTGGAGACCGATAAGCTCATAAAACAAAGCCTCGCGGCCGTGCGCGACATCCACAACGCAACCATAAGCGTTCTGGCGAACCTGGTCGAATGCCGCGACCAGGTGACCGGCGGGCATATCGAGCGCACGCAGACCTATCTGGAAATATTGGTCAACGAACTCGGCCGCGCCAAAGCCTACGCCGGCGAAATGTCGAACTGGGACCTGGCCCTGCTTTTGCCTTCGGCCCAGTTGCACGACGTGGGCAAGATCACCATCAGCGACCTGATCCTCAACAAGCCCGGCCGGCTCACCGACGCGGAGATGGGCCTGATCAAGCTCCACTGCGCCGAGGGCGAACGCATAATAGACGAGATCATCGGCAAAACCGAGGACGACGGGTTTTTGCTCCACGCCAAGCGGTTCGCGGGCTACCACCACGAAAAATGGGACGGCACGGGATACCCGCGGGGGCTGCGCGGGGAGGATATCCCCCTGGAAGGGCGGCTCATGGCCATCGCGGACGTTTACGACGCCCTGGTCTCCGAACGGCCCTACAAGAAAGCCTTCCCCGCCGAAGAAGCGGCGCGCCTCATAATGGACGATGCCGGCCGGCAATTCGACCCCCTTCTCGCGGAAATATTTTACAAAGCCAGGGATCAATTCAGCGCGGCACATCAAGGATGAACGAAATATGCCCTGGCGTCATTCCGGCTTTGAGGCGAGCCTCTCCGCCGGGGTGACGAGAGGGAGGGGGTAATTTCAAGGTTGGGCATTGAACCGGCGCCCCAAAAACTCACGGACCGCCTGAGCCAGAAGATCAGCCACCGGCAAACCCTCTTTCCGAGAAACCCGGGCCAAGTCGGCCCAAAGAGCTTCAGGCAAAGGCTGTTCGCCAAACAAAGTTACCGCGACCTCGGCCAGGCGAGGCCCTCCCATATCCTCCGCCACCGGCAGCCCGGCCACCGCTTCCCGGCTACCGGCTTCCGGCAAAACCCGGCCGCTCTCCACCTCATCCTCCAGCCAGAGCCTCATGGCGTCGGCGGCCATATACATGGCCTCTTCCCAGCTGCCGCCCTCAGTTATACAGCCGGGCAAATCCGGCACATCCACCGTCCATCCGGGAGCATCATCGTGTTTGTAAAACCTTGCCCAATAGGCTCTTTGCATAATAACGCCCTCCTAAAATACCAGCCCGGTTTGACGGGCGATGCTGGCCAGGGTTTTACGGTCCAGATCGCCTCCGTGAAAAGGCACTATAACTTTGCCCAACTCAGGACGGTCGGGGTGAATATAAGCCAAGTGCCCTCCGCCGGAAGACTTTTTCCGTTGCCATCCATGGTGTTCCAAAATTTTAATTACGTCTTTGGCTTTCATTTCCGCCCTCAATAATAAATAGAATAGCGCGCTCTTTTGTTTTTGTCACCTAAAAACAAGCCGGGCCGCAGGCGGACAAGAAATCCCGGAGATGCCTGGACCCGGCTTTGAGGCGCGCCTCTCCGCCGGAATGACGGGCGGGATGATGGAATGGGGATAAAAAACCCGGACCGCCTTTTGACGGCCCGGGTTTTTGAGGGCTCATGCAAATACCGTTTCAAATGAACACTCTATGCGATGCCATTTATCTTATGATCAGCTCCATCTTGATTTATACCCGACATGGGTATATAATGATTGCCAGAATAAGATGAGTGTCCAATTCAAGGAGCCAAATGATTTATGGCAGGCATTAGCGAGGAGCCACCTTGGGTGGTTAAAACGACCGGTAAAGCCATAAAACAAAAAGAAGAACTGCCATTTGATATTGCCTTCGCCTTGCTTACCTTGGAGAAAGAATTGCAATGGCTTGGCCCTGTTCGGAGTAACTGGCCTCATTATGGCAAGATAAAGGGGCTGAAAAAGAATCTGGATATCCGCCATTGCCACCTCAATAAAGATCGCCCAACCTATGTAGCGGTCTGGAAGGTGGCTGATAAGAACAACAGGAAATTGGAGATTATTCATGTCGGCACTCATGAAAAAACAAGCTATGGGAGCCTGGGTCGAAATTGACCTGAAAATTAAGGTGCCTTCCAAGCAGTTCACGTTGGTCTCTACCACTCTGACCAATGCCTTGGATGCTGTCGGCCATAAAGTCCGCGAAGTGAATGAAGATGGAGAAGAGTTGTATTCTATTGAAGAAGTTTTCCCTGATGCTCATCCCGGGAAGGTTGTGCATGGGTTTAGAGTCAGGGACGGGATTACCCAAGTGGAGCTTGCAAACCGCATGGGAATCAAACAGCACCGCATTTCTGAAATAGAAACCGGTAAGCGTCCCATTACAATTGAAATGGCAAAACGACTTGCTCAGTTTTTCGACACGGACTACAGAGTTTTTCTGTAAGCCATTAACTAATGGGAACCTCTAAAAAATGTCATTGCGAGGAGCGCAGCGACGAAGCAATCCAGGTAAATAATTGGTATTGCAAAATTTCTGGATTGCAGGGAACTGCGGGACCGCCTGGCCCCCGGCCTCCCGGGCCTGTCCATGGGCATGAGCGGCGATTTCCCGGTGGCCATCGAGGAAGGCGCCACCATCATCCGCATCGGCACCGCCCTTTTCGGCGCCCGGTGAACCTGAAATAGTCGATTCGTAAAAATAGTATATGCACTTCTACTATTTTTCGCAAAGGCCAATTCCCACTGTCTTGATTTCGTAGTGCCATGAAAACAGCGGCTTTCCAGGTAATTATCAGCATCCTATGCGTCGAAAAATGATTCCCGAAGTAGTTGCACCGCCATCCACCCTTTGTCACAGAGTTCCCTGATGTTCCGAATTTTTGACAAACGCTTGAGGATATAGGAAGGACGAAAATAGAATCTCCGGTTGGCTCTTCGTCGGATGCATTCTAACTCCGCGCGAGTAAAATTATCCTCGAGAACAGGCGGTATAAAATCAGGATGTGGGTTCGTAGCAAACTCTCGCCAATAATCATTGCCGTATTTCCTTTCTTCGAGAAGCTGTTTATAGGCGAATGTTCCAGGATACGGAGTAAATATGGCAACCTGAACGTAATCAAACGGCAATGAACACATCAAATTGATGGTCATCTCTATCTCTTCATGGGTCTCGCTTGGCAACCCAATCATGAAATATCCAAATATTTCTATACCACTTTTGGCAGTCATCGTGATGACTTCATGGATACGACTAAGATCGAGATTTTTCCTAATATGTTTTTGTAACCTTGCCGAACCTGTTTCCACGCCAAATTTTATACGGTTGCAACCAGCCCTAGCCAGCGCTTTAATCATTTGCTCATTTACGCTGTCGATGCGGGCACATACGCTCCATGTGATCGGCAATTTCGCATCCGCCAGTAATTGACACAAATCCAATACTCGTTGTTTGTCAATAGTAAAGGTATCGTCATAAAATACAAATTCCTTAATATCGAACTTATCGTAACAATCTTTCACCTCATTAAAAACAGATGTGGCAGAGCGTTTCCTAAACTTATTTCCCCATTGTGGCCGATCGCAGAAGATGCATTGTCCAGGGCAGCCTCTACTGCTCATCATGGTTGTCGTTCGATCCGCTTGGTTCAGAATGGACCGATAATGGGATGTGTCAATAAGATGCCTTGCGGGAGGCAACAGTGAGTTCAGATTTTCAACTGCCTGAATAGTTATTCGAGAAATATCCGTCTCTTTGGTAATAACTCCAGGAATACCTTCCGGGGAATCACCGGCAAGCAGAGCTTGCAGGAGATCATGAACGGCGAATTCACCTTCTCCGTATATTACGTAATCCACATAAGGCAGACAGATAGTTTCACCGGGGTAAATGGCTACATGCGGTCCACCCATGACAATCTTTGTTGTGGGAAGAACTCGTTTAACCGCTTTGGCAACCTCGCAGGATTCATATAAAGTGAACGTCATCACTGAGATACCGACCACATCTGGAGTAAGCGCTTTCAGTTTTTCCTCGAACTGAGGGATGCCTCTCCAATCAACTCGACAATCAATAACGGTGATATCGATAGATTTAAGCTGTTCGGCATACGCGGCGACGTGAATCAAACCTAATGGTGGACAGAGACCACTGGCGATATTTGTCGCTTTCGATGGGCCTCCACCTGTAGATGCACCTGTGTTATTCGGCGGTAGAACAAGAAGGCATTTCATAGTAATGCTCATGTAGTCACTGTTATCTGACTAAAAAAGGACTGGCACTAAAATTACGATGCATCGAATACAGGCCCCTGAGAACCTCATATTTTTCAAATTAATATAGACTTTATACCTTTTGAAAAACCATCAATGATACCAGTTGGAGGTTGAATCTCAATTTATATAAGAGTGTGAACCCGCTTGAGCTTACGAGATAATTCACGCTCGAATTCCACATCCCGCCGACTTCTCCATCTTTCATACCTCCGCGAATCTTATCTTCTGAATGACGCCACCAAATGTTATGTATAATACCCCCTAAAATGGGATTGATCATAATGATAATCAGTCGTCCGCCCGGCTTTAATAGCCGATGGGATTCTTTCAGAACATCAGAGCGATTAGGGATGTGATTCAGACAGGCTACATGGGCATGAGCGGCGATTTCCCGGTGGCCATTGAGGAAGGCGCCACCATCATCCGCATCGGCACCGCCCTTTTCGGCGGCCGATGAAGCGGACAAACCCATCCTCATTCCAAGTCTGAAAGAACGATCTGTTCCCGTAGATAAATCTGTAACTCTTGGTCCCAATTTTCCAAATCATCACCTAAACCTTTGAAATGGACGAACCGAACGCCGTAGTGATCCTCATAGAACTCGGCGTCAGCCGGCCAAGTCTTAAGCTGATTCCAACGCTCCCTGTGATAGAATGAAATTGCATCAACTCGCTCGTTGCCCTTGGTCTTACGCCAATCTTCATAATAACGGGGAATTGTTACCATGACCGGGCTGCGGAAAACCATCTCATCAACATACCAGAAATTTGCCAATATTACACTTTCAGGTTTAAGAAATGTGCCTGGATGCATCAGAGCATCCATAGGCGCCGTGATATGCTGCCACACGGTCCGAGGCCGGCTTAATTCGCGCAATTTTCCCATATCCAAATGTGGCAGCAGAATTATTATTAATAAAATCATCAACCATAGCGGTTGAAACCGAAATCTGCCCAACGCCAGAAATATGGCTGTCCAAAACAAGAGTATGGCGTAAATCCCATAACGGCCGTCAATGCTTCCATAGGGCATCATGGCGATACTGATGATCAGCAAGGTCCACAGGCCTATTACTGCCAAACGCCGTCCAAAGCTTGTTGTCAAACGGAAGATTAAAACCAGGGTCAGGATCAAAAGAACGAAAGAAACAAAATTGGGAAAATTTGAAGAGAACAATAACGGATTGACCGCACGGGCAAATGAAAGAAGATAGGGATCAAACAAATTTTTCAAGGATTGTAAATCAATCTCCATCAATTCCCAGTAAGGTACCAACCAGCCGCTAAACATATTCAGATAAAATGAACTGCTTGAAGATGTTGGACTGCCACCCGGTCGTAATAATAAGAGCAATACCCGATTGATAGCCAGCCAAAAGCTAAAACCAAAACCGGCGGCGAACGTGGAGCGTAAATAACCCCGCCAGGTCAGACTTTTAGGTGAGGCCAAAGCCAAGACCGGTAAATAAAATATACCGGCCTCCCGGAATAGATAGCCCAGACCGTAAATGAAACCTGAGAGCAAGCTTTTACCCTTCGACATCGGCAACAAGGCGGCGAATAGAAAAAAAAGCAAAATAATATCTGTCAGCGGCCTGCCGGTCATATCTCTCACTGATGGATGCGACAGGCCAAACAAAACCAAGCCACATGACAAGAGCCGGCTGCGGGTGAGGGTGAAGCCGAAAATATACAGGACCACGGAAAGCAGAACGCTGAATAATGCGGCCACCAGAGCACCGTTAATTAGAGAGTAATCACCGCGCCATTGCCCCAACCAACCTATCAAAAACTGAAACCCTATATTGGGATAAACATTAAAATCATGACTATATGACTGGCCTGAGCCTTTCACCTCTTGTTCAACAAACGTGTCATAAGGTAAAGGCAAAGGCGGGGCTGTGCCGCGTTCCATGAGGGCGCGGCCATGGGCTTGATAGGCAACAGCGTCAGACCCATCGCCAATTCCAAGACTAACGCGGTAGTATGACCCAAGCAAGGCCAGCAGCGCCACACCGGCCAGACATGGCGTGTGCCGGCGCCAAAACCCCGGACCTAAAATTTTTCCGGTCGGAAAGCCTGACTCATCAGCCGCTTCCGGCCTCAGGAGAGCCGCCTCCAATCTCGCCGGAAACAGCTTGCCGGAATGCGATTTCCAAGCCGACCTAAATCCATGACAGCCTGTCTTTATCCTGGTTTCAATCGCTGAACACCGCAACAACGGCAGGAGAACGATACCCCAAAACGCCAACAAGGTCACTCTATAGACCCCATTTTTAGGCTGAGTGCGGATTTCCAGCTCATACACAAGGCCATTGGTAATCGGGTTATCGTTCTGTGAGGTGGAGAACTGCAGGGCGTGACCACTAAGGGAATAGCGGCCCGCGCCGCGGTTGCGGATGTCCTGTAAATTAGAGTTTGGTCGAGGCAAGGGTCGGCCGTCTTCAAACAGGGTCACATCATTAGGGGAAACCCTGTAAACGGCCCGCTGCCAAAGGGGAAGGGGAAGTTTGGGCAAGGCCACAACCCAGCCGTGACCGTCATCAGGTTTAGGCTCCGACATTGACAAAATGGCTTTAGGTGGCGTTATGATAAAGCAAACGGACATTCCCATCAAAAAAATCACGGACAAAACAGCCACAGCGGCCCCCAAAAGGCTCCGGCTTCTTGGTAACTTATCGGAAGAGGCTGGCTCCAATTTTTCGAAATTATTTATTGAATTGTCCATTTCTGATGGTTCTCCACAATTCGATATTTAACACGAGGCATATAAAAAACAGGACTGTTTTGATTTTCAAGTTATTATATGAACCTCATATAATAAATTGGCGTCGGTCAAAGGAATCCTCAACGGCCACCAAAGTTCATATATTTTATCGAAATGATAACGGATAATGGAAACCAGATTGCCTATCGGGTTGACATGCTCCCGAGCAATTAAATACTCATAAGGCAACCCCTTCCGTAACGCCATTCGGCGAGTGGAACTGATCCGGCGCCCTATCCGCCAAGCCAGTCCAGGATCGCACGGCAAAATCAGACTAATGACATCGGTCAAAAGATATTTGCAGAAACTATGTTTTAGGTAGGGGAAATGCCCTCCTCCTCCTGCGACTTCCAGCACCGAGTCAATCTCATCTGTCAACGGGAGGAATTCCTCAAGGAGCTCATGGTTGTGCCGGAGTATGTACCCTGTCAGGTTCGCCCCATATGCGCCTTGTTGATATTCTTCCGCAGTCACGGCGGTAAAAAGATTTTTAGGTTCGTCGCGCATGTCATTCCTCTCCTAAACAACAGCGATATATTTATCTGTTTTTTACTGATTGGATTTTCACAACCAAAGTTCCTTAATCGTTCTTAGGCAACGTATTCTCCAAGGCTTCCAGCCTTCGTTCCATCAAGGCGGTGTGTTGGGCAAGATTCTTTCGCTCCCGCCAGGCTTCCGAGGCGGCGGCGGTGAGTTGCAGGCCAATAAGGGCCAGGGAGATGACCGCGAAGATCAACAATAATACGCTGGGGGTCGGGAAAGCCCAGACCTCATGCCAGTACAGACATAAGTCATAAAGCAAAGGAGACAATAAGGCCAAAATACTTATGCAAAGCCATAACAAGGCATATTTCACGCGCAACCGGCCCCTGATAATGGCCTGAAAAACAGCGGCCAGAAAAATCAAGCTCAAAGCCAATATGAGTATTATATGCTGAAACGTCATAACGATTTCCTGGTATCGGCTAAAAGCGCGGCCAGCACGCCCAGGCTCAGGCGCAGCATATAATAGGCCGGGCTGATAAGACCGGCATGTATGCTTTGCCCGGTATTGTTATGCCGCATGGAGACCCCGGTTTCAATGATGCTGTGCCCGTGGCGCAAAGCCAGAATGAGCATATCGGCATCCGGGTATTCATCGGCGAACGCATCTGAGGTGAATAGTTCCAGCACTGGCTTGGAGAAAGCCAGATAGCCGCTGGTGGGGTCCAGCACCTCTTTTTTTGTGCTCAAGCGTATAAGCAGGGAGAAAAAATTCTTGCCGATGCGCCGCATTTTCTGCATGCTGTAATTGCCGACTCCGGAAAAGCGTGAACCGATTACCAAATCCGCCCCGCTGTCCAATGGCGACAAAAGCTTGGGAATATCTTCAGGGTCGTGCTGCCCATCGCCATCAAGCTGAACTACCCGGTCATAGTTATTAGCCAGGGCATACTTATAACCCGTCTGACAAGCAACGGCATAGCCGAGATTGTAGGGGTGCCGAACCACAAGCGCGCCTGATTTCGCGGCCTCTTGAGTCGTATTGTCATGTGAGGCATCGTCTATAACCAGCACGGCGGAGATATGTTTTTTCACGCCGGCCACAACCCGGGCGACATTTTTATGCTCATTAAAGGCGGGTATGACGGCCAGGGTTTTCATCACGCTACCACCTCAAAAGCATATTTAAACTTCTGGATATTCACTTAAATTTCTATTTTATTCAGCTTGAATAGACCTTTAAAATGCATTCAAGCATTATAATCCCTTAATCAAGCCAAATCAAGGCTCATTTTGAATCTTGGATGGTTTAAACCCAAATCGGTCATTAAAGGGAAATGCAAACAAGGCTGAGAGAGGCGTGGCCCCCGGCTTTCGCCGGGGTGACGGTTGGGGTTGGGTGTCCGTCATTCCGGTGAAAGCCGGAATCTATCCAAATTTCTTTCACCTGAACCGGACGCCTGAAATCAACCCCAGCATAACCTTAACCAATTTAAATCACAACACATTACCCTAATGACCGCCATTAGAGCACTTTCTATCGACCGATCTGGGTTAAAACAAGTGCGGATCGGGGATAAAAAACCGGACCGCCTTTCGACAGTCCGGGTTTTTGAGGCCTCAGGGTTTCAGGGTTTTTAAGGAAGTGCTGAGTAGTGAGGATTTTTGGGGTTCATAGTGGCCAGGTCAATATCTTCCAATTTACATAATTTTGTGGCAAACTGGTTGAACGTTGTCTGAAAAACACTTTCAAGAATATGCTTGCTGGCAACCGCGACGTCTTGGCAGTTTTCGGGCATTGCATAAACAAAACCTTGCCATTTATTCTCTGAAAAAGCTCTAACCCAAGCGTCAGTGGGGAAAACCTCGCTTAGCGTTAAACTGTTGTTTTCTGAACCGTCACTTTTAATCAAACACTGCGTTGCTTCTTTGAATTTTGGATTATTAGGTGAATCAATCCAAATATCATGTTCTTGGATTTCACGGCCTAATTTATTTTTTATGTATGATGCGATATGAGCGATAATATTTTTTTTGAACTCTCTTTCTTCAAATTTTTGCATGATCTTTCTTTGTTCAGAAGCTTTATCCAATGTTCGAGATGAAAAACAAAATGCCCGTTTAGGTAATATCCTGTTTTTTACCATATGGATCTGTTTTTTGACAAGTTGGTTTTTTGAAGGCAGATTAAAAATTTGATCGTCTGTATAATTGAGATATTCAAGCGCATTATAAAACTTTCCACTTTTTTCAATAATGTCTTTCAGCATACAGCCGACAGCTCTAACTTTTTGGTGATGATAAATTGTACTCGTCAGCATCATTTTGTTGAAAATAATCGCTTCCAAGGCCGCGACGCCGGAGATGTCAACAGCTAAGCGTTTCACACCTTTTTGGTCAGGAATCACATTCAATGTATATAGCAATCGCGGCAAGTCCAAAGCCATGCGAATACCTGTGGCATGGGCATCCCTTAAAATATAATCCAGCTTATCCGCATCAAAGGCGCCATTAATTAACTCGACAGCAAAGCCACGTGATTTGTCTTCGTCGTCTATGTAACCAACGATCATAGCCCCTATAAAATCAAGATCCAGATCTATGTTATAAATTTTTTTAATTACTTTTTCGTTAAATTTTCGTATCGGATCACTAGTTACAATATAGTATGAAAGAATTTCATGCGCATTTGCTCCTTTAAATCGTGGGGTGCTTTTTTTTATCTCACTAAACTGCAAAGCATATAGTTGTTCTGAAAGATGAGAAAAAGGGCCGTGGCCGCAATCATGAAAAATAGCGGCTATTCGGCAATTGTTAAATATAAAATCCTTATCAATGCCATTCAACCCATTGATACATTTAGAAAAAATCGAGTCGACCATCTGTCCCGCGACAATGGCGACCCCAACTGTATGTTCAAACCGATTATGATTTCCAGCAGGAAAAACAAAAGAAGCCACATCAGTTTGAGATATTCGCCTGAGTCTCTGGATGATCGGCAAGTCTAAAAAAGCTATTTCATGCGGGTGAAAGACATTCGTACCATGAACAGGATCATGTATTACTTTTGGATTTTCTGTTTGAATATGCTGGTGTCGCCGCATTTGTTTTTTAACATAAGCGTCAATGGTCTTTCGTATAAAATTTTCTTTTAATTGAACTACAGATCCATTATTATTCATTCTTGTTCCGCCTGATGTTTGACCATGGCAGAAAATAATGAGGCGCATTTGTCAATTTCCGTAATTTCCGCCGTTAATTCGCCAAACTTATTATAGGATGCTTGCAGCAATTCACGTGAATCTACTATAAGACAATCTTTATAAGCAGGATTTAATGTATGCAACACACCAGACGCCTCTAAACGAAATAAAATGGAATCCAGTTCATCAGAAAAAGGAGTTAAACCGGATTCATCAAAGATAAAGTCACCAAGAAAATCGGGGGATTCTTGTTGCAACCTATAAAAAGTCTGTTGAAAAAAAGCTTTGGCTTTTGGTATCTTCGTCTGGTTTGATTTGAAAATTATCGCCTCGACTATATCATCCAATGTGGAATCATACTGAACTTCCCTGCTTAAATCCTCCAAGCTTTTCACGATAATCACCCCTATATTTTACGTCAAACACTTGTTAAAAAATTAAGGTTGTTTTCAAAACATCGCACAAAATACCCGCTAAAAAGTGTAGCATAATTCCATTTTTAAATCAAATTTGCTTTAAAAATGGATTTAAATGTTAAAATGCTCTAATCAGCGCTTCCTTAAGACTTGAGTTCCGCCACCAGGGATGGCCAAAGGCCTAAGCTGCGTTTCAAAACGCCTCTTAAGTGAGCTATGGCCAAACCATAATTGGTGAAAGGCACCTTCTGGCCCAGGGCCGCCCTCTGACGGTGTTTCATCTCCCGCTCGTTGAGCATGCAGGCTCCGCAATGTATCACCAGGCGGTAAGGCGAAAGGTCTTCAGGGAAATCACCGCCGGCCGTGAAGACGAAATCGAGGTCCAGGCCGCTGCGTTCCCTTATCCAACGCGGCAATTTGACCGTGCCTATGTCTTCGCATTGACGGTGGTGGGTGCAGCCTTCAGCGATCAGCACCCGATCCCTTTCGGCCAAGCGGTCCAAGGCCCGGACCCCCCGGACGGCTTGGTCCAGGAAGCCCTTATAGCGGGCGAAGAGAATGGAAAAAGAGGTCAGGGGCACTTCGGGCGGAGTCGCGCCCGCGGCCAGGTCGAAAACCTGACTGTCGGTTATGACCAGCCGGGGCGGACGGACCAGGCCGTCCAAAGCGTCCCGAAGTTCTGTCTCCCGGACCACCACGGGCGCCCCACCCGCCTCCAGGATATCGCGGATAGTCTGCTGTTGAGGCAGGATCAGGCGGCCCTTGGGCGCCGCCTTGTCAATGGGCATGACCAGCACCACAAAATCCGAGGGGGCGATTAAGTCGCCGACAATTTTAGGCTCCGGCTCCTGGCCAACAGCCAGGGCGGCCAGTTTTTCCTTGAGCTCCCATATTCTGTCCTTGGTGGCCGCGCTGACGTATATGGTTCCTGGCTCTTCCATAGGAAGGCCGGGCAGAAGATCGCTCTTGTTATAGACCACCAAGTAGTTCAGGCCCCGGGCCTTGAACAGGCCGAGGAGTTCTTCATCCGGCCCGGTCAGGCCTACCGCGGCATCCACCACCAGGACAGCCACATCGGTCTTCCTGAGGATCCTCCGGGTCCGTTCCACCCTCTTTTCCCCCAAGGGGCCTGAATCGTCGTCAAATCCTGGGGTGTCAATAATCAGGACCGGTCCCAGGGGCAAGAGTTCCATGGCCTTTTGAACCGGGTCGGTGGTGGTGCCTTTGACCTCGGAGACCACGGCCAGGTCCTGTCCGGTCACGGCATTGACCAGGCTGGACTTGCCAGCGTTGCGCCGGCCGAAGAAGCCGATATGGAGACGATTGCCGGACGGTGTTTCATTGAGGCTCATGTGTTTTCCCCGCGTCATCCCTAATAATTCTGGCGCCTTGCCTTGTCGGAAGGACTCGACAAAACAAGACGCCAGAAGTGTCGATAGAGGTTTCCCAAGGAAGCGCTGATTAATTAAGCAGTGCTTCCTTAATATTCCTTGGGCAACTCGTTAAGTTGGGTCAAGGTGAATACCGGGCCGTCCTTGCAGACGTATTCCGGCCCCACATTGCAACGACCGCAGATGCCCAAGCCGCACTTCATGCGGTTTTCCAGGCTCATGATTATGTCGTCGGTGGAATAACCGGCCTCTTCCAAGACGGGCTGGGTGAACTTGATCATGATGGGCGGGCCGCAGATGATGGCCGCCGTGTTCTTGGGCGACGGGCAGACATCCTTGGTGACGGCCGGCACAAAGCCCACCTTGCCGGTCCAGCCCGGCGCCTCGCGGTCAACGGTGACGTGGACATCAATATCGTCACGCTTCTGCCACTCGCCCCATTCCTCTTTATATAGAAGGAGTCCGGGGGTGCGGGCCCCATAGACAAAAGTTATCTTGCCATACTGGGACCGGTTTTCCGGCTGAAGCATCCAGACAATGGTGGAGCGGAGGGTGGTGACCGCGAACCCGCCGGCGATTATGAGAATGTCCTTGCCCTTTATTTTGTCCAAGGGGTAGGGGTAGCCCAGGGGGCCGCGAATGCCCATGATATCGCCTTCCTTCATGTAGTGCATGAAGGTGGAGACCTGCCCGACCCGGTTGACGGTGAAGAGGACGGAGCCCTTTTCCGTGGGCGAGGAGGCGATGCCTATGGGTATTTCACCT
>Ga0082212_10007818_pt1 | contig 14057 bp, 11 predicted proteins | sample TergutNt197P3_FD_71548 | JGI IMG/M metagenome (GOLD analysis project Ga0082212, IMG submission 71548) | Neocapritermes taracua P3 segment gut microbial communities from Petit-Saut dam, French Guiana - Nt197 P3 | ecosystem: Host-associated > Arthropoda: Insects > Digestive system > Gut ... | reverse complement strand
AGTATCCTCAAGCAGTCAGGGGACAGAGAGTGTTTTGTAAAAGATTTTTTAGTCATATATGACCTCAAGAGTGCTGTCTTTAGTTCATATATAACTAATTTTTTGTCATAATGCAAGTCGCTGAAAAATACGACCATTCTTTCTGGCGCGCCCGGGAGGATTCGAACCCCCGGCCAAGAGCTTAGAAGGCTCCTGCTCTGTCCAACTGAGCTACGGGCGCGTAGGAGGCGCTATACGCGCTTAGGCATTTTTTTCAAGGTCCAGGCCGCGCATATATGCCGCCAGCACCGCATCCACGATGTGGCCGCGCATGCCCCGGCGATCCATGTAGTTTATCCCGCAAATGGTCACCCCGCCGGGCGAGCAGACCCTGTCCTGCAATTCCGCGTGGCCGGCTCCAGAATCCTGGGCCAGCTTGGTCGAACCCGCAAACAGGGCATTCACCAGGCGCGCGGCTTCCGCTTGCGTAAAGCCCAGAGTCACGGCGGCCTGCGACAGCGACTGCATCATGTAAAATACGTAAGCCGGACCCGCTCCGATCAGCGCCGTAAACGCATTCATTTTTTCATCCGGCAGGTCAATGACCGTGCCGATGGAAGCAAAAAGCTCCAGCGCCGCATTTTTCTGGTCCTGCTTCAGGGCGGGGTCATCCAGGCACAGGGCGAACACGCCCGCACCCACCAGGGCCGGCGTGTTGGGCATCACGCGCACCACGGGGCACGCGCCGTCCACGGCCTCCTGCAAGCGCGTGAGCGATACCCCGGCGGCCACGGAAAACAGCAGGTTTTGCGGCTTGAGGTGCGGCTTGATTTCCCGCAACACCGGTTCCACCAGATGCGGCTTGAGGGCCACAACGATCATGCCGGCGCCGCGCACCAGCGAAGTCATGTCCGCCACGGCGCGCACGCCCTTGGCGATCAGCGGACGCATGCGTTCCCGGTCGGTGTCGTAGCCGTAGAGGGTGTGACCCGCGCGTTCGGCAAGCCCGGCGAGTATGGCGCCGCCCATGTTGCCGCAGCCTATGCAGCCTATGCTGAGTTCAGTCCGTGAATGCATGTCGTTGCTCCCTTGCGCGTATTGCCACGCGCTCGTGATTATCCGACTATTTCAAGGCCGCTGAAGAAATAGGCAATCTCAAAAGCGGCGCTTTCCGGCGCATCGGAGCCGTGCACGGAATTGGCTTCCAGGCTCAGGGCATATTTTTTGCGGATGGTGCCGTCTTCGGCCTGGGCCGGGTTGGTCGCTCCCATCAACGTGCGGTAGCGGGCAATGGCGTCTTCGCCTTCCAGCACCGCGCAGAGCACGGGACCGGTGCACATGTAGTCGGTCAGCTCGCCGAAAAAGGGGCGGTCCTTATGCACGGCGTAAAAAGCTTCGGCCTGGGCCTTGCTGAGGCGCAGCATTTTCACGGCCGCCGCTTTAAGTCCGGCGGCCTGGATCATGCCGAGTATTTCACCCTGAAGATTGCGGGCAACGGCATCAGGCTTGATAATGCACAGGGTGCGTTGAAGCATGTAATAGTCCTTTATTGTTCAGTATTATGCGGCTGCGGACCCGTGCGCGGCGGGGCCAGGCACTCGCGCAGGGAAAGCAGGCGCAGCTTGGGGTCGCGCGCGCTGCTCCATTCGCGAAGTGCGGCCAGAGTCTCCGCCCGCGGATGGCCGATGGCGATAACCTGTCTCCCGAGCGCAAGGCGCGCTGCCTCGCGCAATCGAACCAGGACAACGCTTTTGCCCGCCTCGGCGTCCAGGAATACATCGCGCCGCGCTGCTGGAATTCCCGCGGTACGGGCTTCTTCATACAATACCGAGGCCGGATGTGTCACGCTATCCAGCACAAAAAGGCCGGAATTCGCCACAATTTCGCAGAACAGCCGCACATCCTCCGGCCGGGAGGTGAAGCGCGAACCCATGTGGTTGTTCAATCCCTCGGCATGGGGCACACGCGCCAGGCTTTGCCGGAAAACTGCCTCCATGCGCTCGCGCGGCATGCCCGCGCGCAAGGGATTCGGCCCTGTTCCTGCGGCCGCATTCAGCGATTCCATGGGTTGATGGATGAGCACGGTGCAGCCGGCGGCATGCGCAGCCAGGGCCGTTTCCCGCGCAAGACGGGCATGGGGCCAGATGGCGAAATTGAGTGGAATGCGCAGTCCGAGCAGCGCATGGACGGCCTGCATGTTCTCGCCCAAATCGTCAATCACGATGGCCAGGCCGGCCCGGGCGTCTTCCGGAAGCGGCGCGGCATTTTCGATCGGAACGGGGCTGCCGCCTGCTCCCAGCGTGGCGCTGGATTCGCGTTGCGCAAATATGCGCGGCGCGGGAACGGGCCTGTCCGGGCTGTCCGTTCCGGGCCACAGCGCCAAAGCGGCGAGCAGCACCACCGCCAACAGGCAGCCCGCCGCCAGGCCGGTCCAGGTCGCCGGATACCGTGCGGCAAGCCGCAAAAAACGCTCAAAACGGGGGGCTTTCACCAAGGCCTGTCCAGCTTCGGCGGTTTACATGGGGTTTTGAAGCTCCCGCATTTTCGGCAGGTTCTTCACAAACTGCAGGGCCATGCGCAACTGGTTGTCTCTGGCCAACTGTTCCTTGGCTTCGCTTTCTTTCGAGGCCGCCGTTTCGGCGTCCTTCGCCGCCTTGCCGTCCACCTTGGATTCCGGCTTGCTGTCCGGCTTGCCGGGCTTGGTGGAGTTCGTCTCCAGGTGGCGGGAGAGATCCTTTTCGCGGACCAGCACCCTGGGCGACTTTTTGCCGTCGCCTTCAGAGTCGCGGGGCGGCTCAAAGGGAATATCAATGTCGGGCTGAATCCCTTCCGCCTGAATTGAACGCCCGGAAGGGGTGTAGTACAGGGCCACGGTAAGTTTGAGGCCGGAGCCGTCGGAAAGTTCGATGATGTTCTGCACCGAACCCTTGCCGAAACTACGTTCGCCGAGAATCAGGGCGCGCTTTTGATCTCCCAGGGCGCCGGCCACGATTTCCGAGGCCGAGGCGGAACCGGCGTTGATCAACACCACCATGGGCGCGTACACGTCGGTTTTTTGCTGCTTGGCCTTGTATTCACGCAGTTTTTCGTCGTTTCTGCCGCGAATGGACACGATATCGCCGTCTTTGAGGAAGGTGTCGGACACGCTCACGGCCTGTTCCAGCACGCCGCCGGGGTTGTTGCGCAGATCAAGCACAATGCCCTTGATGGCGCCCTTTTTGCCGGCTTCCTTGAGGGCGTCGTGCAGTTCATCGGTCGTGCGGCCGCTGAAGCGGGTGAGGCGCAGCCAGTAATAGCCCGTTTCCAGCACCCTGGACTTGACGCTGATAAGCGGAATGGTGTCGCGGATGATGCGCACGGTTCTCGGACTTTTCGCGTCGCGGTGCATGACGGTCAGTTCCACTTCCGTGCCCTTGGGGCCGCGGATGCGCGAAACCGCCTCCTGCATGGTCATATCCTGGGTGGTTTCGCCGTTGATGGACAGGATGAAATCGCCGGACTTCAGGCCGGCCTTGTATCCCGGCGTGTCGTCAATAGGCGCTACAATGATGAGCTGGTTGTTTTCCAGGGAAATTTCTATGCCCACGCCGACGAATTCGCCCGAGGTGTTCTCCTGCATTTCCTTGTATTCCGTCGGGGAAAGCAGGGTGGAGTGCGGATCGAGGGCTTGGAGCATGCCCTTGAGGGCGCCGGTGACCAGGTCTTTTCTGGGCGTGTCCTTGACATAATGCCGTTCGACGATGTCCAGAACCTGGCTGAAACGCTTGAGGTTGTCCAGCGAACTGTCCGGGTTTGCGGCAAACCCGCAGGCCGAAGCCATAAACATCGCCAGCAGCAGGCTTGCGAACCATAAAACGTGGCGCATGGCGGGACGCATATATCTTCCTCCGTGAGGGCAGGCAGCATGATAGACTACTGTGCATAGTCTTTTCGTTCGGCAAAAGCAATGCCAAAAATTGTGCGCACTGGCACGTTCTATGCTTTTCCTTTCCCGACAGGGAAAAATTTTCCCCTTGTCAGACTTGTATCCCGGAGAAAGCACCATGATGAGTTGCCTGTACATCGGCGCCTCGGGTTTAAAAACCCACGGCGAAGGGCTCAGCGTCATCGGCCACAATATCGCCAACGTCAGCACCATAGGCTACAAGCAGCAGTCTATGCAATTCGATGATATTTTCTATGCCACCCTGCCTTTCGGCGGCGGCTGGGAATCCCAGGAGGGCGTCAAGGTCGCGCTTTCGCAGGTGGGCATGGGCGCAAAGCCCGGCGCGGTACGCACCCTGTTCGCCGAGCAGGGACCGATAGAACCCGGGGTCAGCATCTTCGATATGGCTATACTCGGCAAGGGCTTCTTCCAGGTCACCAATCCGGATACAAACCTCCAGTACTACACCAGGGCCGGCAATTTCCATCTGACCAAGGACGGCGTCCTGCGCGATCCCAATGGCTATTTCGTCACCGGCATTCCCATCGCGGCGGACGGCAGCGCGCCAAGCCAAGGCCCCCTGGCAGGCGGCGGCCCCATTGTGATCGACCCGAGCCGCACCTGCCCCCCGAAGGCCACCACGGCGATTACCCTGTCCATGAATCTCGGCATCGCCGACAACAGGGCGCAGAACGATGCGCATCCCTATTTCTCCCTGTTGCAGTCCTGGAACGCCGCGTCAAGTCCGCCGCTGGACCCGTCGCTGTGCGGCTATGCGCAGCCCGTAACAGTCTACGACGCGGACGGCAAAAAACATGAACTGATGCTCTATATGGATCGCGCGCCCGACCCCGCCAGCGGCAAGGCCATGGAATACATCCTGGCGCGGACTCCGGCGGATCCCGCCAATGCCGCGCCCGGCGAAGGCCTGTTGATGGCCGGCACCCTGACCTTCAGCAGCAACGGACAGTTACTTGATATGAGCGCCTTCACGCCCACCTCCGTCAGCCTGGATCTGGCCGACTGGGTTCCGGCGGCGTTGGCGGACGGCCTGCCGCAATTCAGACTGGACGGACAGGCGACAAGCCTGGATTTGGGCATCAGGGCATCCGGCGGCTGGCAGAATCCGCCGGCCACGGCCGAAGATGTCGGAACCAACCCGGGCGCCCTGCCGGGCATGGGACAGGCGACAATATCGGCCAACGCCACCACAGCCTTCGGCGGTTCCTCGCACCTGAACATGTTGCGCCAGAACGGTTATGCCGAGGGTTGGCTGATGGATATAAACATTACCGCCAAGGGCGTAGTGGTCGGCATCTATTCCAACGGCCAGGACCTTGAACTCTACCAGATTCCGCTGTGCCGTTTTACAAGCGAAGACGGCCTGCACAATGAGGGAAACAACCTGTATTCCGCCTCGCCGGACAAAACGGGGCCCATGACCATGGGCGTGCCGGACACGGAAAATTACGGCGCCGTCATGGCCAATCATATTGAAGGTTCCAATGTGGAACTCAGCCGGGAAATGACCCTGATGATAATGATACAGCGCGGTTTTCAAATGAACAGCAAAAGCATCACCACCGCGGACACCATGCTGCAACGCGCGATTGAGCTGAAACGCAGCTAGATAATCTTAAGGATACCCATAGCCTTTCCCTCGCATTGCCGATAAGACAACGCAATATAAAGCCTTGCGATTTATGTTGCGTTGCGCTATTTGCAGAGGGCAATGCTTCACGCATTATTTGTAGCCAGCACATAAAGAGGTCGCTATGACATCTTCCGGCACTGCAAACCCAGACAACTCCAGGGTGGGCGTCATACGGCGCTCGCTGGGCGCGCAAATCCTGCTGCTCATATTCGGCATGATCACGCTCACAGTCGGCACATCCTCCATTATCAACATGCTGCTCGGCAAACAATCCATGCTGACCACCATTGCGGAAAACGGAACGCAGGTGGGCAAGCTGCTGCGGCTGGCCATAGAAAAACCCATGCTGAGCGGCGACGACGCGACAACCTCCCGCGAATTCGCCATGGTAGCCGAGGAGTTTCCCACCGCCTATGTAAGCATCGTCAGCTTCAACGGAACCGTGACCTATGCCACCAATACCGAGGATGTGCGCAAGCGCATCGAAAACTTGCGCGATCCCCGCGTAGTGCCGCTGTACAAACGCGCCTTGCAGGGCCAGCCGACTGAAGGACAGATACTGAACGTTGCGGGCATAGATCGCTATGTGCAGATCACCCCCATCGAGAACGAGCCGGCCTGTTACCACTGCCACGGCCAAAGCCAGAAAGTGCTCGGCGCCATGGCGATCAGCCTGGACGTTTCGCGACAGATGCAGCATTTTACACGCAATATGCTCGTCAACGGCCTTGTGTCGTTAGGCGGCGGCCTTTTGCTCGCCTGCACCATCTTTTATTTTGTCCGCCGCAGGCTCGGCATACGGGTGCGCAGCCTTGCGGCCACCACGGACAGCATCATCGCCGGAAATTTCAACGCCCATTTCGCGGTGCGCGGGGAGGACGAACTCGGCCATCTCTCGCGGAATCTCGAATCCATGCTGGGGAACCTGAAAAGCCTCGGCGTCGCCCAAAGCGTGCTCCACGGCATGAGCATCCCCTGCGTGATGTGCGGAACCAACGCGGAAATCACCTTCATCAACAAGCCCCTGCTGGACTTGCTTGAGAGGGAGGAAGCCGAAGCCGACATGCAGGGCAAGGATGTGCATACGCTCTTTTATGCGACGGAACCGCCGGAGAGCATGTTCCGTCACGTGCTCACGCCGGGCAACCGTTTTCTCAGCAAAGAAGAGATAATTCGCAGCGCCCGAGGCAAAGATCTGCATCTGCACTTCGACCTTGCCGTTGTGCGCACCCTTGAGGGCGAACGGATCGGCGCTTTCGCCACGGTTGCGGATTTGACGAAGATACGGAACCATGAAGCGGCCGTCGTGGCGCAGGCGGAAACCATCCGGCATGCGGCGGAACGGGCCGGAACGCTGACGCAGGAACTGACGCAGGCCTCCGCCGCCCTGCACGGCGAAATATCGAATACCCGCGCACAGGCGCACCGGCAGCAATCCCTGACGGACTCCACTTCCGATGCGATAAGCCAGATGAACCATGTATTGGAAGAGATGGCCGGCCAGGCTTCCGCCGCAGCCGCCAACGCGGAGGAAACGAAAAACAGCGCGCTGCACGGCAAGGAACAAAGCCTGCGTGTCGCCACGCGCATGCGGGAAATAGTGGACGCCACCTTGGAACTGAAGGCGCAAATGGAGCAGTTGGGGGAAAAAACCGCCAATATCAGCCAGGTCATGCAGCTTATCCAGGATGTCGCCGACCAGACCAACCTGCTGGCCCTGAACGCGGCCATTGAGGCCGCCAGAGCCGGTGACGTCGGCCGCGGCTTCGCGGTGGTTGCGGATGAGGTGCGCAAGCTGGCGGAAAAGACCATGCAGGCTACCGTGGCTGTCGGGGATACCATCAAAGAGGTGCAGAAAGGCGCCGAAGACAGCATCACGGCTGTTGAACACACCGCTCAGAGGGTGACGCAGGGCGCGGACTTGGTCAAGGAATCGGAGGAAGCCCTGCAATCAATCCTCGATCTCGCCGCATCCGTGGCAGATCAGATCAATTCTATTGCCACAGCGACCGAAGAACAATCCGCGTCCAGCGAAATGATACAGCGTTCCACCGCTGACATAAAAGAACTGGCCACCCAGACCGTGGATGCATCCGCGAATTCGGAGCGGGCCATCACCACGCTGAGTGATATTGCCGCGAACCTGAACGCGGTTATTGAGAGCATGCGCCCAAAGGAGAAGAAGTGATGTACCCTGCCCGCATTTTTTTCTCTCTCTGTTTTCTTGTCTCCCTGTACGCCGTGGCCCTGGCCGCTGACGCGAAGCAAAGCGAGGATGCGACCTTCGTCGGCACCGCCGCCTGCCAGCAATGCCATGACCAGGAATACGAAATGTTCACCAAGCATTCAAAAAAGGCGCACTCCAAGTACAATGTGGAAAAAATGCGCGCCAAGCTCACCAAGGAAGAGCTGGAAGGCTGCTACAGTTGCCACACTACCGGATACGGGAAAAAGGGCGGCTTTGTAAGCTATGACAAAACGCCGCATTTGGGCGATGTCGGCTGCGAAACCTGCCACGGCCCGGGTTCCGCCCATGTGGAGTCCGGCGAACCCGCGGCGATCACGCGTAAGCCCAGTGTTGACAGTTGTATAGTCTGCCACAATGCCGAGCGTATCCAAAATTTCAACTTCAGGCCCCTGCGCTACAGCGGCGCGCATTAGACAGTGCCCCTGGAACAAGACGTCGCGTACGTTCTGAACGCCTTTAGGTCGATCGCCGCCATCCCCAGGCCCTCCAAGCGGGAAAAGGCCGTCAGCGACTACCTGAAAAGTTGGGCGTACGCGCACGGCCTAAACGTCATCCAAGACGCCTGCAACAACATCATCATCGAAAAAAACGCCTCGCCCGGCTGCGAGCGTGCGCCGCGCGCGATTCTGCAGGCGCACATGGATATGGTGTGCGTCAGCGATGCGCAGGGCAAGGGGCATGACCCCGCCACGCAAGCGATACGCATCCGGGAACATCCGCAGGATAACGCCATAAGCGCCGAAGGAACCAGCCTGGGGGCGGATGACGGCATCGGCGTGGCCATGATTCAATATCTGCTCCAGGCAAAGGAACTGCGGCACGGTCCCCTGCGCGCCGTCATCACCACGGACGAGGAAGCGGGCATGAGCGGCGCGCGCAAGCTGGACGCGGTACATCTTCAGGCCGCCTATCTCATCAATATCGACTGGGAACGCTACGGCTCGCTGTGCAACAGCTCGGCCGACATCCACGTCTACCGCTTCAGGCGTCCCCTTAGCCTGCGGGAGCCCCGGCTGGACAGCGCCCGCAAGCTTGTCGTCAGCGGGCTCGCGGGCGGGCATTCCGGGATCGATATCCACAGGGGCCGGGCCAATGCGCTTTGCGCCGTAGCGCACCTCCTCGCCGACATGCGGAGGGCGGGCATCGGCCTGGAAGTGGCGGACCTTGGGGGCGGCACGGCCGCCAACGCCATCCCGGCCGGCGCTGAAGCGCTCGTATGCCTGGATGCCGCCCAGACGGAACAGGCCGCCCGGATAGCCGATGAGGCGGCGGACAGCTTCAAGGCCGCCTACGGGACGCGGGAAAAAGAGGCCCTGATCGCGTTCTCTCCCTGCCCCGCGCCGCCATACGTTCTGTCCGGGACGGATGCGGACGCGCTGCTCGGCCTGCTCACGGCGGCGCGCAACGGCGTGCATGCCATGAGCCGGACCATCCCGGACTTTGTGGAAAGCTCCAGCAATCTCGGCCTGGTCCGCATAGAGGGCGCAAAGGTCGCGACCGTGGAAATAGCGGCGCGCAGTTGCGTGCATTGGCATTCGGAAGACATGCGCCACAGCTTCGAACGCTTGTCCGCGCTCGCCGGCTTCGCCCTGGATGTCCCAAGCTCCTGTCCGGCCTGGCCCATGAAGCCCGACAGCCTGCTGGCGGAATACGCCTGTACGGCGTTCAGGGAACTGACCGGCACGAGCATGACGGTTGACCCGGCGCACGCGGGACTTGAATGCGGCATTTTTGCCGCCAAGAACCCGCAGTTGGATATGATTTCCCTCGGGCCGCGCATCGAGAATGCCCACAGCACGTCCGAAACCCTGTACCTGGACGGGCTGGCCGATACCCTGCGCTGTATCGTGAGAACCCTTGAAAAAATTGCGGAATGCGGTTGACGCTTGCTATCAGCCTAGCTACCTGGGGTCAACTTGTCCCTGTGTAACTGCCGGGCAAAACGTCGCGCTTCAGCATTTTGTCGTCCAGCGCCAGCATTTTCAAACGGCTACAAATTGTAGCTGTTTTGTTACTCGCTCGCCCACTCCGCCAGCACTCGTTCAATTACCTCTTTCTTGGGCAATTCCACCGCGTAGCGGGAGACGAAAAGCTGATTATCCATGCCAGCAAGGGCGTACTCCACAACACTTTTTCTGGACTCGCTCTTTTGTGTGCAAAGAAGAATTCCTATAGGCGGATTGTCACCAGGGTGCATCATATGCTCTTTGTACCATGTCACATAGGTATTCAGTTGTCCCAAGTGTTGGTGGCTGAACGCATCCACTTTCAGTTCGATAAGCACATGACATTTGAGAACACGGTGATAAAATACCAAATCCACAAAAAAATACTCATCCCCCATAAGAATCCGCTTGCGGCGGCCTTCAAAGCAAAAACCGTGGCCGAGTTCCAGCAGGAATTCCTGCAGTTTGCCGAGCAGTAGGCTTTCAAGATTACTCTCGTCCAAGGCTTCATGGGCCTTCAGACCGATAAATTCAAATACATAGGGGTCACGGATGGCCATGGCCGGATTGTATTGCTCGGCCTTGTTCCTGGCCCGCTCCACAACAGCTTTTTTATCTATGGAGAGGCCGGTGCGTTCATAAAGTAACGTGGCGATCTGACGCTTCAGCTCACGCACTGACCAGCCGCCGCGCATGGCTTCTCGTTCATAAAAAATACGTTTGAGCGGATCATCAATTTGAGAGAGTTCCGCCAATGCCGTAAAAGAAAGTTTTTCCAGTAATTCAGTTCCAGAGGAGGCCAATTTGGCAATCGGCGATTGCCAAATTGAAGCTGTTCCCCCGTGGCCGAATTTGGCAATCAATGGTTGCCAAATGGCCTTTCCTTCCGGAAAAGCCATGCGGGACAAAGGTTCGGCGATTTGCGGGTATTCCTTGGTGAATTGCCGGAACAGCCGTAATGTGCGTGGTTCAAAGAATTGCCCGGCAGCTTTCAGCCGCTCGGAGAGCCTGTCAAAAAGCTGCTCGCCGTATGCCGCTCTGTCCGAGCCGCTTTGCTCGTAGGTCAAAATATAAAATCCATAGAACCAGTTACGGGTGGTCAACCCCATGTTGACGGCTTTGGTAGTTTTCGCCCGGAGTTGGGCGTCAACCTGAATCAAAGCAGTTACCAGTGCATCAAAATCCATCGGGATGCGATCTTTCGGTGAAGCATCAAGTTGCACACCCTTATTTTTTTTGCTTTTTTCCATAGCTCGCACACTTCTTATGGCGGCCAAAGAATACTTTGGCGTTGCACTGAGTATAAGCCAATACCCCGGCTGACTCAAATGCTCTTTTCTGTAGGCAGGTTTTCATCCACAGAGGTGATACAGCACGTCCGAAACCCTGTACCTGGACGGGCTGGCCGATACCTTGCGCTGTATTGTAAAGACCCTTGAAAAGATTGCGGAATGCGGCTGATTACAGGGCGGGCGACAGCCCTCATCCCTTGATCACAATAACCGGCTTGAAGTGATCCGTCACATCCACCACAACGCCCTCCTGCGCGCGCAACACAGCGCCGATATCCTTATAGGCCCAGGGGGCTTCATCCAGAACGGCGGCATCCGCGCGGCAGACGATGCCCTTCATACATTTTTGCAGTTCCTTGACGCCGCCCTGCTTTGCCGCCGCCTTGCGGGAAAATCTGCGCCCCGCGCCGTGTGAGGCCGAGGAAAGATATTCGTCGTTGCCCAGGCCCACGGTGATATACACCCCGTCGCGCTGGTTGGCCGGAATAACGCCAAGTTGCCCCTTTTCCGCCGGGGTCGCGCCTTTACGGTGCAGCACCAGGCGCGCGGATCGCTCGACAACCAGGGCATGGTTGTGGGTTTCATTGATGAACGCGGGAGAAGCCATGAGCGCCGCGCATTGCGGCGCGGCGAAGCCGAGGGCCAGCAGAACTTGTTCCAGCATGCGGCGGCGGTTTTCCAGGGCGAAGTCCAGCGCCCACCCCATATCCGCCAGATAGGCCTGGCCGAGTGCGGAGTCCAAAGGCAGAAGCCGCCCCTTTTTCATGTACGAGGCGGCGATATCGTAGCCGCAACGCCGGGAGCCGGAATGGACGGTTACGCCGGCCTGTCCGGCGGCGTTCACGCCAAGTTCCAAAAAATGGTTGCCGCTGCCGAGTGTGCCGAGCTGCGCTGCGGCAAGCGGCGCCAAGGTCTTTTCCAGCGCCTTGTCGCCGCAGGCGGAACGAAAGCTCATGCCGCCATCCGTTGTGTGCCCTTTGCCGAGCCCGACCGGGATACGCCGCCGCAACAGATCAAAAAACTCTTCCCGGTTCTGTTTCGAATCCAGGCCGAGTTCGGCAAGGCTTTTTTCCGTGTTGACGTGGCACATGCCGCAGCCGATGTCATAGCCGACAAAGGAAGGACACACCGCCCCGCGCAGGAGCGCAACGCCGCCGATGCACAGATCATAGCCCGCATGGACATCGGGCATAATGACAAGACGCGTGAGTTCCGGCAGTTCCAATACCTTGAGGATCTGCTTGCGCGCTTCCGCGTCAATATCTTCCCAGGGAAGAGCCAGGGTCAGTTTGGCGTGTTGCATACAGCGCCCGTGCCTGCTGGACAAGAATGATGAAAAGGCGTACTGTATATACGATTGCAATAATAAGGCAGGGTACGTTTATGGCAGAGCAGCAGCGTGTCGAGGAACGGATTGCCCTCGTGGATATTAAGGTGTCCCTCAACGCCGATGGCGAGAGGGTTCTGCACTGTGAACTGCTGGACGTAAGTCCCAGCGGCGCCCGCCTGAAACTTCCGCCCGGAGAAAAACGCCGCAAAGGCGGAGAAACAGTGACGCTGCAAGCCCCCAGCCTGCCGTTGGGGAACCTGTTCAACAACAGGCAGGCCCTCGTCATCTGGACGGATGGAGAGCAACTCGGCATGCGCCTGGTTGATCCTCTGGCCCTGCCCGAAGAGGAACTGCGCAAGCTTCTTCAGTTTCACCTCCCCGCGACGGAGTAGCCAATTGGGCAACGCGTAGGTAGTGTCTCATATATGGCCCCGCCCTGGGGTCAAGGAAAAAGTTCTTTTGGCTTTTTGGTTCGGATGCAAACATATATTCGGCGTCAGTCCTGATGGACAGCGCCCTGATGGTGTATACGCGCTTTCGTTCCTCATCAGTTTGTCGGTATTATCTACCTTGAGCCACTACAGGTTCTCCGAAAGCAGGTCCGACCTTTTGCCCATCGTCTTTTTTCTTGGCACCCTCGGGTAGGTTGATACACTCAAGCGCTTGGTGGACCGTTTGCGAGCGACTCACGCAACATGAAGTCGCGGTTGCAAACGGCATGACAAGCGCGTTCCTATGCCGCAAGTTTATATTCCGTTCCTTGGGCCAGCATGCTCCAGGCGATACGGGCTGTTTTGTTGGCAAGAGCCACACTGGCCCGGTTTGTACCCCGTCGTGCCACAAGCTCCGCCAGCCATGTGTTTTGCCTATCTTGCGGCGTCCGTCCGGTTATGAGTGAGTAAAGCACCGCCCTTGCGCCGTGGACGAGCAAGGTTCGGGCGTAGCTGTTGCCGCGTTTGGAGATGCCCAACAGTTTCGTTTTCCCTCCGGTGGAGTTCTGACGAGGCACAAGGCCGAGATATGCGGCGAACTCCCGGCCGTTTTTGAAATTGGAGGCAACGCCCGCCACGCTCAACAAAATAGTGGCTGTTAAAAGACCAATGCCCGGCACCTGCATCAGGCGTTTGCAGGCTTCGTTTTCCCGGACGATATTCTTGAGGAGTTTTTCCTGGCCAAGAATCCGTTCGTCGAGAAAGCACAGCGACTCGTAAAGCGCGTTCAGGTTCCGGCGCATAATCGGCGACAATTCGTTCGTTTCATCGGCGATGATCTCTGGCAAACGGTTACGGACAATGCGAACTCCCTGGCGCATGATGATGCCGTATTCGCCCAGTAGTCCTCTGATCTGGTTGACCAGCGCAGTACGTGACCGGACAAAACCCTGCCGGATTCTGTGGACACATTGGATATCTGTCTGTTCTGGCGATTTATGCGGCACAAAGCGCATATTGGGCCGTTGCACGGCTTCACAGATGGCTGCAGCATCGTTGGCGTCGTTTTTGGCGCCAAGCAGGTAGGCTTTCACATAGCGGGGGTGGATGCGGCGCACCTCGTGCCCCAGGCTTGCTATGACCCGTGCCCAATACTCCGAGGACGCGCAGGCTTCCATGCCCACCAGGCAGGAAGGAAGATGCGCGAAAAAGCTGACGACATTGGCCCGGCTCAGAGTGCGGTGTAGAACCG
>Ga0082212_10007817_pt1 | contig 14060 bp, 9 predicted proteins | sample TergutNt197P3_FD_71548 | JGI IMG/M metagenome (GOLD analysis project Ga0082212, IMG submission 71548) | Neocapritermes taracua P3 segment gut microbial communities from Petit-Saut dam, French Guiana - Nt197 P3 | ecosystem: Host-associated > Arthropoda: Insects > Digestive system > Gut ... | reverse complement strand
CTGTAGCCTGGTGGCTCTGCATAGTTAACGTTTTTAAAACTCGTTACTATCGTAACCCACGGATACGCTACTTGGTGAGTCGGTCACTCCATTTTGTCTGTTACACTACGCCCATTCAGAGCGTTTGAACGCGCGCCTACGGCACGCTTTATTTTTTTTATCGGCTCTTTGTCTGTACCGCTACTTTAGCGAATTGCAGTTGTTTCAGCAGGTCAACAACATCAACAAACCGCTGAAGCGTGATTTCACCGTCCGCGCGGATTATGAACGACGTATCTTTCGGCATCGGCGCGAGAGCCGCCGCGAGAGATTCCAGCGTCATTTCCCGCCCGTTTATGTAAATCTGTCCCGCGAGGCTCATCTCAATCGCCACATTTTTATCTATGTCTATTTCATCTGCGCTCACCGACGCCCGAGGCAGATTTACCGGGATTCTTCCGCTTGCTATAAAGCTGGATGTCGTCAACACAATGACCAACAGCACGATCATGATGTCCACAAGCGGAATCACATTCATTGTTTCAAACGGTTTTTCATCCATCGTAAACCCCGTTAGAATTTGAAAACCACGTCGAACTGGCTCACCTTTTGCGGCAGTTCTCCGTCAAGGTCCGTCATATTGTAGATTGTCGCGTTAAACGCGAGATTTTTCATCAATCCAAAGGCGGCGGTATATTCCCATCCCTTTCCGGGTTCGGCGTCATACGCGCTGGTTTGCCCGAATCCATACGGTATCGCGTAACGTTCCCGCCGCCGGTATGCCGCCTTAACCTGCCATGATTTGAACCTGTCGATTTTCTCATTTCCGAAGCCCGCCTGAATCATATACGCCTGTGTTCCATCGTCCGCGTTTTCATTAATATTTTTTGAGTATTCACCGGCGAACATCGGCCCGCAAGACCCAATCAGACCTGTATAGCCCGCTTCCCATGCGGGATTGAGCAGAGTGTATGACATATCTGACCTTATCCATGTGCTTGCGCTCGTGTCGTGGTCTGAAAGGCTGAACTGCTGGACTGTAAACGCGCCTTTTACCGTTAATTTATTCTTATTATATTCAAGACCCGGCTGAACGACCGCGATTGCGTTCATCGGAATATCAATCGTCCGCTCGTTGTCACGGTACTCCGTCAACGCGAACAGACCGCCGTTCAGGAAAAAATCAAGATTTTTCCGGATATTAACGCCCGCGTTCGCGGAGACGCCGTAAGGGTTCACGTCGTTTCTCCAGACAAGCTGTACGGGCTTCCAGAAAGGGACGCCGCTTTTTAACATGCCGCCGGATATCGCCAGATGTTCCGAAGCTTCATATTTTATGTAGGCGTGCGCCGCGTATAACGGCTGTTTCTGAAAATCGGTCGGAGTAGCCCATGCCGACGTTGGATTCGTGCCGGAAGTCTCAATGCCGATTGACGCTGTTATTTTATCCGCCGGACTGATGTCAAACCACAGCCGCAAACGCATCCGGTTTCGCACGCGGTCGTAATTATCCAGAGTCTTTCCGTCGTCGATGTATTCCGTCCGCGCGCCTATGTCGCCGGATATTTTCAGCCATTCGGGCAGCGCCTGTGAAAATGACTCCGGAGCAAATGCCGCTAAAGTTCCAACCGCCGCCAGTGTGGCCGCCATCATCTTTACCCTGTTCATATTACGCTCCCTGATTGAGCTTGTCTTATGAGGTTCTTGCAAGAACCTCTTATGATTTTTGTTTATCGGCGATTTCCCATTTCAGCGTCAGCACCTTCGCCTTGCGAAGCAGGGCGTTGTATATCGAGACCGAAATAAGCGCAACAACAAGACCCACGGCGGTCGCCTTTAACGCCAGGGCGAGACCGGTCATAATCGCGCCGGTATCCATCGTGGCGGTTTGCCCCATCTGATAAAACGTCAGCATGATACCCAGCGTCGTACCCAGCAATCCAAGATAAGGCGCGCTGCTTCCAACCGACGCGACAATGGATAATTTATCCGTCAGGACGAGTTCCAGCGCCTTGATATCGCTGTAATCGTCAGTATTTATCTTCCTGTAGAAAAAATACCGCTCAAGTCCGACGGCGACGACGATAACGCTCAACGCCGCAAGCAGACCGATAATACCGTAATCAACTATTCCCGACAGCCATTCCATTGTTTACTCCGCAATTCCTAATTCGTAATGCGTAATTCGTAATTGAGTGTTAGCGCGCATCATGACAATTACGAATTGCGCATTACGAATTACGCATTAAAAACTGATTCCCGCCTGCCACAGGACGCGCGTTCCCGGATTGTCGATTCCCTCGCTTCTGCCGACGGGTATCACGAAATGAACCGAGCCGAACAATCGGCGGTAGCCCGCTGAATAACCCGGCCCCGCGTCCGACAAACCATATTCTTCCAAAAGCGTGTACGCGCCTTTTTCCGCCCAGGCGCGCCCCGCGTCCACAAACAGATTCGCAGAGTGCCGCAAACCTCCCGCGCCCGGCAGCGCGTATTTTAATTCCGCGTTCAGTGAAAAACCATTGTCGAATCCGACGCTTTCGGTGAACGCCCGCGCGCCGCCCGTCCCGGAAATAAAAAACTGTTCCGTGCTGTCAACATTGTTTCCCGACAGTATTTTCTGAAATCTCGCCGCGCCGCCAAGAGACAGATTCCCGGCAAGTCCGATTTCGGCAGCGGCGCCAAGATTGAATTTCGCGAAAAACCCCGACGTATTCGGCCCCGCCGCGTCAACAACTTCCTGAATAATGTCCGTGATATTCAGACTGCCAAGATCAAACCCGCCGGATAATTTCGTAAACAGTCCGCGTTTTCCGATGCGGCTCCAGGCTTCGTGGTTCACCTGAAACGTCAGCGCCGTTGAATTGCGCGGATTCTCAAAACCGCCCAATGTAATGTCATCCCTCATGCGTTTGTACGCCGCCTTTGCCGCAAAATCAATGGTTTCGGACGGGCGTTTACGAATGGGATACCCGATCTTTATTTCAACGATGTCGGCTGAACCCGTCATGCCCAAAACCGAGTAAGCGCCGCCAAGTTCGTAATCCGTACGCGCAACCGACGCTTCAGCCCGCAGTCCGTCGTATGACAAAGGAAAATCGTAGCTGAATCTATAATTCTTCAGATTCATCGTGTCCGTTGTCATGTAACTCGCCGAAAACCTGTCAGCCGCGCCCAGCAGCGAGTTGATATCCACGCCGCCATACGTCCGGTATTCGCCTGTGTATTTTGAACCCTGGTTGTTTGCCATCACGTAACCGCCAAAACGCGGCGAGCGGTCTATTTCTATCACAAAATCGGATGTTCCCGGATTTTCGCCGGACGCAATCGACACCATAGGCATCCGGCCGCCGGGCATGTCCCGCGTAATCAGCATCGCGCGCTCAAGTTCCCCGCGCCTGACAATAGGCGACCTTTTTTTAACGTCCCCGAACACGCCGCGCAAAAACGACGTTCGTATCGCCGAGGCGTTTCTTACCCTGATTTCGCCGTATTCGCCGAAAAGCACACTGAACGTCAGAACGCCGTTCGACGCGTCCTGTTTAGGAACCCAGGCTTTTGCCAGCATATAACCTTTATCGCGGTAATAGACCGTTATGAGATTCGCGGCTTCGGTTATGTCATACATCGACATTTCCATGAACCTGTAGGGAACAAGAAGATTTTGCAGCGGCCTCCAGTCGCGCTCATCCGAGTTTTCAATCCGGAACGCCTTTATTAAAATCGTTTCGCCTTCGGACAGTTCCAGATTTTCCGGAGGTTCCTCAACGGCAATAGCGGGCGATTCCGGCGGTTTGGCGGGCGATTCCACGGGCGGCGGCGCGGTCTGTTCAATAGCGCCGCCGATATTCGGCGTCTGGGCAAGCGCGCCCGATACGATGAACGCAAAAAAGAACGGCGTCAGAAGAGCTATCGTTATATAGATTTTTTTAATTCGCGTAAACGCGGACCTGGAAGCGCTTGACATGGGAGCGCGGGCGTCCCCGCCGGCGTCTATAGAATAAAGGGCGCGATTTATTGCGTCACCATCATTGCATTTGAAGCGGGCTTCGCCCGCGTTAATTAATAGACGCCGGCGAGGACGCCCGCGCTCCCATGTCATGTCCGCGCTCCCAGGCCTGCGCGTCATTAATCGGCGCCCAGGTAGCAGTTTTTGTCAAGGAACTCCGCCCATTTGCCTGTCGTCATTGCATTCTGGATGTAGTCGTTAAGTTTTGAAGCCGTGGCGTTTGCGGGATCGAGTAAAATCGCCTTCTGTGTCAGAGTAATACCAGGATTCGTAAATTCGACATATACCCATGAGGGATTTGTAACATTTGGCGCGATTTCAGAGCATATTGACGATTTCGCGATCATTCCGGACTTTACGTCCGTTGTGTCATAGGTTGTACCGCCCGCAGTGACGCTGTTATCCCTGACCGCCCAAAATGTTTGATCGATATTGTTCCACAAGCCGTTGGTTTGATTGCCGCCGCTGAATACCCAGGACGGAACAGTTCCGTGAAGACTTGTACCCATCATGTTGTTCAGTATGTCCCGCGCCGCCACGCCATACGGCGCGGAGGAATCGGCTACCGACACCATCTGCGCGGATGCCGTGTTGACCTCGTAATTAGCGCTTAATGCTGCCAGGGGTTCCGTGACGGTATAAACGTTGCCTTCCGGCACTGAAACGCCTTTGCCGGTTATCAGTCCGGTTACGCTTGGAATGTCCGTCTTTTTAGCGGCAAGTACGGGGACGCCTTCCGAGTACACAAAAGACGTAGTACCGGTGTCGCCTTCATAATTACCGGCGGTTGTATTGGCGGCGAAAAACATTTTGTAATCGCCGAAGCCGTTTGCGTTAAAATCGTTGTTAAAATTGCCCGTTGAACCGGTACAAATCTGGACGGCTGTATTAGCTCCATAAGTTGACGGCAGGAACCAGTTTTTAATCAGGTCATCGGCTGGTTCACGGAAATTGGACGCCACGGCTATGCGGATTCTGTTTGCGCCCGTGCCAATAGTAGGCCAGCATTCCGCTCCGGCAACCGTCGTGTCGGCAAAAGCCGCCCATACGGTGAGTGTCGCCGAGTCCGATTTCGTCGTATCTTTGCTTGATGTTACGGTTATCGTATGCGAACCCGCCGCCGTCGGAACGCAGTTGAAGATGCCGCCGCTTTGCGCGCCGGAGGGGCATCCCGCGCCGGCCGGGGCTGAAACCGTGTAGCCCGTGTCGGTCGTGCCGGTTACGTTAATGGAAAAAGACTGTGTTTTTCCGGTTTCAATCGGACCTGCCGTTTTGGGTGACATCGAGATGTTCACATCGTCGCTTTTTTTGTTGTCGCTGCCGCATGCGACTAAAAAAGACGTCAGCAAAAGCGCGATGATTATTACCGATATTCTTGAATTTTTCATTTTGTTCTCTCCATATAAAAAGGTGTTTTTCTGATGTTAGCCTTTTCCCAGGGCGGCGGCTTCGCCTTTGCCCTGGGCTGTTACGCTACGCCCCTTCAGGGCGTTTGAACGCGCGCCTTTGGCACGCTTCATTCTTCTTCTTCGCAATATTCGTCTTCTTCGTCGTTTTCGTCTTCAACGGATATCGCCTTGACGCGGGCGGAATAACCGTCTGACCCGTATTCTATGTATTGACCGGCATCAGTCGTTCCTCCGTCATCCGAGTTTCTTTCTTCATTTGCCGCGTTTCGGTTTTCATCCGCTTCACGCGACTGGATATCGCTGACAATCGAACCTGTTTCGGAACGCGCGGGCGCGGATTCGGAAGCTGCCTTATAAGCCGCGTCGCTGTAGTAGCTGTCGGACACGGTTGAACCTTCGCTGCCGCCGCCGACAAGCCCGCCCGTATAATTTCCGGTGTTACCCACAACGGTTCCAGTAGCATAAGAGTTGCCTATGTTGCTGTTGCCGCCCGAATAGCCCAACAGCCCTCCGATAAAACTTGACGTACTGCGGGAATTGGTTATGACGTTGCCCGTGGCAAAGGCGTTGTTGATATTGACGCCCACGGCATTGCCGATAAGCCCGCCTATTCTGCCGCCGTCGGTAACATAACCGCTTTCGCGAGTTCCTATTACATTGCCCGTGGCATAGACGTTATCGAAATACACGATATTGCCGCCCTGGTTCGCGCCGCCGACATCGCCCATAAGGCCGCCTATCCTTGTGCCGCCGAAAACATTGCCGGTCGCAAAGGAATTTGTTACCACCTGCGTAAGGCCGGCCATGCCGGTTGTTCCCAACATCGCGCCTGCCAGACCGCCGACGCTGGAACCGTCGATTGTGGAAATATTGCCGGTCGCGTAGGAATGGTTTATGTTCCCGTAGTAGGTTTGTCCCACGAGGCCGCCGACATTGTTGGACGGCATTATGTAAGCCGTCCATACGTAGCCGTCGTTCGGGCGTCCAACCGCGACCCCGCGTTCATCAAGCATATTAATGATTTCGCCCGTGGTTGCGTTTTTCCAGTAACTGCCGCGCGTTCCAAGTATGCTGCCCGCAGCGTGGCTGTCCGCTATCGTAACGGCATAAGAGCCGCCTAAAAGACCGCCTATATAACCAGAGGACGCCGTGATATCGGCCGTTGAATGGGAATTTTTTATTTGCGTGCCTCCGGTTGCTCGCGCGCCATCAGTCTCGGACGCAACCCCGATTAATCCGCCGACAAGCATATTCCCCGAAATTTTTCCCGTGCTGTAAGCCTGGCTGACGGCTGCGTCCGTCGTTGCGCCCGCAAGCGCGCCAATACGGTCATTTCCGACAATATCCACGTTTAGTATGCCGATGTCCCGAATCGCATTTCCGGCACTTTCATTTCCGGCACTTTCATTTCCGGCAATAGGCAGCATTTCACCGATAAGCCCTACGTAATCTTTCCCCGGCGCGTTCAGCGTCAGGCTGCTTATCGTATGTCCCAATCCCGCCAGCGTGCCTGACATTGCGCTTGCGACGGATGGCGTTCCGGTATTTGCGCGGCTCCACTCCGAAGCGTCGATGTCGCCCGCAAGCGCGAACCAGCCGGTTTTGCCGTCAATGGCGGCAAAGTCATCCATGCTGTGAATCAATGCGTAGTCGTTGCCGTTGATTTTCAGAGAGGCGTTTGCGCCGCTTAACGTAATGCTGGAAAATTCCGTTCCCGCAGGAATCTGTCGGGCGACGGGCTTTCCCGCCGCGTCCAACACAGCGCCGCTGAATGTCGCCGGAGTAATCAGGCGATAATCGCCGCCGGTCGTCAGCGTAAGACCGGCGTTCGCGCCCGTGGCTTTGATTGACTTATTGATATGAATATCGTCCCCGGCTTTAAGGGACAGCGTTGTATTTTCCGACCAGCCGATGGCGGTATTTATCGTGATGCCGCCGTTACGCGCCGTGAGCGAGAAATTGCGGGCGGCAAGGTTGTTTCCGGTAAAGCCGCCGGTTAGAACTCCTTCGCCTATGGCAATGCCTCCGTTTTGTTCCCAATTCCACGAGCCGCCGTTTCGCGTATCAAGACTGAATCCATTTGACAATGTAACGGTATCGCCCGCCGTCAACAGTCTGCCGCCCTTTGTGTTTGAACCGATATTTATGCCGCCGCCCGCCGTGGCTGCGCCGGTTAGATTGCCGACAGCGTAGTCTGTCAGATTATTTTCCGGATTAAGAATCAGCGTCATGCTGTCCGCCGAGACAAACAGCGCCGCTTCGCCTCCGGTGATCGCGCCGGCGTGCTTCACGTCGTTATTGCCCGCCAGAACGGCAAAGCCGCCGTCGGTAATTACGATATCGCCTTCGGAAATAACCGAACCGCCGCCGCGCGCCACCGTAAACACGTAGCTGCCGTTCAGGAAATCCTCATTCGCAAGGTTGAAAGCGCCTGCCATAAGGCCGCCGACGTTGACATATGAACCGGCCGTAAAAAGCACGCCGTTGGCATTGAGAATAAACACGCGCCCGTTGGCTCGCAGCGCGCCCTCTATGACGCTTGGCTGATTGGTTATCACGCGGTTAAGCACGATTGAGGAAGACGAAGGCTGGTCGAATATCAGCGTTTCATCAGCGCCGATGGAAAAGCGCATCCAGTCGATTGCAGCCTTATCCGTCGTCTGCATTACGGTTGTGGTTTTGCCTGATGTTACGACAGAGGCGTTTCCCGCCGTCACGCGTTCGAGAACCAGATTCGCGTCGCCTATTATGACGCTCCCGACACTGCCGACAACGGTATAGTTTGGATTATTCACAGTGAGCGCGGAAAAATCCGTAATCCGCTGTGAACCGGGCGACGACGACGCAATTCTTACGGAACCGCCGATATTCACGGAGTCGCCGTCAACGATGTTGGCCGCCGTGAGTTTGTCCGATCCGATTTGCAGCGGGCCGCCTTCGTCCGCAGTGCCGTAAAATGTAAGGGGAAGGGGCGTAATTACGGCCGTAGTTGTTCGCGACGTTCCGCTTTCAATCGTATAATTGCCCGCGTCCGCGCCCGTAAGGGAAATTCCGTTTACCGTGACAATACGGTTTCCGGCGTTTTTATCGTCAAAGACGGCGGAAGCGTAACCAACCGAAAGGCTGTCGCCCGCGATAGCGCCTGAAACCTGCGTGTTTACGGTCGCCGCGGTTGTTCCGTCATAATTCCTGTCGTTGCCCGACACGCTGACGCTTACCGGTCTGGGCGTGATATTTGCCGTGGTTGTGTTTGCGATTTCATAGTTGCCCGTCCTGCCGCCGTTCGCGCCGTCGGAAACGGCATAGGCGATATCGACAACTTTTCCCATTCCCGCGTTGTCGTTCTGAAAAGCCGCCGACGTATAGACAATGTTGAGAGTCTGGTTTCCTACCAATCCTGCCAATCCGCCGTTAGCCGCGCTGTTATTCGGAACTGCGGTTGTAGTTCCGTCGTAAATTTTATCTTCTATCACTCCCTGAATTGTCAGCGGTTGAGGCCGGACTTTGACGGTTCCATAAATATTGGCGTATGGCGAACCTGTTAAAACGTCCGAAGCGTTCCAGGCTCCGGCGTCCACATAGCCGCCGGTTGCCGGAGCGGTTACCGTAAACGGATTATTTTCGGAAATGCCGTCTTTCAGCAGATAATCCCCGCCGCCGCCCTGAAGCCCTGTCGCGGATAGTCTTAATGAGTTTATCTCCGAAGTCGCGCCGCCATAATAGCTGGAAGCGCTACCGGTTGCGATATAAACGGGAATGTTCCTGAGAATTGGGTGTCCCGATTGCGCCGCGCCCCATGCATCCGTCATATTCGCGCCGAAATTGTAAGCGGAAATATTTTTCGCGGAATCAATGTCTAAAAACGTCGCGCCTATTGTCTGCCTGGGCAGTTCGTAACCGCCGCCGTAGGAGTCCGCCGACCAGTAAATGTTTTCCAGCGTGCCGGTATTATTCAGCGCAAAGCCGTAATATATGTTGTTCCTGTTGTTCGCGCTTGATATGGCGTAGGCGTTGCGAATGACGCCGGAGTTGCTGTAAACAAACCCGGCGCTCCACTCGACATCGGAGCGGTATCCATAAAGCCTGGTTGAATACGCGTCTGCGATAACGCCTGTGTTTTCCCCGGCGAAGCCGCCGAAGTTGGGCGCTGTGTTGTAGTCTGTAAGCGTTCCGGCAGCCGTATAAGATTCCTCTATGATTCCGGCGTTTCTTCCGACAAAGCCGCCCGCGTTTAGCCGGGAATCGGTTCTGCCGTCAAGGCTTATCGTATTAGTGGCATACGAACGCCTGACGGTTCCGTTGTTGACGCCGACAAATCCACCCACATTCCCGGCGACGGGCGTGGCGGCATTCGTACCCGCTGAAATTGAACCGCCGCTTACCCAACTGTCGATAATCCGCCCGACGCTTTCATTAACGCCAACCAGTCCGCCCGCAGTTGTTACGCTCCAAATGGCTGTTGTCGAATAGCTTCGCGCGACCAGTCCGTAATTAATCCCGACCAGCCCGCCAACAGCCGGAATATCGGTTCCTGGATTAGCGGTGTTCAAAATGCCAATGCCTGTGGCTGCGGCGTTGACGATGTTTCCGCGATTTACATTTGCAAGGATGCCCGCCGATGTCCTTGCGCCTGACGAATCCGACGTTATTCGCGCCTGCTGTACGCGTAAATTGCCGACAGCCGCGCCGACGCCGATGTTTCCAAATAAGCTGTTCGCGCCTGTAAAACCGCTGATTTGATGTCCAAGACCGTTAAACATACCGGTAAAACCCGAAGCGGCGTTATTATCAAGAGATGCCCAGTCGGTTATTGAAGACATATTAATGTCGCTTCCCAAAGCGTAACGTCCGTTCGGATTATTCCGCGCCGCCGCAAGTTCTCCGGCGTTATTAATAACCGTGTAGAGTTCGCCGCCCATCCTTAAAGCACCTGAACCTGCGAAGTCTATCCGCGCGTTTGCGTCTGTGGCTGCCGTATAAAGCCCCATCGGCGTTTCGTCAGCGTTTGTACCGCTTCCATAGTTCGCGGTCAGTCCGGCGCTGCCGTTCGCGGTCATTACACTATTCACATAGACGTTATTCGTGGCGTTCAGCGTAAGTGTGTTTTCAGACCAGTTCACCGCGCCGTTTATATTGATATTGCCGTCGTTTCCGCGCCCGGTTGTGGAAGAAATCGTTACGTTTCCGTTTGCGAGATTCGCGTTGAGCGCCGAAGCGGACATGTCGCCGTCGTTAGTGGTCAGCCCGATGGTGAAGCCGTCCGGGTCTATCAGCCATTCGCCGTTTGCGCCGCCCAATCCCATGTTCGCTCTTGTATTGATGATCGCCGTGTCTGTGATTTTTACTTTATCGCCGCTTGTTTCAATAAAACCGCCGTCGCCGCCTTCCGGCGCGGAAGCGTCAAGAGTTCCCGAAATATTCGCCGTCCCGCCATGCGCGTAAATCTCGATATTGCCGCTCCGGCTGCCGTCCTTCAGGTCGGAAATGGCGCGCGCCTGTATCAGTCCGTCCGTGTTTACCCGGCTGTCAAGTAGTTCGCCCGCCGCCCTGGCAGTGAGAAATACCTGCCCGCCGTCGGCGATAATCGCGCTTTTGTTTTCCACCAGAGCGTTAAGCGTCCCTTCCTCTACGATAACGCCTGTAAGTGAATCCCCGTTGATATTCAGACGGATTTTCTCGCCGCTCGCCAGCGCGACTGTTCCTTTTGTGGCGGTGATTATTCCCTGATTCGATACGGTATTGCCAAGCAGTACGACATAGCCGCCGTCTTTTGACGCGATAGTTCCCTGATTGACGACCGCGCCTGCTTTCCCGGCGTCGCCGCCGCCCTGAAAAATGTAACGCCCCGCGTTAAAATCTTCGTCTGTGATGTTCAGCGCGCCTGCGAGGAATCCTCCGGTATTTATCGACGCGCCCCGCGTGATAAAAACGCCGTTTGAATTGAGCAGAAACACCTGACCGTTTGCGTTCAGAGCGCCTTCAAGTACGCTGCGCTCATTGCCGATTACGCGGTTGAGCGTAACGGATGACACGCCGGGCTGATTGAAATTAACGGTTTCTTCCGGGCGAATATTAAATGTCTGCCAGTTTATAGCGGCCCTGTCTGTTGATTGATTGACATTCGTTACGTTTCCAGATCTGGATATGTCCGCCGCGCCGCTTGTCACCACCGCGCCCGTCTGCGCCGAAAGCGCCTGAACAGGCATAAGCAGAGCCATAATCGACATCATGGCCGCCGCCGCGATCTTTTCCGGTTTTTTCATAACTTTATCCGCATATATCCCTATATCGACCTATAAAACAGAAGGGTATTTATACGCGACATATAAGGATTATTCAAGACAATATGTTAGTATAACATACATTGTCATTTATACGCGCATAGAAAACGTAGGAAATAGGAGCGTAGACATGGGAGCGCCGGATGTTAATATGCCGAAATGATAAAGCGTGACATTCGGGATAAATGTAACAGCATTGCTGACGATAACCGAAGGCGGTAAAAATCAGATTGGAATATAGATGTAGCCTGTTTTGCCGCCGGACAGCGGTATCCTGGACTCAAATTCGCCGGAGCGCATGGGATCGTCAACGCTGAACACCCGCAGAAAATCAATTTCAAAACCCTGCGCTTCGGATTCCTCATTGTGCGCGTCTTTCCGGTGCTTAGAAAAGACTACGGCGTTCGCCTTTATTTCATCCCACGACTGTTTCATTAATCAACAATCAAAAATCGGCAATCAAAAATTAAATAAGCCTGTCACCGGCAACATGCGTATCGTAACCGCCCAAGCCCTCAAGTTCCCGGCGGAAAGCGGAGCGTCCCAAAATATCCAGCAATACCTGCACACCCGGATGACTCAGATTCTGTTTTCGGATAACCAGGTCGTAGCGTTCACGTTCCAGCGTGATAAAATCAAGCCCGAAAACGCAAGCCGCCGTTTTTGTGGCTAAACAGCAGTCGGCAGCGCCGATTTTTACCTGCCAGGCGGCGGGAAGATGTCCCGGCGCAATGGTTTTATAGCCCTTGATTCCGTTCGCGCTAATGTCGTGTTTCTTCAGATGCGATTCAAGCATCAGCCGGATTCCGGAACCCGGTTCACGATTGACCATCGTCACATCTTTCCGCGCCAGATCCTCTATCCCTTTAATGTTTTTCGGATTCCCTCGCGCAATCACGATGCCTTCTTCCCAGAACGCGTATGAAACAACTGCTACAGAACCTTTAGGAAACTGCTTTCTTATGGCGGGAAGGGTTGATTCTCCTGTCGCGTCGTCCTTCAGATGCGACCCCGCCACATGCACCATTGACTGCTTGAGCAGGTCAAGAGACTGCGAACTGTTGCGGAAAACCGATACAGCTTCCACGCCCTCACGCTGCAACTGGCGCAGCAGAATAGATATGCCGGGATCGCAGCCGGCAATAAGAAGCCGTTTGCGAAATATTCTTTCATCGTTATGGTTAAAAAGCTGAATTTTTGCTTTACCGCCGCGTTTTCCCGTCTCAAGCAGAACCGCGTCCGCCGGAGGCAATCCCCAGACAACCGGCGTCGGAGGCATAGCCACGAGCCTTTTATCCACTTCACAAACCTGTACGGGCAAACCGGGCTGCGCGTCTACGTCAGACGGCATCAGTTCTGCGGATTCCACAATCGCGGGCGCGTCTGCGGAATCAAGCCGGAAGAGGTCTTCCACCTTGACATCAAGAACCCGCGCCATTTTAAGGGCGATCACCGTGTTCGGCACATAGGTTCCGGCTTCCATCGCATAAATGGTCTGCCTGGACACCTCTATTTTCTTCGCAAGTTCGATTGCCGAAAGTCCGCGCTTTCGCCTGTAATATGCCAGATTGCTTTCAATGTCCATTTCCGCCTCTTTTCAATAATTTAATAAATATAACGAAATTCCCGTATGAACGCAAAGAAGAACGGCGCTGGGCATGAGAGCATGACATTGGAGCGCATATCGCCGCAAATTGCTTTTTCGGCAGCCTGCGCAAAATATCAAGGACAATCGTATGGTTCATTGTGTTCGGCTCTACAGTATTGTGTAAGCGACAATGTTGTTTATACAAATAATATGTCTTGTATCAATATGTGCAGGCGTGTATAAATGTCATGTTTGTTTAATCCTTAAAGGAGGGATTGGATATGAAAATATGTACGCGCACATGGCGTTGCGGCAGGTTTGCAGGTTGTGCCATCGCGTCGGCGGTTTGCGCATTGTTGTTATTTGCTTTGCCTATACAGGCGCAAACCGCCAATGAGGCGGCTTCGCTTAACGAGGAAGCCGACGACGTATTTCAACTTGGAGTTGTGGTTTTTCGGGTTAACGCCTACGCCGAAAGGCTGAATGTCGCCGAGCAAATGGAAACTTCAGTAACACGAACCGAAATTGAAACTTTTGAAAAAAAGGATATTGGTACGGCGCTTGCCCGCACGCCGGGCATCCGTTATGGACGCCCAGGCGGCGGGCGTTATGAATCCGGCGTTGTCGTTCGGGGATTTTCGGCTTTCGGCAACGGCGGCGTAGGCGTTCCACTTTTTGTTGACGGCATACCGGTTTACGTTCCCTACGATTACAGCATGGATATGGGGCGGTTTACCACAAGCGGGGTATCGGCCATCAGCGTGTCAAAGGGCTATAGTTCGGTATTGTATGGG
>Ga0082212_10007816_pt1 | contig 14062 bp, 15 predicted proteins | sample TergutNt197P3_FD_71548 | JGI IMG/M metagenome (GOLD analysis project Ga0082212, IMG submission 71548) | Neocapritermes taracua P3 segment gut microbial communities from Petit-Saut dam, French Guiana - Nt197 P3 | ecosystem: Host-associated > Arthropoda: Insects > Digestive system > Gut ... | reverse complement strand
GCACCCTTTTGCCAAAGAAACAAACGCTTTCTTAACAATGCGGTCCTCGAGCGAATGAAAGCTTATAACGCACAGCCTGCCGCCCGCGTTCAGCCGATACGGCGCGGAATCCAGCATATCCTTTATTGAACCGAGCTCGTCGTTTACCGCTATCCTGAGCGCCTGAAAGCATCGTTTGGACGGGTGCTGCGCTTCTCTCCTGGCGGCTGCCGGTATCGCGGAGGCGATGACCGCGTTAAGTTCGAATGTTGTTTCTATCGGACGCTCCGCGCGTTTCTTCACTATCGCGCGTGTAATGAGGGTGGAATAGCGCTCCTCGCCATATTCGTAAAAAACACCCTTGAGCTTATCCTCCGGCCAGGAATTGACTGCTTCATATGCCGTAATCCCGCCGTCCCTGTCCATCCTCATATCCAGCGGGGCGTCATGCAAATATGAAAACCCACGGCTGACTTCATCCAACTGCGGTGAAGATACCCCCAAATCGAACAGCATCCCATCCGCAAACTCTATTCCCAGTTCATCGAGGATACTTGAAATATCCCTGAAATTTCCTTTTACAACACTTACTTTCCCGCTGTTCGCCGATAGAAGGCGCCCGGCTCCGTTCACTGCGTCCGGGTCGCGGTCGATCGCTATAAGGCGCCCGGTATCAAGCATTTTCAAAATCTCGCCCGCGTGCCCGCCCCGGCCGAATGTCCCGTCCACATAAAAACCGCCCGGCTTTATATTCAACCCGTCAATGCACTCCCGGAGCAGCACCGGCATATGCCCCATCAGATACCTAGCTCCTCAAAGATATCCGCTATATATTCCGGCGTGGTTTCTACAGCGTCGACAGCCGCCCATGCTTCCGCGTCCCAAAGCTGCGCGCATTCGCCCATCCCAACGACGGCGACATTTTTACCCAGCCCCGCGAAATCACGCAGGGCCTGCGGGATAAGTATCCTCCCCTGCCCGTCGAGCTCAACATTCGCCGCGTGGGAGTACACGCTGCGCATCTTCTTCTGATCCATTTTTGGCCTTGCGCTTATCGTCTCCAGCATGTTTTCCCAGCTCTTGTTTGAGTAAGCAGTGAGGCACTTCTCCGGAGAAATAGTCACAAAGAACTTATCGCCAAGCTCCTCCCGGAGCCGGGCAGGGATGAACAGGCGCCCCTTGGCGTCCAGAGAATGCTGATATGTACCGTACATTCCGGCCAATTATTCTCCGCCTTTCACCACTGTTGTGCCATTATGCAACACTTTTCTCCACAATTCACCACTTCAATTTTTGATTATAAAGGCAACATACATGAGATGTCAATAAGAAATTTGAAAATTTTCAAAATTTTTTCTGCGGCGGCGGCGGCGGGCAGCGGTAACAACAACAACAGCACCAGAAAAAACGATCCGGAAAAACCGGACCGTCAGAATTGAATATTGATTTTTTAACTCACGCCTCAGACGTCTCCGGGGTCGTACTCATCGCTCTCCTCGACCGGCGGAGGCAGTTGAGAGGTTATTACATTCGCCGCCTGCCTGAATTTCGCCCTTGAAAGCCTGATCTCGTCCAGCGCCGCAGCCAGCGCCTCCTCCGTGCGCATCATCGCGTCGTCGACATACGCGTTTGCCACCCGGCGGAGCTCCGTCGAAGACGTTTCCGCCGTCGACAGCATCTCATTGCTCCTCTGCCTTGAAATCCTGATTATCTCCTGCTCGTCGATAAGCTGACGCGCGCGTTCCTCCGCAGTGCGGCGGATAGCCTCCGCCTCGCGCTTCGCGTTATTTATAAAATCAGCCCTGGCGTCCAAAAGCCTCTTTGCCTCGGCGATCTCGGTGGGAAACTGAGCCCTGATCTCATCAAGAAGGTCAAGCGCCTTGTCCCGCTCGATCACGCACTTCTCCGCGCCTAAAGGAAGCCCCCAAGCTTCAGTTATCATCGCGTGGAGCATTTCAAGCAATTCCGGAATCCTGCTGCTCATTTTGAACCAACCTCCAACCCGCTCTCAACTCTGTTGATCACGTCAGTAATGATCTCTTTTGGAACGAACGTTTCGAGATCCGCCCCATATCTTGCCATTTCCTTAACCACTGTCGAACTGAGGTATGTATACTTCTCGCTTGACGGCATAAACAACGTCTCAATACTGTTGTCCAGTTTCCTGTTGACAAGCGCTATCTGAAACTCTCTGTCGAAATCCGAAACAGCGCGCAGGCCTTTTATTATGACTTTTGCGCCCCTGGTTTTCATATACTCGACGAGCAGCTCTTTCGACGCCTCCACCCGGACATTCGGGAACCTGACGACAGTCCTTTTGATAAGCTCCACCCTCTCTTCATGCGTGAACAGCGGGTCTTTACCGGAATTTATCATCACGCAGACAAGCAACTCGTCAAAAACCGCCGCCGCTCGCCTTATCACATTAAGATGCCCCAGCGTTATGGGGTCGAAGCTCCCCGGGTAAACTGCTATGCTCATGGCTAACTATCCACTTTCAGTCTGCGGCCGCCCGTACGGCCCGTATGCTGTTTCATCGCCGCCCATACCCGGTCACCCCGCCGCGCCGCGAAAATACCGCGCGACCTTGACTGCCCCGTATATGTACTCTTTCTGAAACGCGTACGGCGGCGCTGCTGCCGGCGCCGTGGTATCGGCCCTCATTTCGCAAACTATTATACCATTTATATTGAGTTTGTCAAATTCAATTATTTTCTCGATTGCCCTGTCCGCAAGCGGCGTATCGTACGGCGGATCGACGAAAATCAAATCGAACTTCTCCGCGCCCTTGAGGAAAGCGACCGCGTCGCGCGCAAGGATCCTCGCGTTTTCGGAAAACCCGCAGAGCTTTACGTTCTCCCTTACCAGCTTTGCCGCCGCCGGATCCCTGTCGACGAAAACGCAGCCCGAAGCGCCCCTGGAGATCGCCTCGATGCCGAGCTGCCCCGTACCCGCGTACAGGTCGAGCACGCTGCGCCCCTCGACGTCAAACTGGACTATGTTGAAAACCGACTCCTTCACCATGTCGCCCGTCGGCCTGATCGACTCCCCGAACGGCTCCTTCAGTTTTCGCCCTCTCGCGGTACCGCCTATTACTCTCATGTGTCATCAACCGCCACTTTCCTTGTGAAAATGCAGATATACCTTCTCCGCCACGTTTTTCGGCACCACCGCGGACAAATCGCCCACCTCCGCGGCCGCTATCGCGCGGACGCTCCCGAACCGTTTCAGCAGGTCGTTCCGTCTCTTTTCGCCGACGCCCTCTATCGCGTCGAGCTTCGATCTATAGCTGTTTTTCGAGCGAAGGCTGCGATGATACTCGACCGCGAACCTGTGCGTTTCCTCCTGAATCGTCCCAATAAGCGCAAAAACGGCGGGGTTTGCAGACAAGCCTATTTCCTCCCCGGCGGGCGAAACGAGCGCCCGCGTCCTGTGCCTGTCGTCCTTCACCATGCCGAACACCGCAAGCTCCACGCCCGCCTCGTTCAGCGCCGCGCGGGCGACGGAAGCGTGCTGCGCCCCTCCGTCTATCAGCATCAGGTCCGGCAGCGTTCCGAATTTGGCGTCGCCGGCGTTGTAGCGCGCCAGGCGCCTTGAAACCACCTCAGCCATGCTTCCGTAATCGTCCTGCCCCGTACCGGCTTTTATCCTGTAGCGCCTGTAATCCTTTTTCAAAGGCCTGCACTTCACGAAAACCGTCATCGACCCCACAACGTCGGAACCGCCGGTATTCGAAATGTCGTACGCCTCGATGCGTTCCGGCACGGCGCCGAGCTTCAGCGCGCCGCGGAGCCATTCAAGCGTCTTGAGCGTCTTTTCCTCCTGGGAGGAAACGCGCTCCGCCTCCTCGAAAGCGTTGGCGTTGGCCGTTTCCACAAGCTTCGCCTTATCCCCGCGCACAGGCCGCGTAATGCTTACACGCCTGCCCGCCTGCTTGGAAAAAAGCTCCTCGAGCAACTCCGAATCAGGCGTCGGGACGGGAATGTAGATCGACGCCGGCAGCGCGCCGCGTTTCTCGTAGTATTGGCGGATGAGACCCGACATCGCGTCCCGGTCGTCCTCGATCGGCGAGTCGAACAGCTCAAAATCCTTTGATATCAGCCTGCCGCCCACATAGTGCAGGACGGTGAAGCAACCCTTCGTCGTCCCGCGGCAATACCCGACCACGTCCGTATCGGACGTCGAACCCGCGATAACCAGTTGCTTCTGCTCAAGCTGCCGTATGGCGTTCAGACGGTCGCGCTTTTCGGCGGCAAGCTCGAACGAAAGCGACGACGCGGCTTCCTCCATCTCCTTTGTGAGCTTCTCGGCGAGACCCGCGGTTTTTCCCTGCATGACGCTTATCGCCATCTCCACGGCCTCCCTGTACTGCGCCGCCATATCGCCGCTTTGGCAATACGCCCTGCAAGCCCCCATATGGAAGTTCAGGCACGGACGCTCCTTCCCGATGATCCTCGAAAGGTTCTTCCCGCAGGTCGGCAGCTTCAGCGCGCCGCTCACGGCGCCGATAGCCTCCCGCGTGACGCTCCTGCCCCCGTATGGCCCGAGGTACAGCGCCCCGTCGTCCGCCGGTTTGGAAACGACTTCAAAAAGAGGATACTCGGCTTTCATGTCCACCCTGATGAAAGGGTAGCCCTTGTCGTCCTTCAGCTTTATATTGTATTTGGGCATATGGTGCTTTATGAGCGAGTTTTCAAGCACGAGCGCCTCAAATTCGGAGTTGGACACGATGAAGTCGAAATCCGCGACCTTCGAGACCATCGTCTCGGTCTTCACGTCATGCGCCCCGCGAAAATAGCTGCTCACGCGGTTCTTGAGCTGTCTCGCCTTGCCCACGTATATGACGCGGCTTTGCCGGTCTTTCATAATGTAGACGCCGGGCAGCATTGGCAGCCCCATCGCCTTTTCATACAGCGTCCCGATCACGGCCAACACCTCCCGCCTGATCCCGCACATCCGCCATCATATGGTTGACGCGCGGCGTCATTTTATGATATCGTTCGACAATCCGGTCGGGAAAATCGGCAGGGCGCGACTGCCCGCGACGGCTACCACTTCCCGGTGGTTTTTCCGATATAATCGACTCCCCATTCCTCCAGCATCGCCCTCTGGCACGTCGGGAACTGGTCCAGGCACATATGGAAAACGATACATGCCTTGCAATTGTCGTAGTACGGGCATTTGGTGTTCCAGCAGTCGCATTTCTGCTTTTCGATATCCCCGGAACACGCAAAGGCCGCGTCCATATCCTCCCGCGTGAGATTGGTGGGCGGATTGTCCCTCCATCTGAATTTGTCTTTCTGCTCAAGCATATTTCTGTGTTCCTGCATTTTCATTCAACCTTTCATAGTATTGTCCCGGTTATCCAGGTATTTGCCCCCGGACCAACAATTTTTCCGGTGACACGATATCATAAACAAGCCGCACCCGTCAACAAGCGGAATAAGCGGGACGTGTGGAAATAATACAAGAAACAATACAAGAAACAATACAAGAAACAATACAAGAAACAATATGGACGAAAGCGGGGCGCCGACATAATGGAAAACGGTTTTGCGGACGACGCCGCGGTAAGGGATTTGTTTGATCTCCTTGCGCGGACAAGCTCCGGCAACATGAAGAAGGAAATCATATCCGAGAACAAGGGGAACGCGCATTTCACCCAAATGCTGGGCTTCCTGCTCAATCCTTTTCTCATAACGGGGATATCGTCAAAAAAAATCGCCCGGGAAACGGACAAGCCGCCGACGAGGCTGTTTGACACATTCGCGGAGCTGATGGAGCACCTTTTTGTCAGCAACACGGGAACCGACGAAACGATATCCAACATCAGGCGGTTCCTTTCCGCCCACGAGCCCGGGATGCGCGACTTCTACATATCCATAATAACGAAAAGCGCCAGGTTGGGGTGCGACACAAAAACCGTCAACAAGGCGCTGGGATATGATCTCATACCGCAGTGGGAGGTCCAGCAATCGTACAATATCGAAAAGGCGCCGCTGAAGGCCGGCGAGTGGTTCAGCCTTTCGCAAAAACTCAACGGCGTCCGCGGAACCTTCTTCGGGGGCAAGCTCATAAGCCGCCAGGGGAAGGAGTTCGCCGGGCTGGAGCATATCACGCGGGAAATAGGGCGGCTGTTCCCGGAATCCGACCGGGTGCTGGATGGCGAGCTTGTCAGATACAACGAAGACGGCCTATCCGACAACGAGAATTTCAGGATCGGCGCGGGGCTGCTTGGGCAGGATGACGCGGACAAAAGCGACATTCGCTTTGTCGTGTTCGACATACTGCCCGAGAGCGAGTTCATGCAGGGCGAAAGCGCGCTGACATACAGGGACCGCCTCGTGGAACTGGAAGCCCTCCGCGACGAGATCGCCGAAAAGGGCGTCGAAAGCCTGTCGATCGTCGAACGCCTCTACACAGGCGACGACCAGACCGTGATAGACGGTTTTCTGGAACAGATGGTCCGGGAGGACAAGGAAGGCCTTATGCTCAACCGCGACGGCAGGTATTACAGAAAAAGGCACAACGGGATACTGAAGGTAAAAAGATTCTATACCGTCGACCTGAAGGTCACCTCCGTCGAGGAAGGCTCGGGGCGGCTGTCGGGAAAGCTCGGCGCGTTCGTGGCGGACTACAAAGGAAACAGACTCAACGTGGGCTCCGGCATGTCCGACGAGCAGCGCGACGAATTCTGGTCGATGCGCGACGCCCTGCCCGGCCGCGTGATCGAGGTAAAATACAAGGAGGAGAGCAGCGATAAAAAGACCGGGCTGCTCAGCCTCCAGTTTCCGATATTTGTGTCGCTGAGGGAAGAGGGCAAAGAGGAAAGCTACTATTGACGCAGCCGTCCGGATGGCGTGGCGCGTCTCAGTCCCGCCCCAAAAGCCACTCTATCGCGCCTTCCTTTGTCGCGGCGGCGCCCATGTTCTCTCTTCCGCTCAAGTCGAATATCGAATTGACCATTATCTTCTTGATACCGTCCATGCCGGTCACGGCCCCGAATCTCACGTAAGGCTCGTTGTGTCTCATCCATTCCGCGACGTATTCCTTGGTTTTCGAGTCGAAACGCACGTCCTTTATGTTCGTGATGGTGTATAGGGAGTTTTCGGCGTGTTTTGCGACCAATGGCTTTGATTCCTCGATCAGCCTGAAAAACTCGTCGTTGCTCTTGAACCCGGACAGGTCAAAATAGATAAAGTCCTTGCCTTCGCGTGAGAATTCCTCAATCCTTTCCATAAACCCGGCCCCCGTCGCCTTTATACTCCGCTATTGCGGCCTCGATGTTTCCCAAAAGAATCTCGAGCATTGTCATCAGTTTTTGGTTATTCGCCCGGACGAACGCCAGGTCGCCGCCCTTGCCGGCGGTTTCCAGGGTTTTCGCCATTTCCGAAAGCCCGTCCGCGCCGATGTTCGCGGCGGCTCCCTTCAGCGCGTGGACGTAAGTGGCGTACAAACGCACATTCTCCGTTTCTATACATTCCCGGAGCTCTCCGATTTTCTCATACCCGTCCCTTGTGAACAAACCAAGTATCCGCACGTATGTTTCGAGCTTGCCGCCCAGCATCTTTATTCCCTTGTCGGTGTCCATCCCGTCTATTTGAAACTGCCCCGCGATCTGCGGGGGAGTTTCTTTTTCCGTCCCGCCTTCGGCATATGTCAGGTCGTCAAGAACCCCATTGAGCAGGTTGGCGACGAAAATTGAATGCACCGGCATGGCGATCACCCTGACATTCATATCGGCCACAGCCTCGCCATACCCCGCAAGCACCGCGACGGTGGCGCCCTTTAGCGCGGCGCGGCATTGCTCCCTGACGTTTTCATACAAATCGGACTCGATGATGACGAACCCGTAATCCCCGCATGACATTTCCTCCAGCAGCTCGGTATCCGTCGAGACAAGCGTGCAGGCGACCCCCAGGTTGTCGATCGAGCATATGATGGAATCGGCGTAAATCTCCCGCATCTCGTAGACAAGCACGCGCTTTTCCTCCGGGTTTTGCACTGACGCAATCTTTTCGTGCGACAGAATCTTTTGCGGCAGCGTGATCGTGAACGTGCTGCCGACGCCGAGCTCCGATGAAACCTCAATGCTCCCGCCCATCGCGCCCACAAGGCTGTGCACTATGGCAAGAGCGGCCCCCGCTTGCTCGACGCCCTTGCCCGCGCCCTCGACGCCCTTGCCCGCGCCCTCGACGCCCTTGCCGACGCCCTCGACGCCCTTGCCGGCTGCCGCGTCCCCCCGCGCAAATCCGCCGAACAGCCCGGCCGCGTCCCCCCGCGCAAATCCGCCGAACAGCCCGGCCACGTCCTCAGGTTTCATCCCCCGCCCGCTGTCCGCGGCCTCCATGGTCAAAACCACGCTGTCGCCATCTATCGCGCCGGTCGCGACGAGCGACACAAAACCCTCGTCCGTGAACTTGACCGCATTGCTGAGCACATTCAGCAATATACGGCGGACACTAAGCTTGTCGCCGAATAGCCTGTCCGGGATGTTGCAGTCCAGATTGACGACGAACCGCACCTGCGAATCGATGACCCTCGTTCTGATTATCCCGATAACGTCGCTGAGCAGCGACGAGAACAGATACTCCCCCTCCACTATTTTCAATCTGCCCGACCCGATTTTTGAGAAGTCCAGGATCTCCGCCCTCCTTTGCCGCGTTTGTTATAATTCATCATTAGCGTTGCGTAATATGTGCATCTTTAGACCTTATGAACGAATTATAACACTTCCTGCAACAAATTGAAAGCATTCCGGACTTTGCTTTCGGACTTTGCTTTATACAATGTTTTCTACTTCGTACTATGTTCCTCCCCTATGGCAATAAGCGCCTTGGCCATCGCGACAATTCCGACGTCCCCATAGTCGCGCTCGACAATGGTCATGTTATTTCCTCCATGCAGTACCCTCACTGATACTGTACCCCCAGATAATTCCTTGATTGAACCGGCTAACAATGATATACTGACACAGGACTGAATGGCATATGGCTATGAGGCGGTCATGACGCCGTTCAGGTGATCAAAAGATGGGGTGACAGAGTCGTGAAAAAGCTGCCGTTAGGGATACAGAATTTCCGAGATATAGTTGAAGGCAACTATGTTTACGCTGATAAAACACGGTATATATATGACTTAATAAATAACGCGAAGTACTATTTTCTGTCACGCCCGCGCAGGTTTGGTAAATCGCTGCTGCTCGACACGATCGCGGAAGCGTTCAGCGGAGACAAGGAACTCTTCAAGGGGCTGTGGATATACGACTCGGATTACGGTTTCGAGAAGCACCCCGTTATCAGGCTGGATATGAGCAACATCGCGAACAAAACGCCGGAGACTCTGGAAAACTCGCTGCTCGGCGTTTTGCGGAGTAGGGTCATAGAAGAAGGTTTAGATATAGACTCAAATGCGCCTTCTGACATATTCAGAAATCTGATTGAAGCGCTGTATAGAAAGTACAACCAGAGGGTGGTCGTACTTATCGATGAGTACGACAAGCCTATCCTGGATCATCTGCAGGACGCCGATACGGCGGAGGCAAACCGGGCTGTGCTCAGAGGTTTTTACGGTGTGCTGAAATCAATGGATCAGTTCCTGCGGTTCACGTTCATAACGGGTATAACGAAGTTTACTAAGACGTCCATATTCTCAGGGCTCAACAATTTATATGATCTGACCCTTGATATGAAATTCGCAAATATCTGCGGCGTTCGGACAGAGGAACTGAGTAAATACTTCGGCGAACATATTGAGAACATCGCAAGTCTGGATTATTTCAAGCGTTATAGCAATATAAACGACAGGATCCTGACGTGGTACGACGGTTACTCCTGGGATGGCGAGACGAGAGTGATAAACCCGTATTCGCTGCTCAGTTTCTTCATGCGGAAGGCTTTCTCGAGTTTCTGGTACGCAAGCGGTACGCCGAAGTTTTTAATGGATATGATTAAAAATGATCCGGGAATATATACTAATCTAAAAAACTTCAGAATGACGGAAGTAATGCTTGACAGTTCAGATATCGACGAAATCGACGCGGAACTACTTCTGTTCCAGACAGGGTACCTGACGATAAAGCACATAACAATAATGGATGATGAACCCGTTTACACGCTTGAAATGCCGAACAATGAAGTGCGGAAAGCTTTCGATTTTCATGTTTTAGCTACTTTTTCCGGCATCGGGCAACCCGGCGTCAAGCAGTCGCAAATTGATATAGGCGAAGCGTTCCGAAACGGCAATTTACAAAGAGTGCTTGAACTGCTGAAGTGTCTCTTCGCTTCGATACCGTACCAACTCCACATCGACAGGGAGGCTTACTACCACTCGATATTCTATGCTGTGATGAACGTTCTGGGGTTTGATGTGAGCGCGGAGATATCCACGTCAAAGGGCCGTATCGACGCCGTGCTCGAACTCGAAGACAAAGTGTATGTCATGGAGTTCAAGTATCATGACTGCGAGCCGGACGCGGTTCCGGAGGTGAAGCGCAAGCTGTTTGACGCAGCCTTGGACGAGGGTATGAAGCAGATCAAGGATATGGGCTACGCGGACAAGTTCATCGGGAGCGGAAAGGAAACTCGTCTCGCCGCGTTCGCGTTCCTCGGCAGGGACGACATTGAGATGCGGACGGAGACTCTCTGAGCGGCGGAAGCAGCCAGGTATAGCCCCGCTTTTGAAGGAGAGGCGCAGCGTACCGTTAAAGAGTATCCGTGTACGCTTTGTGAGCAGCGCACCGTTCCAGTCCGCAGGGTTTGAAAAGAGAGGGAGCATCAAGTCGTCACAATGATAACTTGATGCTCCTTTTTAGCGTCCGGAGTTGTGCGGGGAGGTTAAAGCCAATAGTTGGTCTAAACCTCAGCCCTTGCGGCGCAATGGGTTTGGCTTTGAAAAGACTTAATGTGACAGAGAACCGTCCCCTCTGATCTAGTCATTTCTTACTTGCCACGTCAGCCATGTCAAAGCGTGATTGCTTTTGTCGCGTTATCATAGCCGACAAAGACGTCAATCGCTTCCATCAGGTCGCGCAGTTTGAAGAAGTTGTTCCCGCCGATGAGATATACTGTCAGGTTAAGTTCCTTGCCATTGAGGTATATCCGAGACGCTGTAGGTGACGCCGTTTTTGCCCTGCCGTCGCCTTTCGCCATTTCGCCGCCGTCCGGAGTGTATGCCTTGCCGGTCGTCAGAGTTATCGCTTTAGTGGCGCTGTCATAGCCGACTTCAAACTGTTTTGCTGTGCCGTTCATGACATACGCGAGGTCACGCAGCTTGAAATAATTGTTGCCGTTGATGATGTAAGCTTCAAATGCTTTCGCCGCGCCGTTGACGTACACCGTCGAAGCCGTGGGGTTCGCGGCAAGCGTAGCGGTCGAAGGCGGCGTTTGCTGCGCGGGGGCAGTCGGCGCAGGAGTGGTCGCTGTGGTCGCGCCTGTATATGTGCCGACCAACATAAATGGGTCTGCGTCGCTTGGCGAGGAATGATGATAGCCGTTGGCGATAATGTCAAACAGTACGCCGTAAGATACGCCGCTTTCAAACGAATAAAGCGAGCCGCCGCTGTAAAATTTCAGCACAACCGTTCCGTAATTCGTTCCGCTTCGCGTATCGCCCGTTGAAATAATTTGAGAGGTAACGCCGCTGACTTCCTGCAATACGCCGCTTGCGTTTGCTTTCAACAGTTTGCTCCCCTGCGCTTCGGTCATGTCACGCAGAGCAAAGTAATTACTGCTGCTTGTGTAGGTTACGGTCAATTCGCCCGCACCGCCGTTCCATGCGGCATAAACGGGGTTGCCGCCAGTTGCCCGCGTCGCGTCGCTTCTCCATGTCAGCTTATAATTCGGGTCAGCCGCGAACGCCGGGAGCGCAGAGATACCGAATATAACGACAATAACAAGCGCGAGGGTCAAGATTCTCTTTTTCATTATTCTTATAATCGTCGATCAATACCTGCAGCTCCTTTGCAGCATCCGGCGTCAATGCTCGCGGGATATACTTGCGCCTTGAGATGCGGTGCGGTATCGCGCTTAGTAGATCAACCATTTGTCCCTCCAAATTCTTTAGCAATGTCAGCCCTGATCCAACGTAGTTTAGATTTACGCTTTTTCCCGCCGGGACCAATCCTGACAGGGTCGGCGCTCAATATCGCCATCAAGAAAAATAAGTAGAACAAATCGTTTTTAGCAGTATTGAGTATCTGCCGCAGTGGTATGATTTCCGGGACATAGCCAACAACAGCACCGTGCCGCTTGACAGCTTCTACTGGCGCGATACGCTGCCGACAGACGCTGTCCGGCTCGACAAGATAGTGACAGGCACATGGTCGGCGCGGCTCAGTTATAAGGTGGTCTATAAAACTAACACCAGCGGCGGCGTATACCGCACGCTGGGTGACGGTAGTGTACAATAAAACCACCCCTCCGCAGTTGCCGCGAACCGGATACTGATTAAATCAGGGGCCGTCATTAGATTGGCGGCCCCTTGTCAGTGTGCCCGGCATGGGCGACGACTCGGCGGTGAAAGTCCGCTACAGGCTTGGCAGTAGGAACTGTTAGCTGAAGGCAAGGGTGTCCATCGCGAGGTGGAATCTGAAGGAAGCCGGAGGCAAACCCTCGACCTGACGAACAGGAATCATATTAGGCGTAATTGGGGCGGACGAGTTCGCTGAACAGAACGAAGTCCAATACTGCCCGAACCCCATAACGTAAATGTGGCAGGTACATGAGGGGAAGGTCGTCGAGCCTTACCCGGGGAGGACTCATCAGCGGGAGGAAACAGAGTATGAGACCCGTAGTAACAACTAATGGTGAGTAGTCAGCAGAAGCCATAGTACCGCGGCGATTGCAAGCGTAGCGGGAAGGGCTGAACTCTAGGAGGTAGGTAGTCAATGAAAGCTACTGGACACGGAGACGAAGGCAGACAACTTCAAATTGAAGGCTGGTCGCAGATAGTACCGGTGGAACCGGGAGGGAATGCGGGAGCGCCAGACCGTGAAAAGATGGCAGAAAACAACGCCGCCGACACAGGCAATCAGAAGGGCAAGCTGATGGATCGTATTCTGAGCCGGGGAAACCTCAATGCAGCCTACAAAAAGGTGAAAGCAAATAAGGGTGCTGGGGGAGTGGACGAAATGCAGGTGGATGAACTTCTGCCCTATCTGAAACAGCACGGCGAAGAAATAACCCAACAGCTACGGGAAGGGAAATTCAAGCCCAACCCCGTCCGGCGGGTAGAGATACCCAAAGAGGAAAAGGGGAAAGTCAGAAAATTAGGCATCCCCACTGCAGTAGACCGCGTAATCCAGCAGGCGATAGCGCAGGAACTCTCGCCAATATATGAACCGCAATTCCATGAGTGGAGCTTCGGATTCCGTCCGAAGCGGGGCGCACATGACGCCCTGAAACAATGCCGTCAAAATGTTGACGATGGGTACGCCTATGTCGTTGATATGGACTTGGAGAAATTCTTTGACACCGTAAACCAGAGCAAACTGACCGAGGTTCTGTCCAGAACTATTAAGGACGGTTCCGGCGTTTTCATCAATGCTCTGGGAACCGATATGGTCACGATGGAGGAATACTACCCTTAGCAGACACCTCCTAACGTGTCGTTGAATGAGGATATAACTGTTCAAACTTTATTTCGACTAGACTGTATAACTATTGCAATTACAGATACAGTCCAGAAACCGCTTCCATAGCGATGCAGACCTATATGATGAAACACTCGGGCTACACCAACCGAAACCGAGTTTCGTACAAAACAAACAACCGGCAAACCTAATTATGACTAGGCGCCGGTTGTTTCTATCGTACTTATTACTCACGATGGTTAGAACTGGCAGCGCAAAGGTCGGCAACCATCAATGCTTCATAAACCAGCACAGCCTCACCTTCATTACAAATGAAAGAGGGGAGGCAAGCTTAGGCCTATGAAAGTCCATTTAGTACAGCAATGAGAGCCTTTCCCTTGTCCGTCGCATTCCCTGCGATTTCGTCATAAAGGGCTCTTGAGAGGCTTGTAAAAGCGTTTTCCTCTGCTGCGGTCAAGGTGTAGAGGTTAGTGCCGTAATCCTCCATGGCAT
>Ga0082212_10007815_pt1 | contig 14062 bp, 15 predicted proteins | sample TergutNt197P3_FD_71548 | JGI IMG/M metagenome (GOLD analysis project Ga0082212, IMG submission 71548) | Neocapritermes taracua P3 segment gut microbial communities from Petit-Saut dam, French Guiana - Nt197 P3 | ecosystem: Host-associated > Arthropoda: Insects > Digestive system > Gut ... | reverse complement strand
AAAGTGGGATCTCGTCCTCAATGTTGGACACGTCGTGCCGCACGAAGTTTTGGGTTTTGCGAATCACAACAAGAATTACTTCATCGGTCTCGGCGGCAAAGAAATGATCTGCGCGTCGCACCTGATGGCGGCGTGCTGCGGCATCGAAAATAATTTGGGCATCCTGACGACACCCCTGCGTGCTTGCTACAACTGGGCGGAAGAAAAATACTTGGGGCATCTGCCCGACGCGTATTTGCAGGTTGTTATGGCGTACAACGATGCGAACGAACTCGTCCACACCGGGTTTTATGCTGGAGAAGATGTCGAAACGTATCTTGCGGCAGCCAGCGCATCGCAGAAACAGAACATTACGGTCGTCCCGCCGTTGAAAAAAGTGGTTGCCGTGATGCAGGGGGACGAGTTTTACAGCACTTGGGTTGCCAACAAGGCGATCTATCGTACCCGAAAGGCAATGGCGGACGGCGGCGAACTTTTAATTATCGCTCCCGGTTTGAAGCGGTTCGGTGAACAACCGGAAATTGACGCACTGATCCGAAAGTACGGATACGTCGGTACGGAACAGGTCATGAAACTGTACCACTCGGCGAAACCGACAGACGATCTGAAAGACTTGGCGGTCGGTACAGCACACTTGATTCACGGCTCTTCGGAGGGACGTTTTGCGATTACCTATGCACCGGGCGGCGTCTCGAAGGCGGACATGGAATTGGTCAACTTCGGCTATGCCGACTACGCGGAAACGGTACAGCGTTACGATCCGGCGAAGTTGCAGAACGGCTTCAATACGATGTCGGACGGCGAAGAAATCTTTTTCATCAGTACGCCGTCTGCGGGACTTTGGTCAACAGCGGAGCGGTTGCATTGATGGTACAGAGCCCTCGCAGAGTTCGCCGCAGAACAAGGCACACGGCACGTCGTTTCTTGTGTACGCGGTGGGCTCTGTGCAAATTACCCCAATTTGTCCCGCTGTTTGATCGGATAGCCGCGCAGGAACTCGCGCACTTGCATCATCCTTTTACCCGCCGGTTGAATCTGTTCGATTCGAACGGTTCCTTCTTGCGCGGCGATGATAAAATCGTTCCCCTCTGCCTTGATGACGACACCCGGTTGCCACCATGTCGGTCGGTGCTGCGAACGAGGCAGATGACGCTTCACCGGCGGCGTATTTTTCGGCATCGCTTTTAATTCCGCCAAGTTTTCCATCTTGGCATCAACCAAAACGGGAGCGACGTAAACCGCCTGACTGAAATCTTCACTGATCAACCCGTGGAGCGAATCATCCAGTGGAGTCATGTCCCCAAGAATTAACCGCAATGCCGAACCGTTTTCCCGATGCCAATGCGTAAACGCCCGAGGCCATGGAACTGTTGCACGATAGTGATTAAAAACGTCCAGCGATGACAGGTTCCACGGTACAACACCGCTCTCCTTCGTCAAACGTGGTGCCGAGGATGCCCTACTGTGAAGTTGCTCAATAATACGCGTGGTCTTACCGTGTGCTATGCCGGTAACGGTGGCAAGAACCAATTCGGCACCAAATTCGGCAAGCCGGTCTTCCAGTTCGACGACCGTTTCAACGGGACTAATCGGAATCGGCGGACTCTGTGCAATCACGGGTCCGGAATCGACGTGAGGGGTCATCTTGATGATGCTCACTCCAGTATAGGGTTCCCCCGTGAGAATGGCCCAATGCACTGGAGCCGCACCGCGAAACCTCGGCAGAAGCGAACCGTGCAAATTGATCCCGCCGATCCGCGAACCGGACAACGTCCGCTGGGAAAGGATTTGCCCGAAATCGCAGACGAAAATCAATTCGGGACGTACCAGATAGAGAAACTCAAAAAATTCGTTGGAATTGACATTTTCGTATTCGGCAACAGGAATACCATATTCATCTGCTACCCGTCGGGCTGGAGTCACGACGGGAGTGCCGTGTTTGTCGTAGCGCAACGTACCCGTTACAAGGCAGACAACTTCAAACAGGTCACACTCGCAGAGTGCCTGCATCGAGGGAACCGCAAACGCTCCCGTCGCCATGATGACAACCTGAAGCCGCCGACTCGAGGGAACCAATTGTACAGGAGATTCATGACTCTCGAAGATGTTCCACTCCTTTCGTTTGTTAACATTTTACAAAAAATTCTGGAGTGGGGCAGGGGGATTCCCAGTCCGCTTGTAGGTCCCACTGTAAATGCTAGAATGGAAACTCAATGAAAGAAGTTTTCGACTTCCTGACACAACGCGTGATTGCTATTCTGGTTGCTCTAGCGATTTTCTTGCTCTTGCTGGGCTTGGGATGCGCAGATCGCCTCGCACGAGTCGCGCTCTTTCATCCACAAAAATTTGCGCAAGAACTTCAAGGAGAAACCTTTCGATCAGTTTGGTTCAAAAATTCAAAGAAAGAAAAGTTACACGGGTGCTTTTTTCCGTACCGACAAATTGATTCAGAAGGTACTCCCATCGGCACAATTTTGTACATCCACGGTAACGCCGAAAACGTGTCCCAATTACTGGACTGGGCAGACAAGATGCGTTCAAGGTTTCGCTGCAACGTTTTGGTTTTCGATTATGCTGGTTACGGAAAAAGTGAAGGTACACCGACTGCACCCGGTGTCCTCGGCGACGGTCGCGCCGCATTGATGTTTTTGAACCAACAAGAGGGGATTCCAACCAATCAGATCATCGTCTGGGGGCTTTCGCTTGGCGGCAGTGTTGCTGTCGATTTAGCATCCAACCATGAGGTCAAGGCTTTGATCGTTGAGAGTTCCTTCACGTCGCTGGCAGAAATGAGTCGTGCCGTGCTGCCATTCCTTCCTGCCGAGTATCTTTTATGGGAACAACTTTCGTCGATCAAAAAAATCGGCAATGTTCGCTGTCCGGTATTCATTAGCCACGGTCGAGCGGACCGAACGATCCCCTTTTCACAGGGTGAGCGGTTGTTCGAGGCAGCGAATGAACCGAAAACATTTTTCATTCCACCCGAAGGTTTAGACCATCATTGTGCTCCGCATAGCCCGGAACACAGCGAAGCCTTGCGGCAATTTTTTCATTTGTTGTGAAAACGATAGGACGTTCGCCAGAAAATAACAGCAAATAACGGACTCCGCTCCGGAGAGATCGTTCGGCAACAAATACGAGTCACTCCTTCATCTTGTGTTAACTTTCTCCCAAGGCAACCGCCCACGCTTCGATAATATAGGGCAAATTGACATTGCGGTCAACATGTTCCAGCGCATCCAGCGTCCGTTCTAAACGTTGGGCAGCCCATCGGGAGTCTATCGTCTGCATTTCGCCACGGAAATGATCGACCGCCAAGCCAAAAATCAGCCGCAAACGCTGCCGCCGATGTGTGGCGGGACTTTCTTTTCCTAATGCCTCGATGAGTCCATTTAATTTTGTGGCAACGGCAACAGCATCCCAGCGTGATGCCGTCAGATATTGTGCTAATTCTGCCCGCAACTGGTCGATGTTGCCATCGGCGAGTTCCTTTGCCTGATCCAAACTGCCCCCCGCTTGAATTGCCCACATCTTTCCTTGGGTAGTGGACTCCGCTATCTTTTTTTCCACAAGAATTGCCGACAGGATATCTGGCGGCAGTGGGGAGAAGCGGACGATCCGACATCGACTCCGAATCGTCGGTAATTGCTTTGCGGTGGAGGTGCCGATGAGAATCAACAGGGTGTCGGGAGGCGGCTCTTCCAATGTTTTCAGCAGCGCGTTGGCACCGGCCTCATTGAAAAAATCGGCATCGTTGACAATCGCTACTTTCCCATTTTGCAGAAACGGTGTTCGGGAAATGTTGTAACACAGTCCCTCACGTCCTCGATGTTCTTTGTCGCCGACGAGCAATTCCATCGGCAAAAAAGACTTATCCGGCGGCTTGGCAATGTAGTACAAGTCGGGATGCGGTGAAACAAAGTCTCCGTTCTCGAAATCGAATTCGGTAGCACCTTTTCCGCCGAACAGTTTGCACGAATCACAATCTCCACAGGGATTGAGGTTGTCCTGTTTTTTGCAGAGTAGCCCCATTGCCAATGCGAACGCGAAGCGGCGTTTTCCCACGCCGGGCGGTCCCGTGAAGAGGAACGATCCCGTCATTCGCCCGCGTTCAAAAGCCCGGCGGAAACGTTCGATGATTGTGTCATGTCCCTGGATTTTTTGCCACATGGAAACCGTTAAAAAAAACCTATACAACAACCCTTTTCACAAAGCGGACAGTGCAGCAATGGCAGAAAAATGCGGACCCATTCACTCTACATTCCCACCTTTTCTACGACTTCCGTGCTCCATTATGGCATAAAACTGGAGAATCTGCAAACAGGTACTCTTTCCGTACACGTAACCTGCACGTTTTGTAATTTTTGAAAAACCTGTTTTCATTGGCATTTTTTTCCTAACATCTCGGCGTTTCCGACGTAGTAATGTTTGAGTATCCTTACCATTTCAACACGGAAGTTTTTATGTCTGCTACATCCCTTTCTGCCCTCGCCGCCACCCTCGAATCCCTGCCCGATCCACGCTCCAAACAAGGCGTGTCCCATGATGCGTCGCAAGGAGGATTCGTTGAAGGCGACGGCGGAAGATGTGCACTATTCACCGAGAAAGGTTCTTCGATTGCTCGGCTTTCAACGCAAGTGAGTGTTTGAAGAGCCTTGGGCAAAATCGTTGCGCTATCGTTGCTCGCGTTGCATTGGAAAGGTGCGGAAATGCGTATGGAAATGAGCGAACAAGGGCATGGTTACTCAAAAATGCGGTGACGCGCGGCGACCAGAAAAAAAGAAAAAATGAAAACCTGCGAACTTGCAGGGGACGTGTCAGTATGGAGAGATAGGTTGGTAGTTTTGGGAAAAACCGGTACAATCTCGCCCATCGGCACAAGTGTTGCTCTAACTCCTAACTTCTCCTATGAGGGCGTGTATTCAACGGGTTCAATCTGCGTCGGTAACGCTACCGCTGAAAGAGAATCGTCTTGTGGGCGAAATTGGCACTGGGCTTTTGGTGTTGCTGGGTGTTGGTGTAGCCGATACCGAGGCGGAGTCCGCACTCCTTGCCCGAAAGTCTGCCGAACTGCGGATTTTTGAGGACGAAAATGGCAAAATGAACCGATCGATCACCGATGTCAGCGGCTCCATGCTCGTGGTAAGCCAGTTTACACTCTACGCCGACTGTAGACGTGGTCGCCGCCCCAGTTTTACTGATGCCGCCCCGCCGGAACTTGCGGATCATCTCTATCAATGTTTCATCGAAGAAATTCAGCAACGCAACATTCCCGTCGCAGTGGGATCATTTCGAACGGAAATGCATGTCTGCCTCGTCAATGACGGTCCCGTAACGATATGGCTTGATACGCGGGAGTTGTGCACGCAGCGCACTCCATGAGCAGATTGATCACATCGAAAAAAAGCGACGAGTCTCTGCCCGCAATACCAAACGAAAAAGAGGCACCGCGGCAGCCGAACGAAAAACGAAGGAGCGTGAATGTTTGGATGTCTATCATGGCTTGGAATATGTGAGCGATACCTCTAGCACAACACTTCAGTTGCCTTTCACGTGAGGACACGGTACAATGGAGTCCTCACGCTTTTCATCCCCCAAGCAACCAAAAATCGTCCCATGAGAAAAACCCACACGTTTCTGCCATTTTTTTGCTTAGGATTGGTGCTCATTTTTTGTGCCGTACCGGTGGTCAGCGCAGCGGACAAACCGAACATCATTGTCATTCTGGCTGATGATGTCGGGTACGGCGACCTCGGCATTCTCGGGGCAAAAGGAGTGCAAACGCCTAACCTTGACAAAATGGCTCAAGAAGGACTCCGTTTCGTTAACGGGTATTGCAGCGCAGCAACGTGTACACCGACCCGATTCTCCCTACTCACGGGCATGCACGCTTTTCGTCAGCGAGGCACCGGCATTGCGGCTCCCACCGCAACCGCCATCATTAAGCCGGAGACGCTAACAACTCCAGCCATCCTGCAAAAAGCGGGATACAAGACGGCTGTGATCGGAAAGTGGCATCTCGGACTCGGCAGTCCGCCACAACCGGATTGGAACAACGAACTCAAGCCTGGTCCGCTCGAACTCGGCTTTGACTACTGCTTCATCTATCCGACCACCAATGACCGAGTTCCCAGCGTCTATATCGAGAACCATCGTGTTGTGAATCTTAACCCCAACGATCCGCTCGATGTGCGGGAGGGACCAGAAAACCCGTGGCAAAGTGTGCCGACGGGCGAAACCCATCGGGACACGTTGAGAATGGACTGGTCGCACGGACACAATCAAACGATTCACAACGGCATCGGTCGCATTGGCTGGGCAAACGGCGGAGAGTCCGCGAAGTGGCGCGATGAAGACTTGACGACGGAACTGACCAAGAGAACCGTCGAATGGATCAAAGCCAACGCAAGTAATCCGTTTTTTCTCATTTATGCGACTTCCAATATCCATGTGCCGCGAATGCCCCATGAACGTTTTCACGGAAAGAGTGCTCTGGGACTTCGCGGCGATTCGATTGCCGAACTCGATTGGAGCGTCGGTGAGGTGATGAAGGTACTCCGAGAAGAAAACATGCTGGAGCACACTCTCGTAATTTTTTTCTCCGACAATGGTCCGGTATTGGACGATGGATATAAAGATGGTGCTGTCGAAAAATTGGGAGACCACAATCCAGCCGGAATCCTTCGCGGCGGCAAATACAGTCCGTACGAAGGAGGAACGCGGGTACCTTTCTTTGTGCATTGGAAAGGCAAAATCACCCCCGGCATTTCGGAGGAAATCATTAACTCGATTGATCTTCCGGCAACGCTCTCTGCATTGGTAGAGAAGCAGGTTCCCGAAGGTGCGTTTCCCGATAGTTTTGCGTTGAAGGACGCACTGCTGGGTGTTCCCGGCGCAAAGGGACGAGCATTCAACATAAACGAAGCAGCCGCAAGGTTTGGATTCCGAAAAGGGAATTGGAAAATCGTTTCTCCTCCAAATGCGCCGGGGCAAATCGCAGGTCGTTTACGCATGGCGCAGTATGAACTGTTCGATCTGGATTCCGACCCTTCGGAAACCACCAACCTTGCCGAACGATACCCGGAACGACGTAAGGAAATGTTTGAGGAATTTCAAAAATACTTGGTGCCGTTTGGGCAATAAGATTCCTTGCTCTCGCGCCGGACTCTGTCGGGCAGGCACCGTGGGGTTGCAAACGTATCTCCCTTCGAGTACCATGCGGGGCAATGTCTCAAACGCATGTTATCATTTCTGTCAACCCGAAGGCGGGGCGACGGTCGCCGATGCTTCGCGCCGAAGAACTCTGCACCCATCTGCAAAAAAAAGGCTTCGCGGTGGAACTCCTGACCGATCTTGACGCAGTTACCGAAAAGGCTAACGCCCTGCTCGATGCAGGTGCGCTCCGGGCACTGGTCGGAGTCGGCGGCGATGGCACCGCAGCAACACTGGTCAACCGAACCAAGCCCGGAACACCCGTTACACTGCTCGCCGCTGGAACTGCTAATTTATTAGCGAAACATTATCGGCTCTCTTCCCGACCAGAAAAAATGGCGGCAATGATCGAAACCGGCACCGTCCGCACGTTCGATGCAGGACTTGCTCGATTCGGCAATACGGAACGACTCTTTCTCGTGATGGTCAGTTGCGGCTTTGATGCCCACGTGGTCAACGGCGTCCATTCCCGGCGGGAAGAGCGTTATCAACAAGGACACGCTCGCGGAGCGCACATCTCGTACTGTTCCTATACAAAACCGATTTTGAATTCGCTGTTCCGGTACCAATTTCCCAAGATGACGGTCGAGTGTCTTGATGAATCGAACCGAGTGATTCCCGATATGCGCTGGGCTTTTGTGTTTAACATCAACCGCTACGGCTGGGGCTTGCCGCTCGCTCCGTTTGCAAAGGAGAACGACGGTAAATTAGATCATACCCTCTTTCGTGGCGGTACGGTTTTTCACGGATTTGCCTACGTAGCACTGGCACAGTGTTTCAGTTTGCACCGCCTTTTGCCAGCGGCGCGGTTGGGACAGTGTACTCGTTATCGTCTCACTTCGGACGAGCCGGTGCCCTTCCAGTTGGACGGCGACCCCGGAGGAGAACTGCCACTGGAACTCGAAATCGTGCCGAATCGGTTTACCTTTTTGGTGCCACAGTGATACGCTGCTATGCCTCGTTTGTTGCGAACAAAGGCACAAAGCAATGGACTTACAAGAATGCCCTTTGTGCCTTTGTACGAAAAAACCCAACCTTTCCACAACCATGTACGAACGTCTCGAACACGCCCGGAACATTGCCTATCAGGCAGGAAATCTTACGCTTCGGCATTTTAATAATGCTAGTACATTGACAGTTGAGCGTAAAGATGATGAATCACCAGTTACCATTGCGGATCGAGAGACCGAACAACTTCTGCGGCAGCGGATAGTCGAACGTTTTCCCCACGATGCCGTTTTCGGAGAAGAATTTCCTCCCATCGACGGCACCAGCGGCTTTCGGTGGATTCTCGATCCCATCGATGGCACGAAGTCTTTCATCTGCGGTGTCCCGCTGTACAGCGTGCTCATCGGTTTGGAGCACGAGGGATGTTCCGTTGGCGGCGTGATTGGTCTGCCTGCTCTGGGAGAACTCGTTTGGGCCGGACGCGGTGTCGGTGCATGGATCGAAACAAACCAAAGTGAACCGAAACGATGCCGTGTGTCGTCGTGTGCGGAATTGTCGGAGGCAATTTTTTTGACGAGCGAAGTGTTGTCGTTTGACAAATACAACCAGCGTGAAGTGTATGACCTCTTGCAAAGTAGTGTCCGGTTCTCACGGACTTGGGGAGACGCTTATGGCTATGCTCTGATAGCAACAGGACGTGCCGATGTGATGATTGATCCAGTGATGGCGGTCTGGGATGCTGCTCCGTTGTTGGTCATTTTGGAAGAGGCAGGAGGGCGGTTTACTGATTGGCAAGGCAACGCCACGATTTACGGTAACGAAGGAGTGGCAACCAACGGCATTTTACACGAAGAAGTACTACGTTGCTTGCAAAAGAACTTGTAATCCGATAGAATTCCGCTATGCGATTAACAGTCAATGGCGAAGAGATTGTTTTGTCCGGCGGCAACACCGTTCGGCAATTATTGGAGCAACTTCAAATAGTAGATCGACCCGTCGCAGTCGAGCGAAATGAAAAAATCGTTTCTTATTCGACGTTCGATCAAGTGGAACTGACCGAAGGGGACGTGTTAGAGGTGGTAACTCTGGTCGGTGGAGGGTGAAAAAAATCAAAAAATTGCCTCCGTGTTCTCCGCGGGAATAACCACCTACTTTTTCGGCGTGAAACGTTTCTGCCGCAAGAGATGATGGTAATGCTGTGCAAAACGATGCGACTCGTCCCGAACATACTGTAAGAGTCGCAGAGCAAACGAACGACGGCTTAACTTTATCGGCTCCTCTTGATTCGGTACGAAGATTTCCTCTTCCTGTTTTGCCAACGCAATGATCAAGTCCGGTTGTTGCGGCGCAAGTTTCAGTGCCGAGAGTGCCGCATTCAGTTGTCCCTTGCCACCGTCAATGAGTAGAATGTCTGGTACTGGCTGGTCCGTTTCATCATGCGAAAAGCGACGCGACACTACCTCCGCTATACAAGCGAAATCATCCACACCCGATACGCTCTTGATCTTGTACCGTCGATAGCCCGGCTTGAAGGGCAAGCCGTCGATGAACCGCACGAGCGACGCAACCATATCGCTGCCGCCGAGATGAGCAATGTCAATACCTTCGATCACTCGCGGGATTTTTTCCAACTTGAAAACTTTTTTCAATGCCAACACGCCTTGTCGCGGATCAACCGCAAACAACTCCGGCTGCAAGTGTGTTTCCACGTTGCCTCGTTGATCCAGCACCGAAAGATGGTGTATCTGATCTCGAAGTTCCGCCGCCGCTTCGTAACGCTTTTCGTCAGCGGCGGACTTCATTTCTCGGTGCAATTCGGCAAGCAACTGCTTTTTTTTACCCTCCAGTACTCGCATGAGCCGGTAAATGTTCCTGCGGTATTCCTCGACATTGATCCGATAGTGGCACGGTGCAGAACATTGGTTGATCGAATATAAAAGACATGGTCGAAACCAACGCCAACGCTCGTCGTTTATTCGAATGTCTAGCGTACAAGTTCGAAACTTGAATATCTTTTGGAGCGACAGAATTGCCCCGCGCAATTCGGAAGAATTGACGAAAGGACCGAAAAGTTTTACGCCGTGCCCTTTGGGAGTGCGCGTCATTTCGACGCGCGGAAACGGTTCTCTTGTGCGGATTTGCAGATAGGGAAACGTTTTGGAGTCCTTCATGTCCCGATTGAATTTTGGGCGAAGGTCTTTGATAAGCCGGGCTTCGAGTAGTAGGGCATCGACTTCGCTTTCCGTTGCGATGAAGTCAATGTCATGGATTTCTGGAATGAGTGGTGCCGTTCGGTCATCTTCGAGGGCGGCTTTATGAAAGTATGAACTTACCCGATTGCGCAAGTCCTTTGCTTTGCCGACGTAAATGATCCGCTCGGCTGTGTCTTTCATCAGATAAACACCGGGAACGTGTGGAAAGGTCTTGACCTTTTCTACAGCGGGGGAACTGTCGTCGGGCTCCGTGGACATTGTGATTTCATTTAGCCGGTACTCCGGCGCAAAACGAACAACCGCTCTTAATTTTTGCCGTCTCCCACATATCGCGAAATATCTATTTTTTCCGAATTGCTTTCTGGGGGACCTGTGAGAACTCGCACTCCCGAAGTTGTCAGTGCCAAGGTGTGCTCAAAGTGTGCGCTCATTTTGCGATCTCCCGTTACAATCGTCCAATGATCCCGGAGAGTCCGTATCTTTTTCGTTCCAACGTTGACCATCGGCTCGACGGCAAGAACGATGCCTGGCTCCAAATCAAAGTCGGTTTTCATCGTTTGCGGACTGACATAGTTGGGTACTTGTGGATTCTCGTGCATTTCTCTGCCGATAGCGTGTCCCACCAAGTCTTCGATCACGGAAAAATTGTTCTTGTGTGCAAGAGCCTGCATCTTTTTGGCAACGGCACTCCAAGTCGTCGCTTTTCCCATTTCCTCAATGGCTATGTTCAAGGCTCCTTCGGTAACATCCATGAGTCGCTGCTGTTCCGCAGTAATTTTTCCGACAGCAAAGGTTCGCGCCGAGTCACCACACCAGCCTCTAGTCTGCGAACCAGGATCTAAAATTTTGCAACCGGTATCAACGCCGACGATGTCTCCTTCATGCAAAACACGGTCGCTTGGGATGCCATGAACAACTTCTTCGTTAACACTGATGCAGGTCACAGCCGGAAAGGGTACTTTGCCAGGGTACCCTTTGAAGAGGGAAATGACGTGATGGTCGTCATAAAACTGTTCGATTTTGGCATCAATTTCACCGGTGGTGATACCAGGTTGGATCAACGTCTCGGCGATTTGCAGAGCATGCCAGACGTACAGTCCCGCTTTTCGCATTCGGTCAATTTCGCGGGCGGATTTCAGCATGAAGGTCGGACTGGATTAAAAGTATTCATACATTGTAGCGTATTTTTCTATACCGCGCAAGAGTGGGGCTTGGGGCGAAGGAAAATTTCGACATGAATGGATATTTTTCTAGCACGCGCAAGCCTAAACCTACGGCGCGTGTTATCAAACGCTCTAACCAACTAAACTCATTGCCTGTTCCACTTCGGAGATCAATTCACGAATCTCCAATACATCGGATGATTCTCGTAGTCGTCTCAAAAACTCAGGATGAGTCAACACCCGACTCAAACGAGTAAGAATCCTTAAATGGACACGATCATCCATTGAGCAAATCAGGAAGAAAACATCGGTCAACCCTGCTGTTCCACCAAATGGAACTCCACTCGGCATGATTCCCAACGCTAAAAATGTGTCTCCTATTAAACTCGGCATCGGTCGGCGCGGGTGTAACAATGCCACACCATTGTCCAGTGCCGTCGTGTGCAATTCTTCACGAGCCTTCACCGCCTCCGCCATCGCATCGGTGTCCCACAGCAAACCCGTTGTGTTTCCTAACTGTACCATCGAACGGATAACCGAGTCTCTTGTTTTTGCCAGTAACGGAATCGCAATCGCTCCGTCTGGAATCAACGAAACTAACGAAACGTCGTCTTCCACCGTTCCCGGCAACACCGATTTTATTAGTGCTGCTTCGACTTGCACTAACTCCTCTTCATCCGACACACCGATCCGCTGTTCTAACCAGCGGTGTACTTCATCCCGTGAAAATACGAGTTCGCCGTTCACTCGGCGGCTTGGAATCGCACCTTTGTCCACTAACTTCCGCACCTGGGCATCGGGCAGATGGAGGTAACGCGATAACTGCTGCAAATTCAAGTTTGTGTGAGGCATTAAGTTTGATATTGTAGTCTCTGCTACGATTCATGCAAGCGGCGACAGGCGGCCCCCCACGAGGTGTGCAAGTTTTGTTTTTGGGTTCACTTTAGGAGTCCTAGGCGTTTAGGAATTTTTTCGGTTTGTCCCTTACCCATGCCGTTAACGGCTCCTTGCTTTTCTTCAACAATCCCAATACACTCACCGCCCGATTCAACAAACACGTAAACCGCTCGCCCAAACCGGGACGAAACAGTACATGCTTGTCCTCGTCCCGCCAACGATCCTGATATGCATAAAAACCTCCGTGTTGAGTTGACTGTACTGCTAAAAACAAAACGGTATTATAACTGACTCCACATAAACATGGACACACCCACCCGGCACTGCACTCAACCCTTTTCATTCTTGTCTTGATTTTTACAAATCACCTCCTATAATGCAGGGTGCGCCTCGTTTCTTGTGCAGAATTTCGAAGTCAATGGCATTGGTAACAGTTCGGATATTAGACGGTCCCGATCGGGGAAAAGAGTTTCATCAAATTGCAACGCCCATAACAATCGGTCGGGAAGAAGGCAATCTAATTCAACTGAATGATCACCGCGTCAGTCGGCACCACTTGAAAATTTATGAGAGTAGTAACGCAGTTCTTTTGACAGATTTGCAAAGCACTAATGGCACCAAAGTCAACGGTGAATTGGTGCGTGTTTGGCAGTTGCAGCCGGGCGACTTGGTGACTGTGGGGCAGTCGATTTTGCTCTTCGGTTCGGGAGCCGAAATTGCGGAGCGGCTTGCCACGCTCAAAGGTTCGGATTTGTCTGCTGCCGTACCAATGGGCACCGGCGGCGACGAGTCGGACTTCCTGCATCATACGTTGGAAGACAATATGCCTGCCTGGACGCAATCGTCTAAAATGTTGGCGAAGGAAATTTTTTGCGGCGTAGAAGCGTCTGAACTATCGGAGTTACAAAAATTGGCACCACCGCCGCTACCGAAAGACCTGTCTCCACACCAAGCCGCCCAAATGGAAGCATTTTTACAGTATTTACACCTTCGTCTTCGGCACCTGATCTCGACGGTGCGGTCTGCCCCTACTTTGCCAAACGAGAAACCAGTCAATGCACAGATATCGATTTCTGTGGCGCAGTGGCAAAATATCATCGATCTTCATGCCAGAATTTCAAAGTATATGAGTGCCCCGGCGTTAGAAGGAGGGGAATGATAAAAGGGCATGCCGATAACGCCAACAGTGTAATGACAACGTTGGCGGGAAACCATGCAATTAGGGAGAAAAACAGATGTCCACACAGCAGGTTCCACTCACTTACGAACAAATGATGTCCCTGTTCCTCGAAACGCGAGAGCGGTTCGAGGAAACACGAGAACGGTTCGAGGCGACGCAAAAACGGTCAGAGGCGATCGACATACAGATAGAGAAGACACAAGCACAGATTGAGGCGACCAACATAGCGGTAGGTTCCCTCACTCGTAAAGTTGGGGATATGTCCGAAAAATTACTCGGTGAGGGCAATCTTGTCGCCCAATTCCGAGATTTGGGAATCAAAGTGAAGACCCATAGTCGCAACAAGGTTTTTGGAGAAAAAGGGACAGCCGAGAGCGGAGAAATCGACCTTTTTATGGAGGATGGCGATGTTGCCATTTTGGTTGAAGCGAAGACCACGTTAAAAATGA
>Ga0082212_10007814_pt1 | contig 14063 bp, 8 predicted proteins | sample TergutNt197P3_FD_71548 | JGI IMG/M metagenome (GOLD analysis project Ga0082212, IMG submission 71548) | Neocapritermes taracua P3 segment gut microbial communities from Petit-Saut dam, French Guiana - Nt197 P3 | ecosystem: Host-associated > Arthropoda: Insects > Digestive system > Gut ... | reverse complement strand
ATTGCTTCGCAGGAATGTTTTTTATTCCTTTTGCTCGCAATGACGTCATTGCGAGGAGCAAAGCGACGAAGCAATCCAGTAAGTATAACAGCTCATAACTTAATTTACGTGATACCAGGGTCACAAAATACCTTGTCAGGGAGAATAATAATGTCTTTCAAATATGAAAATTTTAAGAGGATTATCGCGCTAACGCTCACGTTCGCGCTGATGATAGGCGGCATACCTATTCAAGCGGCGGCGGATTACGGTGTTTTGGACGGATACTTTGATGGGGATGGCGAAGATATAGAACCGCCCGTTGTTATTGTGGCGGTGGAGGACGCGGTTGGAAATATCCCAATCATGCCGGCGGCAAGCGGCGGCAGTACCATCGACGTGACCTTCTCGCGTGGCGCGGGGTTCTACAGCGGGGCGTTCAGCCTGGCCCTCGACGACGATATTACCGACCCCGGTATTACCGGCGCGGTCATCCGCTATACTACCGACGGCGCAGACCCGACCGGCAGCTCACCCGTATATTCCATCCCGATATCCATCACGAACAGAACCGGTGTCCCCATGACCGGCGACCTTTCCTTGATAAGCAACATTGCCGGGGGTACGTACCCATATAGAACGCCTAACGGAACCGTTTCCAAGGGGAATGTGATTAAGGCGCAGGCATTTTCCGCCGCAGGCGAGCCGCTTAGCGAGGTCTTCGCAAAATCATACTTTATCAATGCCAGCTACGGCAATTTGCCTGTCATTTCGCTGATTACGGACAGAGACAATCTTTTCCACCCGGCCACGGGCATCTACGCAGACCCGAATTTTATCAACAAAGGCCCGGCCTGGGAGAAGCCGGTTCATTTTGAGATGTTTTTGCCAGGAACACAGGAAGCCGTCGTTTCGCGCAATATGGGGCTGCGCATCGACGGGGGCTATGACAGAAATTCGCCGCAAAAATCTCTGCTGCTGTATGCCGGAAGCGAATACGATGCGCCGGCATTCGTGGACTATGACTTGTTTGATAGCAGGGCCGAAACCTATGACGGGGGCATCCTGGCCCAATTCAAACAGTTTTCCCTGCGGCAGGGCGGAACGGACAACTGGCAGACCATGCTGCGCGATGCCCTCGCCCAAGACCTTATGCGCGGCACCCATGCGCTGCCCCAGGCATACCGCCAAGCGGCGGTGTTCATCAATGGGGAATTTTGGGGCCTTTATAACATCCGCGAAGATATTGACGAAGCGGGCATCGCGCTGAAATACGGGCTTGGCAGCGCCGATGATGTCGGCCTATTGACATTCTCCGCCCAAACGCCGACTGACCCCGACTACCCTGCCCCGGATGCTTACGATGAAAACGACCCGCTGATGAAAGCCGATTATGAAAAGTGGCTGGAAATGCACCACTGGCTGGCGACAATTATCTCCGGCGGCATCATGGACGACGCGCAATACGACAAGGCGCAGACCTATATTGATATCGACAACTTTATTGATTATTACATCCTCCGCACTTACGTAGGCGACACGGACTGGCCCGGCAACAACCTTGCGGTATGGCGCTATCGCGGCGCCGGTTTCCCCGCCAACGGCAGCGCGCCCAAACATGGAGAGGATGGCCGGTGGCGTTGGATGCTCAAAAATTTGGACTACGCCTTCGCATCCCAAACCGGGGATACGCAATTTGACAATTTCGTCTTCGACGACCCCTTTGCCATGCTGGGCCAAAATGATTGGAGTACGCGGCTCTGGCGGATACTCAACACCAACGGGCGGTTTATGGATCAATTCATAAACCGTTATAACGATTTGATGAACACCCATTTCCATCCCGACGTTGTCGAAGCCAAAATCGACGAGATGGCGGACAATATCAGTCCATTTATCTTAGAGAGCTGGAACAGATGGCCCCATGTTCAGGACATGGGGGCGACTATCAGCCAAGTATATTTTGATAATCAGATAGACGTGCTGCGGAATTTCGCCGCCCAGCGCCCGGGCATCATGTATGGCCATTTGGATGCACACGCCACCCTCCGGGGGTTCCCGCTGCCGGGAGAAGTGCTTGTCAATTTGAAAACGCAGGATACCGGCAAGGGGCATATGGTACTGAACGGAATACCCATCACCACGGATACCCCCGGCGTGTCAAATCCCGCCGACTGGTCCGGGATTTATTACAGCGGAAAACAGCAAACGGTTTTGGCCGTTCCGGCTTCAGGGCAGACATTTGAAGGTTGGTATGACGGAGGCGGCAACCCTGTTTTTCAATCCTCGGAATATACATTTGCGGCCGGAAACCTTACCTTAGAGGCTCGGTTTACCCGTGTCGGCACCGCCACCATCAATATGGCAGACCCCAACCCGCCCGCAAGCGGCACGGGCTGGACATACGCAAGCGACGTTTACAGCATCGAAGACGGGGCGGACGTCACCGTTACCGGCGATAACGCGGGTAGCGAGCGGCGCATCCAAGTCGCGGCGAACGCAACAGCGGACATCATGTTGGACGGCGCGAATATCGAAGCGCCTGGCCTCAACCAAACCCCGGTTTTGTTAAACAGCGGCGCAAATGTGACGCTTACCCTCACGGGCGGCAATACCCTCGCAGCGGGAAACAATAAGGCGGGCATACAAACCACCGGCGCGGCATTGACAATAGACGGCACAGGCAGTCTAAATGCCAGGGGCGGCGACTTTGGCGGCGCGGGCATCGGCGGCGCCGCTTATGGCGATGGCGGCGCCATTACTATAAACGGCGGCACGGTGACAGCCACAGGCGGCTTTAACAGCGCGGGCATCGGCGGCGGCGGTATAGGCGCCGGCGGTACAATCACCATAAACGGCGGCACGGTAACCGCCGTATCAGGCGACAGTCCCGGAAGTCCGGCGGCCATCGGCAAGGGACACGGCGGCGCGGACGGTACGGTTACAATCAACGGATATTACGACCATTGGACGAATACGGCAAACACTGATCCAGGCGGTTCGCCAATGGGAAGCGGCGCGTTTACATACAGCAATACTTACAAATATATAAAACTTGTCCCCGCGGCATGGGACGGCGTCGTCCGCAATATGGCGGAGTTTGAAAGCGAGATAGCGAAATACGCGACCGCGGCAAGCGACATGACCATCACCATCGGCGCGGATTTTGCCATATCGTCAGAATTGGATATTGTGAACACAACCGGCCAAACCCTCACCATCACAAGCGACGGCACCACCCGCACCCTCACGCGCGGCATTGGCGTCGATTCCGAACTATTTAATGTCTGGGCCGGCGCGGCGCTGATTTTCGAGAATATCATCATTGACGGCGGCGCAAGAGATGTATACGGTTCTCTTGTATATATATACAACGGCAAATTCACAATGAACGACAAGGCGGTTTTGCAAAACAATCATCTTACTTTATTCAACGGTGACGGCGGCGGTGTGTGGAACGGCGGTACATTCATTATGAACGGCGGCGCAATAAGCGGCCATATTGCGTCCGGCGTCGGCGGCGGCGTATTTTCGTACCGCGACGACACGTTCATTGTGGGCGGCGCGGCGAAAATCACGGGAAACACAGCAAACGGAACAACGGACAATGTTTATATGGATGACGGCGCGTATTTCACCCTCGGAACAGGCGCAAACGAGCCTGACACGGGCATGGAAATCGGCGTAACAAAAACGTATAACGACGGCGTTTATATAAACGGCGGCGCGTCGGATAGCCACAAGCAGTATTTCACATCGGACGACAGCGGGAAAGTTGTGGCGCATGACAGCGGCAAGCTGAAACTTGTTGTGCCGGAGACGGAACCCACAGCCGTCGGCATTGCGGCTATAACAGGCGTAACCCCGCCTGTCGCCGGTCAGCCGCCCGTAACCGCGGCGGGCGGCGGCGGCAGCCAATGGACAGCCGCGATTTCATGGAGTCCAACCGATAATCCCTTTATAAACGGTCAAGTTTATACGGCGGCAATCACCATCACGCCATCGGCGGGATACACCTTGCAAGGCATACCGGAAAACTTCTTCACCGTAGCCGGCGCGGCCGCCACCAACAGCGCAAATGACGGCGTTGTTACGGCGGTCTTCCCGGCGGCGGGCGCGGCTCCGGCTTACGGCGTGTCGCACGATGTATCCGGAAACTTACATATATTCTCTGCCGCGGCATACGGTTACGCGGCGCAGACCCCGCTGTCCGTAACCGTTGCCAACGCAGGCAATCAAGCCACCGGCGCGTTACATGCCGCGCTGTCCGGCGCGAACGCAAGCAGTTTTACGCTGTCAGCGACAAGTATTTCAAGCATAGCGGTAAGTGGAAGTAAATCTTTCACCGTTACGCCGAACACCGGGCTTGACGCCGGGACCTATACCGCGACGGTCACGGTCAGCGGCGGCCACGGCATTTCGGAGAATTTCAGCGTGAGTTTTACGGTACATAAAGCGAACCAAGCGGCGCTGTCCATCACCGGGTTAAGCGGCGGCTATCACTACGGCGACGCGCCTTTCTCCATCGGCACAAGCGGCGGCGGCGGCGCGGGCGCGGTGACGTATACATCGGGCGATCCGGCTGTGGCAAGCGTTTCCGGCCATACGGTTACCATCCATAAAGCCGGGACGTTTACCGTTACCGCCGCCAAAGCCGCGGACGGCAACACCAACGAAGCAAGCGTGACCTCCGGCGCGATAACCGTTGACACAGTGACGCCAACGGTGGAGCTGGACGTGGCCCACACCGGCGCGAGCGTGACGCTGACCGCCACCGTGAACCGCGTCGGGACCGGGGCGGTTCCGCAGGGCAGCGTCGTCTTTACGGACGGCGGCGCGGCGGTAGCCACCGCGGCCTTGAACGCTTCCGGCGTTGCGGTTTATACCTATACCGTAACGCCGGGCGTCCACAACTACGCCGCCGAATACCCCGGCGAAACGGGCCGTTACAACAGCGGGAGCGACAGCATTACAGGGTATGACACGAACAAACAGGACCAAGCGGCGCTCTTTATCAGCAGCCCCGGCGCCAAAACTTACGGCGACGGCCCGTTTACGCTGGCAGCCACGGGCGGCAGCGGCGCGGGCGCGGTGACATTCTCGGTTCCGGCCAACAGCGTCCTTGACCTTACGGCAGCCGGCGGCGTTACCATAAAAGGCGCGGGTACGGCGACGGTTGAAGTCCACAAAGCGGGAGACGCGGACTACAACGAGAAAACCGCCGTCCTGGAAATCACCGTCGCCAAAGCCCCGGCTCCGTCAATCACATGGCCGGACGCTTCCGCTGTGGACGAGGGGCAAACGCTGGCAAATTCGGCCTTGACCCCCGCCTCCAACGAATACGGCGCTTTCGCGTGGACGGATCCCGCCGCCGCGCCCACAGCCGGCGGCGGCGGATACGGCGTGACATTTACGCCGTATCCGAGTACGCTGGCGAACTATGAGGAGATCGCGCCGCTCACGCGAAACGTGGCGGTTACCGTCAACCGGCGGGCCACAGACGGCGGCGCGATAACGCCTCCGGCCGCCCCTCCGTCCGCGCCGGCCGATCCGGCGCCGGACGCGCCGGACGGAAGTCTCACGGGAAGTCTCACGGTGGAGAAAGCCGCCGCGCTTGCCGAAGCGGGCCAATCATACACGGTCAAGGCAGAGGACGATATTTCCGTCTCTATCGGTCCCGGCGCGCTGGCTGTCCTTGCCGCCGCGCACGACGCCGGCGCAACGCCCATCACGGTGGACGCGTTTATCATCCCCATGAAAGATCTGAAAGGGATGCAGGCCGCGCAAGCCAAAGGTTATGAAACGGTCCTCAGCCTTACTGTATTCGTAGGCGATGAGAAGATTGACGTTCCCCTGACAGTCCGTCTGCCGTACACGCTAAAAGCCGGCGAAAACCCCGCCGCCGTCCGCGTGTGGCACATGGACGCGGACGGCGGCCTCACCGACTTGAACGGCGTGTTTGAGGAAAACATGATAACCTTTACCGCCGAGCATCAAAGTTACTTCGTCGTGGGCTATGATCCTGTAACATTGTGGGCCAACATTTTCAGCGACATAGCCGAGGGTGTGTGGTACTACGGCGCCGTGGCCTATGCCAACTACTACGGCCTGTTCGCCGGGGACGGCAAGGGGAACTTCATGCCGCAAGACAGCATGACCCGCGCCATGTTCGCAACGGTTTTGTGGAACCTCGAAGGCAAGCCCGCCCCAAACGGCGCGGGACGCTTCTCCGATATGGCCCCCGGCGCATGGTATCACGACGCCGTGCAATGGGCAGCTGAGAGCGGTATCGTGGCCGGCGCGGGCGGCGGTATGTACGCCCCCGGCCGGGCGGTCTCCCGTCAGGAAATGGCGGTCATGCTGTATCACTACGCGGGTTTCAAAGGCTATGACATTCCCGAAAACCGCCCGCTGCCGGACTTCACTGATTCTCCCCAAATCGACCTATGGGCCAAAACGGCGGCGGACAAACTGGCCGAAGCGGGCGTACTGAGCGGCGGCGGCGGCGCGTTTAAGCCGCGGGATACCGCCACCCGCGCCGAGGTTGCGGCGGTGTTTAGGAACTTTTTGCGGTTTGTCGTCCCATAATTGTTTTTTCATTCGCGCGTTCATAAGAGATTCCTTACCTTTTGGCGGGCGGAAATGGATTCCGCCCCTACTTTTCTTTGAATGAAAACCCCCGCCCCGGGCCATACTGACGGGGAGGGGAGGGGTCGGAGATGCGAAACGGCATGGCGCGCGGCGGCTCGCCGCAGTCGAAAGTGGAGATATGCGGCGTCAATACATCCAAACTGAAGGTCCTCCCCGGCGACAAGACGATGGCGTTGCTGAAACGCGCCAAACAGGGAGATAAAGAGGCCCGGGACGAACTGATTTCCGGCAATCTGCGGCTTGTTTTGAGCGTGATCCAGCGCTTTGCCGGACGGGGGGAGATGGCCGACGACCTCTTTCAGGTGGGCTGCGTCGGCCTGATTAAGGCGATTGACAATTTTGACACGAACCAAAACGTGCGGTTTTCCACCTACGCGGTCCCGATGATCGTAGGCGAAATACGCCGTTACCTGCGCGACAACAGCGCCATCCGCGTTTCCCGTTCGGTGCGCGATACGGCCTACAAAGTCTTGCAGGCCCGGGAGAAGATGACGGCGCAGAGCCAGAAAGAGCCGTCTACCGACGAGATCGCCCAACACCTGGGACTGCCCCGCGAGGATGTGGTCATGGCGCTGGAGGCGATCATGGACCCGGTCAGCTTGTTTGAGCCTGTCTATTCCGACGGCGGCGACGCCATTTGCGTGATGGACCAGGTATCGGACAACAAAAATACCGACGAGGCCTGGCTGGAGCGCATCTCCTTAAAAGAGGCCATACGCCATCTGAGCGACAGGGAAAAGCATATCCTTTCGCTGCGTTTTTTCGAGGGAAAGACGCAGATGGAGGTCGCGGGCGAGATTGGGATAACCCTTAGCGAAAGGACGTACATATTTAGGCGGTGCTTGGATGCGCAGAAGGGGGAGTATGAGGTTGTGTTCGAGGTGGGGGTTTGGGTTGGGGTGTGAGAGTTATTAGCCCATTATTGTGTCTGATGGCGGATGCTGGTGGTGTTTTCCAGCGGGGATGGAGCATTTCTTTCGCCGCAAGTTAAAGATTGAGTTTGCCGAATCCGCTCACAACATCCGAAAGCGAATACAGCTTTAAGCTTTCATCTTCCTGCGCCTGTTTGGTCAGTCCCTGTGTAAACCCGGACTTGGAGAACATCGCGTATTGAACCGTCGCGCCTTTTTGGGCAAGCGCGGATCTCTCACTCAGCCGCTCTAAGTCGGCGGCGTCCATTTCGGAGTTTCGGAATTTACATTCGCCGAGGATATAGTTTTTGGATTTCGCGTCCACCGCTACAATATCAATCTCGGAGGCTACGGAGTCCAGCTTACCCCACCATCTGCCCAGCTTAGAAACGCGAAACGGCAGCTCGCCCAATCGGTTTTTCTTGCGGATAAATTCACGGCAGACCCTCTCGAAAATCGGCGAAGCGAAGTCGTTTAGCTGTGGCAGAACCGCATAATTGAACACCCCGTCGGCGTCATCTGTCTCCAAGTCGGACAGGTTGGGAAAAACAAACCCGAACCAAAAGCGAAAGAAATTATCCGTAATCCGGTACAGCCCCCGCGTTGAGGTCGCCTGCTCCTTGCCGCTTGACAGCACCGAAAACTCGCGCTCCAATATTTGAAGCTCGATCAGGTTTTTCAGATACACGCTGATTTTGGATTTGTCAATCTGCGTCTTGGTGTAGATGTCATTTAACTGCGTGTTGCCGAGCGCGATGGCCTCGATCACCGTGTTATACAACGCGGGTTCTCGCAGTTCCTGACGGATCAGAAACTCAACCTCGCTGTAAAGAACACAACCCTTCGTCAACACATTTTTTATGACGTTTTCGCGCAGGGAAAGAGCGGGGTCGAACTGCCGCAGATAGTGCGGAATGCCGCCTAGGATGGCGTATGCCAGCATTTTATCCTCGTCGGAATAGCCCGGGAAGAATTTTATCGCGTCGTCAAAGGGCAGTTCGCCCATCTTGTAAATCCCGGTCGTGCGCCCATACAGCGGCCTTTTTTCCGACAGAATTTTCCTCTCGATAAAACTCATGGCGCTGCCGCACAGGACAATCATAACGTCCTGATTTTTAAGCTGCTCATCCCACAGGATTTGCAAAATCGACGGGACGGACGGGTTGCCTTTACACATATAGGGAAACTCGTCGATAATGAGTAGCTTCTTTTTCCCATCGGACGGCAATTCCAAGATGCTCTTGAAAGCCGTTTCCCAGTCTCGAAAAGTGTTGGTATATTTCGCCGGAGGAATGCCGGACTTTAACAAACGTTCCCAAAACGCCGCGTGTTGCTTTGCATCGGTCATTTCACGGCAGGAATAAAAAATATGTTGTTTCCCCTCGGCAAACTGAAAAAGCATCTCCGTTTTCCCGACACGCCGCCGTCCGTACAGCACAACAAACTGTCCGCCGGGAGTGTTATATCTATCTTCAAAAAACGCAAGTTCCCGTTCGCGTCCGATAAACATTCGGCACACCCTCCTTTTTCAAAACATGATTATATAATCGTGCTTTGAAATTACATTACAATGTATTTTATCTTTTGTCAAGATTTAAATGTGATTTGCGTTTCCCCATTTTTTCGTAGGGGCGAACTGCCACTTGCGTTAATCTAAGAAATATGTTACCTTAGGAAGCATGAAAAATATAACAAAGAATCTGCCGGACGGGTGGGAAAAGAAAGCGAAAGAACTTGGCGCAATGCGAAGTGACAGCGGAGTGATACGGAGGGCGGAATCGCTATTACGCCTGAATATGCTGTATGTCACAAATGAGGGGTCGTTTCAACAGGCGGCGCTTGGGATGGCATTGACAGAAGGTATAGTCATGTCCAAAGTGGCAGCATTTAACCGTATCAAAAACAGTGGGGAATGGCTGCGATGGATGTCAAAGGAAAAGCTGGAAAACGAAGGGATGACGTTGTCGAAGCCTGAATTATTAGGAGGGCGCAATATCACTTTGGTGGATGCTAGCGATGAGGGAGTGAAAGGAAGCCGTCAAAGCGATTATCGGTTACACTATGCTTTCGATTTGTTCAATTTCCAATGTAAAAATGTTGAAGTGACCAGCATCAAAGAGGGTGAGAAATTAGGGCGGTACAGCATAAACGAAGGTGAAATTATCATAGCTGACCGAATCTACTGCACAATGTCCGGTATTGAACATGTATTGAAACAAAAAGGGGATTTCGTACTGCGATTTAAGTCAAAAGCGTTTAATCTGTACGATTCAGAAGGCCAAAGGCTTGAGTTACTGCCTTTGCTTCGTCATCTGAAAGTTCTTGAGAATACGGATATCCATTGTTTCTATCGGTTGCCTGATGGTACGCACCGCCCCATTCGGATTGTGGCTATGAAAAAGGACGCAAAAGCGATTGAAGCAAGCAAACGGAAGATGGCGCGCAAAGTTAGCAAGAAACAGGAAAAAGCGATACAGGCGGATACTGTGGAATTGAATGAATATGTGGTGTTAGCAACAAGTTTGGAAGATACCAATGTACAGATTTTGGAGTTGTATCGTACCCGATGGCAAGTTGAGCAGGTGTTTTACCGTTTGAAATTGTTGTTTGGCTATGGGGATACGCCAAGCAAGCGGGATGACACAGCGCAGGCATGGTTCTTTGGTAAACTGTTGTTAGCGGCAATTTGTGAGGGCATCCTGAAGAGGATGTCTTTTTCCCCCGAACTTGATCCTATCATTGCCGGTATTGTTGGAGCGCAGTGTCTGGAGTGAGTTGTGCTTGATTCTTAAGTGGGTGACACAGACGGTGTGGAATTTCATCCACAAGATAAAATCTCTTGACGACCTCGCGAGGTTTTTTCCCGCTTTTCTACAGAAACGTAAGCGTTCTTATGCGCTCGCTCGCTTGTTTTCCCCTTAGATTAACGCAAGTGGGGATACATATAGAGCATAACGATGCCACCGCGTTGCAGTTTAGTTGGATAATTTCATGCGTCGTTTCAATCGACATCACTGTAAAAGAAGACCCCAGAAACTCGCCGATGCCAGCATTGTTAATCAGGTATGCAATCCGCGGCTGTTCGGCTTCAATTCGCTCTTTGATACTGACGATGCTTTCCTGTTTCGATAAATCAAATGACAAGGGAACAATTTTATCACCATATTGTTCTTTCAGACCGTCCGATTTCTGAATATTCCTTGCCACACACCAGATTTCATCTAGTGGTTCGTTTATCATCAAAGCGACAAATTCTCTGCCAAGTCCGCCGCTTGCTCCGGTAATAAGCGCAATTTTCTTTTTCATATTGTACCTACCCCTTTTTTTACCGTACATCAATTATATACGCTTTAGTATAGCACAATGATTCACCGCCCGTAAAGCCCGATCCGCACGAAGATCCGGCCTTTCCGCGATACTCCGCCGGCTTCCAGCAACTTGGCGCGGCCCAATCCGCGCACTGATAGCAATGCGCCTTCACGCAACTCTTTCGCGGGCTGCAAACAGGGCTGATGATCCAAATTCACGCGGCCCGCCGCGATCAGCTCCACCGCTTTTGTTCTGGACAGTCCGAAGGCGGCGCATAACACGGCGTCCAACCGGAGTGACGCCACGGTGTCTGTTTTAATGGTCAGTTCTTCCTGTTTGATGGGAAGTTCCTCTAAGATGATTTCCGATAAGATGATACCGACACGCCCTGCTTTGGTCAGATTTTCGGCTATGTACCCGCTCATCTCCGGCAGACATATAAGCGCGGCGAAGCTCTCATCCATAATGATGTCGCCCATCGTATCGCGCTCAATACCCAACGCCATGAGCGCGCCTAAGATATCGCGGTGTCCGAGCGTGTCCTGCGGGCGATGCTCTATTTTCAATGCGGTAAACAGGTCGGCGCATTCAACTTCGCCCCAGTCGGCGTTCAAAAAGACGGCGCGTGTACGTTCCGCGCCCTCGTAGCCGCCGTCAAAGGAAAGGGTGAACTCTCCCGTCTTGCGCCCGCGGGCGCCAATGGATGCAGCGTCACGCTGCTCCGCTGGTGTAAGGAATCTTGATGCGGTACAGCCTGTCTTTATGGCTTTGTCCGCGAGATCCTCCATATGACCGATCAGGAAATCTTTTTGTTCCATGTATGCCATTATAATGCTTTATAGTATCTTTTTCAATCCTCGCCTACCGATTTTTAATAATTCTCAGTATTGCGGGATGAAAAAAGCCCCTCGCCGTTAGTTTGTGCAAGTTCGGGGACACTATGACACATGGACAACAAACAAGGCCGATTTGAGGGTTGGTATTACAAACATCAGGCAAACGGGAAGTCGCTGGCGCTGATCCCCGGGCGGGCGGCCAGCGGCGCGTTCGTGCAGGTCGTCACGGACGGGCAGGCATATAACATATCTTATCCGCTATCCCATTTTCAGAAGGGGAAAATTCTGCAAGTCGGCGGCAACACCTTCTCGCCCTCCGGCATAACGCTTGACATCCGCCGCCCGGAGATAACGCTTTCAGGTACAATACAGTATACAGGCATCATGCCCATCCGCGGCGACATCATGGGGCCGTTCCGATTTGTCCCGATGGAGTGCCGCCACGGGGTCATCAGCATGAAACACAGCCTTTCCGGCTCTGTCGTGGTGAATGGCAAAACGATTGATTTTTCCGGCGGGACTGGCTATATCGAATCAGACAGCGGCCGTTCCTTCCCATCAGAATACACTTGGGTGCAGTGCAACGATTTTGAGCAGGACTGCTCCATCATGGCCTCGGTTGCCCGAGTCCCGTTTTGTGGGTTGAAATTTTGGGGCTGCGTTTGCATTGTATGGCTGAACGGGCGTGAGTACCGACTTTCGACGTATAAGGGCGTGAAGATTCTGCGCTGTGAGCGGGGCGCCCTCGAACTTGCTCAAGGGAAATATCGGCTGTCTGTAACGGTCGAACCGAGTGAAGGGATCGCACTGCCCGCGCCGGCCTCCGGCACAATGAGCCGCGTCATCCGTGAGAGCCTGTCTTGTCCGGCGCGGTTCCGATTTGTGAAGGGAGATCGTGTCCTGTTTGACGAAAAAAGCGACAACGCCAGTTATGAATGGGTTTTTTGATTCTTCCGGTTGAGCCAAGCAATAGACAGATCCATCGCGGCGCGGCAGGCGTTAGTCCGGTCAAGGGCATTCAGCATGACAAAATCATGGATGATGGCCTCTAAGCGGGCAGCGGTCACGTCAACGCCGGCCTCCCGGAGCTTTGTGGCATACGCTTCCCCTTCGTCACGCAGGACGTCGGCCTCGCCGATCAGAACCATCGCGTCGGGCAGACCGCGTAACTGTTCCAATGTCGCCCGCAGCGGTGAAGCGGTGATCATGTTCCGCTCTGTCTCCGAGGTCGTATACTGATCCCAAAACCACATCATCCCCTCGCGGTATAGGTAGTAGTTCGTTGCGAACTGTATGTACGATGGGGTTTCAAAATAGGCGTTGGTGACTGGGTAGTACATCAGTTGTTTATGGATTTTGGGACCGCCGTGGTACTTGCACATCAGCGTCATAACTGTTGCCATGTTGCCGCCAACGCTGTCCCCGGCGACCGTTAAGGTATCGAGGTTCAGACCCAGCTCTGATGCCAATCCCGGCAATGCGCACAGGATGGCGTAGCACTGCTCAATGGCGACGGGGAACTTGGCTTCGGGGGAAAGGCTGTACTCGGGAAAGACAACCACCGAATTGGTACGCGCCGCCAGTTCACGGACGAGTTTGTCGTGGGTATGCAGGTTGCCGAAGACCCAACCGGCCCCGTGGAGATGAAAAATCACATTCGGCATTCCGGTGATGTTGTCCGGCCGGACGAGATGCACAGGGACGCCGCCCCAACGCCCGGCATGAAATAAGGTCGTCGTCACCGTTGCCGGGTATTTGTAAACAGGCGTGTCTTGGGCGGTATTGAGACGTTCCCTTCCTTGCGCGGGCGGGAGCTGAAAGATCAGCGGCGGTTTTGCCGCGGCGTCCGCGACCGCGATGGCCGCGGGTTCCAAAGAAATGCGATGCTCCATACGGACATCCCTCACTTATAACAGGTTTTACTGTTATTTTATGAGGGGATAGCAGGATGTGCTATTTAGAAAACCATCATAACAATTTCATCATCTCGCCCAACGCCACGCCGATGGGTTCCCGGATCACCAACTGAGCGCTTCGGTCTGCATGGGTTTCAGATTTGTTAATCAACACAAGCGCTTCGCCGTTGAAGTATCGCAAAAGTCCTGCCGCCGGGTAGACCACCAAGGAAGTCCCGCCAACGATCAACAGCTCGGCGTCCGCGATGGCGCGGGCGGTCGCGCTGACAACCGCGTCATCCAAACCCTCTCCGTACAGCACCACATCGGGGCGGACCATGCCGCCGCATTGATTACAGACTGGGATTATGCCGTCTTTGCAGTTGGCAGGGTCAATAATATACTCCAGCGAAAACCGTATACCGCAGGCAAGACAATGCTGCCGCCAGTTTGATCCGGGAAGTTCCAGCACGTTATTACTC
>Ga0082212_10007813_pt1 | contig 14063 bp, 9 predicted proteins | sample TergutNt197P3_FD_71548 | JGI IMG/M metagenome (GOLD analysis project Ga0082212, IMG submission 71548) | Neocapritermes taracua P3 segment gut microbial communities from Petit-Saut dam, French Guiana - Nt197 P3 | ecosystem: Host-associated > Arthropoda: Insects > Digestive system > Gut ... | reverse complement strand
ACCAGCACGTAGTTGCCATAGCCCACGGCGAAGGCCGGATTGTAGGGCCGAAAGTAATCCTCCAGAACTTGTTTGCAAGCGGCCAGGTGGCTACCCAGTATGTTGATGAGAGTGGGCAACCGTCAATGGACTTGGAGTACAACCCCAATGGAAGCATGTTGGCCATAGAGGGTCTGCTCAGCCCCGATGGCAGGGTTTTTGGCAAGATGGCCCATGCGGAGCGATATAGCCCCCGTGTCTGGCAAAACGTACCCGGCGAAAAGGATATGGGAATATTCAGATCTGGAATTGAATATTTTTTGTGATGCCAGATAGTTTTTTTGAAAATGCTATCTTTATATGGACATGTCCAGATTAGTGCCTACTTTCCGCATGGGAGGCGAACATGAGAAAAACTGTTGTATCAATCCTTTTAGCATTAGTCGCTTTTACAACATCGGCTTTCAGTCAAGACCCGTGGTCAGAGCTTATCGAGCGCACCAAAAATCCAGGCTTGCGCCACGCACCATGGATTTTGTTAGTGCAAAGTGAAGCCTCAAGTGAGCCATTGCAACAAATTGACCCTGGTTTCAGAAATCTGATCTATGCAGGCGATATTTCATTACGCACCCTTGATGCTGAAGAAACAAAAGAAGCCTGGAAGCAGAAGGGCTGGAATGAGCAAATCCATTGGATATTTTTCAACATCCAAGGCACAGAGTTGACAGTTGGGGACGGCCTGCCCAGTGCACAGGAAATCAAAGTTATCCTATTGAAAAATGGCCATGTTCCGCGGTACGAAAGGATGAAAGAATTTCTAAAACTCTATCCAGACAATGGCCCTGCGAATGAACTGAATATGACGCTTGCATGGCGTTCTGTCGCCGTGCGCTTTAGGGAGGCTACCGCCGCAAACAGGGCTACAAGAGTCCAGCCAGTGGATAGTTTTCAGTTGCCAATTGGCGGGACATTGGGCAGCTCTGATATCGCAGATGAAGTATTTTCAGAGATGATACCTGCGTTGCAACAATTTATCCTTAACGTCCCCGACTGGTGGCGCTCCCCAACATGGATGGGCTATGGCGGTATGTTGAGGCTTTTTGACGCGGGCAAATCAAGGCGCATGGCCAACATAATGCGTGAGATGCAATATGAGGCACTGTCCGAGTGGCAAAAGGCTCCAAAGCGATCAATTGCAAGCCTTGAATCCTGGGCAGAAGGCTCAGCTATAGACTGGATTTGGGGCGATTTATCCGCGGCGTTGGGAGAGAAAATCAATCTTCCAAGTATAGAGCCTTGTCCGAGTGATTTTTTTCCCACCGGCGCGTTTGTCAGCAAAGTTTGCATCCGTCATATAGAATCGGGGCTACATAACGAAACAATAACCTTTACGGATTCTGTTTTGGCTCAATTACCTGAGCCAGAAAACCTGAATTCCTGGCATGAATACGCAGAGCTAATGTTTGCCATTTGGGGCTTTAGGTCAAATGCCTACGCCGCACTGGGGCGCAAGCCAGAGTGTTTTGATGCCCTTGAAAATGCCAGGTACTGGGCTGGCGATAGATGGAATGATGAAAACCAAGAAACCAGGATAAATATGGTTGAACAAATAACACGGAGATATCCCGATTTTTTCACCGCCGATGAAAAACAGATGTTCGAGAATAACAAATTAGTCCCAGGCGATAGTTCCAAATTTCCAACCCACGAATACCCAACATTGAGAATTATTGTTATGAACAATCTGGAGTGGATATCTGAAATAAAACCGTTGCTACAGTACTGGACAAAAAAAGAAGTCTATGTCGGTTCGCCCGACGAAAAGGATTTGGAGCTATTAGATGCTTTGTCCAATCAGGATTTTTCTTGGGCGCTCATAGACCAAAACAATTTTATTGGCACAGAAAGCATCATAAGCACCGGAAGCAACCTAGATGTCCTGAAGACAAATCTGCAAGCGGTGCTACAGCAACGGCAATCTCTGTATCAAAGATTGTCGCGGTACATAAATAGAAATCCTCAGACTATTGAAGGCAGGATTGAGCGATACAACGCAGCCAAGTTATCGTATTCTCCAGAAAGCCACATAGAAGCAATGCTCAATGATGCACTTGAAGCAAATATACCTTTTGAGTTTGCTAATAGCATCGAACTCTCTGACCGCGAAATTAATAGTGTTAGACAACACATATTCCGGGTAAAGCAGGTACTTGCCAGATGGCCTTATGCTTCAGATTTATGGACTGCGATTATTTCCTGGAACAAGATCGCAAAAAATAGAAATTTTATTGCCGATATCATTGACGAAATGGTTTTCTTTGATGACCCCCAAATCTGGCATGCCAAGCTGCCAAAAGCGGTTCATCTGGAATTAATTGAAGAACTCACTTCCAGCAATGGGGGCAGAGAGTTGCGTGAATGGATTGACATTACACTTATTGGGCTGGAAGAATTAATAAGTACGGAACAAAAATATGATAACGAACTCCATGAAATGCTCAAAAAACACTAAAAGTATCTGACATTTTGGGTATTATCCATCTGAGCGCTTTTCACTCTTTTTCCGCTCATGGACATCCAATATTCTTTTGCGGAGCCGGATGTGGTTTGGCGTTATCTCTACAAGTTCATCATCATCAATAAATTCGATGGCCTGTTCCAAACTCAATATGCGCGGAGGTGTAAGCCGAGTTGCTTCGTCGCTCCCGCTTGCCCTCATATTTGTTAATTTTTTACTCTTGGCGACGTTTACAACTAGGTCATTGTCCCTGGCATGTTGGCCAACAATCATTCCTTCATAGCATTTCGTGCCAGGTTCGATAAAGAAAATGCCGCGGTCTTCTAAATTCATGATGGCAAAACCAACAGCCTCGCATTGATCCATCGAAATAAGTACGCCATTTTTTCGTCCAGGCAATTCACCTTTGTATGGCCCGTAATGGCTAAAGATGCTGTTGAGGATTCCTTCCCCCCTTGTGTCAGTAAGAAATTCGCTACGGTATCCAATAAGCCCTCTGCTGGGTATTTTGAAATGTAGCCTGACGCGGCCCAATTCTTGGGACATGTCCTGCATTTCAGCTTTTCTGGAACCAAGTTTTTCCATGACGACACCCATACAGGCTTCTGGGACATCGACTATCACATCTTCAATTGGTTCCTCTTTATCTCCAGTTTCGGGATTGATTTGGGTAATGACTTCGGGTCTGCTGACGCAGAGTTCAAACCCCTCGCGCCTCATTGATTCGATGAGGACTGACAAGTGCAACTCGCCGCGGCCAGATATCTTCCATCGATCCGGCGAATCCGTATCCTCCACGCGAAGGGCGACATTGTGCTGTAACTCTTTTGCCAAACGCTCTCTTATTCGCCTACTTTGAGTATACTTTCCATCCTGGCCAACGAACGGCCCATCGTTTACTTGAAATACCATAGAAATTGTCGGCTGGTCGATATCTATGTATGGAATTGCCTCTGGAAATTGGGGGCTTGCAATGGTTTCTCCGACACGAATGTCAGGGATGCCCGCTATGGCCACTATTTCTCCGGTACCTGCGCTCTCTTTGGCAATCCGTTGCAGGCCATCAAAACCGTAAAGAGATGTGATTTTGTGGTTTTCGGCTGAGCCATCGCGCTTTACAAGAACAACTTGGTCGCCAATGGATATTGTGCCGTTAAAGACGCGCCCTATGCCTATCTGACCAACGTAATCGTTGTAATCCATCAGCGTGACAAGCATTTGGACTGGTTTATCTGTGCTACCTTTGGGGTGGGGACAGTGCCTAATTATTGTATCGAATAGCGGGTCAAGCGTTTGTGATCTGTCATTTACATCCAGCATGGCAAATCCCTGTTTTGCCGATGCAAAAACGCAGGGGAAGTCCAGTTGTTCTTCTGTAGCTCCAAGTTCAATCAAAAGTTCAAAAACTTGATCCTGGGCCCAGAGCGGCCGTGCGCCTGGACGATCAACTTTGTTAATAACAACAATTGGACGCAATCCGAGTGCCAGGGCTTTGCGAGTGACAAACTTGGTCTGGGGCATTGGCCCATCGAAGGCATCCACAACCAACAGAACCGAGTCAACCATGCTCAACACTCGCTCCACTTCGCCGCCGAAATCTGCATGTCCAGGCGTATCTACGATATGAAAACGAAAGCCGCTCCAGTGTATAGACGTGCATTTTGCTAATATTGTTATTCCGCGCTCTCGTTCCTGATCATTGGAATCCATTGCCCGTTCTGCTACTCGCTGGTTGTCCCGAAAAACGTGGGCGGTTTTGAACAAAGCGTCCACTAGTGTGGTCTTTCCATGATCAACGTGGGCAATTATGGCAATATTACGTATCTTTTTGATTGGCGTCATGAAACTCCTATCACCTGGAGTGGCGGAAACATCAGGGGTTGTCGGCCATTGCCAGGCAAGCCGAAGATTTTATCAGAGAAAAGTAAAAACTTCGAGAATAGATTTTAGAAATCCGGCCTGGAATTGCGTAAACTAAATGGTGTCGAGGCTTGTTGGTTCAATGGAGACTGGTATGCACATCAACGACCTGCTTTCAAAAATTGTGGAATTAGGGGGCTCTGACCTTCACATAAAGGTGGGTAACTACCCCGTTGCGAGGATCAAAGGAAAGCTGACCCCCCTGACTCAATTCAGCAAATTGACGCAGGAAGATACTATCGCCATGGCCAATAGCATAATTACCACGGAAAAGCATCGTCAAAAGTTCAAAGAAAATTACGATACTGATTTGGCATATTCGCTCCCTGGCATTGGAAGGTTTCGATGCAACGTTTTTAAGCAGCGCGGCACGATTGGCATAGTCATGAGGGTCATACCGATGCGGATATTTAGCGTCGAGGACTTGATGTTGCCCAATGTCATTAAGAAGATATGCGAAGAGCAACGCGGGCTAATTTTGGTGACAGGCACCACTGGATCGGGAAAGTCCACCACTCTTGCCGCAATGGTTGATTACATAAACTCCACTCGCATTGAGCACATTCTGACAATAGAAGATCCTGTTGAATACTTGCATCGAGACAACTTATCGGTGGTCAATCAAAGAGAAGTTGAGGGCGACTGCAAGACTTTTGCGACGGCTTTAAGGGCTGCCCTTCGCCAAGATCCTGATGTAATTCTCGTCGGCGAGATGAGAGACCATGAAACAATTGAAACAGCAATTAATGCGGCAGAAACTGGGCATCTTGTTTTTTCAACGCTCCATACCTTAGATGCTACTGAGACAATAAATCGCATAATTGGCACTTTCCCGCCCCACCACCAGAAGCAGGTGCGCCTTCAGCTTGCAGGTGTTCTGAAGGCGGTCATTAGTCAAAGGCTGGTTCCCACTACTACTGGCGTGGGGCGGGTACCTGCAGTCGAAATATTGATTTCAACTGAAACCGTCAGAAGTTGCATTGAAGATAAGGACAAGACAAAATCATTGCGGGACGTTATAGCAGCAGGAACAAGCCAGTATGGCATGCAGACATTTGATCAGAGCCTTTACTTTTTGCTTACACGCGGCTTGATTTCTGTGGACGAGGCCCTCAAACGTGCCACAAACGTCGGCGAATTTAAGCTGAAGTTGGAAGGCATCATGTCCACAAGTGAATCTGCAAGGAGCAAGATGGATCAAAGAATGGATATAACTACTGGAGGCGGCAGAGAATCTGGTCAATCATCAGGGTCAGGCGATGGAACTGTTGAGAATGTGTTACCTACTGAACCTTTTGTTCAGAGTGCTGAATCAAACATAAAAATTCAGCTTGCAAGGTAATTTTTTTTCTGGATTTTTGTCGTGTGGGTACATGATGAAAAAGCGATATGCAATACGTATTCAAGACAGAAATGGGTTTGAGAGAAAAGTGCCTTTGGGCAACGCTGCGGTCTTGGGTCGTCAGAATCACTGCGATATAGTTCTGGCGGACGAAATGGTTAGCAGGTTGCATCTGAGGGTAGAGAGCCTGGATGGCCAATATTGGGCCGAAGACATGGGTTCATCACATGGTACTTATCTGGATGGAGTCAGAATAAAGAGGATCCTGTGGGAACCAGCAGCGGTTCTCGTAATAGCAGATGGTGCCTATCGGCTAACGCTAGTCCCTGAGCGCCTCCAAGCCTCTGAATCAAATATGAGCGCCATTCTTTCAACCGCACAGCAGCTGACAGGCGATTTTGATCTTGAACACTTATTGCAGAAGTCTATAGACCATTTGCTTCGCCTTTCTGGTCAGGACAGGGGTTTCATAATGATTGAGGCCGGGGGCAATCTGGAGGTTTTTGTACAGCGCAACATCGCTCCTGGCTCAGGCGATGAACCTTATCTTTCGATGTCTAGTGTGCAAAAGGTTTTTGATACTGGCGAGCCAATATGGATTTCAGATGTATCGACAAATGAAGCACTAAAGGCACAAAAATCAGTTGCAGACCTGCAACTAATGACAATTTTTTGTCTGCCCATAGCCGTCAAGGGGAAGAATATTGGAGTCGTTTATCTGGATAGCCGCCACATAACGGACGAAATTCTTGATCGCAACGCGTTTGAGGCAATCGTCGGATTATGTGCTGTGGCAATTGAGCGTACAAGACTTGCGGAGGAGGGACAGCGCAATCGACAGCTTGCTACGGTTGGTTCTGTGGCATCTGATATTGCCCATGATTTCAAGAATGTACTTTTTTTAATAGGTGGACATGCCGAGCTTCTCTCAAATTTGTGCAGTGATCCCGAAACTCACTACCATGTGGAGCAAATTCAGGCATCGGTTGACCGACTGACTGCCCTTAGTTCTGAAATTCTTGGTATAGCGAGATCGAATGTTTCTGAAAAAAATTCAGTAAATCTGGCCCGGGTATTAGGCGAAGAAATTGCAAAATGGCAGATCTTTGCAAAAAAGAACAAGGTCCTAATCGCCGGAAATGGGCCAGACTGTAATGTATGTATAGATTTACAAAGATTTGTCAGCGCAATTGACAACATATTTGCCAACTCCATTGAATCCCTGGTCAATTCTAAAGTTAAGGGTAAGATTGAAGTGACATGGACACCTTCTGCTAAGGGCGTGATTATCAAGGTGGCCGACAACGGCAAAGGAATATCCAAAAAAGTTATTAATAAAATATTTGATCCCTTCTTTTCCCATGGAAAAGCGTTTGGGACGGGCCTTGGCATGACGGCGGTAAAAAGATTTGTTGAAATTCACAATGGAAATATTGACGTCGATAGTAAAGTTGGCAAAGGGACGACAATAACAATATCCATCCCTAATTCTGATGGCAAATTGCAGGAGTGTCCATCGCTAAACAGTCAGGAAAGCGCCCCCAGCAATGGCAAAACCAAAAAATAAAACAACAAGAGTCAAACCTTGATTAGGACTGGCATTGGCTTTGATGTCCACAGGTTTTCTGGGCCAACAGAACGCCGCCCGCTGACTCTCATGGGTGTCGATGTCCCATTCAGTCGGGGTCTGTCTGGACACAGCGACGCAGATGTAATGATACACGCGCTTATTGATGCCTTGCTTGGCGCAGCCTGCCTGGGAGACATTGGACAATTGTTTCCTGACACTGACCCCTCGTATAAAAATATTGCTTCGACAGTGTTGCTACAACGTGCTGTAACAGCCATTCATGCACAAGGATTGAGAGTTGTTCATGCTGATGTTGGACTAATCGGAGAAATGCCCAAGATTGGCAAATATAGAAATGCCATGAAGGAATGCATCGCGCCAATTTTGGAAATTCCACCAAAAGCATTAAACGTCAAAGCTACGACAACTGAAAAGATGGGGTTTACTGGCCGAGGGGAGGGCCTTGCTGCTCAGGCAATAGCTACGCTTGAGTCAAGATGATTGACGAATGTAATTTTTCGGAGACATACATGCCAAAGATTTCAGACCCAACCTGGATCAAGTCCTTACAATTGAAAAACCGTGTTGTCATGGCACCTATAGTCACTGGTATGGCGGTAAATAATCAAGTTACAGATGCGTGCATCAGATGGTATGAAGGGCCTATCCGTGCTGGAGTTGCATTAGTGATAGTCGAAGCCTCGGCTGTGGATCCCTCCGGTTTGATAGTTCCTAACCAATTTGGAGTTTGGGATGATGGTTTTGTTCCAGGACTTAAGCAGTTGTCGGATTCGATCCACGGCAACGGGGCAAAAGCAATTATCCAGCTAGTCCACAGCGGAGGCAGGTCATGGAGGGCCAGCGATGACAGCACTGAACGTTTGGCGCCGTCGGCTGTATGTCTCGTGCCTGGCCCCGATGCGAAGGAAATGAATGAATCAGAAATGCAGTCTGTGACAGATAGTTTTGTTACTGCATCTAATAGAGCTAAATTGGCTGGGTTTGATGGGATAGAAATTCATGCTGCCCACTATTATCTCTTTTCCCAATTTCTGTCGCCTCTGACAAATCTCCGTACGGATAAATGGGGGAAAGACATCGAGGGCAGATCCCGTTTTTTGGTCAATACTGCAAAAGCAATCCGTAACGTAGTTGGTGATGAATTCATAATCTCATGTAGAGTGCATGCAGTTGAGCTGTTTGATGGAGGCATGACTGGGGAGGATTCACTTCAGATAGTAAAGCTACTTGAAGGAGCGGGAGTAGATTTAATTAATGCTTCTGCGATCGGTTCTGGATCATGGGAAATGACAGATGGGAAAAGACAGCTCCAAACAACGTCCGTTCCGCCACCAGATGGCCCTCCTGGTGCATATATCCCATATGCCGCAAGGCTCAAAGAAGCGTGTGGCCTACCAGTAATCGCCGTTGGCCGCCTGGCCGAGCCAGGAGCCGCAGATGAAGCACTTAGCAGAGGGATAGATCTCGTTGCAATCGCCCGCCAGATTATTGCTGACCCCCAAACGCCCAGGAAGATGCTGGAGGGCCGCTATTCAGAAATCAACTCATGCAAAAAGTGCTTGAATTGCTTTAAGACCATGCGCGCGGGGGGGATAAGGTGCCCGGTGAATGTTGGATGGGATGGGTAAGAGCTACTATACCCCCCAATCGTTATCTACTAATTCAAAACCTGCCACATAAATATTGCCGCTTGATACGAAAAGCGAATTGCCACGTGAGAAGACAACAGTATTATGTTGATGGATGACTTTGCCATTTTTCCATACGGTAGTAGCCGATCCTCCACTTGCGTACTCATCCCCTGCCACGTATACATCTTCACCTATTACGAAGATGGAATTAGCCGACCCGCCATATTTTTCTGCACTTAGACGTTGAGTTTCAAAGGATATTTGCTGAGTATTTTGTCCTGCTTTTTTCAATTCTTGTGAAGGTATTTTCCAGAGCATTGCGGCAACGTTACCACGATCGGCATCCTCGATATATTCATGGCCAACTGCATACACAAAGTTTTTTGTTGCAATAACCGCAATTACACCAGCAGTCCATTTTCCATCAGTTAGGTAAAAATGTTGCGTGCCATTTTTCCACAGTGTGGCCGTTTTAGAACCACGTGAGCGTTTACTTATCTGATTGCCAGCCACATATACGTCGCCATCTATCTGAAAAACGGAACGTGCATGTTGTCCTATTAGACTATCTTCATCATATAGAAATTGTGGTTTGCCATTTTTCCAGAGTATACCGATGTAATCGTATCCATTTTCTGTGTCTATGATAGTTGCAGTTCCCGCTATGTATACATCTTTGCCAGAAACGTAGACAGAGTTCGCTACCACATCAAAACTTCTGCCAGAAGCTATGTTTTTTATACTGGAGTGTTGAAGATATTGGGGTTCACCGTTTTTCCAGAGTATTGCCTCTCCGTAGTCGTCAGGTCTCCCTACACTTCCAGCCACGTATACGTCTTTGCCAGACAAGAAAACAGAAGTGGCTTTATATGAATAATCATGCTCCCTTTCTTGTTTTAGGTGTTGAGGTTTGCCATTTTTCCAAAGCATGGCAGAATATTTTTCATAACCGGCTACATAAATGTCCTTGTCTGACACAAAAACAGACAATGCTTCTGCCCGATAAGAGTTTCTTTCACTCCAATCACCCATACAATCGCTTAATCGTTGGGATTTGCCGTTTATCCAGAGGGTAGGGACTGTTCTGTAGCTTGCCACCGGAGTAGGCGCATCTATGCTGCCACTAGTAGGGGCAAGACATATTATTCCTGAAAAATATAAAAGAATGATTTTCAGGCTTCGTCTCAGGTCGAACATAAAATACTCCCAAAAAGGACTTATACACATTACAGACTTATTCAATACTCAAACACATTTCAAGTATAAACTACTGTCGAATACCTCTGCTAAGGGCATACTGTATAATTGAATATACTTTTGTCGGAGACATCAAATGGAACCTCTAACCCAGGCATCCTCCTGGAAAACACTTGCGGCCCATGCCGAAAAGATCAAGCCGCTGCACTTGCGTGATTTATTTAGCACTGACCCCTCTCGGGGGGAGCGTCTGCCCTTTGAGGCCTGCGGAATTTATTTTGACTACTCCAAGCACAGAGTCACCGATGAGACGCTGCAGCTATTGGTCGCGCTGGCAGAGGAACGTGGCTTAAAAGAAGCAATTGAGGCGATGTTCAGCGGCCAGAAAATTAATGTCACAGAGGGCAGGGCTGTACTTCACACTGCATTGCGATCCCCCAAAGAAGCTGTTGTAAATGTGGATGGTCGCAATGTAATACCAGACGTACACGCCGTGCTGAACGCAATGGAAGTGTTTGCCAATCAGGTACGAAGCGGCGAGTGGAAGGGCTTTACAGAAAAGGCAATCAAGGCGGTGGTGAATATAGGCATAGGCGGTAGCGACCTAGGTCCGGTTATGGCCTATGAGGCATTGAAGCCATACTCTCAGCGCGACCTCAAGGTAATATATGTTTCCAATGTCGATGGCACTGACGTTTCGGAGTCATTACGCGACCTGAATCCTGAGACAACATTGTTCATAGTGTCCAGCAAAACGTTTACAACGCAGGAAACCATGGCAAACGCTATGTCAGCGCGGAATTGGCTATTAGAATCTTTAAAAGACAATGCTTCAATAGCAAAACATTTTGTCGCTGTTTCGACCAATGCCGATAAAGTAACTCAATTCGGCATTGATAAGGCAAACATGTTTGGTTTTTGGGATTGGGTTGGCGGACGCTACAGCATGGACAGCGCCATTGGGCTGTCAACCATGATTTCCGTTGGGCCAGAGATTTTTCGCAGACTGCTTAGCGGCTTTCATGCGATGGATGTCCACTATCGCACTGCTCCGCTCACAAAAAACATGCCCGTTGTCATGGCATTGCTAAACATTTGGTACACAGATTTCTTTGGCGCTGAGACTCACGCTGTGCTTCCGTATGATCAATACCTGCGCCGATTCCCTGCCTATCTCCAACAGCTGATCATGGAGAGCAATGGAAAGCGCGTGACACTGAAAGGCAAACCCGTGGATGTGCCAACCAGTGCAGTTATTTGGGGCGAGCCTGGCACGAACGGCCAGCACAGTTTTTATCAGCTCATACACCAAGGTACTCGGCTGATTCCAGTCGACTTTATTTGCTTTGCAAAATCACACAATCCTATTGGGCATCACCATCATATGCTAATGTCCAACGTATTTGCCCAGGCAGAGGCCTTGGCTTTTGGCAAGACAGATGCTGAAGTCCGTGCAGAGGGTGTTCAGGAGTCATTGGTACCCCACAAAGTATTTGAGGGCAATCGGCCATCCAGCGTGTTAATGGCCCAGCATCTCACTCCTGAAATTTTAGGTAGCCTGATATCCCTGTACGAACATATCACCTACACCCAGGCAGTGATATGGGATATAAATGCCTTTGACCAATGGGGCGTGGAACTCGGCAAGGCATTGGCAAATAAGATTTTGCCGGAACTAGACATAAAGCATGGATCGCCTCTTAACCATGACAGTAGTACGAATGCGCTAATAATGCGATTCAGAGAATTGCAGGGAATAAATTAGAGGCTGGATACCATTAGCTGAACCGGGTATCTTGGACTTGTAACTATAATTAGGCCTAGTATCCATAACAGCATCACCGTTTGCATCATTAATAGTGGTGGTGGTGGTGGTGAGTTATGTATTATCATTGCTGAAGAATCTCGTTCTTTGGTTCATTTGGTCATAGTAAAATGATTTTACATTGTGTAAATTTTATGAAAATATTATTATTTCAATAAAATGTTGTATTTCAATAATTACAATAATGAATCATGTTTAACTCGATTTGATACTTGTAAAATATTGTTATAAGTACTATGATTAAATAGTTTAGAAAACACATTTCTAGACTATTCAAAATCATTGATTTTTATTTAAAAATCACATCAGGAGGAATACAAATGAACTGGTACCTGAACCTCAAAATAAGAACCAAACTCATGATAGGTTTTGCAATTACGTCACTTCTAACTTTCGCAGTTGGTATTTTAGGAATTTTAGACATCCAAAGCATGAAAGAAGCTGACTCTATGCTATTTGCTGAGGCACAGGCACTAGATACCGCCGGAACCATGGGAGAAGCATTTGCGGAATTGCGTTCGGCCGTGCGAGATATGATCCTTGAAACAGACCCCGCAAGGCTTAGGAGTTTCAAAGAAACCTACGATAAACAGCACATTCTGATATCCGATAGCGGAGCGAAGATAGTGGATTTTGCCAAAGGGTCACCCGAAAAGGAAGCAATCATACAGAGAGCGCTTAACGCCATGGAAGAATATTTTTCTACTCTTGAAAGTAACGTTGAGCATGCTTTAGCGAATAGGACGGCAGAGGCCATGCAAGCCTGGAGAGATCCCTCCCTTGTTATTGCCAGAGAGGCATTTGATAGAGCATTGACAGAAACGAAAGATGCGGTGAGGGGTATTGTCCAAAGCCAGATCAAGGCAAATAACCTAACTTCTAAACGGTCAACACTAGTATTAACATCATTTATAATTATCGCCGTAATTGTTTCAATATTATTGGGTACAATTATTTCAAGCCTAATCGTAAACAATTTAAATAAATTAGCCATAAATATTAATAAAGTTGCGAATGGTGACTTGACAATTCAATCTCAGGCCGAACATAGAGACGAGCTGGGATCTATTGCGGATTTTGTTGGACATATGGTTTCTTCATTAAGGCAACTGGTTGGCGATGTTAGTCAAGGCGTTGATGGTGTTGCAAGTGGTTCAACCCAGCTTTCTGCGTCGGCGGAGGAAATGTCCTCTACGACTGAAGAAATTGCAAATAGCGCCGACATCCAGCGAAACGGTGCTGAGAGGATGGCTGCTGCTATGGCAGAGTTGTCGGCATCCATAGACGAGGTCAGCGGAGGGGCACAGAGATCTCTGGCTCAGCTCGAACTTGCACTTGATGCCACCCACCAGGGGAATTCAGCTGGAGAGGCCACTCGGGGGGCAATGGAAGATATCACTCAGACAACTGGCAGGATTGCCCAGGCCATTGGAGTGATTCAAGAAATCGCCAATCAGACCAACCTTCTTTCCCTTAATGCGGCAATAGAGGCGGCCAAAGCAGGTGAGCAGGGTAAAGGGTTTGCCGTTGTTGCAGAAGAAGTGCGTAAGTTGGCTGAGAGGAGCGGGTCGTCTGCCAAAGAAATAGCCCAGTATAATATTGAGGCCCGCAATTCTGTGCAGAAGGGCGGCGAAATGGTTGCAACGACAGTTGAATTGCTGGCAAAGATCAGGGTAAGCCTCGACCAATTTGCCATTCAGACCAGGGAATCGGTAGCATCAACCCAAGAACAGTCGAAAGCGGGTGGCGAAGTGGCCAAACAAGTCCAGAACAGCGTCAGCGAATCGGCGACCGTGGCATCGGCCACATCGCAAATGTCGGCAACCACTAGCGAAATCGCACGCACCGCCACAGAGCTTGCTGGCCTTGCCGCCAGCCTGCAAACGCAGATTCGCAAATTTAAGCTTGCATAGCGCCAGTTTGCAACTGTCAGTTATCATTCGACAAAGTTATAATACCAAGTTGCACCCAGTCGGGGGCAAGTTGGTATAAAGGCGGCGAGAATCGCCGCCCGCAAGTTTTTGAAAATACGGGCTTTGCTCGTGTTTGAAAAAACTTTG
>Ga0082212_10007812_pt1 | contig 14065 bp, 14 predicted proteins | sample TergutNt197P3_FD_71548 | JGI IMG/M metagenome (GOLD analysis project Ga0082212, IMG submission 71548) | Neocapritermes taracua P3 segment gut microbial communities from Petit-Saut dam, French Guiana - Nt197 P3 | ecosystem: Host-associated > Arthropoda: Insects > Digestive system > Gut ... | reverse complement strand
TACGGCGGTTCTGACCACGCAGGAAACGGTAGAACTTTTCAGACAGCTCAAACTGCTCAAACAACAGGGCTACACCATAATATTTATCTCGCATAAGCTCAAGGAAATAAAGGAGATAACCGACCGCATGACCATCATGCGCGCAGGGAGGTCTGTGGGGGTGTATGACACCGCGGATATAAGCGAGCAGGAGATAAGCCGTCTTATGGTCGGGCGGGATGTGATTCTTACTGTGGAGAAGGAAAAAGCGGCTCCCGCTGAAACGGTGCTCGATGTAAAAAAGCTTTCCTATACCAACGAGTGGGGTAAGAAGATGATTAACTCGGTTTCATTCTCGGTAAGAGCCGGGGAGATACTCGGCATCGCCGGGGTGGAAGGAAACGGGCAGCGGGAAATAGTCGATATGCTTTTCGGGTTTTCCTCTCCGGACGAGGGTGAGGTCCTTATGAACGGGGTCGAAATTGTCGGAGCGGGGCAGAGAAGGATAAGAAGACTCGGGGTTTCGCATATCCCGGAGGATCGGATGGTATACGGCGTCGCTGCGATAGCGACAATTGAGGAGAATGTCATATCCGACAGGTTTGGCGCCGAACGGTTTAACAACGGGCCTCTTTTTGACATGAAGGCTATCCGTGAGGAGAGCTCCGAGCTGATAAAAGATTACCGGGTACTGGCGCGTTCACCCAAACAGAAGGTGGGGATGCTCTCGGGAGGGAACATCCAAAAGGTGGTGGTGTCACGCGAGTTCTCCAGCGAGCCGAAACTGATAATCGCCGATCAGCCTACGAGAGGGATAGACGTAGGCGCGACGGAGTTCATACGCGCGAGGATGGTGGAACTGAGCCGTCAGGGGGTAGCGGTACTTTTGGTGTCAGCCGACCTGAACGAGATAATAGAACTATCCGACAGCCTTATTGTCATGTACGGCGGTGAGATAGTTGCCTACTTCGAGGATACCGGTTCTCTCACCGATATCGAACTCGGGGAGTATATGCTCGGCTTAAAACGACAGACCGACGATGAGATAAGGAGGGTAGTTCATGCGTAGCAGACGTGAAACTGTTTTCGGCGCCGTAAGAAGTATTGCCGCTATTCTTGTGGCTATCGGTGTCGCTACGGTACTCATATTCATAACCTCCAAAGAACCGGGGAAGGCGTTATATTATCTGCTTATCAACCCCGTAACCGAGCTTCGTCAGTTTTACGGAATCCTTGAGCGCATGATCCCGCTCATATTTACCGGGCTCGGGGTCTGCATCATGTTTTCGGCAAACCAGTTTAATCTCGCGGCGGAGGGGTGTGTTCTGCTTGGAGCATTCGTTTCGGCTTTGTGTGCTATCTATCTGCCGTTGCCGGGGGTGCTGCATGTCATAGTCTCCATACTTGTCGGGGTCTTGGCCTGCGGGATAGCCATGCTGATTCCCGCGCTGCTCAACGCCTGGCTCGGAGCGAGCGTCATGGTTTCCTCGCTGATGCTGAACTATATAATTCTGTATGTAGCCATGTACTTCCTGACATACTGGTTCGCCGACAGGACTCAGGGAGCGCTGATGTCATTTGAATTTAAGGAAACGGCGCTTATCGGTAAAATGATACCGAAATCCCAGACCAGCTGGGGGTTTGTTATAGGACTTGTGATGGTGGTCATAGTGTCGCTGTTCCTCTACCGCACAAAGTGGGGATATTCAATACGCATGATAGGAATAAACCAGAAGTTTTCAGTTTATTCGGGCATGAAGGTTGTAGGGATCGTCGTGCTTTGCCAGGTTATCGGCGGAATGCTCGCGGGTATGGGTGGCGCTGTGGAGATGTTAGGTTACTACAACAGATACAAATGGCGCAGTCTTCCGGGTTACGGCTGGAACGGCGTGACCATCGCCATTCTCGCCAAGAACAACCCGGTATTTGTCCCGCTGGCGGCTTTTTTCCTCGCGTATTTAAATAAAGGCTGTGTGCAGATGTCGATAAAGACGGATGTGCCCGCGGAGATGCTCGAGGTCATTCAGGCGGTTATATTCCTCTTCTTTGCCGCGGAATATTTCCTCGCGAAATACAGACAGAGAATCGTGGTCAAGGGAGCTATGGAGGAGCTTGAGAGACCTTCCGGAGATGAAACTGCCCGGCAGCCGGAGGTGAAGGAATAATGGAAAAGATATTGAATGCGACTTTTATCACTTCATTTCTTTATTCGGTCATCCGCATAACCGCCCCCATACTTTTCGCGGCGCTGGCATCGGCGGTATCGGAACGCGCGGGGGTGGCGAATATCGGGCTCGAGGGTATCATGATGATAACGGCGTTGGCGGGCGTACTTTTCAGCGCCTGGGCTCAGAACGCGCTGCTGGGGGTTCTCGGAGCCGCTTTTGTCGGAGTGCTTATCGCCGTAATGATGGGATTTTTCAATCTTAAAATGGGGACTAATATAATCCTCGCCGGAATAGCGGTAAACATGTTAGGCGGAGGCGGGACGATTTTCTTCCTTTATTTATTCACAGGGGAAAAAGGCAACTCAGCGGCTATACCGTCGAAGGTACTGCCTAAACTCAACATACCGCTTATCAAGGATATACCGATAGCGGGGGATATACTCTCCGGTCATTCAGCTCTTACATATATAGCTTTTCTCTGCGTCGTTCTTGTGTTTATCCTGTTGTATAAGACGCCGCTCGGCTTGAAGATCCGCGCCGTCGGAGAGAACAGGAACGCGGCGGACTCGGTAGGGGTCAGCGTAAATACTGTCAGTTATATAGCGCTCGGTATATCCGGGTTTCTCGCCGGACTCGGCGGCGCTTATATGTCGATGTATTATTCGGTGGGATTCAGCGCCAATATGGTGGCGGGACGAGGATTCATCGCGTTGGCGGCTCAGGCGATGGGCCGCGGGGAGCCCGTAGGGACCATGCTGTCCTCCCTGCTGTTCGGTACCGCCGACGCGTTGAAAAACAATATTGAGGGGAGCGGGATACCGTCACAGTTGGTTTCCACCATACCCTATGTCATAACAATAACAGGGCTTGCGCTGTACGCGGCGAGCACCATACGCAAGGTTAAGAGGACCAGAAGACAAAATATCGCGAAGATTGAACGCGAAGAGGTGGGGTTATGAAAAAAATACCGGTAATACTCGATGGTGACCCGGGTCACGATGATGCCATAGCCTGGGTTATGGCGTTCGCGCACCGGGAGGAACTCGATATAAAAGGGGTAATTTCGGTTTCGGGAAATGTTGATATCCACAAGACCACAATAAATATGCTTAAGATAATGACGCTTATCGGGGCAAAGGATGTTCCTCTGGCGAAGGGAGCGACGAGACCGCTGATAGGACCGTTCTTCGATTCTCCTTCGGTGCACGGAGAGTCGGGACTGGACGGCCCAAAACTGCCGGACCCGGATGTTGAGTTATGTTTACTTCCCGGGGTTGAATTAATGGCGAAGCTCATAAAAGAAAGCGATGAGAAAATAACCATAGTGCCGACCGGACCGCTGACCGACGTCGCCATGCTGTTGTTGTCATATCCCGAACTGAAAACCGGTATTGCCGGGATATCCATGATGGGAGGAGGACTCCTAATGGGAAACTGGACCCCCGCGGCGGAGTACAATATTCTCTGTGACCCCGAAGCGGCAAAGATAGTTTTTGAAAGCGGAATCCCGATTATAATGGCGGGACTCGACGTTACCGAGAAGGCTTATGTTACGCCGGCGGACTTCGAGAAGGTGCGGGCGGTGGGGAATGAGGTTTCGGGAATAGTGGCTGAGTGGCTGGACTTCTTCTATCGTTTCCATCTGACTCTCGGTTATCCGGGAGCGCCGGTCCACGACCCTGTCGCGATAGCCGCTTTGATAAATCCGGGGATATTGACGACCCGCGACCTGTATGTTCAAGTTGAAACCGGAGGCGAATACTGCCGGGGCGCTACCATCGGGGATTTCTTCGGAAGACTGAAAAGACCGCCCAATGTACGCGCCATAATGGATATCGACCGGGCGGCGTATGTTGACATGATAGTAGACGCTGTGGCGAAATATTGAGAGGAAGTGAATAGATGAACAGGATTCCTGTAATAATAGATTGCGATCCCGGAACTGATGATATCGCCGCGTTGCTTTTAGCTTTTAAAAGTGAGAAGTTTGAGGTAAAGGCTATAACCGCAGTGGCGGGAAATGTAGAACTGGAACATACCTCCCAGAACGCGCTGCGGTTGACGGATTATATCGGCTGGGATGTGCCGGTGGCGAAAGGCGCTGAAAAACCGCTGCTGTGTCCGCTTCAGACCGCCGAGGACATCCACGGAAAAGGCGGTATGCGCGGATTGACATTGCCTGAGGCTGAGCGCGGATTTGATCCGCTGCCGGCATGGGATATGATCTACGATATCGCTCAAAACTGCGGCGGGGCGCTTGAAATAATAGCCATAGGACCGCTCACAAACATAGCGACCGCGCTCATGAAATATCCTTCCTTGCCGGACAAGGTGAAGCGTCTGGTAATAATGGGGGGCGCCGTGCTTGCGGGAAACACCACACCTGCCGCCGAATTCAATATATTTGTCGATCCGGAGGCCGCGAAAAGGGTGTTTGAAAGCGGTATCCCCATATATATGTGTCCGCTGGATGTCACCCATCAAAGCTATATCAATAAAGACGAAATAGAAACAATTCGCAGGCTCGGAACAAAAGAAGCCGAGTTTTTCGCGGAGATAACCGGAAGGGATTATGACAGACTGAGTTTCTATTCGGACGGCAGAGGAGTTCCTCTCCATGACCCCTCGGCGGTATTGTTCGCGGAGGACAGCAGTTATTTTGAGTATGAGGAGTGTTTCATAGGAGTGGAGACTTCCGGAGAGTTCGCGAGGGGACGGACGGTGACCGACTGCTACAGCGACAAACAGATTGAAAATAACGCCTATCTCGTTAAGACCATAGACAGGCAGAGGTTTATCTCAAGGATTCTCGAACTTATGCGGCGTTATTAAGACGCTTCGCTGTGCTGTCTTAACACAGTAAAAGTAAAGTTAACAGTACATTACTTGAATGAACACAAAACTATTGTTATAATTAAACGAGCAAAAAATAAAAATCTGGAGGCGCAAATGAAAGGGACGACAATTACCAAAGTACTTGGAAGACAGGTTTATTCAGACAGGGGACACCCGGGGATATTCGCCCGCGTAGAAACAGAAAACGGCGCGGTCGGGACGGCGATATGTACAGCGGGTGTTTCTGTCGGGACGCATGAGATACCATTCGCCTATGACGGCGGGGATAAGTTTTTCGGACTCGGGACGACAAAAGCCGCGAAGGCTATTGATGAGCTGATAGCTCCGGCTATTACCGGTCTGAACTCCGCGGACCAGCAGTCTGTCGATCAGGCGATGCTGGATATCGGAAAAGACAAACTCGGGGGCAACGCCACCGCGGCGGTTTCCGCAGCCACCTTAAAGGCGGGAGCGGCGGCGCTAGGTATCCCTCTTTACCGCCATATCGGAGGGTCTCGCGCCATTACGCTTCCGGTCGCGGGGGTCGGATATTTTAACGGCAAAAGACGCTATAATGAAGGCCCCAGAACAAATAAACCTTCGCACTCCTTCCTCGCGTATGACTTTGCTACTTTTGAAGAAGCTTCCTACGCGCTTTGGGAAATAAATCAGGCGTTCAGTAAAATACTCCGCAGCAAATTCGGCGTCATGGACTCTATGATGGGGTTTGTAGACCTGCCGGTCGGCGCTATTAAATCCGATGAGGAAATGTGGAAACTCGCTACCGAGACCATTGTCAACTGCGGATATGAAGGAAAGGTAGGTATGCAGGTCGATGTGGCTTCTGACTCATACTATGACCATAAAACCGGGATTTATGAAGGACTGTTCAACGCTGAAAAACGAGACAGGGACGCGCAGATAGAATTTCTTGTGGACATGGTCAAAAAGTATCCGTTCATCGACCTTGAGGATCCACTGTTCGAGGACGACTACGAAGGAACCGCTATACTCACAAAGAAACTTGATATCCAGATAGTAGGCGACGATCTCTTTACCACCAATCCCGGAAGAGTCGAGGAGGGGATAAAGGCCGGAGCCGCCAACACGGTACTGCTGAAGGTAAATCAGATAGGGACCATATCCGAGTCGCTGGATATGATACAGCTGGCGTATGAGAACGATTACGGCGTGATGCCGTGTTCCTCAAGAGGCGAGGGAATCGATATAGTGGACTACTGCGTCGGGATAAACGCCGGTACTGTTCGCGAGTCGGGATTAGGAATGTACGGAAATCGTTTCATTGAGATCGAGAAGGAACTCGGAAAACGCGCTCATTTTGCCGGAAAACACGGTTTGAAGGGAAGCAGATTCGCGCTCTAAATCATAAACCGAACAAACAGCGGCAATACTTAGAAAAACAACAGCCTAAGCGCCGTCCTCGAACGGGCGGCGCTTTTAAAGTAAAGGGATTAAGATGCAGGAGAAGGACATAAAAAACCGAGTTGACAAAGTTCCCGATAAAAATAATATGACCCAAAACGAAAAGTTTTACCGCGAGCTTTTTGACCTAAACCCGTTGGGGTGCGTGCTATGGGATGACGATTATAGCGTTAGAGACTGCAATAACGCCGCGGTCAAGCTTTTCGGGTTCAGCGATAAACAGGAATTATTTGAATACTACCCCGCTATATCCCCTGAATACCAACCTGACGGGCAGCTGTCAGCCGATAAAAATAAAGCCTGCGTTAAAAAAGCGTTTGCTGAGGGAGAATATATATTTGAGTGGATGTACATTATGCCTGACGGGGAACCGCTGCCGGCGGAGATAACGCTTGTCAGAGTCGACGCCGGGGATGATTATTTTGCCGCGGGATACATAAGGGATATGCGGGAGATGAAGAGTCTTCAGGAAAAGGCCGAACGCATATACTATGACGCTCTGACCGGGCTTTACAACCGGAGGTATTTTGAGGAGAGGATGGAGCAGGTGATGAATTCTCTTTCCCGCTCAGGAGGTATGCTCAGCGTGATGATGGTGGATATTGACAATTTTAAGGAATACAACGATAATTACGGGCACGGCGAAGGAGACAAATGCCTGAGGGCAGTAGCTTTAGCGCTTTACGCCAGCGCTATCAGAAAAACCGACTTCATCGCCCGTTACGGCGGGGAGGAATTTGCCGTTGTATTGCCGGATACCGGAGAAAGCGGCGCGCGTCTGGTAGCCGAAAGAATTCTTAACAACGTGAGAAAAAGGAAAATCCCGCATGAGAAAAGCAAGTCCTCGGATGTCGTTACCGTTTCCGTAGGAGTTACCTCAGGAACTGTGAATCACAACCAGAGTTATGAAGATTATATAAAACGCGCGGATATTCTTTTATATATGTCAAAAAGAAGCGGACGCGATAAATCCACATTCGGAAGATTCGAAGCGGGAGTTTGAGCGGTAACCGGGGATATCAAGCGGAAATATTAACATAAAATTTACTATAATCAGCAATAAATATTTACTTTCAGATGATAGACTCTGAGCCGGAGTACAGTTCACGGATGATAGAGAGAATTCCGGTTCTGCCCGGACCATAGAGAGAAAGAGGTCAATGAAAGGAAGGGAGGAAAACGAATGTTCGCTGAAAACATCATATACGATGATTTCATCCGGTTAAGTTTTGAGTCTGTTAAAGAGATAGAACAAACGCTCAACAGAGATCCGGAAGACGAGTGGGAACAAGACAAAGACGCCGCATAATTAAAAACTATCAAAAAAGACGTCCGCCAAACGGCGGTTGTTTTATTATACGCATATTTATTTCCTTACCGCCATACGCATCCGATAGCAAAACTCGACCGGAAGCACGGAAAAACCAAAGGCATTCTCCGCTTTCTCGCGGAAGATTTTAAGTTCCTCTGCTATGAGCGAAGGGTCTTTTTTTATGAGTATTTGAATTTCGCCCTGGGACAAAGCCAGTTGGTAAAAACGTTTCGCGCTGAAGTTTTCGGTATTGGAGAAAAGGATTTCTCTGGTATACCGGAAGTATCCGGAGTTTTGCAGATTCTCGATATGTTTATCCTTAGGATTCCGGGAATGGGATTCTATACTTTCCCTAAGATTTTCTCTGATATCGGCGACCCGCCTGAACAGTTCTCTGTACGAGAGTTCTATATCCGTTCCGCATATCGGAGGAAGATCATAGTCATAAGCGGCGAATACTCCCCCGGATTTCAGCACGCGGGAGATTTCTCGAATGGTGGAGTCCGGCTCCATCCAATGAAATGATTGTGAACAGGTGATGATATCCGCCGCGCCGTCGTCAAGACCCGTCTCATCGGAAAAAGATTGTATAAATTTTATATTTTCATTGTTCGTGTTATTTCCGGTCGCTTGCGCTATCATGTCTTCACTCGGTTCTATGCCTATTACACTGTCCGCCGCATTCTTCCAAACCCTGGTGGAGAGTCCTGTCCCGCAGCCGATATCCACTACAGTTCTCGGGCTGTATCCGAGATACCGTGTCAATACGCAGACGACATATTCAGGGCAAGACGGGCGCGCCGCGTCATACAGATCCGCGAAACCCTTAAACCGGCTTGAGTTCTTGCGGGCGTCGGACACAGGAGTATTCATTCACCCTCTCCTTTGATATAAAAAAATCTGTCTGATTATTTTGAGTCCGCTCCTGTCAAGTCAGCGGTCACATGACACGGCAAACTATTTCAGATCATCATCGATAATAGCGTAGATATATTCGTCTCTCCAGGGACCGTCGGGGTCGCTTCTCAGTTTACGGACCTTTCTCAGCGCGGCTTCCTTCGACATACCGCACTTTTCCATGACCCGCCGGGAGCTGTGATTTTCCGCGTCGCAGCGGGCGTAAACACGATGGAGTTCGAGAGTATCAAACGCGAAATTCACCAATTCGCGCGCGGCTTCGGTCATATAGCCGAGATTGTGGAATTCCCTGTTCAATACCCATCCTATTTCAGCCTGACCGGGTTCTCTCAGATATATACCGCAGGCGCCGATAAGACGCGCGTCATCGAGTTTTTCAAGCGCGAAATCATACTGTCTGCGCGGAACGGCGCGTTCGGCCTCGAGGGTGCGCGATATAAAATCCTTTGTGTCCTTTTTTGTGTTTGGACCGAAGGTCATAAATTTTACGGTTTCGGGGTCGCTCGCGTAGATATGAACCGCCTTGCGATCATTTTTTGTGAAAGGTCTCAACCGCAGTCTCTTTGTATAAAGCTCCATACTATCTCCTTCTTTTGAGTTTTGGCTTTATTCGAAAGATATAAAGCGTTATAAGCCTTGTAAGGGCGATATCATACAGAAGAAAAGCAACGTTGCCCAACAACATCAGCAAAGTGATTACGATGGGGAGGTAGCTCGCGATTTCCCGCGCGAGGGACTCCGAAACGGTCAGACTGATGAGCAGTTTGTAGGTGAGAAGCACGGCAGAGTTGAACAAAATTAATTTCAATGACCAGCAAATAACCTTACTTTTAAGCGCTTCAAAAACACCCTTTAGAATAGGATAGTACCCTAACAGAAGAACAAAAAGAAAAGCCGGCTCTTTATCCGCCGCGAACAAAAGCGACAGCGCCGAGACGCCGGAATAAATTACAAGCGCGAAACGCTTTCCGTATTCCACCGAAAAATACAGGACCGCGAGCGACGCGACGGCGGGAGCGGTAAAGGTAGCTAATGGGATAAACGACCCCAACAGCATGACGCCGACGGCGAACGCCGATAGCAAACCTCCCAAAGCTACGCGAAAACTGTTTGAGCGCATCAGCAGCAAAGTCCTCTGCCACCAAGACACTTACACAGACAATCGGCGCACATCATTCCGGTACAGATATCGCATCCGGAGCACCCGGAACTGTTTCGCGAGGTATTATATCCGCCATATGGATTTCCCGCCGCGTAACCTCTCGAATTGTTTTGCACTCGATTTCGCGCCGCCGCGTACTCCCGGTTACCCGGTTCCATCGACGCGGCTATTGAAAAATACCTGGTAGCCTCGTCCATCCAGCCCCGGGAATAGTTCATGCTGCCCATCAGAAAATTCCACTCGGCGCTTCTTTGCCCCGCCGGTATCTGAAGCAGTCTGCTTTCCGCCTCGTCGAGTCTCGAGCTGTTTATCAGATTCCGTATTTCAATATATGATGCTGATGAATTATTACCCGGGCCGGTATACCCGGAAGAAGGGTCATTTGAGCTCTGCTGTCCGACTCGACGCTCGGACATAATCCGGTCATAGGCGTCGTCGATCTCCTTGATTTTCTTCTCCGCGAGGTCGGCAAGGGGACTTCCGGCATAGTTGTCGGCGCTGTATTTTTCAGCAAGGCCGCGATAGGCGGCTTTTACCGCGTCATCGCTTGAATTACTGTCTACGCCGAGTATCTGGTATGGGTTATTCATCGGAGTTCCTTTCAGTTAAAGAGAGTCACTAAATTCCGAACCGTATGATTTTCTTTGTCTTTTTTCTCCCACCCTCGCTATCGTATCCGCAAGACCGAGAAAAATAAAATTATCAAGAACAGAACCATATCTCTTGACATCGAGCAGATTATAACACGCGGCTATCTCCCCCCGTAAAACAAACAATCGGCGTTTGGCGTCGTCGATGAGTTTTATCACGGTATCCTCATCGGGAGTTCCGTCATCGTCGTTGCCCAAAAGAGGATTGAACCTGCCTTTTCTTAAGTCTTCCCGCAAATCATCGGCCGCGTCGATAAGATAGATAAATCTCCCCAGCATTCCCCCGAGACTTGCTAAAACTCTCAGTTCATCCTTATCCTTCGCGAAACTGCCGCAGATAAATGAAAGACACCCGGCGGTCGGGTCGGCCAAACAATCTATATCGGTTTCCTTTTTCAGCTCAAGAGCTATTTGCTTTTGCATGTTGCCGGATATGACCGAATCGACTTCCCGGTAGGCGCGCCCGGCTTTTCTGAAAGCCCGGTAAAGAATGATTTTCAGCGCGCGCGCCGCTAAACTCCGTGTTATTCTTTCATCCCGAATATCGTCCGATAATTTATGATAAGCGGAAAGAACAAGACAGCCGGCGGCGAAACGAATGGCTTCGCATTCTTCGATATAAGTCTGCCTGACAAACGGATTGACCGTACAGCGACCGGATATAAAAAGGGGAGCCGGCTCAGCCAGCGCCAGACCTATCAGAGACAGAAACGCGAAATCATAGTTGACAAAAAATTTCGCTGCTACGCCAAAATGCTTCTGAAGCCCCCTGCAAAGCGAACAATACACTGTTTTGTACAGGTTATATTCGCTTACCTTGAGATCCTGTTTTCTCGGCAGCAGATATCCGAACATCCGAAACCCTTTCGGGAAAAGCTTCCATAATAATACAACAATCCGGATATTTTATCAAATGAACTCCGGGTTGACGTCCCCTTGGCTCATAAACTGATTTATCAGTACTTTTTTGGGTTACGCAGATCTCAGGCGACGAACCCATGCTTCAGCCTTGCTTTTATTTTTTAAAGGAATATAGCCATATATAATGGCAGGCTGTCAAAATCCTCTGTCTTGTCCACATTTTTTGTTGACAGTTTTATTCCTCGTTTAACACCATACTTAGCGATAACCGCTCCCATAGACTTTGATTTAGTATTATCAGCGGATTTCACTTCAACAGCGACAGCCACTTTATCTTTGCGGATAAAAAAATCGATTTCCAGCTTACCGTTTTGCTCAAAATAATAAAGTCCTTTGCCTGCTTTGCTGAATATGTCAGCTATGATATTTTCATAAATAGCCCCCTTGTATATGCCGAGATTTCCGTCAATTATATCTTCTTGTGAACCATCCTCAAGCATAGCCATCAATAAACCTGTATCACGCATATATACTTTAAAAACATCACTTTTTGCATTTCCTTTCGGCAGCTCAGGTATGGACAAGTTATAACAGAAATTTATAATATCCGCGTCAAAGAGCCACATCAAACTACCGCCATATTTTCGTGCTGTCCCATTACGTTCCACAATGCTGTATTGAAATTTTTTATAATCTTTTGACAAATGTTTGGGTATGGATAAAAAACAAGCCCGCGCTTTTGCCTTTTCCGCACCTTCGGCATACTTTGCTATGTCATCGGTATAATCTGAGATAATCGCCTTTTGAATTTTCAATACATTGGCGAAGTTGTGGGTGCTTACAAACTCAAATACCGCACGTGGCATACCGCCGACGACGATATATTCTTTGAACAGCTCCATCATACGTTCATGCATTGCCGCCGGTACGGGTTTCTTCTTTTCGTAGTATCTTTTTATTTCTGATACAGAGTCCGAAGACACTCCATTAGCCCATAAAAACTCTTCAAAGTCAAGCGAGTACATATCTAGGTGGTCAACATAACCGACTGGATATGACGGCACGTCTTTATAGTTAATTCCGAGCATAGAGGCGGATGCGATTACGTCAAAGCGTCCATCTTGAGAAAAAAATTTTAGGGCGGCGCGTGCACGGGGACATTCCTGTATCTCATCGAGAAAAATGACCGTTTCACCGGGTACAAGTTCTGCGTTTGGAACACGAAGGGAGATTTGCTTGATAAGTGTATCCGTATCTAAATCTCCGTCAAAGATAGTCTTATAGGCAGGATTTTGGACAAAATTGATAAATGTTAAATAACTATAGTTTTCCCGTGCAAAGAGTTCGATGATAAAGGTTTTCCCTACTTGTCTTGCGCCTTTAACCAGTAAGCATAGTTTATCACCGCGGTCCTTCCACCTCATCAGACTATCATATATTTTTCGTTTCAGCATTTTGAGCACCTCTTTCCTCAGTAATGTTTATTATACAACGATAAGGAAGGCTTGTCGACAACAATGCAGATATTACCCGCGAATAAATAAGCAACAATGCAGATATTACCCGCGAATAATAACATTGTTCTGCATATTTTTGTTATAGTAAATATCAGGAAGAAGGTATGAAGATAGGGTGCGGTTCCGCAGCTTACCGGCAGACGAACTTATTCTGCGAGATACAGAGCTGTCCATAAAAGTAATAATTGAATTATGTGCTGCCGGAGTAACCCTGCAGTCTTTATAGCTAATTATGCGAATTATGTTTATAATAGCATTAAGGATGAGCCTCAAGAGTAAATGCCGGTCCGGGTATATTACCGAAAAGGAATTACTTTATTTTATTAAGGAGGAAATGGTTTGTCGGATGTAGTGTGTATAGGTCAGGCGTGTGTTGATTTTTTCATTAACGGGTTGGAAGCAAATTTTAATCCGGCTGATATGCATAGCGCCTGTGATGATTTCACAATAGAGATAGGCGGCGACTCCACGAACGAGTCGAGAATACTCAAAAGAATGGGCGTCGATGTCAGCGTGATTCACCGCAGAGGTGATGATACCACGGGTATGATTGTAAAAAACCTCTTTGAAAAGGACGGGGTCGATATCTCAAAGTGTTATGTGGTGCCGGGAATGAAGACGCCGTTGGTTGTAATATTCCCGCAGGGAGAGAGCGAGCGCCATGTAATATCGGGCAAAAGAACATGGAATTCGCAGTCATTTGAAATAATCCCCGGGATGATCGGGGGCGCTAAGGTAGTAAGCTTCGCGAGCCTCTTAGGGCATCCGTTTAAGGATCCCGAAAATGTATATAACGCCGCCAAACTTGTTAAGGATTCCGGGGCGGTGCTTTGTGTCGACATGAACCTGTTCGGAGACCCCGAAATTGAGCCATACGCGGAGTCCATGAAATTCTTCGATTATTTCTTTCCCAACCACACCGAAGCCATGGGATGGACCGGAGCGGATTCTGTTGAGGACGCGGCTGATTATTTTCTCGGAAAAGGCGTGAAAAACATAATAATAAAGACGGGAAAAACAGGATGTTTTGTAAAAAACTCAAATCTAAAGATACATCTTCCGGCGTTTGAGGTGGAAAAGGTGATTGACACTACCGGCGCGGGGGATAATTTCGCCGCGGGGTTTATCTGTGCGATGCTTGACGGCAAATCCCTAAAGGAGAGACTCATTTTCGCCAGCGCCGCCTCCGCTATCGCGATTCAGGTAGTCGGAGCCTCAAC
>Ga0082212_10007811_pt1 | contig 14065 bp, 10 predicted proteins | sample TergutNt197P3_FD_71548 | JGI IMG/M metagenome (GOLD analysis project Ga0082212, IMG submission 71548) | Neocapritermes taracua P3 segment gut microbial communities from Petit-Saut dam, French Guiana - Nt197 P3 | ecosystem: Host-associated > Arthropoda: Insects > Digestive system > Gut ... | reverse complement strand
GGCAACCTCCGAAAACCCCGAAATCAAGGCTTGCGACCGAGACAAAAGCGGAGTTTACATTAGGTAAATGAGCATTTTGTCGAGGGAGCGTAACGCAGAGTTCGGGGTTTTCGGAGGTTGCCAAAGGTGTCTGTTTTCTTATGGTACGAACGGTAATTGCCGGAAGCGGCGTTGCGATAGCCCCCAACAGGGTGACGAACGAAATGCTGTCCCGGATTATGGACGTCGACGACGACTGGATTCGCGAGCGAAGCGGCGTCGAATGCCGCTATTTTGTTGATGAGGGAACGTCTACGTCCGATCTTGGCGCTGCGGCGGCGCAAAACGCGCTTGATAACGCATGTGTTAAAAAGGAAGACCTTGACCTGATTATTTTCGCCACAATGACGCCGGATTATTATTTCCCCGGCTGCGGCAGCCTGCTCCAGGCCAGGCTGGGCGCTCCCGAAATCCCCTGTTTTGATATAAGGCAGCAGTGCGCCGGCTTTCTCTACGGAATGCAGCTTGCCGACGTTTATATCCGGGCGGGGATGGCGCGGACGGTTCTTCTGGTTGGCGCGGAGGTTCATACCGGATTCATGCCGTGGACGGCGGCAAATTACGACTACATGTACTCCCGGACAAATACGCCGCCGACGCCGGAAGAGCTTGAATGGAACAACCGGTTCCGCAACATAACCGTGCTGTTCGGGGACGCCGGGGCCGCCGTAATAATAAAAGCTGAGGAAAGTGAAGACCGCGGCGTCATCGACTGTATTTTGCGTGCCAACGGAACCGATTATGACCGATTATACGTTCCGGGAGTCGGTTTTCAGCACAGGCAATATGTAAACGAAGAGAGAATAAAAGCAGGCGAACATATTCCGGTGATGAAGGGAGCCTACGTCTTTCGGAACGCTGCAAATTCAATGACCGCCGTTTCGCGTGAGATTCTTGAGCGCAACGGCCTCGGAATTAAAGACGTTTCTCTTGTTCTGATGCACCAGGCGAATTTGCGCATAAATGAGCGTGTGCAAAAAATGCTTGAAATTCCCGATGAAAAAGTGATTCACAACATCCAGAGATATGGCAATACGACTGCGGCTACAATTCCACTGCTTTGGGATGAAGCCGCGCGCGCCGGGCGCCTGCGGCCGGGCGATATCGTCCTTATGGCCGCTTTCGGCGCAGGAATGAATTGGGGCGCGCTGCTTTTGCGCGTCTGACACAATTACGATTGTGGATTTTTAACTGATGATAAAGCCGAACGAGTACAAGCTGGAATTACGTATATACCTTGAGGATACCGATGCTCAGGGAATTGTGTATCATGGCAATTATCTTCGCTTTTTCGAGCGTGGCCGAAGCGAAGTTCTCGAAGCGCTTGGCGTTTCTCTGGCGGAGTCCACACGGCCCGACTGCAGGCTGGTTGTCTATGAAATGCGCATACGCTTCAGGCGTCCCGCTTTTCTGGGCGAAATGATAGAAGTAACGACTTCAATGGAACGGTCTTCGGAATACCGTGTTATTTTCCGCCAGCAGATCAGGCGAAAACATGAATCCGAAATTCTTGTAAGCGCCGAATCAGACATTGTCGCGATCGCCGAAGACGGTACGCTGAAGGAACTCCCCGAAATATTTAAATAAATATCCGGGTAAACAACCGATCCTCAATTCATAAGACCGGAATCCTTTCATAATTTCCTTTTTAGGAACTCTGTTTGTAGATTGCAAATTAGAGGTAGTATTCCCCTGATTTCTAAAAGGGTATACGCTTTTTAGCATCGCCGGGAAAAAAATCGAAGGATTGGAATCTCCCATATAAAAAAATTAAAAATAATTGTTGACACGTAGCGGTGTTCTGTAAGAAGGTAGCATCAATAATTCTGATGCAAACGCATCGTTTTATTAACTGCGCAAATAATAGCGCGTGTTAATGCGGAGAACCACAACTCCGTAACAAAAGGGGCTGAAAATGGGGAACCACAACCCCAGAAAAAAAGAGGCCGCTTAACCACGTTGCGCGCAGCAACGAGGCTGAAAACGGAGAACCTCTACTTCAAATAAAAGAGGCGTTTAAACTGAAACCCACATGAACGCGGGTTAGCCTGTGTATTTCTGAAATATTCAGGTGGAATGTTCTCACATAAAAGGAGGTGGAAAGAAAAGCTTTGCGGAATGTATGGTCCGGGATAATCCGTTCCGGACTTAATGACAATATCGTTAATAAATGGAGGAACACCTTATGAAGAAGAAGAGATTTTCTACGGTATTGGGATTGATGTTGATCGCAATGCTGATGGGAATCACGGCTTCGTCCGCAAGCGCTGAGACATTTGCGGTTCTCAATCCGCTGGGAAAGATTGAACCGCTTGACAACCAGCCGCTCGCCGGACGACTGGCCGATTTCAACGGAAAAAGGATTGCGCTGGCTTTTTACGCAAAGCCTCAAAGCCCTCATGCCGTCAGAGCTATCGGAGAAATGCTGTGGACGGATTATGATGACGTAACGGCTCAGTTGCGCAACATAGGAACCTCAATAGGCGCGAAGCCTTTGGGATATTATGAAACCCTGGCCGGGTTTGACGCCGTCGTACTTGGCGTCGCGGATTGCACTCTAAGCGCATGGTGGGCCGCCTACCACGCAAAGATGATTGAATCCCTCGGCACGCCTGTCGTAGTGCTGACGCACGCGGCATTTGTGAACGCCCTGGAAGCCGGCGCTATGGACAATGGTTTTACCGGCGTACGCAAAGCCATCATAGACCCCGGACTGTACAGCGCAGGATTTAACCAGTTAACGGCAACCGGAAACACTAATTTCCTGAGAAACACTGCTTTTGTCACGGCCACTGATAGGGTGCCCGAGACCGTGTACAATCAGGTAAAAGCGGCTCTGGCCGCGCCGCTTTCGGAAGCTGAAGCCAATCCGCCGGCTATAACCGCGCAGCAATTGGCCGGCTGGAGTTCGGGCGACCCAACGGCTCGTAAGCTCACGTTTACGGCCGCGAATGAGGTAAGGGCTGCCCTGGAGTTCGACAAAATGTCTATGGAACTGGGCTTTGGCGATGGCTTGCCGCTCATTATGCCTCTGCCTGAACTTGTCGAGGATATGCTTTCAGCGACTACGCGTAATCGCAGCGATATACTGGGCAAGGTCATGCCAAGGGGCGGCGTCATCACCGTCGAGAAAGTCGCTGTTAACGCGGTAATGGCGGGAGCGAGACCGGAGTATTTCCCTGTTGTTCTTGCCGCGATGGAGGCTTATGCCAGCTCATGGGAAGACGGAAATCTACTCTATCACGCGCTGACATCGAGCGACAACTACACCATGATGCTGCTGGTAAGCGGCCCGATGGTGGAAGAACTCGGCATATCGGGTCAATGGGGCTTCCTCGGAAGCGGCAATGAAGCCAACAACGCCATCGGCCGCGCAGTCAGGCTGAGCATTCGCAATGTCGGCCAAAACAGAACGAATGTAACCGACGGAACGGCGCGCGTCGGACGCCAGAACGACCACGCAATGACGGTGTTTGGCGAGCAGGCGAACCTGCTTCCGCAGGGATGGGAACGCTATCATGAACTGATGGGCTTCGACCGGGAGCAAAGCACGGTAACTCTTCAAGGTTACTATGCGCCGAGGATGTATGGAAATTCCGGCGGCGTGAACGCGAGCTTTAACCCGAGTTCACTTGTTACCAGCGCCAGGACCGCCGCGGGTCAGAACAACGTAAGCATTGTTACGATGCCGAGGAACGTGGCTGATTTGTTGAAAGATAACGGCGTAACAAGCAAATCCGCGCTCCTGGCTAACAACCAGATGGGCAACACCACCAACTACAGGTATCTGGTATGGCCGGTAGTAGTCGGAGATCCTGAAGGCGTCCGGGTTTACGCCGGCCACGCCGCGCAGGTCGGATCGGCGGCGCCTACGGGCGCCACGGCTTTCTATACGACCCAGGCTTTCCAGACAAGGCTTGTAACCGGAGCGACAAAGACAAAGGCCGGACAGGATCCGACCACGCCCGGAGCGCCGCAAAACTTCAAGGTTGTGCGAAACGGCGCGGTCGCGACATTGTCGTGGAACGCTCCCTATAACGATGGCGGAAGCGCGGTAACGGGCTATCAGGTTTCCTATACGTCAGGATCGGCGGCAGGCGCCGCTAACCCCGGCGGAGCGATACCCACTGTAACGGCTACTACCGTATCCAATCCGGCGGCATTGACCGGAACAACGACAGCTATTCCCACGGCGCCCGTTACAACGTGGCCCGCGGCCCAGCCTGTCGTTCCCGCATGGGTCGATGTGCCGGAAGGGCAAATGTCTTTCGCATTTACCGGACTGGACAGCGACGCGGAATACTTCTTTGAAGTCCGCGCGATAAATGGCGTGATTAACGCCGCTCAAGTCAGCGGCACGCCGGCAGCCAACCGTAATCTCGACTACAGCGCAAGCGGACGCGGAGCATGGGCAACGCCGGCGGCTGATTAGATACCAAAAACATATTTAATAAGGAGAGTAATCCATGATAAGGAAGAGACTGAAATCCGTATTTGGGATTTTGTTGCCGCTTGCGCTGCTTGCGGGGCTTATCCCGGTGATAGCCTCGGATCAGGGAACGGAATACAGATTCCTCAATCCGCTGGCGACGGTTGAGCCGCGTCTTGATACGCCGCTTGCCGACCGTCAGAAAGTCATTGACATTCTGAATGGTACGGGGGAGAGAACGCTGCGTCTTGGAGTAGCCTGGTACTATAAACCGCTTGACGCCGAACCGCCGTATGCCATAGCGGAAATGCTGAAGGAAAAATGGGAGGCCGAGTATCCCCCCGGTTTAACTGTGGAACTCGTTATTCCCGATCCCGCGGCAGCGGGTATCGGGTCGGAGCTTCCCGCCGATCCTCAATATATTCCGGCCGTAGGTCACGCCTGGAACAACAGGCCTGACGTCGTATATGACACCTGGGCGTCCATGGTTGACGCCATAATATTCGGGGTGGGAGATTGAAATTGCTGCTCGTGGTGGAGTTCCATCCATATGAAGATGACAGAATCTCGCGGCATACCTGCAGCATATATGACAACCGCTCTTTTTCACCTGATTCAAAACCAGGGGTTCAGAGCCAACGGCATGACCAACGCGCGTAGGGTGGTTATGGACCATACGCTAATGGCCAAGGCTGAACAGTACACATCGGATAATAACCGTCCGGGCAGAACGGCGATGGATTATCTGAAACGGTACGTTCTGAACACCACCGATTATCCAGACATGAAACGGATGACATATGCGGGCGTGGTAAATCTTACCGCTCTTGAACAGGCCGAGATTGCTCTTACGGCCCCGCTTACAGAGCAGGAACGCAATCCGCTTCCGCTTACTTACTATGACACTATGCAGGGTTTCGGCAACGACCGTTATGTATCTGTTACGGCCCGCAGCTATGCTGAAGCGCAGCAGAAATTCAACAAGATAGCCATGATGAACGAAGGATCAGGCTATGGCCCCGACCTTGCGCGCGTCGGAACAAACGACGGACTTGGCTTCTACGGCAACTTCGGCGACGGCTTTCCGCTGGTAGCTCCTACCGAGGAACTTGTCGCGGAGATGCTGGCAGGGTCTGAACGCGGCCGCTTTCCAAACGACGTTCTGGGTTGGCTGAAGTTTTCAGGCGGCGCGATTACCCCTGAAAAAGTCGCGATAAACGCGGTAATGGCGGGCGCAAAGCCCGAGCATTTCCCGGTTATTTTGGCTGCGATGGAGTTAATGGCCAACAGTTCGGATCTCGACAAAATGTGGTACCACGGATTAGGAACGGGCAGCGACAGCACCCTGCATATCCTGATAAACGGCCCGCTGGGTAAAGAACTCGGAATTACCGGCGACGGCGGTTCGGCTGCAGGCGCGGGTAATCAAGTCAATAACGTAATCGGCCGCGCCATAAGAATGTGCCATCGCAATATCGGACACATTATGCTGGAAGTGGACGATCATCAGTATAAAGGCCGCGAGCATGACCATGTGCTGATACTCTTCCGCGAGCAGGAAGAGCTTCTGCCGGGTTGGGATCCTGAGAATTGGGACGGCAGCGCGCGTCCGGCCGACATGTGGGCGCCTTATCACGTCGAGATGGGCTTCCTTCCCGAGGAGAGCACCATTACTATCTGGGCGGGCAACTCGACAGGCGGAAGAGAATATGGCGGTGAACCGAGCTTCTGGGCGAACGCAAGGCTCAGCGGTACCGGCGGTTTCTTTGGAACCGATATGGACCTCAGCATGTGGGGGTACGGCATGATCTATGCCCTGCCGCCAAACGCCATAAACTTCGCGGTGTTTTCCCCGGGCATGGCGCAGGCCATGTATGATTACCGCGGAATACGCAACAAGGACCAGCTGCGGGCAACTACTACGCAACCAGCCGCCCCGGCGGGCGGAAGGAGCGTCAGCATGAATCCTGTGGTTTCCGGCGGCGACCTGGCGGGCGCGCGGCTCTACGGCACCTATGATTTCTATAACCGTCAGAACCATCAGATACAGCTCATCAGCGGCGCCACTCTGACGCAGCACGGCAGGGCGTCATCGGTGTTTACGGAAAATCACGTAGGCGTCACGGGCGACGCGGTTGACGAGGACGGCGTTTCGATAGCGCCTCTCAATCCGCCGACGGTTCAGACCCCGCAGCCGGCGTGGATGCCTTCCGCGCCCAGGAACCTGCAGGTTAAGTATACCCCCGGCGACGTTCTGGGAAGAATAAACGCCACACTGACGTGGGACAAGCCTGCTGATGACGGCAATTCGCCTATAGTCGGTTATCAGATCGCGTTTGCGCATAGCGGCGCCATCCAGTTTTTCACCGTCACAAACACCCCGGACGGCTACGTTGATTTAAATGACCCCTTGAGTTTCAATTATGTCGCGGAGCGCTACAGCATGTATAACCATATCGTGGTCCCCTTTATGGAAGGACTTGGTTTGGGAATACAGACCAGCGGCGCGAACCGGATATATGCCATACAGGCGGGAACGAAGGCATTTAACGACAGGACGTTCACTCTTGAAAACCTGCCGGTTGGCTATGAGGTCTTCTTAAGAGTGCGCGCAATCAGCGGAGTGCGTAACGCTTTTGAAATGGACGGAGCGGAATTTCTTGCTACGTCTCTTGGCGGCAATACGACGTTCTTCTGGCTTAACGACGGCTTGACCGCGCGCGCCAGCGGACGCGGCGCCTGGGCGCTCTATGACGGCGGGCGGAGCAATGTAATCGCCGAAGCCATCAAGATCGCAAGCGTTGGCAACGGCAACGGTCAATCCAACGTGAATTTCGCAATCCGTTCGGCTAACGGCAAGGGATATGTAGTTTATATCTCCGATACCGGCGTCGAGGGAACGTTCAGTGCTTACGGCAACGTGAACTTCAACGCGAGCGGAGCGCATGTCAAAGGGCTGACCAATGGCAAAACGTACTATGCGTACATCATGTATGAGAGCGGCGGAATCGCGGAGCGTAGCGATGTGGTTCTGTTGAATCCCAGTAAATAATAAATCTGTCAATTACGAAAAAGGCGTCCCCTCAATTCGAGGGGGCGCTTTTTTCCATGCTTCTATCATGCGGCGAAGCCGTCAGCGCAATTGACGGCTTCTGCTTCAGTTGGAGGGAAATCCTATGAAAAGGGCATTATGCCTGTTGCCTTGCTTGTTGTTGATTTTACTTTTCACGGGCTGCGATGATAAGTCGCCGGCGAAAACATTTGAAATGCCCGGTGAGGCAAGCCCGCCGGAGACTATGACGACGGATAAATTTCTGTACATAGTCAATGAACTTCTGGGATATGAAGATGAAAGCAAAAAAGAATTAAGGAAGGAGGACGCGGAAGTATACAACGTGCCTGTTTCCCCGGAAAAAAAAGAGACGCTGTACCTTTTTCTGATTGGCGATTTGGAAATCGGCCTTTTCACAGGCATTGAAAAAGACTGTATTGTAAGCGCATATGTCCGTTTGCTATTTGACGATACGATGGTATCGGACCATATGATATCGCTTGCAGGCGTATTTCTTAAAGCGCTTGAGCCGAACGAGTATGAAAAAATGCTTTCATCCGTACTGCCGGCCGGCGAGGATGATTATGATAAAACGAAAGCGGCTTTCGGGGAGTATTGGCGCGTTCTTTATTCCAGGACATTAATGACTATTGTGTCAAAGGAAGAAAATATTGATTAGTCATTAAAATAATCGACGTCCCTGAATCTCACTCCGCCAGGCCTGAAACGGAATTGCGGGAAAAATCCGAATTGGGCGCGCAATCGTCTTATGACAATCAAGTCAATCCGCCGATATCTCAAGCCAAAAACGTTTCTAATGCCGAGTCCGATTTAGAAAAGTAACGTTTTCACAGGCATTGCCGATGATATTGCCCGTGATGAATATTGCATTATATCTTCCGTCAGGAGCTTGCAGATGAAACTAAAATTCAAAATCGGCGTTCTGGTAATCGCTATTATGGCCGTAGTGGTAGCGGGTATTTCCTATACGATACTGAGCCAGGCATCAAAAGTAAGCCTCGCTATTAATCTCCATAGCATTGAAAATCTTACAAGACAGCGTGTCGGATACTGGGAGGGCGAGCTGGACGGCACTATAAGGGTATTGCGATCCGTTGCCGGCATAATGGCGGATTATGAATCAATACCGGTAGGAGAAAGGCGCGATAAATTTGATCAGATACTGTTAAGCACATTGAGGTCGCAGCCGGACATGACGCTCACCTATTCGATTTGGAAACCGGACGCCATTGATGGCAATGACGCAAGGAATATAGGACGTCCGGGTTCATCCCCAACCGGGCAATATGCCATGACCTATTCAAGGGAGTCCGGCCAGATCGCAGCCAGGGCAAGCGCTGATATTCCCGCGTCGATGGCATGGTTTAACGGGCCAAACGCCAGGAAATACCGGGTTGATAATCCAATGGCCAGAAAAGTGGACGGCAAAGATGCCTATGTAATAATAATGATGGTTCCAATTGTCAACTCAAGGACAGGCGAAGTGGTAGGCGGCGTCGGCGGCCTTTTGGATATAGCAATGATTCAGCCCAAGGTTGAGCAAACCGTCAAAAACAACGAAGAGATTGACGCGGTGGTTGTTTATTCGCAAAACGGATTCATAATGGGGCACATCGTGCCCGAACGGATAGGCAGGACGCTTCTTCAGGAAGATGCCGCCATATTCGGCACACACGCGGAAGCCGCTAACAGGGCGGTAGCGGAAGGCGGCGACTTCAGGCTCAGCACATACTCTCCCGTACTGGAATCAAACGTACAAGCCATTATCATGCCGGTCAGAATAAGCAATTCGGATATGACATGGTCGATAATGCTGATTTCTTCAGATAAATTTGTTTTGGCTCCCATACGGAAGATAACCAGCTTTACCGTGTTTGCGGCGATATTCGCAATGATTATTACGGCGGCAATTCTTTTCATCGCTTTAAGCAGGGTAATGAAGCCCATTGCAATGATTACCGATACCATGCAGGCTATTATCAAGGATATTCTCGATGGAGAGGGAGACCTCACTCAAAGCATTAAAGTTGAGTCCACGGACGAGATCGGGGATTTAGCACGCTATTTCAACAAACTTATGGCCACGCTCCGCACGCCCATAGGCGAGGCGAAAGCAACCGTCGGTCAGCTAGCCTCCGTATCAGAAGAATTGTCTATGGTCAGCAGCCAGCTCGCAAGCGGAGCGGAAGAAACGGTTGTCCAGAGTAATACCGTGGCCGGCACGACGGAACAGATGGCGGTGAACATTAATTCGATGGCAAGCGGAGCGGAAGAGGCTTCCGTCAACGCTAACGAGGTGGCCGGAGCGGCGGAACAGATGAGCGTGAACATGAACTCCGTGGCTTCCGCCATTGAAGAGATGAGCGCGAGTATAAACCAGATTGCGAAAAACGCGGACGAAGCGCACAAGGTAGCAATAGAGGCTACAGGCAAAGCCTCAAATGCCACAAGTGTTATGAATAGGCTCGGTTCCGCCGCCAGTGAAATCGGGCATGTAACGGATGTTATCAAAAAAATCGCCGATAAAACGAATCTGCTTGCGCTGAACGCAACCATTGAGGCGGCCAGCGCGGGAGAGGCCGGCAAGGGTTTTGCCGTTGTAGCCGGCGAAATCAAGGAATTGGCCAACCAGAGCGCATCCAGCGCGGATGATATTGCAAGACGCATAGAAAGCATTCAGGACGGCACGGGCGAGGCTGTAACGGTGATAAACGATGTGAGCGACATAATTGTAAAAATAAACCGTTCTGTTGAGGCGATAGCCGGGCACGCTGAACGGCAGACCAGGGCGAGCGATGAAATCGCTACTAACGCGGCTCAGGCAAACACCGGTTCAAAACGCGTGGCATCAGCCATCGGCGAGGTGGCAAATGGGGTCAACGACGTTTCAAGGAATGCCGCCGAAGCGGCAAGGGGCACTACGGATGTGAGCCAAAATGCAGTGGGCATGAGCCAGGCGGCAAAAGAAAGCTCGCAGGGAGCTTCGCAGGTAAGCCAGAGCGCCGACAAACTTTCCAAAATGGCCGAACAGTTGCGCAGAACAATGGATAAGTTCAAGGTGTAGAAGATAAAATATCCGGCCATGGGAGCGCCGGTGTCCTCGCCGGTCGTGTAATAAATAAAATGGGGCGCAATAAATCGCGCCGCAACATTTGAAGCGCGCCATTGGCGCGCGTCTATTATTTACACGAACGGCGAGGACGCCGGCGCTCCCATGGCTCCCATGTCAGGAATTTTTATGTCGCGCACCCGGCAATCATTGTTTTCTTTACATTTATGCAAAATCTGGATTAATCTCTTTGTGTTGCGGATGAGCAAATTAAAAACCTTATTGATCAGGAGAAGCTATGCGGATATACAAATCCATAAAAATTTTGAAAACACTCTTTCCTTTTGCGTTGCTGCTGTTTGTCGCGGCATGCACCCCCGCCCAGACTGCGGTGTCGCCGGAGATGCAGGCGGTGATTGATAAATCAGCCATTGAAGAATTGATGATTGATTACTATACGCAGCTCGGCGGCGGCGGTAAGGGTTTTAGCGATTACTATCTTGAAGACAGCGTCCTTGACGTGGACGGCAGCGTGGCGAAGGGACGCGAGGAGATCGAAGATCTGTATAAACTGGCAGCCACTGACATGGACTCAGCGACGAGAAAGCCGGGATCATTCCGCATGATGATAAGCAGCATAAGGATTAACGTCAACGGAGATTCCGCCACAGGCAGCGCATACTGGGTAGGCTTATATTCGGCAACGCCGAAAGCGATGGCGGAAATCGCCGAACATGGCCGTGAAAAAGCCGAATTCGCCAAACGCAACGGTAAATGGTATTACAAGTACCGTGAGATAACGAGTGACAGCGGGGTTACGGGAGTTTTCGCCGAAACTTATGTAGCAAGGTAATATTTTGACATGGAAGACATGGGAGCGCCGGCGTCCCCGCCGGTCGTGTAATAATTAATCGCGGGCGAAGCACGCATCCTTCAAATGAAGCGCGCCAAAGACGCGCATTTATTATTTACACGACCGGCGGGGACGCCGGCGCTTCCATGTCAAAAGTGTCGGATTCTTGGCGCGAATCGTATATGGAATTGGCGCTTATTTAAAATTTTTCACTGACCGCAGAGCCATCGCATTCCGCCCTTCAATGAAACCGTAAAGTAACGATAAAAAACTTTGGGCGATAGCTGCCGAAACCTCCCAATTTCAACAAATGGCATTGCTGCCTATATTTACAAGGGATGATGTCCTTGCCGTTCCTGCTCCGGCATACTCCATTACTCCCCAATTTCCTCAAAGAATTTCCTCGAAACGCTGAAATGGAACGCAAATTGCACATTACGAAATCGGGTAATTAAAAGGGGAGTTATATACAGCGCATGAACGCAGCGGCAAAACAGCCACGCATCGCAGGTATGTTTAGCGGATACCATATGACCGTTCCAATCGGGGTCATGTGTATGTTGCTGGTTATGATCCTGCCGATGTCTACCATCATAATAGACATCCTTATCAGCATGAGCATAACGCTTGCCATAGTCGTGATGCTGGTTTCGATGTACATTATGCAGCCGGTCAGCTTTTCCGTGTTCCCGTCGCTGCTGCTGATAATAACACTCTTCCGCCTGGCGCTGAATATCGCCACAACGCGGCTTATCCTGCTTAACGGGGCGCAAAGCGAAGCCGCCGCGGGAGAGGTCATTAAATCGTTCGGGCAGTTCGTTGTAGGCGGCAACTACGTTGTCGGCATCATCGTTTTCCTTGTGCTTGTAGTCATTCAGTACGTTGTTATCAACCACGGTTCCGTGCGCGTCTCGGAAGTTACGGCCAGATTTACGCTCGATGCCATGCCCGGCAAGCAGATGAGTATTGACGCCGATTTGAACGCGGGATTGATAAATGAAGCCGAAGCCAGGACGCGTCGTGAAAAAATAACCAAGGAAGCCGAGTTTTACGGGTCGATGGACGGCGCCATACGGTTCACTTCACGCGACGCCGTAGCCAGCATGGTCATTATGGCCATTAATATCATCGGCGGCTTTTTAATCGGCGTCCTGATGTACGATATGGAACTTGCCGAAGCCGCGCGGCGGTTCACAATTCTGACAATCGGCGACGGTTTGGTGACGGCCATTCCGTCCCTCCTGATTTCCGTGGCGGGCGGCATCATTACGACACGCGCAGCATCAGAATCGAACCTCGGCGACGATGTGACGCGCCAGCTTTTTGCTAATCCGACGCCTATAGCGATAGGCGCGTGTTTCATGGTCGTTTTTGGACTTATTCCCGGCCTGCCGTTTATACCGTTTTTCACCCTGGGCTGCATGGTGGGGATTATCGCCTGGCGGCGACGCCGTACATTTAAAAGTGAACAGCAGATGGCGCTGGCTAAAGTGCAGGCCGAAAAAACCGAAGCGGAAAAACCCAGAGACAAGATTGAAGGCCTGCTTAAAGTCGATATGCTGGCGATAGAAATGGGCTACGGGCTTATCCGCTACGTGGACGCGAGCCAGGGCGGCGATTTCCTCGAAAGAATCAAATCAATCCGCCGACAGATGGCGCTGGAAATGGGATTGATTGTACCGCCTGTGCATATAACAGACAATCTTCAGCTTAATCCCAGACAGTATTCAATACTCCTGAAAGGCGTGCAGATAGCGCGCGGAGAGCTTGTGCAGGATCATCTGCTGGCAATCAATCCGGGTACGGCGAAAGACGAAGTTTCCGGACTCCAGACTGTGGAACCGGCGTTCGGTCTTGAAGCGCGCTGGATTAAAACGCAGGATCGCGAGAAAGCCCAGATAGCGGGATACACGCTTGTAGATCCGGCTACGGTACTGGCCACGCATCTTACTGAAATTATCAAGACATATGCTTATGAACTGCTTGGCCGCCAGGAAACCAAGACTCTGTTGGACAACGTCTCGGAGACGCATCCGAAAGTGGTTGAAGATCTGGTTCCAAAAATTCTTTCAATCGGCGAAGTTCAGAAGGTTCTTCAAAATCTTTTGCGCGAACGTGTCAGCATCCGGGATGCCGTTACCATACTCGAATCGCTTGCGGATTATGGATCATATACAAAAAATCCCATCATGCTGACGGAGTATTGCCGTCAGGCTCTTGGCCGCACAATCTGCAAGTCGTATCAGAACATGGAAGGGGAACTGCCTGTGTTTACGGTAAGCCCCGATATTGAGAAAAATATTTCCGACGGCGTAGTACACGCCGAGCAGGGCGCGTATCTGGCGCTGGAGCCGCGCCAGGTCAAAGACATAATAACCCGTTTCCGCCAGACGCTGGAAAACGCTGGGATTGCCGGCAGCCCCGTTGTGCTTTGTTCGGCAAACGTACGAATGTATGTGCGTCAACTCCTTGAACGTTTTATGCCCTCGGCGGCAATATTGTCGCATAACGAGATCCCTTCAAATGTTCGGGTTCTTTCTTTAGGCATGGTGGTTTAGTATGAAAATAAAAACTTTTTACGCCAAAAGCATGTCGGACGCATTGCGGGAAATCAGGAGAGTT
>Ga0082212_10007810_pt1 | contig 14066 bp, 12 predicted proteins | sample TergutNt197P3_FD_71548 | JGI IMG/M metagenome (GOLD analysis project Ga0082212, IMG submission 71548) | Neocapritermes taracua P3 segment gut microbial communities from Petit-Saut dam, French Guiana - Nt197 P3 | ecosystem: Host-associated > Arthropoda: Insects > Digestive system > Gut ... | reverse complement strand
CAGGCTTCTCTCCGTGGTTATTCCGTTGGACTTGAAATCGCCGCTTTTGATGGTCGTCGGGGCGGCGGCTTCGAATATCGCCTCGCCTCCCAGGGTGACTGTAGTTTCGTACTTGTCTTCGTAACCACCCTTGGCAATGAGCGTGCCGCCCTGGAGTTCCGTATTGTTCCCCAGGGTGATTTTTCCGGTGACTTCCGTGACGTACGTGTCATCGTCATGTGCACCCAGCAGTTTTGCGTTCTCTTCCAGCGTCAGGCCGCCTTTGATGGTTCTATCGCCTTCACGGGTATCGACTGTGGCGGGTTTCGTGGGGTCCGCGTCGCCGATGAACAGGCTTCTCTCCGTGGTTATTCCGTTGGACTTGAAATCGCCGCTTTTGATGGTCGTCGGGGCGGCGGCTTCGAATATCGCCTCGCCTCCCAGGGTGACTGTAGTTTCGTACTTGTCTTCGTAGCCGCCCTTGGCAACGAGCGTGCCGCCCTGGAGTTCCGTATTGTTCCCCAGGGTGATTTTTCCGGCGACTTCCGTGGTGTACTTGTCATCGTCATGTGCACCCAGCAGTTTTGCGTTCTCTTCCAGCGTCAGGCCGCCTTTGATGGTTCTATCGCCTTCACGAGTATCGACTGTGGCGGGTTTCGTGGGGTCCGCGTCGCCGATGAACAGGCTTCTCTCCGTGGTTATTCCGTTGGACTTGAAATCGCCGCTTTTGATCGTGGTCGGGGCGGCGGTGTCCTCGAATATCGCCATGCCTGTAATGTCAATTATACTGCTGGCGTCGTCGGTATACCTGCCGCTTACGGTGAGCCCGGTGGCGTCAATACGGGTGTCTGCCTCCAAGGTTGCATTGCCTCTGACATCAAGAGTGCCGACATTAAGGCTGCTGCCCTGCTTCATGGTGAGATTGTTGTTTCCGGCGGCATCAGCGGTGCCGACACTTAGGTTGCCGCCCTCCAGCGTACTGTCCTGCCCCAAGGCAAGATCGTAACGAATGTTTGCATCAGCGTTGCCATAGTCCGCAGCAGCGCCATCCCCGAGGAAGAGGTTGCCGCCGACTTGTAGCCCCTGCGAGGAAAAGCCCGGCTTATATCCAGGATCACCGGGAGTACCACTGCCTTTGCTTTCGATAATGCCGGTGCCTCCGATCCAGACTTCGCCTCCAGCCGTGAAAGAACCCTTGATGGTGGGGCTGCCGCCAAAGGTAGCTTTGCCGTCAATATTGACCACACTGTTCGGGTTGTCGGTATATGTGCCGCGAACCTCCAAGGAACCGCCTTTCACCTCTGAATCGGAGGAAATATCTAGCTCCGCGCCTGTCTGCACGGTTATGTTTTTACTGGTGTCGAGTTGCGCGTTGTCAAGCTTGAGCGTGCCCCCTATGACGTTGGTATCTCCAAAGACGGTCACAGTAGTATCAGCCCCAGGATCACCTATGGTGAAGATGCCACCCGGTGGAGCGATATTCACCCTTAGCTCGCCGTCGGACACAAATTCATCTCCGATCGTAAGTATGCCGCCCGAGATATTCCAGTCGCTGGATTGGACGAATAGCCTGCCTATGCGGTAGTCGTAGGAGGGGGTAGGGATGTCCAGCGTCAGTGCCCATGGATTTGTTGAAGACGTGTCAGCAAGGTAAGCAGTTTCGTCTACGCCAGGTAACCCTGCGCTCCAACTGCCGTTGAACCATGAAGAATTCCCTGAGCCGCCCAGATGCCATGAATCCGCCGCCTCCGCCTGCCCAGGCCACAGCAACACCACGCCAAGGAGCAGGGGCACGATCAGCCTCGCAAGATCGAGGGGCCGGAAACAAACACGAACACCAACATGTATGAGCAAGCATTTCGGAGAGGCCATAACGGTCTTCCTCGCATTTTATTGTACTATGCCTTGGGTATGTTTTTCCGGTAGTGGTTGAGTTTACCGTCAGGCGACAAAGCATCACGGTAAACTCAGCCGCTACCTGTGCTGCGGTGCGCGGCACTCCTCCAAAAGAATCCAATCGGCCGGAATAGGAAAAACTATAGATACAAGGGCAGCCCGCCTGCACATTTTTCCGGCCGTGGCGGCAACCTGCAAAAAGTGGACCTATATATTACAATGAATTCCCCGCCCGATGCAAGCGGGTGCGAAGACATTCCAAGCATCGTATTGACAAAATCCTCACTATTTGGATATACAAAATTATACAAAAAGGAAAATGCCATGCAGCACGTCCATATTGCCAAGTGGGGCAACAGCCTGGGATTCCGTATCCCGCGCGGCGTTGCGGACAGCCTGGATATCCAGGCCGGCGACACGCTGGAGCTTGCTCCCGCTGAGGGCGGCCTGCTGCTGAAAAAAGCGCCGCAAAAAGAAAAACGGTATGCTCTGGCGGATATTCTCGACTCTTTCGCGCCTTCATCAGCGCATCCGGAAGTGGATTTCGGCAAGCCGCAAGGAGAAGAGGCGTGGTAAGCGGCAGGCGCGCAAAGGCGCCTCAGCCTCCGCAGCAGGGGCATGTGCTCAAGCTCGACCTTGATCCCGCACTCGGCCATGAACAGAAAGGCTATCGGCCCGTTTTGACGGTGTCCGCCTCCGTGTTCAACAAATACACCGGATTCTGCTGGGTAGTGCCCGTCACCACGCCACAGAAGGGCTTGCCCCATGAAACCCGCCTGCCGGAGGGACTGCCTATACGCGGCATGCTCCTGCTTTCGCAGTTACGGTCCCTTGACTGGCGGGCGCGTCCTTTCTCCGTGGTCTGTTCCGTGCCTTCAGCCTTTTTGGAAGACATCCTCGCCCGCCTTTCCTCGGTGCTCGAACCGGAAGCGGCAAAACACCGGAGAGAAGCCGGGTACTAGACTGTATTTCGCCTGTAGGTATACGCATGCAAACGAAACGGATCATCGTGGGCGTCAGCGGGGCGAGCGGCATGCCCGTGGCGGTCGCCCTGCTCGAAGCCCTGCGGGCCTTCCCGGCCTGGGAAACGCACCTCATCCTTTCCAAGGGGGCCGAGCGGACCCTGCGCTGCGAAACGGACCTGACGCCCGAAGCCCTGCGCGCCCTGGCGGACCACAGTCATGACCCCGAAGATAGCGGCGCGGCCGTCGCCAGCGGCACCTTCCGGACTGAGGGCATGGCCGTTGTGCCGTGCAGCATGAAGAGCCTTGCGGGCATCGCCTGCGGCTACGCGGACAACCTGCTGCTGCGCGCGGCGGACGTATGCCTGAAGGAGCGCCGTCCCCTGGTGCTGGCGGCGCGCGAAACGCCCCTGCATGCCGGGCACCTGGCGAATATGCGGCGTCTTGCCCTGATGGGGGCGGTGATCATGCCCCTGATGATGAGCTTTTATTCGCGCCCCGGCTCCCTTGAGGACATGACGCGGCACCTGGCGGGCAAAATTCTGGATGTCTTCGGCCTGGAAATGCCCGGCTTTCAACGTTGGAACGGCGGAGAATAGCATGTCCGATATCCGTGTCATAGCGGTCGAAAGCGCAGGGCAGATGGATGCGTTTCTGGACCTGCCCCACGAGGTGCATCGGGCGCATCCGCTCTGGGCGCCGCCGCTCAAATCGCAGGAGCGGGATCTGCTCACGCCGGGCAGGCATCCCTTCTGGGAGGACGCGCAAGGCGCTCTTTTTCTTGCCCTGCGCAATGACACGCCCGTGGGGCGCATCGCGGCCTTTGCGGATCGCAAGGCGAACGCCTATGCGGGGCAGACCATCGGCGCCTGGGGCTTTTTTGAATGCCGCGACGACAAGCCCGCCGCGCACGCGCTCTTCGATGCCGTGCGCGTGTGGCACGCCGCCAGGGACGCGCATTTTCTGCGCGGCCCGCTCAATCCCTCTACCAACTACACCTGCGCCATGCTGGTAGACGGCTTCGACAAGCCGCCCTGCATCATGATGCCCTGGAATCCCCCCTATTATCCCGTGCTGGCGGAATCCTGGGACATGCGCAAGGAGCAGGATCTTTTCGCCTACCTGTTCACGCGCAAGGTCATGGACCTGCCGGAGATGATCCGCAAGGAACTCGCCCTGGTGAAGGAGCGCGGCGAGTTCAGCGTCCGTCTTTCCTCCAGGGCCACGCTGGAGGCCGACATAGCCCTGATGCTCGATATTTATGGCGCAAGCTGGGCCGACAACTGGGGCTTTTGCCCGATCTCCGAGGCGGAAACGGCGCGCCACATAGCGGATCTCAAAATCGCGCTCGATCCCGAACTGTTCGCGCTCTTTTACCACAACGGCGAACCCGCTGCCGGCATGCTGGCCCTGCCCGACTTGAATCCGCTGCTCAAGGCGCTCAAGGGCTCGTTCGGGATCGGCACGCCCTGGCATTTTCTGCGCACCCGTTCCGAGGTCGCCAGGGGCTGCCGCCTGCTGCTCTTCGGGGTCAAGCCGCAATACCGCATGATGGGCCTGCCGTTTTTGGTGCTGGACGTCATGTTCGACTGCGCGCGCAAGCGTCCCGGCCTGCAATGGCTGGAAGCCTCCTGGGCGCTGGAGGACAACGAGCAGATCAACCAGCTTATCGAGGACTTCGGCGGCGTGCTGGACAAGCGCTACCGCATCTACCGCCGGGAGCTGCGCGATGGGTGATGTTTTGCCGCAACGCGTCCTGCTCACCGGGGGCACGGGCTTCGTGGGACGCCACCTGGCGCGGGCGCTTGCCGGGCGGACGGAGCTTTCCTGCCTGGTCCGCGCTGCGTCGCGCGTTGATCTGCTGCCGCCGGGCACGCGCGTTTTCCGGGCGGACATCGCCGCCGGGCAGGGCCTTGATGCCGCGACGGAAGGACAGGATTGCCTCATTCACCTGGCGGCCACGCTGTTTTCCACCTCCTGGCGCAACTATCTGGATGACGCCGCCCTGCTGGCGGGCCGGCTCGGCGTTGCGGCGCGCCGTGCGGGAATCGGGCGCATCGTGGTGGTTTCGAGCCTGGCGGCCACGGGCCCCTGCGCCCGCAGCCCCGGCGCGGCGGATGATACCCCTCCCGCGCCTGTTTCCGCCTACGGTTGGTCGAAATACCTGGCGGAACTGATCTGCGCCCGGGAGATCGACCCTGCGGCCCGCCTTGTCGTGCTGCGCCCGCCCATCATCTACGGGCCGGGCGACAAGGGGCTGCTCCCCTGTTTCAAGGCCGCGAAGCTCGGTCTGGTCACAGCTCCCGGCGGGGTCTTTCCCGTCTCCGCCGTGCACGTCCGGGATGCGGTGCAGGGCGTCGTGTGCTGCCTCAAGCCCGAGGCGCGGGGCGTCTACCACATCAATGACGGCGCGGAACATACCATGGCTTCGCTGGGTTGCGCCATGGCCGCCGCCCTGGGCCGCAAGGCGCGGGTGCTGCGCGTGCCGCGCCCAGCGCTGGCCGTCTCGGCGGCGCTGGCGGGCCTTGCCGCGCGTCTCGGCCTGCCGCCTGGCTCCTGGAACATGGACAAGTACCGCGAAGCCTGCGCCGAAGGCTGGCTGTGCTCTGCCGCGCGCATCACGGCGGAACTCGGGTACGCGCCGTCCATGCCCCTGCGGGAAGGCATGGCTGATGCCGTCGCGGGATACAAAGCGCTCGGCTGGCTGTAAGCATGAACGTCATCCTGCAAAATATCTCCAAGGCATTGGGCGGGCTGGATATTTTCAACGATTTTTCCCTGGATTTGGAGGACGGCGTGCGTCTGTGCCTGTGCGGCGCGAACGGCACGGGCAAATCCACGCTGCTGCGCATGCTGGCCGGGCAGGAAGCGCCGGATGCCGGCAGGGTGATCCTGCCGCGCGGATGCCGCCTGGGTTATGTGGAGCAGGATATGGACGCCGCAACGCTGGATCGCCGCCTCCTGGAATGGGTGCTGGACGCGCTGCCCGACTGGAACGCATTCTGGCGGGGCTGGGAACGGGCGGCGGCGGACAGGGACAGCGCGGCCATGTTGCGCCTGACGGATCGCCAGCAGGAGCTGGAAGCGCGCTACGGCTACAACCCCGAACAACGGGCCAGGGAAGTGCTTACCGGGCTTGGATTTACGGAGCGCCGTCTCGGCCGCCGCCTGGGGCAGCTTTCCGGCGGCTGGCGGGAACGCGCCAAGCTGGCGCGCGTGCTGACCGCCGGGGCGGACGTGCTGCTGCTCGATGAACCCACGAACCACCTGGATATCGAAGCGGTGGAATGGCTGGAGTCCTTTCTGCTCGACTTCAGGGGCGTGCTGATCTTCGTGGCGCACGACCGCATTTTCATGGACAAGATAGGCACGCACATTCTCTACCTGGGCGCTTCCCGGCCGGTGTTCCGCAAGGGCACGTTCACGCATTTTCTCGCTGTGCAGGAGGAGCTGGAGGCGCAGCGGGAACGGGAAAGCAAGCGCCTGAACGAGGAAATTCAGCGGAAAATGGCCTTTGTCGAGCGCTTCCGCGCCAAGGCCACCAAGGCGCGCCAGGCGGCGTCACGCCAGAAGATGGCGAAAAAACTGGAAAAGGAACTGGAAAACATTCAGCCGGAACTGCGCCGCAAGGAGTTGAGCTTCCAGTGGCCGGAGCCCGCGCGGGCGGAAAAGCTCATCCTCAGCGCGGCGGACATGGAATACCGTTTTCCGGACGGAGGCAGCAAATGGCCGCCCCTGTCGTTCAATATTTACCGGGGCCAGCGCATTGCCCTGGTGGGCCGCAACGGCAGCGGCAAATCCGTGCTCTTGCGGGTGATAGCCGGTCTGAGGGAGCGCAGCGGCGGCTCCCTGAGCCTGGGTTCGCTGGCGCGCCTCGGCTATTTCAGCCAGCACCAGATGGAGACCCTGCGCGGCCAGGGCACGGTGCTCGGCGAAATCCGGCGCTTAAGCGACCCGCGCACGAATGAAGAAGAACTTATGAGCGTGCTGGGGCTTTTTTTGCTGGGGCAGAGTTTTTTCGAGCGCAGGGTGGACACCCTTTCCGGCGGGGAAAAAAGCCGCCTGATCCTGGCCGGCCTGTTTCTGGCGCGCTGCAACTTCCTGGTTCTGGACGAGCCCACCAACCACCTGGACCTGGAAAGCCGCGAAGCGCTGATATCCGCCCTGGAGGCCTTTGAAGGAACCCTGCTCATGGTGGCGCACGACCGCTGGCTGCTTTCAGCGGTTGCCGAAGAAGTCTGGCTGCTGAACGAGCAGGGGATCACCGTCTATGAAGACGGTTTTGAACAGTACGACGAAGCGCGCCGGGCCGCGCGCGACGCAAGCCCGAAGCAGGAGGCGGCATCCCCGCGCGACGATATGCGCCGCCTCAGGCGCGAGGAAGCGGAAAAACGCAATGCCTTTTCCAGGAAAATGCGCCCCGTGCAGGAAGAATATGCCCGGCTGGAGAGAGAATTGGAGGCGCTTTTCACTGAACAGCAGGATGTGGAAGGCAGGCTGGCCGATCCGGAGGTCTATGCCGATATGTCCCGGTCCAATGAATTGCTGCGGCGTTTTGCCGCCATGAAAGAGCGGATCGAGCGGATAGTGGCGCGTATGAGCGCGCTGGAGGCGGAGCTGACACAACTGAAATCCACCGGAGATTCGGCATGAAGAAAAAACCCTGTGCGCCTGTATGCGCCGTGCTGTTTTTGCTTGCCTGCGGCCTGTGCATGCTGGCCGCCTGCGCGGGCAAGCAGCCGCGCGAAGCGTCTTCCGGCAAGATATATCAGGAAGGTGATTTGACCATAGACGCGGCCGGCGCTTTCGCCACGGACGCGGCCGGCAAGCCCGCCAACGGCCTTTTGCGCCTGTACCATCCCAACGGGCAGACGCACTGGGAAACGCAATGGGCCGGCGGCAAGCTGAACGGCATCTCGAAGCGCTATTACGAAAATGGACAGGTGGAGAACGAAACGCCCTGGGTGGACGGGCAGCCGTCCGGCACGGTCAGGGTCTATCATCCCAACGGAAAACTGCATTACGAAGCGCCCCACGTCGCGGGAAAAAAACAGGGAACGGCCAAACTCTATGATGAAGAGGGCCGTCTGCGGGTGGAGACCCCCTTTGCGCAGGGCAAAGAACACGGCCTGGAAACAAAATACGGCGTGGACGGCAAAATCCTTGAGCAGGTCCGCTACGAACGCGGCAGGCAGGTGTCGCAAAAGAAGGAGGCCCCCCCGGAGGAACGGGCCCGCCCCCAGGCCGCCAAAAGCTACCTGGAACACGAAATCGCTCTTGACCGGACAACATGGACGGCCGTGGACGGCGCCGGCCGGCCCTTGACCGGCACGTCACGGCATGCCTTCCCCGGCGGCGGCATACGGGAGGAATATTCCTGGCTGAACGGCAAACGGCACGGCCCGGCGAAAAACTATTACGAAAGCGGACAGGTGGAAAATGAAATCCCCTTTGTCCACGGAAAGGAACAGGGCCTGTGGAAGCGCTACCATCCGAACGGGCGGACGATGATGGAATGCCCCTATGTCAGCGGCAAGGCGCACGGCGTCATGAAGATCTATTACGAAAGCGGCGGACTGGGCGGGGAAATCCCCTGGCTGCGGGGCAAGGAACAGGGGATGGCGAAAACCTATTATGAAAACGGCCGCCTGCTGGAGGAAAAGCCCTTTCTTGACGGCCAGGCGCACGGCACGGTGAATTTGTACGATGAAAGCGGCACGCTGACGAAGCAGAAGCGCTATGTGCATGGGCAGGAAGTGCCGGAGTAAGGCGCACTCCCTCAACCGTCTTGTCTTCTGTCGGCCTTTCGCCTGTCAAGGCTTTGCCTCCTGTCGGAATGGCCTTTTCGCCTTTCTTCCTTGCGCCGTTCTTTGGCCGGTTTTTGATTGAAGAGATAATGTCTCAGTATGCGCAAAACATCGTCGAAATCCAACGGCTTCCCTAAATGGTCGTTCATACCGGCCTTAAGGCAGTTTTCAACGTCTTCCTTAAACACATTCGCGGTCATCGCGATGATTGGGATCGCTTTTGCCTGTTCGTCATCGAGCGCGCGGATGGCGCGTGTTGCGTTATAGCCGTCCATTACCGGCATTTGAAGATCCATAAAGATAATATTGTACTTATCCGGGTTTTCGCTGAACATGCGAACGCCCTCGGCGCCGTTTTCCGCGCAGTCAACTTCAACCAGCGTCGGCTCAAGCAGAGCCATAACGATCTCGCGGTTTATCTCCACATCCTCGACCAGCAGCACGCGGTATCCCCAAAGACGGTCTACCTTTTTAATTTTTTCATTTTTCCCCTCGTTCAGCAAATCAACGCCGAAAGCCGTATTGATACACTCAATAAAAGCCGACGGGAAAATGGGCTTCGGCAAAAAGTGATCTATGCCCGCGCCTTTGGCTTCCTCCGCGATTTCCTGCCATTCGACCGATGAAGTCATGATAATGACGATTGCATCGGCATGTATTTGTCTTATTCGGCGCGCAAGCTCTATGCCGTTTACATCGGGCATTTTCCAAGCGACAAAACAGATATCATAGGTATTGCCGCTTTCAAGCAGTCCGAGCGCTTGTTCGCCGCTTGCGGCTTTCTCGCAGAAAATGTTGAAACGCATTGCTATGTCGACAAAATATTCCCGTATATCGTCATCGCCGTCAACGATGAGAATTCGGAAATTGTCCACATCAATAGCGTCGGCGGAGATCAAACTGTCCTCCGCCTCTTCGTCCGACTTTCCGCATATGATTGTTACAGTAAACGTCGCCCCCTCGCCGAGCGCGGAAGATACCGAGATGCCGCCGCCCATCAACTCGATAATGCGTTTTGATATGGCAAGGCCAAGCCCGGTTCCGCCGAATTTGCGCGTTGTGCTGCTTTCGGCCTGCTCAAATGGGCTGAATAACCGGGCCTGCTGTTCCGCGTCGAGTCCCACGCCTGTATCTATGATGTCAAATTGTATCCCGCAGGTTTCGCTGTCATCCTTGAACAAGGTTGCGTTCAGACTTATCGTGCCATGCTCCGGCGTGAATTTCACGGCGTTGGACAAGAGGTTCGTTATGACCTGCGCCAACCGCTGATCATCGCATATTACTTTGCGCGGAATGTTTTCCTCGATGTATACCGCGAGTTTCTGATGTTTCTCGACCACGCGGAAATTGATGATATTTACGACATTTTTGAGCAGTTCTTCAAATATAAAAGGCGTGGGATGCAGTTCAAACTTGTCTGCTTCTATTTTTGACATATCCAATATATCGTTGATAACGCCAAGCAGATGGTTTGACGCCTCTCCTATTCGCCCCAGCGCGTAATCTTTTCTTTCAATACTGTGCGATGATTTGGCGATATTGGTCATCCCTATGATCGCGTTCATCGGCGTCCGTATTTCGTGGCTCATATTGGATAAAAAGGTGGATTTAGCCTGGCTTGCAGCTTCCGCATCCGTTTTTTGTCTTGCCAACTGTTCTAACTGGGTAATATCTTGAATCACTTCGATAAAGCCTTTGATTTCGCCATGCAGATCCTTGAGCGACGCAACATCCACCTGGTAGGACGCGCCATCATGTGTGAAAAACGTCTGATGCAAGCCCTGTCGTGCGCAGACGATGGCACATTTGTCGGTGCCGCAAATGCTGACGCCCCAATTGCTGCAAGGCAAGCCGAGAATTTTTTCACGCTTCTTGCCAAGCATTTTCTCCAGCGCGGAATTGATGAAAGTCCATTTCATATCCGTGTCTTGCACAGAGATAGGAAAAGGGATGGAATCAAGAATAGAACCATACCAATGAGCCATCGCTTCAAATTTTTCTGATTCGCGGTGTATCTCCTGAAGCATCGCCTGACGCTCTCGTAAAAGACCGCCCAGTTGTGCGGTCAGGGTGTTGAACCAACGGGCCAGCTCTCCGATTTCATCCTTCTGGTGATCAGGAATTTTTTCGCTGAGATCTGCCCGGTTTTCGGCGATATCCTGTATCTTGCTCTTGACCATGTTCAATGGGCGTGAAACCAGCCTGCGCAGTAATTGTAAAAGAGCGAAAGTCGGCACAACGATCATGCCAGCCATCATAAGGGCTAAAATAAGTGAAGCCGTATGTGCAAGTGCGGATACGGTCGCGGTATCCATTGCGCAGACTATGACCCCGACCTGCTTCCCCTTAAAATCGACAAGGGGGTGCACCGCATAATTCATGGAACCAGTGTCTTGAAAAAAAGTTTCGGAAGTGCTTTTACCGATCGATAACAGCTTGGGTGTGATGAGCGATTCGACTGAAGCGTCCCTGGCCTTGATAACCCGTATAAAATCCTCGCCCTTTGGCGGATATTTTTCCGGATTATCCAATTCCGGGGAAATTTTGGTCAATTCTTTGTTTGCGTAAAGAGCAACATAGACCTTCCCTTCTTTTGTCACCGCATCTAAAATAGGATTGAACTGTTGAAGGACTTCCGCAGAACCAAGCAGCCTGTCGTCGGCGGTGCCGAACGCGCCGTCGCCGCCGGGATCAATGACCGGGATCACTCCGCGTATGGCAAATCCTCCGCTGCCCGCCTCAAGCCCCATCGTCGGTTCGCCCGTGTCAAGAGTATGCATGACTGTAAACCTGTATGCGCGAAGGTCGTCGGAAACATCCTTCCCTTTGCCGTCGTTTCCGGTTCCTTGCTCTCCGGTGGCCGGTTTGCGCCACAGGCGGGCCAAGCTAAGCCCGTTGGGCAGGTGCAAATGCAGTTCAATCCTTTTGCCCGCGGATTTTGCGTAACTGTCCAGCATCGGTTGAAGTTCTTTACGTAAATATGCACGCGCCTCTTGATACTCCGGAGCTGTCGGGTCCGGCTTGTCTCTGTTGAAGGCGTTATCGCTCCGTAACGCAATTTTATAGGCTTCTATTACAGCCGGCAAGCGCACGAATAAAGACGCCTCGTTCACGGATTTTTGCGCGCTTGCGTCAATTTGCCTCAATATGAATTCTATGCGATTTTCAAGCACATCCTTGACGTGTTCTTCGCGCATTCCATCAAAAGATGCATTAATAACAGCGAAACTGATTACGCCAAAGCATATGACAATCAGCGCTTGCGGAATAGTCAATTTCCAGACAAGTTTCACTTGAATACCCCATTCCTTTGCGTAGATTTTCTGAGTGCTGACAGTCGTTGAAGGGCGGTGCCCTCCTGCCATTGCCGATAACATATCTCATGCAGATTTACAATTTTTTTTCAGAAATCGTGTCGTGAGCACATGCCCGCTGGCGTAGTCGGAGCGGATTTGATATATTCCGTTCGTTACATGTATCTCATAAATATCGCTGGAGTTTACTATGCGCGCTTTTTCCGCCCTGCTGCTTATTTTTGCCTTTGTTTCGTCCGCCTTCGCGGCGGAAACATCCGGCGCGCCCGCAAAGACGGGGCCGGTCGAGCAGATCTACCTGGAGTCGGAGGTGGTTTTTGACTCGGTCGAGCACACCGCCTACGATCGGGACGGCATCCCCATCAGCGGAACCATACAGGGGTTTTTTTCAAACGGCCGCCTGGCCTGGGAGACCCAGTGGGTGGAGGGCAAGCTGCACGGCGTGACCAGGAATTATTACGAAAACAGAAAGCTCAAGGAAGAAACCACCTGGGTCAACGGCAAACTGCACGGGCCCGCCAGGTGGTACGACGAACAGGGAAATCTGCGCCGGGAAATCGTGTACGAAAACGACAAAGATCCCTCGGCTCCCGCCGAGGTTCAGGAACAAGACGCGCCCGCAGGCCCGGACAAAGCCCCGGAAGAAAAGCCGCAATAAGTTCTTCTAAGCCTGCTCGCGTTCATAGCCGGGCAGCAGAATGGAGGCTTCCGCCCCCGATCCCTGGGCCTTGGGGCAGGCATGCTGCAGGGTGCAAATCTCGCAGCCGCCCTTGAAGGGATAGTGGGTCACCACCGCATAACGCCGGGCCGGCGTGCCGCTCGGGGTATAGGGCAGGCCCTCGGCGGCCAGGGCCTCGCGTAGCGCGTCGGTTATGCGCGGCGCCGGGGCGCAGCCCGCGTCCTGGATTTCCGGAAGAATGCCGTGCACGGCGCTCATGCACAGCACCTGGGCCAGCGCGTTATAGAGATAGGCGTCCGCGGGGCTCTGGTCCCAGGCCTTGTCAACGTCCTCCTCCACCTGCGCATTCAGCCATACAGCGAGACATTCAAACTGTTCCGTCCGGATGCGCAGGGCATGGGCTTCGGGTATCCATTGCTCCCACAAGCGCATGAGGCGCTCGGTCACCGCGCCGCCCAGGCGCGTTTCCTGGCTCATGGACATGAGCAGTTCGAGGTCGAAATACGGGTGGATTTCCATTTGTTCCGCGCTGTACGCCATGGGTGTTCTCCTTGTCCCGTTCTTGTGGCGCATACGGCGCGGGGCGTCAAGAGGGTTTACTTCTTGCGCGCGCTTTCGTAGTATGCCGGCGTAAGTTTCCTTCAGGTGAGGCGTGACAGGTTATTCGCGGGGCCGCGCCATGGACAGCAAGCACTTTTTTTCCGTCGCCAATGAGAATTACCCGCTTCTGCGCCGGCCGCAGTCTTCGATCCCGAAGAAAACGCTGCTTGCCGGAGTGAATCTGCTTGTCGGCGACATGCAGACAAGCACGCGCGAGACCCTTGCCCGCGAAGCGGTCATGCGGGACTGGTCGCGTCTGCACGTTGTGCGCGCGCCGGAGCATGTCACCGGAGTCATGTTGAGCTATACGATCTGACCCTCGCAAGGAACGCGCATGAGCCAGGACAACGAAAACAAGTTCCCCGCCAAAATCCGTTACGAATACCAGCAGGACCCCGACGTCCGTATCCAGTACGCCCACGGCGTCTGGGGCGGCATAAATCCCCAGGGAGAAGTCGAGGTCAGCTTTTACCTTGAAAGCGACAAAATGCCCCCGTATTCCGAACGCCTTGTCGCGCCCGACGGCAGCTTCGGCCACGAGGTGATCCCCCATGACGACGATTTGCGCATCGTCACCCGCACCATTCACTCCCGCGTCATCCTGAACTACCATACCGCCCGCGCCGTGCTGGAGTGGCTGGAAGACAAGCTGGACATGCTGGACATGGAAGAGGGTTCCGCTCCGCTTATCTACGAGGGCGATTCCGGCATCGAGCAATAAGGCCGCTTGCCGTCCGCCATGCGCCCGACCTTCCATGTCATTACCTTCGGCTGCCAGATGAACGTCAACGACGGGGACTGGCTCGCCAGAACCCTGATCCCACGCGGT
>Ga0082212_10007809_pt1 | contig 14066 bp, 14 predicted proteins | sample TergutNt197P3_FD_71548 | JGI IMG/M metagenome (GOLD analysis project Ga0082212, IMG submission 71548) | Neocapritermes taracua P3 segment gut microbial communities from Petit-Saut dam, French Guiana - Nt197 P3 | ecosystem: Host-associated > Arthropoda: Insects > Digestive system > Gut ... | reverse complement strand
CAGCGCTGGGCCATGGCGCGCGGTTTATCTTCACCGCCGCGATGGCCCGCGGACAGCAGCACAGCCCCGGCGCGTCCGCCGCCCCGGCCGCCCGGGAAGAAGACGGCCGTGAATACGCGGGCCGGAGCGTACTGCTGGCCGAGGATTTGGAGATCAACCGCGAAATCCTGATCTCTTTGCTGGACGGCACGGGACTCGTCATTGACGTCGCCGAGAACGGGCAGGAAGCGTTGGATAAAATCGCGGCAGCCCCTGACGCGTACGATCTGGTCTTTATGGATGTGCAAATGCCGAAGATGGACGGGCTGGAAGCGACGCGGCGCATCCGCTCCTTACCCGCGCCGCGGGCCAAGATGCTGCCGATCATCGCCATGACCGCCAATGTGTTCAAAGAGGACGTCGAAAAGTGCCTGAACGCGGGCATGAACGGCCACATCGGAAAGCCGCTGAATTTGGGCGAGGTCATCGACAAGCTGCGGACGTATTTGGTGTAAACCTATACAATCATAATCCCCCCTCTTTCCGGACACGATAAGCTTGTGGCGGCAGACGTCCGCCGCCGCTGTAAGGGGGGATTTGTTTGGTTCGGATCGTGGTGCGGGGCATCCGCGCGGACGCGGGGCTGGCGCGGGCTTGGCTGCGCGGGCTGAACGCGCGCGGCGTGGCGTGGCAGGAGCGCGGGGCGTCGCCGGACGCGCTGGTCCTGCTGCCGGGACCTCTGCGGGCGCTGCGGGTGCCGCGCGCGCCGGTGGTTGTGATGCCGGGGGACCGCAACGCGGACGCCAAACAGATCATCACCTACGGCTACAGCGCGCGGGAGACGCTGACGTATTCCAGTCTGGACGCGTCCGGCCCCGTGCTGGCCGTCCAGCGCGAAATTCTCACCGTGGGCGGCGCGCGGCTGGACCGGCAGGAAATCCCGCTCCAGTCCTTGGGGCGGACCGACGCGGAGCTGGCTCTGGCGTTGTCCGGGGCGCTGCTGTTCGCGGGCTTGGCCCCGGAGGCGCTGGGGCAGGTGCGGTTTGACGCTGTGACGGCGGGGGCGTTTGCGCAGCATCCATGAGGGGCGGCCGCACATGGCCGCCCCCGCGTATTTTGCGTGTCACACAAATACCTCTTCCTCCGGCAGTTCTTCCCGAAACTCCTCTTCTTCGGTCACCGGCTCCACATGCGTGGCCGAGACTTCGTATGCCGTTTTTTCAACCGAACCGTCGTCGGTTTGCTTTACATATTTGCGGGACTGGAACCGCCCCTCGACCGACACCGCGTCGCCGACCGACAGCTCGGCGCACGCGCGCGCGCAAATGCCCCACGCGATGATCGGCAGATAGTCGGCGCGCCCGTATGTACGCGGGACCGCCAGCATCAGGTCGCAGATTTCACGCCCCAGCGGCGTGCGGCGGTAGATGGGCGGCTTGCACAGCGTCCCGGTCAGCTCCACGCGGTTCTCGGCAAACTCGCCGGGTTCCATCGGGGACAGGCTCTTGGCCAGCGCCGAGAGCACCAGACGGCTGCCTTGTCCGCTTTTGTTGTTAAAGGAGCGCAGCGTGCCCTCCATGGTCACGGCGTCGCCCCGCTCCGGGCAGTACAGCTGCAGCAATGCCTCCGGGAGCAGCACGCGCAGCCGGTCCTCCGTGCCGGACAGGCGCGTTGTGGAAAGGGTCAGCTGATCATACCGCTGGCCGTGCGATTCGTGGGAATACCCGGGAGGTTCGGAAACGGTCCCGCGCAGAAGGATGGAATTCATATCGACGGGTCACCTCGATCTTTCGTTTTGGTGACACATATATATGAGACGCGGGGGGCGGATTATGAATATCAATTGCAACCCCACCGGAAATATGATATCATAAATTTACCGTTATGGCAAATCCGGAGCAAAGGGCGCTGGGCTATGAAAAAATGGAGAATCGCGGCCAAAATACTGCTGTCCTTTGGCGTTCTTTTGGCTCTGTATGTCATATTCACGCTGGTTTCGACGGCCTTCACGCGGTCCGCGCTTCAGGCTTTGAACGAAACGGCGGACTCGCAAGAGGCCGCCGTGATTTTGCGGCGTTCGCTGACAGCTTCGTATCTCTTCGTGGCCGTGTCGTTCACGGCGGCGGCGGCCATCGGGCTGTGGCTGTCCCGGCATCTGTCGCGGCCGCTGGGGTTTCTGTCCGGCGCGATTTCCGGGATCGCCAAAACGGGCAGCATTTTTCTGGACGACGCCGCGTACAAGCAGACCAAAACCCTGAACAAGCGGGGCGACGAGATTGGCCATATCTCACGCTCCGTCGGCGACATGCTGGCGATGTTCCGCCATAAAATCAAGTCCCTGAACGCCATTGCCGGGGGCGACCTGACCGCGCGGGTCGAGCTGTGCTCGCCCAAAGATTCGGTCGGCACGGCGCTGGCCGGCATGACCGAAAGCTTAAACCGCATGTTCGCGGGCATCCTCTCGTCCGCCGGGCAGGTGTCTGCCGGTTCCGCCGAGCTGGCCGCCGGCTCCGCGGAGCTGGCCGAAAGCTCCGGCGCGCAGTCTGAGGCGATTGAGCGGCTGCGGGACAGGATTGCCGCCATCGCCGAGCAGACCGGCCGGAATGCCCGCATGGCGCGGGAGTCCTCCTCGCTGTCCGGCTCGATCAAGCAGCTGGCGCAAAAGGGCGGTACGCAGATGGACGACATGATCGGCGCGGTGCGGCAGATCAACGAGTCCAGCGGCGCCATCGGCCGGGTGATCAAAGTCATTGACGACATCGCGTTCCAGACCAACATTCTGGCCCTCAACGCCGCTGTGGAAGCCGCCCGGGCGGGCCAGCACGGCAAGGGCTTTGCCGTCGTGGCCCAAGAGGTGCGCGCCTTGGCGGCCAAAAGCCAAGCCGCCGTGGAGGAAACCGAGGCGCTGATCGCCGATTCCATCCGCCGGGCCCGGCAGGGCGCGAAAATCGCGGGCGACACCGCGGCGTCCTTACAGGAGATCGTGGACGGGATCCATCAGAGCACGCAGCTGGCGGGCGAGATTGCCGGTTCGTCCGACGAACAGGCGGAGGCGATTGCGCGGATCAATCAAAATGTGGACGAGGTCAACCACGCCATGCGCCGCAACAGCGAAACCGCCGCCCGAAGCGCCGGCGTCAGCCAAGAGGTCAGCGGCCACTCCGAGCTGTTGCAGGAGCGGCTGGCGCGGTTCAAAATCGAAGTTCAACCTATAATAGACAAAATATCAGAAAACCATAACTAAAACATCCCTACCGGGACAAACGGCTTCTATTTCGGCCCCGCTGTATCTTTGTATGTGAAATCATACGAAGGGAGGGCGGGTCATCATGTGGGATTTTTGGTGTGAAGTTTTCGACGTGTTTAAGAGCATATTCCGGAATCCGTAAGAAGGCGTTCTCAGGGCGTCGGGGACGCCCCCTGCATGCGTCGTTCCTGCCTGGTTGATGTTGTCCGTTCGTGGGCTTCCAACAGATTGTAAGCCGGTCAAACGTGAGTTGACCGGCTTGTACTCTATGTTACAGGTGGTGTGGCGCTTGTTGAATCCCGTCTTGACCCTCTTTGCTTTGATCGTGATGAGCCTGTTTATTTACGAGAGAATCCTCAACCTGAATCACCTCAGCGGCCTGCATAGGGTTTTTGGGTTTGTGTTTGCCGGGATATTGGCCCATAGTGTCTTTCTTTTGGAATCGCCGTTTCCCTATGCCCGTTTTGTCTTCATGGGGCTTTCCATGGGAATCTTTGTGAGTGGGATGGCCCGAATACGATTCGATTTATCCTTAACCGGCAGTCTTATATCCTTGGGGATCAGCAACGGTTTCTTTTTGATTTCGGCATGGATGATTTCCACAGCCGCGGTTGTGATGTCCAGGATGATCGCGCAACCCGTAATAGACGGCATGTGGCTCACGTTTTTTTCCTTTCTCCTTCAGATTGCATGGGTCAAGTTGTTATTCAGAATCAGAAGATTTCAAAAAGGGATTCTTTTCCTGAGAAAGCATTTCGCCAGCGCGGCCGGCCTTGCCATAAGCGGATTGATTTTGCTGATATTTATACTGTTTTATAATTATAATGTTCCTAACGAACTCATGCCGCTATTGCTTATCTGTGTTCCCCTTTGCCTGCTCGGGCTGATCTTCTGGTGGCTGAACGGCCTTGTCACATTGTACCGCCAGCGGATCCGGGAGCGCGACCTGCGCAACTGCGAATCGGCTGCCGCGGAAAAAGACCGACAAATCCGGCAGTGGGAGGAGAGCTACGCCATTCTGGCCGCTTTAGCGCACAGGGACAATAAACTGTTGTACGCGATGTATGAGGCGGTCCATGAGTTTGTGACCCGGTATGACGGACCTATCCAGGCCGGGGTCTGGCGGGACGGGCGGCGGCTGATGAACGGCAGTGAGCAGCTGATGGGAGAACGCGCCCGGGCCATCGCCCAAAGCCGCCGCGAAAACGAGTCCCTGCCCGTGACCAACGACCCCGTGATGGACGGGCTGATCCGGCATATCCACACGATGGCGGCGGAAAAAGAGGTTCAATTTGACGTGGTGTTCCTGTGCGACGTCCCGGACATGACAAGCGCGGTGATCCCGTCCTTGGAGCTGGGAACCCTGTGCGCCGATTTGATGGAAAACGCGGTCATCGCGGCCTCACACAGCGAGTACAAAAAGGTACTGGTTCTATTCGGGCGCGGCGCGGGCTGTTACGAGATCACGGTACAGGACACCGGCATCCCCTTTGACATCGAAACCTTGACAGCCCTTGGCCGACGGCCCGTGACCACCCATGCTGACGAGGGCGGAAGCGGCGTCGGATATATGGCCATTTTTGATATTCTGCGCCAGTTTCAGATCAGCCTGAGCGTCACGGAATACGCGCCCAGCCCGTACGGGTTCACCAAATCGGTAAAACTTCGGTTTGACGGCGAAGGAAAATACCGGGTTCATACCTACCGCCCCGGCGAGTTTCCGGCGCAAGCCTTTGACCCGGACGGTTGGGAGTTGGGAGCGAAAACTCCCCCTTGACAACCGCTTGGGGCTGTGTTACAATGCCTAACATGTAAAGGCGATTCGCTTTACAGGCAAAGGCAGGTGACGCCCCATGCGCGCGGAAAACGGCCTTCCGGAAACGGCGGCGCTGCTGTTTGATTTTTATGGGGACCTGCTGACCGAACGGCAGCGGGATTTTTACGACCTGTACCACAACCATGACCTGTCCCTGTCCGAGATCGCCGCCGGCGCGGGCATCACCCGCCAAGGCGTGCGCGACGCGCTGGAACGCGCGGGCGCGTATCTGCGGGAGCTGGAGGACACGTTGGGGCTGGTGGCGCGCTTCCTGCGGATGCGGGACGCGCTGCGGGACATCGACCTGGCCGCCGCGCAAATCGCCGCGCTGGCCGCCGCGCACCCGGCGCACCCCGACGTCGCGCGGCACGCAACGCGCATCCGCGTCCTATCTGAGAAGATACTACAGGAGTGAGAGGTTTCTAATGGCGTTTGAGGCTCTCGGCGAAAAACTGGCGGGCGTGTTCAAGCGTCTGCGCGGCAAAGGCCGCCTCAGCGAGGCGGACGTCAAGGCCGCCATGCGCGAGGTACGTCTGGCGCTGCTGGAGAGCGACGTCAATTTCAAGGTCGTCAAGGAGTTCGTGGCCAAAACAACAGAGCGTTGTGTCGGCGCCGACGTGATGGAGACGCTGAATCCCGCGCAGATGGTGGTCAAGATCGTCAACGAGGAGCTGATTGCCCTGATGGGCGGCTCCGCCGCAAAACTCCAGTATGCGTCCAAGCCGCCGACGGTGATTATGCTGTGCGGGCTTCAAGGCGCGGGCAAGACCACCAACGGCGCGAAACTGTCCGGCTGGCTGAAAAAGCAGGGCAAGCGGCCCTTGCTGGCGGCGTGTGACGTTTACCGTCCCGCCGCGATCCAACAGCTTCTGGTCGTCGGGCAGCAGAACGGCGTGCCGGTGTTTGAGCAGGGACAAGGCGACCCGGTGGCGATCGCACAAAACGCCGTCGCGCACGCGCGGACCCACGGCAACGACGTGGTGCTGCTGGACACCGCCGGACGCTTGCACATTGACGAAACCCTGATGGACGAACTGCGGCGGATCAAGGCCGCCGTGGACCCCGCGGAGCTGCTACTGGTCGTGGACGCGATGACCGGGCAGGACGCCGTGACCGCCGCCGCCGCGTTCCACGAGGCGCTGGGGCTGACCGGCGTGATCATGACCAAGCTGGACGGCGACGCGCGCGGGGGCGCGGCCCTGTCCGTCAGGGCCGTCACGGGCTGTCCGATCAAATTCTGCGGCGTGGGCGAAAAGGCGGACGCGTTAGAGGTATTCCATCCCGAGCGCATGGCGTCCCGCATTCTGGGCATGGGCGACATGCTCAGCTTGATCGAAAAAGCGGAGCAGAATCTGGACGCCAAGAAAGCGCAGGACATGGAAAAGCGTCTGCGGGCGGGAAAGTTCACGCTGACCGACTTTCTGGATCAGATGGCGCAGGTCAAGGGCATGGGCTCGATGGCCGACATCGCGGGGATGCTTCCGGGCGTGGACAAGCACGCGCTGAAGAACGCCAAGTTTGACGAGAAGGCGATCACCCGCACCGAGGCGATGATTCTCTCGATGACGCCCAAGGAGCGGGAGAACCCGGAAATCCTCAACTCCTCCCGCAAACGGCGGGTCGCTGCGGGGAGCGGCGTGAAGGTGGAGGACATCAACCGGATGCTGAAACAGTATGAGATGATGAAGCAAATGGCCAAGCAGATGGCGTCGGGGCGGATGCCCAAGGGATTAGGGAAGATGTTCTAGGCCGACTGTGTTGGTTTTCGTTGGTTTTGGTTCTTTTTCTTTTTATATAAGAAAGAAAAAGAAGAAGGAGGTGTAAGATATGGTTAAAATCCGACTGCGCCGTATGGGCGCGAAGAAGGCTCCGTTTTACCGGATTGTGGTGGCCGACTCGCGGTATCCGCGCGACGGGCGGTTCATCGAGGAAATCGGCACCTATAACCCGCTCAAGGAGCCCAGCGAAGTGACTGTGGACGCGGAGGCCGCCAAGAAGTGGATGTCCACCGGCGCGCAGCCGACCGACACGGTGAAACGGCTGCTGCAAAAGGCGGGGGTACTGTAAACGAAGAGCGGAGCCAGCCCTAGAAAGGAAGATTCCCGTATGAAAGAACTGCTCACGTACATCGCGCGGGCGCTGGTCGACGAACCGGACGCCGTGGCGGTGGACGAGGTGGAAAAGGATGGCCAGCTGACGCTGGAGCTGCGCGTGGCGTCCGGCGACATGGGCAAGGTCATCGGCCGCGGCGGGCGCGTGGCGCGCGATATCCGCACCGTGGTCAAATCCGCGGCCCCGGCCGGGGTGCGCGTGAACGTAGACATTCTGGATTAACATGAGTCACGCGGACACGCACTGGATGGAGGCCGGCCAAGTGGCCGGCGTCCATGGTGTGCGCGGGGAACTGAAAGTGCGCCCTCTGTGCGACGGGGCGGACTTTTTGCTTATGTTCGGGCGTTTCGCGCTGGAGCTTCCGCACGGCGGGCAGAAACGCGTATACCCAAAACAGGGCGCGCGCGTGCATCAGGGATTTCTGCTGCTCAAGCTGGAGGGCGTGGACACGCGCGAAGCGGCGCAGGCGATGCGCGGGTCAATGCTGTACTTCGACCGCGCGGAGGCCGAGCTTCCCGAGGGCCGCTATTTCCTGTCCGATCTGCTGGGTCTGACCGCCGTGGACGAGGACGGCGAAACGGTACTCGGCACAGTCACGGAGATTATCCAGCCCCCGGCGCACGACGTGTACCGGATCACCGGCCCGGACGGCGCGGAGCACTGGGTCCCGGCGGTGCCGGAGTTTGTGAAGGTCGTCGACATGGAATCCCGCCGCGTGGCGGTGCGGCTGATTGAGGGCATGTAGTATGCTTGAGATGGATTTCATCACGCTGTTCCCGAACATGATCGAGGCCGCGCTGGGCGAGAGCGTCATTGCGCACGGGGCGCGGCGCGGGCATTTGCGGGTCCGGACGCACCAAATCCGCGATTTTACGCAAAACCGGCAAAAGCAGGTGGACGACTACCCGTACGGCGGAGGACAGGGCATGATTATGATGGCCGACCCGCTGTACCGCTGTCACCGGCATGTGACAGAAACGCACGGCCCGGGCCGCACGATTTTGCTCAGTCCGCAGGGCCGCGTGTTCCGGCAGACGGAAGCGCGCCGTCTGGCCGCGCTGGGGCATCTGATTTTTGTGTGCGGGCGGTACGAGGGCGTGGACGAGCGGTTGATCGAGGCGTGCGTGGACGAAGAACTGTCGCTGGGCGACTTTGTGCTGACCGGCGGCGAGATCGCGGCGGCGGCGGTCGCCGACGCGGTGGGGCGGCTGATCCCCGGCGTGTTAGCCGACGAAACCTGCTTTGAGGACGAAAGCCACTGGAACGGTCTGCTGGAATATCCGCAATACACCCGCCCGGAGGTCTGGAACGGACTGCGCGTGCCGGAGGTGTTGCTGTCAGGCCACCATGAGCATATTGCCGCCTGGCGGCGCGAGCAGTCGCGGAACCGGACGCGGGAACGGCGGCCGGATTTGCTTTAATCCGGCGGCGGTTCCGCCGGGTTGACATGCACCATGCAGTGCTTCACTTTCGGGAAGCCTGTCTCCAGGCAGTCGTGGACCCGATGGGCGACGTCGTGGGCGGAACGGAGCGGGATATCGCCGTCCACGCTGATTTCCACGTCCACGTAGATGCGGTTGCCGAACAGGCGGGTGGTCAGGCTGTCAATGCCCAGCACGCCCTCCCGCGACAGGACGGCGGCGCGCAGTTCGTTTTCCACGCTTTCGTCACAGGCGCGGTCGGTCATTTTGCCGATCGCGTCTAAAAATATATCCGCCGAGACTTTCAGGATGAACGCGCAGATGACCAAGCAGGCGATCGGGTCCAGAATGGGGAAGCCCAGCCGCGCGCCCAAGATACCGGCAAAGCTGCCGATTGAGGACAGTCCGTCCGAACGGTGGTGCCACGCGTCGGCCATCATCGCGCCGGAGCCGGTCTTTTTCGCGGCGGCGCGCGTGTACCAGTACATGCCTTCCTTGACGGCGATGGATATCAGCGCCGCGATCAGCGCCAGCGCGCCGGGCGCGGCCAGCGCGCCGGACTGTCCCTCGATGATCCGGTTCACGCCCTGCCAGCCGATCAGCACGCCGGTCCCGCACAGCACGGCGGCCAGCAGGATGGCGGCCACGCACTCCATGCGCTCGTGGCCGTAGGGATGGTCCTTGTCGGCCTTCCGTCCGGCCATGCGGACGCCGATGATGACAAACCCGGTGCTGGCGATGTCGGTCAGGGAATGCACCGCGTCCGACACCATCGCCACGGAGTTTGCAAAAATGCCCGCCAACAGCTTGAGGACGGACAGGACGAGGTTTCCGATGATCGTATGCACGGAAACCCGCATAGCGATCTGTTCGTTGGTTTTCATAGCCGCGCCTCCTTCATCCATACAAAAAGACACCCGCGGAACACTCCTGTCCCGCGGATGCCCTCATCCGCTGCCGTTACCGGCCCGGCCCCATGTCTAAGACATCGCCTGCTCAGTTGGTTGTAGTTTTCACCGAAATAACTGGGATTAGTATAGCGTATGCGCGGGGGGTTGTCAAGTTGCGCGGGGAATTTTTATTGCTCTCGTCAATCCGTCGGCTCAAAGCTGGCGCTGAAATCGGCGCCGCCGTTTTCGTTGGCCAGAGCTAACAGTTCCGCAAAGCCAAAGGCGGCGTCCACTTTATCGTAGATCGCGTTATACTCGGCGCGGGTGGGGCGGGCTTCAAACCCAATGCTAAGGCTTCGCAGCGGCGTTTCCTCCAACAGACTGTTCAGCGGCACGTGCATGTTAAAAATAGGGCCGTCGTTGGCATAGGTTCCAATCAGCTCGTGCGGCGCGCCGAAGACGTCCACGGTATCGCCCAAGCTGATGCTGTGTACCTGCGCGTACAAGGAATGCAGCACAACGGTCCCGCCTGTCGCAAACTCCTGCGGCGCCCAGCGCCGTCCGGACTTGATCGGACCGGTCATACGATTCTCCGAGCTCCAAAGCTGGTGGTTATAGCTGTAATCGCCCAACTCCGAGCTGTAGGCGATGTTCAAGGTATACCACAAGGGGATAGACGCTAAGTAATCGGCCCCTTCGGAGCTTTTCGCCCTCATACTTATTATATACCCAGGCTCGCCTAAATCACAATCCATGTACGCAATCAACTCACGTTCCTGCGGCGTAAGGCTGTCGAGAAAGTGTCTGAGTTGTCCGGCTTGCCCTGCTGTCTTAAAAAACGGATTATAGTCAGGGACCACAGTCCCGTTACCGGGCCGGATTTCAACGGTGTCGCCGGGAACGGCGTCCCCAAAGAACTCCGCGTACAGTTCTGCGGAGGTTTCGGCGTCATGCTGGACTTCAAAGGTGAAATCCATTGTCAGGTCTTCTCTCGGCGTCACATCCTCCGGCAACGGCTCTTCTCCGCTGGGCGCAGGGCTTTCCGTCACGTCCGGGGAACAGGACACCAACGCGGTCAGGCCTATTAGGAGTACGGCGCAGAGAAACAGGCGGCGCATGGCCTCACCTCCGGGAGATGGGAGTTTGAGAATGGCGTTGTAACTAAATAATACCCTGTCGTTTGTTCGCTGTCAACTCCTCACCGCACCCGCCCGCTCAGCATCCGCTTAGCGCGCGCCGCCGCCCAATGGCGCAGCGGGAAGAACAGCGCGACGCACGCGAGGCTGGGGATGGCGGCGGTTATCCAGACGCTGCCGCTGAGGACCGCCGTGACGGCGGCGACGGCCAGCGGGATGGGCAGGATCAGCAGCGTGTACAGCATCCCGGCCACGGTGTTCAGGTTTTGCTTGACGGCCTCCGTCTCATTGGTCCAGTGCCGCTTCGGCGCGGCGCAGTCCCGCAGCGCTTGCGTCTCGGTCGCGGGCAGGACGGCGGCGGCGGCCATCACAAACCCGGCCAGCGACGGGCCCAGCGGCGCGCCGACCAGCAGCAGCATCGCCAGCGACACCGCCGCCCCGCCCCACGCGACGCCCCGGTAGCACGCGATCTTGCCCGCCACAATGTCCCGCGCGGACAGCGGGAACGACGCCAGCACGTCCAAGCCGCGCCCCTCCCGCGAAAACATCGTGGACGCGCCGGAGATCATCAGGCTCATGCCGATAAACACGCCCAGCCCCACCGCCATCAGCGCGCCGCTGACCTTCGCCTCTTGGATGGCGTCCAGCGCGCCGGAAAAGCCCCCGCGCCCGGTCAGGTACATCAATAGCAGCATCAGCGGCAGGATAAACGGCCCGATCAGCGTGTTCATTACGTACACCGGCGTGCGCGTAAGCAACCGCCACTCTTTGACGGTCACGGCCCGGCGCGGGGACGCGGGCTTCTGCCTGCGCGCGGTTTTGCGCTTTGTGTCGCGGGAGACTTCCGATTGCGTCAGCAATCCGGTATAATACATATGCCCGGCCAGCTTCAGCGTACCGGCCAGACAACCCGCCGCCAGCGCGAAATACAGCGCCGCGCCGACCAGCGCCGCGCGGCCGGTTCCGGCAGCGGCTTGAACGGCCCATTCGGCAGGCGGGAACAGGCCCGGCAGGGCCCGGATCGTCCCTTCGTTGTCCTGCAGGAAGCCGCGCAGGGCGTCGTCATTGAAAAAGCTTTGCATCATCCCGCTCACGAAGAATTGCAGGCCCAGCGCGAACACCAGAATGAACATCTGCACCAGAAGGTTCATCCGCTCGCGGCGGCGCGTACTGCGGGTCAGGCGCGCGAGCGCGAGCGCGGGCAGGGCCGCCAAGGCCAGCGGGAGCGCGGGCAGCAGCAGCAGCGCCGGGATCAGCCGGAGCCAGAACAGCCACGCGCCGCCTGTTGGAACGGCGTGGACGCAGTAGATCGCGCAGGCGGGCAGGACGAGGATCGCCGCCGTCGCCAGCTCGTACAGGTACACCAGCGAGAATTTGGAGGCGAACACCGCTCCGGGTTTCAGCGGCATCGCGGCGAACCGCTCCGCGTCCCGCGCGTAAAAGACCGCCGAAAACAGCGTCATCGCCCCAAACGCGAGGCAAACCATCATCGCCGCGCCCAGCACCGCGCCCAGTATGGCTTCCGGCAATCCCGACAGGTCCGCCGCCGTTTCCAAGGCCCGGCTTTCCTGCTGCAGGACGCGGACGCCGCTGAACAGCGCGTTGAGGATCAGCGCGTACACGCTGACGCCCATGATCAGCGCGTACGCGATGGCCAGCGCGAAGCCCAGCGTTTTGACCCGACCCTTTCCGCCGCGCCAGTTGGCGCGCATTTCGGATAGGCCGAGGTTCACTTTCAGGTGCAGTCCCAGCAGCACCCGGTAAGTCTTAAAGGCGGTCATGGCCGTTCCTCTGTCTCGGTCAGCTGGAAGAAAATCTGCTCCAGCGTTTCATCCTGCCGCCCGGAGGCGCGAAGCTCCTCCAAGGTCCCGGCGGTGACGAGGCGGCCGCCGTAGATGATCCCGATGCGGTCGCAGAGCCGCTCGGCGACCTCCAGCACGTGCGTGGAGAAGAACACCGTGTTGCCCCGGGCGCAATGCGCGCGCATTTCCTCCTTGAGCAGCAGCGCGCTTTTCGGATCCAGTCCCACCATCGGCTCGTCCAAAATCCACAGCGGCGGCGAGTGCAGCAGCGCGCCGGTCAGCATCAGCTTTTGCTTCATGCCGCGCGAGTAGCTTTTGATCAAGTCCCCCGCCGCGTCCGCAATCCCGAACATCTCCAGATACCGCTCCGACATCGCTTTCCGCTCGGCCGCCGAAACGCCGTAGACGTCCGCGATAAAGCTCAGATACTCCCAGCCGCTCAAGCGGTCGAATGTCTCGTAGTTGTCCGGCACATAGCCGATGCCCGCCTTGGCCCGCACGGGGTCGGCCAGCATGTCAACGCCGCCCACCAGAATGGACGAGTCCCAAGCGTCGTCGGGGCGCAGGATGCCCGCGATCATCTTGATCGTCGTGGTCTTGCCCGCGCCGTTCGGCCCGATAAACCCGAAAATCTCCCCCGGACGCACCTCCAAGCTCAGGTCGTCCACCGCCCGGACCGTCCCGGCGTAGGTCTTTGTGATGCTGCGCAGCTGGATCATAGGTGTACGCCCCTCTCGTGTGGTGGTGCTTATCGGCTGCGCCGTATGTTTGCCTTCCCTTCACAGGATAACCTTTTTTGGTGATTTGTCAATACAATTATCCAAAAAAGGTATACGCGCCTTGATCATAAAAAAACCCGCCGACATCATCGGCGAGTCTCAAGCACGGCAGACAAGGTCCTATTCAGTCTGCATAACACGGGGATTATGGGCTTTTCCACAGGCCCGGTCCGGCAAAACCGGTCTGCGGGGCAGGGCTTTTCCACATTATCCACAGACTTGTCCACAATTCCTTATGTCAACGGCCCGTCCTGTATATTTACAGATTATTCATCCCTTTTTGCATAAATGCGGGTACAATGTCAGCAGCCCTTCAAAGGATAAGGAGGCGGTCCCATGTCACAAAAGGCGCTGATCGTCGAGGACGACGCGAACATCGCCCAGCTGCTGCGGCTGTACTTAGAGAAGGACGGCTTCAGTGTGGAGTGCGCGGAGGACGGGTTAGGGGGGCTTACGCAGTTCCGCGCGTCGGCCCCGGACATTGTGTTGCTGGATTTGATGCTGCCGGAGATGGACGGCTGGGCCGTCTGCCGGTCCATCCGACAGGAGAGCGCGACGCCGGTCATCATGATCACGGCCAAAGGCGAAACCATTGATAAGGTGCAGGGCCTGGAAATGGGCGCGGACGACTACATCGCCAAACCCTTTGATATGAAGGAGGTCATGGCGCGCGTCCACGCCGTGCTGCGCCGCAGCCGCAAGGGCGGGCTGGAGCGTCCGCGGCGGCTGGAGTATGACCGCCTTGTCATCGACATGGACGCGTTCTCGCTGACCGTGGACGGGCGGGCCGTGGACACGCCGCCGAAGGAGCTGGAGCTGCTGTTTCATCTGGCCAGCGCGCCTAACCGCGTGTATACGCGCAATCAGCTGCTGGACGTGGTGTG
>Ga0082212_10007808_pt1 | contig 14066 bp, 12 predicted proteins | sample TergutNt197P3_FD_71548 | JGI IMG/M metagenome (GOLD analysis project Ga0082212, IMG submission 71548) | Neocapritermes taracua P3 segment gut microbial communities from Petit-Saut dam, French Guiana - Nt197 P3 | ecosystem: Host-associated > Arthropoda: Insects > Digestive system > Gut ... | reverse complement strand
TTTGCACCAATTAATATGATTGTTTAACATTTAAAATTATCTGCCTATTGCATACACATTACTTCGAACTATAAAATTAAAGTAATGAAAAATTTGAAAACTATGACCGATGAATCATTGGTCGAATTGTATGCACTTGGGAATAACTCCGCATTCGATGTTTTGTTGAACAGGTACAAAAAAAGTATCCATTCTTACATTTACTATATCGTCAGAAATCAGGATTTGACGGAAGACATTTTTCAGGACACTTTCCTGAAAGTCATTATGACGATAAAACAGGGCCGTTATACCGATAACGGTAAGTTTAAAGCGTGGATCACGCGCATTGCGCACAACCTCATTATTGATAATTTCCGTCAGGAACGCAATGAAAATACAATATCGAACGACGAAGTGGAAGTCGACCTGCTGAACGACATGAAACTTTGCGATTCGAACGTTGAAGATGAGATGGTGCAGGAGCAGGTTTATAAAGATATTAAAAAACTTGTCAACCATCTTCCGGAAAATCAGCGTGAAGTCCTTGAAATGCGCTTCTACCAGGATATGAGTTTTAAGGAGATTGCCGATATTACTGGCGTTAGCATTAATACGGCTTTAGGCCGGATGCGTTATGCAATCCTGAACATGCGCCGGATGGCTGATGAGCATCATATCGAATTATCGTTTACCTGATCTTTATAAATTTTTTTTATAAAAGACAATAATATTACCTCTTTGGCGTTTTTATGGTATAAACCCAAAAAAAATATGCCTATGATGTATGTTACACCTTTAGTTCCAGTTTCTGAAAAAAACAAAATGAAAAAAGTCATTCGCGGTCCGCGTGAAGAAACATTGATGCTTATTCGCCAGTTTGCACGGATATACGAATATACCCCGGGTCAGAAGCATCATGTAAGAAAGTATTTAGTAAATTAAATGAAAAAGCATAAAATAGCGCCGTCTCTTTTATCGGCAGATTTTTTACATCTTCAACAGGAGATGGAAATGATCAACGAAAGCGAAGCCGACTGGATACATTTAGATGTGATGGACGGTGTGTTTGTACCGAACATTTCATTTGGATTTCCTGTCATTGAAGCTGTAAGGGCGATTTGTATCAAACCGTTGGACGTTCACCTGATGATCGTTGAGCCTCAGAAATTTATTAGAGAAGTCGCCGATGCCGGAGCCTACATGATGAATGTTCATTATGAAGCCTGCACCCATTTGCACCGGACAATCCATGCCATCAGGGATGCAGGTATGCAAGTCGGCGTTACATTGAACCCGCATACGCCGGTAGAATTGCTAACGGATATTATTTCGGATGTGGATATGGTTTTACTGATGTCGGTCAATCCGGGCTTTGGCGCTCAAAAATTTATAGAACAAATTATCGATAAAACGGTTCGATTGAAAAAAATGATCAATGCAAAAGGCCTTGAGACACTGATCGAAATTGACGGAGGCGTGAATCTTGAAACTGGAAAACGATTGATTGAAGCAGGCGCCGATGTGCTCGTAGCAGGTAATTTTGTATTTAAGGCACGCGATCCTCTTCAAACGATCCGGGATTTAAAAATGTTAAGTCCTTAATGAACAAAACAGGGTCATTTATAGATGAAATACAAAAACGACCCTTTTTGAGGCCGCTTATTTTTTGGATAGCAGGAATACTTTTACAGATTTGTTTTCCGCTTCAAAAAATTTCTTTTATTTTTATTATAATCGCATTAATTGCGCTTTTAATCTCTTTTATTATACCCGGACAGCGCAATGACACCTTTTTGTATCATCATCGCTGGGTTTGGGGCGTTTTATTCACCGGTATTGTCCTTTTCCTTGCGATTCAGACGACCTATTTGACGGAACAGCGTATAAACAAGCCGCAGGAAACAGGTTTATTACTAAGTAAAGCGCAGGAAATGCAGTCGCGAATGGTTGGCAAATTAGGCAACCTTCACTTACCGGATGAATACAAATCAGTATTAGCTACGCTCACTGTCAATTACAGGAAAGCAATGACGCCGGCTCTCCGCAACCGTTTTTCAGTTACAGGCATATCACACCTGCTGGCCGTAAGCGGTTTTCATGTCGGAATAGTCAGCGCTTTTATCAGTGTCCTGCTATCTTTCCTTTCGCGAAAAAGAGTTACGACGCGTTGGATTAAGTTCCTGATAACCCTTTTGGGCGTATGGTCATTTACATACTTATCGGGACTTGCTACAGCCGCAGTCCGTGCCGCCACCATGATATCCATTTACCTGACAGGAAGCGTAATAGGACGTATTCCCGATAAATATAATACATTGGCGGGCGCGGCATTTTGCATGCTCGTTTACAATCCCTTTTATCTGTTTGACGTAGGTTTTCAGTTAAGTTTTACGGCGGTATTTTTTATCCTTTACCTGCAACCCCGATTAAGCATGTTGATTGAGATACGAAATCCGCTGATAGCAAATCCATGGAATGTACTGACCGTGACGATTGCCGCGCAAACCGGCACAGGTTTCCTGTGCTTCTTTTACTTCGGGCAGAGTTCGATGGTATTTCTATTTACAAATTTAGCCCTGTCGTTGCTGGCCACCCTGCTTATCCCCCTGACATTGGTATGGATGATAGCACCGGCATCGCTTCCGGGTATTGACATCATTCGTATGCTGGTCGAAACAATGACCCGTTGGTTTATGTGGGTAGTCGATCGTTTTGCTTCAATACCCGGCGCAACGTTGTCGCTTCGTTTCGACTTCGTTACACTTGTATGCTCCTATTTGCTACTGGCTTTTATCCTTTTATATTTTCATTCGCGCCGTTATTGGATGCTGTTTGCCTCGCTAATGACCCTGTTACTTATTATCTGCTGGCAGATGATTTAATCATTTATCAGGAGTCATGGCCCCTTGTTACCTGTTGTACAGGCTTGAGGAACCGGACAGTTGTTTGCTAACAACCCTGGCGTTTCCCCTGTAATATACATCGGACGAACCGCTGGCTCTTACGCTTATTTCTTCGTTACAGGTGATTCGTATGTCGGACGAGCCGGATGCGTTGCAGCTTACTTTATTGACAACGAAATCGTAACCCTTGAAATCGCTGCTTCCCGACAGCGTTATTTCACAAATATTCGCCATTCCGCTAATGATACAATCAGAACTGCCCGAACAGTTGAATTTACAGGTTTCGGCTTCAATACTTCCTTTAAAATCCGAACTTCCTTTCATAATAAGTTCACATTGCGTAGCTTTAATACATCCCTTAAAATCAGAACTTCCACTGCAGGAAATGTGCATGCTTCCGGAAACAATACACCCTTCTACAATAACATCTGAAGACCCGGAAGCCGAAATCTTACTGATGCGTCCGGTATTTGGGATTGTTACCTTCAGACCCAACCGGGATGAATAATTGTTTTTATTTTTGAACTGTACATACAGGACGCCGTTTCTTACGTATGTCTCAATATCATCAATCAGGTTTTCATCTCCCGATACTTTCACAGGCGCATCCGCAATATCGGCAATGATTACATCAATAGCGCCTCTTGTATCAACTGCGCTAAATTCCATAACGCCGCGTTCTTTTTCTTCAAAAACGCCATTTCCCTTTTTGACCACACCCATACCATTGATATGAATATTATTGCATGCAGCCGTAAAAAATATTATGCCGCAAATCACCATAAAAGTTAATCCTGTCCTTTTCATACCTGCAAATTTTATGTTATTTATCTATAAGACGAATGAAAGTGGAAAATGTTACAATGCTACATTAATTATGTATTAAGTGTATTGAGTTGTAAACTATTCGATAACGGTTGTCCAACCGAACGTATCAGGCTCATCACCGTACTGAATAGCGCGCAGTTTGTTGTATAGCAATTCACAAACAGGGCCGGCTTTGCCGTCTTTTGCGAAAAAATATTGCTTATTTTCGTCCAAATCGTCGATTTGTGCGATGGGAGTGATGACTGCCGCTGTTCCACACTCTGCCGCTTCATCGAATGTAGCTAACTCTTCCAGAAGCACGGGACGACGTTCGACGGTCAAGCCCATGGTTTCAGCCAGTTGGGTAAGGCTTTTGTTTGTAATGGATGGCAGGATGGAATCGGAAGCTGGCGTAATATAGGTCTTACCTCTGATGCCAAAGAAATTAGCCGGACCACATTCGTCTAAGTATTTTTTCTCCTTAGGGTCCAAATATAACACTGCAACATAGCCACCGGTCTGCGCTTTATTTCCGGCAACCAAACTTGCCGCATAATTGCCGCCAACCTTAATATTCCCGGTACCTTTTGGCGCAGCACGGTCATAATCGCGCATGATACATACTTTGGCTGGCTTGAACCCGTCTTTGAAATAAGGACCTACCGGCGTGACAAAGACCACAAACAGGTATTCGGATGCCGGTTTTACGCCAACCTGCGCGCCTGTCCCTATTAGTAGCGGACGTATATATAATGATGAGCCGCTTTCGTAAGGAGGAATAAAGCGCTGGTTTAGCAATACTGTTTTACGTACGGCTTCCTGAAATTTATCAGTCGGAAATTCCGCCATCATAATACCACGACTGGATGTCTGCATTCGTTTAGCATTTTCGTCCATACGGAAAACACGTATTTTCCCGTCTTTCCCGCGAAATGCTTTTAACCCCTCGAATGATTCCTGTCCGTAATGCAGGCAGGTCGCAGCAATATGAATATTGATGATTTCTGAAGAGGACACTTCCAATTCGCCCCATTTTCCGTCTTTGTAACAACACCTTACATTGTAATCGGTTTTCATATAACCGAAAGGCAATTCATTCCATTTGATAGTTTCCATAATTAATCTTATTATATATGTATATACATTAATTGTATAAGCCTGCAAATTTAAAGATTTTTTTTAAAAAAAATTACATTTTTGTTGATTTCGTTATATTATTTTTTGTGTGCAAAAATATTTTAAGATCATTTGCGTTAATACAAAAAGGGAAACAAAAAAAAGGGTAGAACAGGAATGCCCTACCCGCGATGGTTTTTTCACTAGATTTAGGCGGGTTTTTACTTTATTGAGTGGCGAAATGATATAATCAAATCATAAAAATTTTATTACTTATTTTGCACAACAAAGATAAGTATTCCTCAATAATCATGCAACTCTTTATGTAAAAAAAAGAGAAAAATTATTTCGTAAATATCGAAACAGTTGAACGTCAAGAAAGTGATTTTTGCGAAAAATGACAATATTTTTATAAAAAACACAAATTCATGCAGATTCATTTTTTTTCGGTTTAAATTAGGAGTTATCATTTTCATTTATGAATAAAAAGAAAAAGAAAATAAATTTGTTTCATTGATTGGATTCCACTACTTTTGTCCGACAAAAAATTTATTGAAGGATGTTTTTCAAGGATGTAATAGGGCAAGACGAACAAAAGAAGCTGTTAACAATTACAGCTCGTACAGGGTTAGTTCCCCATGCGCGGCTTTTTTGCGGAGAGGAGGGAACGGGAGCATTTCAATTAGCTTTCGCCTATGCACGATATTTGAATTGTACGGACCGTAGTGAGGACGATTCGTGTGGAAAATGTCATTCCTGTCTGCAATACAACGAAATAGCGCATCCTGATTTACATTTCGTTTTCCCGATGATTACGCAAAAAAGCCTCAAAAAAGAAGTTTGTGATGATTATTTACCTGACTGGCGGGCGTTTCTTAAAGACCGGATAGCACAAAAAGCCTATTTTACAGTGAATTCCTGGCTTTCCTGGCTGGGCGCTGAACAAAAGAAGGCCATCATTTATGCAGCAGAAAGCGAAAAGATCATGCATAAGATGAATCTGCGAATATATGAAGCGGCTTATCGTGTTTTATTTATCTGGGCGCCTGAACGGATGCATGAATCATGCGCAAACAAATTATTGAAGCTTATCGAAGAGCCTCCTGCCCATACAGCGATCCTGATGATTACCGACAATCCGGACAAAACGCTTGGTACGATTGTCTCGCGTTCGCAGCTTATTCGATTGCGCCCGATTGATCCTGAAATATTAGCTGGGGTTTTGATAAATAAGTGGGGTGTACAGGAAGCGGACGCCCGATCAATTGCTCATCTGTCGGGGGGAAACTATTTCAAAGCAGTCGATTTTCTTTCGGTTGACAATGATAGTATCTATTTTCTGGAACAATTCAAAATCATGATGCGGAACGGATGGACACGCAATATAATGGCCATGAAAAAATTTTCAGATGAAATGGCTTCTTCAGGGCCTGAAAGACTGAAGAATTTCCTGTCTTTTTGTCAGCGGCAGGTTCGCGAAAATTTTATCAACTGTTTGCATGAACCTGCTTTGAACTATATGAGTAAGGAAGAAGCCGATTTTGCAAAAAACTTTTCACCTTATGTAAACGAACGCAATGTGATAGATATAATGGATGAGTTGTCGCTTGCAGAAATGCATATCTCGCAGAATGTAAATGCGAAAATGGTCTTTTTTGACCTGTCAATGCGTATCACGGTACTTGTGAAAAGATAATTCGAAAGAATATTTTTATTACCGCAGACTTTTATAAAACTTGTAACTAATATATTAATGTATGAATAAATTTTTAATGATGATGATTGGTTTTGGTTTGGCATCCTGTTTTTGCGGATGTAATGCGAAGCAGGAAAAAATACAGTATCCTGTCGCAGAAAAACAACAGGTGACGGATGATTATTTTGGAACAACAGTTGCCGACCCTTACCGCTGGATGGAAGATGATACAACTAAAATCGTTGCCGATTGGGTCGAAGCAGAAAACACAGTAACGCAAGCATACCTTGAAAACATTCCGTTTCGGGAAAAGTTAAAACAGCGACTGACTGAACTTGCCGATTATGAAAAAATCGGAACGCCTATAAAAAAACATGGCAAGTATTATTTTTATAAAAATGACGGCTTACAAAATCAAAGCGTGCTGTATGTGAAAACAACGCTCGACGGCGAGGCTTCAGTGCTGTTAGACCCGAACAAGCTGTCGGACGATGGCACAGTTGCGCTTTCAGGTATCTCTTTTTCGAACGATGGGAAGTACATGGCCTACACCATTTCACGTAGCGGTAGCGACTGGCGTGAAATATTCGTAATGGACTTATCAACAGGAAGCCTGACGCCAGACCATATTCAATGGGCAAAATTTACGGATGCTCAATGGCATGGAAACGGTTTTTATTATAGCGCTTATGACGCACCTGAAGAGGGAAAAGAATTTTCAAATGTCAATGTAAATCATAAAATATATTTCCATATACTGGGTGAAAATCAAAAAGATGACAAACTTGTTTATGAAAACAAAAAATTTCCGAAACGTTTTTATGGGGCAGATGTTGATGAAGACGAAATAGCATTATTTGTATTTGAATCCGGCGAAGGTCTTGGTAATAATTTGTTTATGAAAGATTTGCGCAAACCGGATGGCTCTTTCGTACAACTTACTGAAAATTTTGATTATGAATACGCGCCTGTGGGGATTATCGGTGAAACTATTTATTTTCATACAAACTACGAAGCGCCGAAATATCGCTTGATGAAGGCAACGCTTGACAAACCCGATTTGAAACATTGGACAGATGTTGTCCCGGAATCTGATCATGTCCTTAACGGAGTTTCTTTGATGGGAGGGAGGATGATTTTATCGTACACAAAAGATGCCTCCGATCATGTTTTCGTTTATTCTTTTGACGGGCAAATGGAACATGAAGTGTCGCTTCCAACGTATGGATATGTTAGTTTTAGCGGGAATAAAGGCGATAAGGAAATATTTTATTCATTTACATCATTTACTTTCCCGAATACAATTTATAAGTACGATATTGACAAAAATCGATCGGAAAAATTTCTGGCGCCGGATGTTAAATTTAACGCAGACGACTATATCACTGAACAGGTATTTTATTCAAGCAAAGACGGCACAATGATACCGATGTTTCTTACTTATAAAAAAGGCTTACGACGCGACGGCATAAATCCTGTTTATTTGTATGGATACGGAGGATTCAATATCAGTTTACCACCTTCATTTTCAACATGGCGCATACCGTTTCTTGAGAATGGCGGCATCTATGCGCAGGCTAACCTTCGCGGAGGGGGCGAGTATGGTGAAGCATGGCATATTGCCGGGACGAAGTTGCAAAAACAGAATGTCTTCGACGATTTTATTGCCGCCGCTGAATATCTGATCATGGAAAATTATACTTCAAGTGAAAAAATCTGTGTTGCGGGCGGTTCGAACGGCGGATTGCTTGTAGGCGCCGTTGCCAATCAGCGTCCCGAACTTTTTAAGGTAGCGCTTCCAGCTGTAGGGGTGATGGATATGCTGCGTTATCATAAGTTCACCATCGGATGGAACTGGGCAAGCGATTACGGTACGAGTGAAGATAGTGAAGAGATGTTCGGATATCTTTACGGTTATTCACCGCTTCATAACATTAAAAGTGATGATACTCCATATCCTGCAATACTGGTTACAACGGCCGATCATGATGATCGTGTTGTACCCGCTCATTCATTCAAGTATGCAGCAACGCTTCAGGCTGCCCGGACAGGCGAAGCGCCGAAATTGATACGGATCGAAACAAAAGCCGGGCATGGGGCAGGTAAACCCATCAGTAAGATTATCGAAGAATATACTGATGTTTTTTCCTTTGCCATGTATAATCTTGGTATGAAACCTCAATTCTGATATGGAATTAACGAAATAATAAACACAAAAAAAATAAAAGTTATGAATGAAAAAGCGACACAATTAATGAAGAACATTCCTGCAATTCGCTGGACTGCACTCGTATTTTTAGCATTTGCAATGTTTTGCAGCTATATTTTTATGGATATTTTATCCCCTGTAAAATCAATTTTAGAGTCAACCAAAGGTTGGGATTCCGATGCATTCGGAACATATGCAGGCTCTGAAACCTTTTTAAATGTTTTCATTTTCTTTTTGATTTTTGCAGGAATCATACTGGATAAGATGGGCGTTCGTTTTACTGCAATATTATCGGGTATTGTCATGATTATTGGCGCAGCCATCAACTGGTATTCCATAACAGAAATGTTTGCAGGTACGGGTTTGGAAAACTGGTTTAACAATCATTTGAATTACATTCCGGGGTTTGATGAAATAGGCGTTTCACCGTTTTATAAGGGGATGCCTGCCTCTGCCAAATTTGCATCGGTTGGATTTATGGTATTTGGCTGCGGTGTTGAGATGGCGGGAATAACTGTTTCACGCGGTATTGTAAAATGGTTTAAAGGTAAAGAGCTAGCGCTTGCCATGGGGTCGGAAATGGCGCTTGCACGTCTGGGCGTTGCTACCTGTATGATTTTTTCGCCACTGATTGCCAAAGCGAAGATCATGGGAGCAGTTGATGTATCACATTCAGCAGCATTTGGCGTTATTTTACTAATGATCGCCTTAATTATGTTTATCGTTTATTTCTTTATGGATAAGAAGTTAGATGCTCAGGTTGGTCAAGCCGAAGAAAAAGACGACCCGTTTAAAATTAGCGATATTGGTAAGATATTGACAAGCAGCGGTTTTTGGTTAGTCGCCTTACTTTGCGTGTTATATTATTCTGCCATTTTCCCATTCCAAAAATATGCAGTCAATATGTTAGAGTGTAATTTAAGTTTTACAAAGGTATCAAAAGATTCGTTCTGGAATTCGGGGACTTCAGCAACAATTGGATATTTCATCATGCTGATTGTTGCAGCCACCTCATTCACAAGTAATTTTTGCAGGAAGAACCTAAAAATATCCTTATTGGTAACTTCTGTTGTATTTCTTGTTATATACTGTTTTATATCTTATAAACGACAATCGGCGGGCGCCATTTTCTCCGTTTTTCCTTTGCTGGCAGTTGGAATTACACCGATATTGGGAAATTATATTGACCGGAAAGGGAAAGCCGCAACCATGCTAATGTTAGGCTCTATATTGTTAATCGTTTGTCATTTAACTTTTGCGTTCGTTTTACCCCTCTTTAAAGGTCAGGAAATTGGAGGCGTCATTCTGGCGTATGCGACGATACTGGTATTAGGCGCATCCTTTTCGTTAGTGCCTGCATCATTATGGCCCTCGGTTCCAAAATTGGTAGACCAAAAAGTGATAGGTTCGGCTTATGCTTTAATATTCTGGATACAAAATATCGGTTTGTGGTTATTCCCGTTGCTAATTGGTAAAATACTTACCTCATCCAATACGGATGTTGCTGAAAAATTAAAAACGGGTGCAATCACCTCCGAACAGGCGTCAGTGATGTACAATTATACAAATCCGCTAATCATGCTGGCTTGTCTTGGCGTTGCCGCTTTACTGTTAGGTTTTGTTCTGAAAATTGTAGATAAAAAGAAAGGTCTCGGTCTCGAATTGCCTAATATCAGGTAGGGACGGCCTAATATCAGGTAGGGACGGGGCGCGCCCCGTCCCTACAAATGTTTATCAGGAAATAACCGTAGCGCCTCGCCGACAACAAACGCACTTCCGCTAATTAAAACAAAATCATTCGGCGACGCCTTTATTAATGCATCTTTTACCGCATCCTCTACGGAAAGGTAAATTTGCCCATTAAATCCTTGTGATTCACCTCTTTTCGCTAATTCATCGGCTGGGAATGCCCGTTCATTCGCTGCCTGTGTAAAATAATAAGTAGCACTGTCAGGCATCATGGATAACATACCATCAATATCCTTGTCGTCCGACATTCCTATGATAATATGTGTTTTAGCGTGGCGTCCCGATTCATAAAAAAGAAGTCGTTTATTAATTTCCCAGGCGCCGAAATTATGTCCGATGTCGCAAATAACTTTCGGTTTAGACTGCAATTCTTGCCAGCGTCCCATCAATCCGGTCATTTGCGAAACATTTTTAAAGGCTTTTCTAACCGCCGAGATACGAATTTGGGCGCCCGTATTCGCAAGTATTTTTAGTGTTGTCAATACGGTTTGCGAATTAATTTTTTGTGCTGGACCCCGCAATTCGCCTGCTAATAAACCATATTGGATCGTATCGTATATCCACGAACCATTAGCCTGCATTTCAGCATCAAGGAGCGTTTCCTTTTGGGTAGAGAATATAATGGGAGCAGATACTTCAAAAGCTTTGCTCCGGAATAATTGTTTTAGCCCGTCATCATGTGTTTCTCCGATAACAACCGGAACATTTCTTTTCATAATACCGGCTTTTTCATATGCTATTTCCGAAATTGTTTTACCCAGAAGCTGGGTATGTTCCAGGCTAATGCCGGTTATAACACTCACTAAAGGTTTTATGATATTCGTACTGTCATATTTTCCTCCCAAACCGGTTTCGATAACTGCATAATTCACTTTTTTGTGTCTGAAAAAATCAAACGCCATAGCAGAAGTAAACTCAAAAAAAGATATATTTTCTCTTTCTATAAATTTGATGTTTTTCCCCACAAAGTCAATAACATACTGTTGCGTGATCGGACGTCCGTTAATTCGAATCCGTTCACTAAAATCAAGCAAATGTGGAGATGTGTATAGCCCAACCTTATATCCTGAAGCCTGAAGTATGGCAGCAAGCAGATGGGCTACTGATCCTTTTCCATTTGTCCCCGCTACATGAATACTTTTAAACCTTTTATGCGGATTGCCGGTAATTTCATCTAAAGCAAGACTTCGCTCAAGACCGGGTTTATATGCAAGTGCTCCAATATTATGATATGCAGGAGTTCTTTTGTATAAATAATCTAACGTTTCTTTGTAGTTCATAATCTAATAATTACATAAAATAGTTTTTTCACAATCAACTTTAAATTTTCTGCAAAAATAATCTATTATTTCGGATTAACATTCATAAAAAAACTTAATATAATTAAATATCCGGTAAAAAACTAAGAAATATATTATTATTTCAAAAAAAAAGCGTTCCTTTACATGATGAATAGAAAATGTTATACTTAAAAATATATATGATATGAGTTTAAAAAAGAATTTTGTCCTTGATACAAATGTATTACTGCACGATTTTGACTGTTTGTCGAAATTTCATGAAAACGACATTTATCTTCCTATTACAACGCTTGTTGAATTGGATAAATTTAAAAAGGGTAGTGAACAGATCAACTATAACGCACGCGAGTTTGTACGCGAGCTGGATACGCTCACTTCCCATGATTTTTATCTTAAAGGCGCATCATTAGGCAAAGGCAGAGGGATGTTATATATTGTAACCAATTCCGAATATCATAAAAAAGTGGAAACCTCTTTTCCTGAACGTATTCCTGATCATAACATTCTTTCCTGTGCAATGACTGTTTCCGAGATGCACCCCAAGATGAAAACGATTCTTGTATCAAAAGATGTCAATATGCGCATGAAAGCACGTTCGCTTGGTATCAGAGTAGAAGATTACAGCAATGATAAAGTGAAGAATGTCAATATCTTTGAAAGAGCGCACGAGGTTTACACCGGCATTAATAGCAAGGTAATTGACCAAATATATGCCGAATCATCAGGGCTTGATATTGATAAATTTAAGAGTGAATACCCTCAAATAGAGATTTTAGCAAACGACTGCTTCGTTTTGGAAAGCGAACGGAACAGCGTATTGGTACGTTATAATCCTTTTACCGAAACCATAAAAAAGGTTGAAAAAGGCGCTTCCAATTATGGCATACAACCCAGAAACACAGAACAGAAGTTTGCTTTCGAGACGCTGAACGATACGAATATCAAACTTGTCGCCATCACCGGAAAAGCCGGTACAGGTAAAACGCTATTAGCATTGGCATCTGCATTGAAGCAGGCAAAATTGTATAAACAAATATTATTGGCGCGTCCGATTGTGGCTTTGGCTAACAAGGATATTGGTTTCCTGCCGGGTACTGAAAAGGACAAGGTCAAACCTTATATGCAACCGCTCTTTGATAACCTGAATGTTATCAAGAGCCAGTTTCCTGTAAATAGCATGGAAGGCAGGCATATTGATGAGATGCAGAAAAATAATCAGCTTATCATCGAAGCGCTTGCATTTATTCGTGGACGCAGTCTTGCGGAAACATTTTGCATTGTTGATGAAGCGCAAAATCTAACACCTCATGAGATCAAAACAATCATCACGCGTACCGGCGAGGGAACAAAGATGGTTTTTACCGGTGATGTTCAACAAATTGATTCACCTTATTTAGATATACACAGTAATGGCCTTGCCTATATGGTTGATAGAATGAAAGGTCAAAAACTCTTTGCACATGTGAATCTTGTAAAAGGCGAACGTAGCGCGCTGGCCGAACTTGCGGCGGATTTGTTGTAACTTGACAGGCTATTTCAAAAAAATAATTCTTTTTCCGGAAAAAAAATACAGGATAGCGCATATTGCAATTGTTCCTAAAACAATAGCGCCGTTGGCATGTTTTAAAAAAGTGTTATACTTGTTGATCTGGTTTGCCGGATGCTTTACAGGTTCATCGTCCGAACAGCGAACGACAGGATTCAGAAAGTATACAATACCTTCAGGGGAAGTGAGTTTTGTGCGAACATATGAATCATTGGAGCAGATATGGTAATATGCTGTATTACAATCGGCTACCGTTTTCAATGTTTTTCCGTTGTCGCCGATAAATTCAATTTTCCGCATCATTTGCTGCCAAACCACCCGTAATGTATCTTCATACACTTGTATTGATACCGGAAAAGAAACGACTTCGGCTTCCATTATTTTTTCTTCGATTGTCGACTGTTTTTTTCGAGGGAAATGAACGCCGAACGAAATACCCTTAGCAAGACATTTTAATACTTCATCACTCTCCGGTGCAGGTACATTTACAAAAGTGACTTCCCGCTGCACACGCGCCGGATTATTGACCGTATGGGCATCATCGTTTGCGATCAACCAGGCAGTATGTCCGCTCGAAAGGGCAACATCCCATGCCGTTTCGGAAATGTGTGTGCCATTAAGGACCTCAAACAGATCGTATCCCGATAAATATTTAAAATCATCCGGTGGATAACTACTGCGCATACTTGGATGATTAACCGCAACGAGAATACTGTTTTTCTTCAATAAATCAATAACATGCTGCTTGTGATGCATG
>Ga0082212_10007807_pt1 | contig 14069 bp, 12 predicted proteins | sample TergutNt197P3_FD_71548 | JGI IMG/M metagenome (GOLD analysis project Ga0082212, IMG submission 71548) | Neocapritermes taracua P3 segment gut microbial communities from Petit-Saut dam, French Guiana - Nt197 P3 | ecosystem: Host-associated > Arthropoda: Insects > Digestive system > Gut ... | reverse complement strand
GTGCGCGTTCATCAACATTTTTGGTCGTTTCGTCAAAAAAAACGATACGCTTGTAATTTTTTTTACGGTTCGGCGTAAATCTATGTAACCTATTTTGGCAACATCCGTATATAATATAGACTTGAAAAAATTGTCTGTTTTCGAATATTTTTCACTTTTCGGAACGGGTCAATTTGAACAGGCAAAGCGGTTGTCGAACCATCAAAATGGGACTGACGGTAGCGAAGCTGTGGAAAATCTGAAGGTAACTGATTAAACATTAAAAATTTAAAATATTAAAGAAAATGAAAATGAACCACAAACTTGTACTTTTATGGTGTTGTATGCTGCTGGTTTCGTGCAACACATCAAAAAAAATCGTCTATATGCAGGATGTACAAAACGGAGTTACCGATGTAATGGATGTCAATAAGGGTATTCTTATTCAGCCCAAAGACATACTTTCCATTGTCATTTCCAGCAAAGATCCGGAATTGGCAAAGTCATACAATTTGCCTCTGCTGGCTAATCAGGCAGGAGGAAGTACAATGAATTCTTCCAGTTTTTCGCAGCGAATGCTTGGTTATCAGGTAAGTACGGACGGAAGCATTGATTTCCCTGTTTTGGGTAATATACAAGTGGCGGGTATGTCGCGGGAGGAACTTTCTGAAAAGATCAAACAGGATCTTCGGAAAGGCGCCATCAGGGATGCTATTGTAATCACGGAATTTATGAATTTCAAAATTTCTGTTTTAGGCGAAGTACGTAGTCCGGGAACAATAGAAGTGAAAGACGACAGGATTACCATACTCGAAGCCCTTGGCAGAGTTGGCGATTTAACCTTGTATGGAAGAAGGGATAATGTTCTTGTCAGACGCGAACAAAACGGAGTAATCACTAATTATCGTGTGGATTTACTTTCCAGCGCTTTCACGCATTCGCCAGCGTTTTACTTACAGCAAAATGATGTGGTTTATGTCGAACCTAATAATGCCCGTGCCGCAACGGCTGAAATCAATCAAAACAGATCGGTAGGCGTTTTGTTGTCTTTGGCTTCTCTGTTAACCACCCTGGGGGTTATACTTTTCAAATAGATTTTAATCATGGAGAATCAACATATTCAAACTGAAGATTTTCAAATCTTTGATTTGTGGGACAAATGTATTCGCCATTGGTGGTGGTTCCTCATCTCATTAGCGATCTGTGCAGCCTTTGCGACATTATATATCTGGGTTACCCCCAAGAGCTATATGCAAACGTCTCAGGTGATGATCAACGACGACAAAAAATCATCGGAAATGCCGGTTATATTTGGAAATCAAGGTATTACATGGAATTTAAGCGTAAAAAATGAAGTGGAAATGTTCAAATCGCCCATCATTGTCAAGAATGTAGTACGCAAATTGAATTTGACCACCAATTACAGCATTAAAAAAAATATGCGGGCAGAAGATATGTACAGTAATACGCCTGTTAAAGCGTCATTTCCTGGTACATCCGAAAGCGCTTACTTTAGTTTTCAACTGGAATTTACGCCTGACAGCTCGTTCATTCTCTCAAAATTCAAACGCGGCGACAAAAAGGTTAATCAGGAACCCATACGCGGGATTTTTCGTGATACCATAACAACATCCATAGGAAAAGTAGTGATACTTCCTACCAGATTTTATGGAACGAACTGGTATTTCATTCCCATGGAGATTTCTAAACTCTCTGTTTCTACAGCAACAAAATCATACGGCGGTAAATTGGTAACAGCCCTCGTCAGTAAGGATAATTCCATTATCCGTCTGGAATTGACCGATACAGACATTCCAAGGGCTGCTGATTTCCTGAACGAGTTGTTAATCGCATACAATGAGAACTGGCTGCTGGAAAAAAATAAAACAGCTTTAGTTACTTCAAAATTTCTCAGCGAGCAATTACCTTTGTATGAACAGGAATTGAGAGAACTTGAACTGAATATAGAACAGTTCAAAAGTCAGCATAAGTTAACTAAAGTGGGGATGACAGGCGAGCATGTATTGACTCTGTCATCCGAATATTCCAAACAAATCGTGGACGTCAACACTCGATTAACCGTAGCCAAATGGATTAAGAAGGATTTTTTAAGCGACAGCAGCAACGAATATTCGCTGTTGCCTTTCAATTCGGGCTTGGGTAATTCAAACATTGAAGCGCAAATCGGGGAACATAATAAGTTAGTACAGGAAAGGGACAAATACATTGGCAACAGTGATGAAAACAATCCTGCAATCATAGACTTGAACAGCAAACTTAATTCCATGCGCCGTACCATTGGCATTTCTATTGATGCTCAAATTCAGGCGCTGACGACGCAATTGTCCGGATTTCAGGAGCAGGAAGTGAAATTGACCAGGCAAATAACCTCGAATCCGGGTCAGGAAAGAGTCCTGATGTCTATGGAGCGCGACTTTAAACTCAAAGAGGAAGCCTATAATAGCTTATTGCAAAGAAAGATCGAAAACGACATGTCGCTTATCATCAGTCCTACCAACACGCAACTCATCAGACCGCCAACAGGGTCAAGCACTCCGGTAAAACCAAAAAATAAACTTGCGATAATGGTAGCCCTTGTTTTGGGAATCGGGATTCCCGGCGGCATTGTTATGGGATTGGAGAATTTGAATATCAAGGTTCGCGATAAAAAGGATCTGAGCGTTTTATCGATACCTTTACTCGGCGTGATTTCCTTAGCAAACAAAACAGAACAAAAAGACGGATATTTGCTCGTTCAGGAAAATGGCAGTGATGCGATCAATGAAACATTCCGTATGGTTCGCACCAATTTGGATTCCCAGTTTGCCAAAGAAAAGAAAGTGGTGATGTTTACCTCGCTTGAACCCGGTTCCGGAAAAACATTTACTTCATTGAACTTAGCAATGTCTTTAGCCCTTGCGGGGAAAAAAGTAGTGCTGTTAGACATAGATATGCGAACGGCAGCGCTCAGCAATCTGATTTCGTTGCCGGAAATAGGAATCGAAAATTTCTTGAACGGAAAAATTTCCAGTGAACAGTTCATCGTGCTTAAAAACTTCTTTTATCCGGGTTTTGATGTAATTCCGGTAGGCGTCATTCCGCCTAACCCAACAGAGTTATTGATGAGCGATAGGTTTAAAGTGCTGATAGAGAGGTTGCGAAGCAGTTATGATTATGTGTTTTTAGACAGTACCCCGTTGGATATGGTGGCTGATGCGACCATAGTCGCCAAACATACAGACGTCACTGTGTTTGTGGTGCGTGCGAATCATACAGACCGCCGCAGATTTCCCGTACTGGAAGAAACATACAAAAGAGGTCATTTCAAAGAAATGGTGCTTATATTGAATGGCGCTGAACAGGAAATATATTTTAATAAACATCATACAGAATATCACAAAAAAATCAGAGATATAGCCTTGCTTCCCCAAACGGCATATACGACCGGTAAAACCAAATATCTGCCCGATTACAAAAACACAGTATCAAACCACTTATCCTTACCCAATGAATAATATTCAACAAGGACGAATAACGGTAATTGACGCCTTAAGAGGCTTAACGCTATTGGGAATACTGATGGTGCACACCCAGCAATTGTGGTGCTTTCACCCTCCGGTACCCGAGTCGAGTCTGACAGGCACGATTGCGAATTATTTTATTTACACTTTCATGACCGGAAAAGTCTATAAGGTGTTTAACATGTTATTTGGAGTCAGTTTCTTTATTATTCTCAGTCGTGCTGAAGCAAAAGGCATTGATTTCAGGGCGCGTTTTGTGTGGCGGTTACTGTTGCTGGCTTTTATCGGATATATGCATGAATTTGTATATACATGGGAGGCTTTGCTGGAATATGGACTTTTCGGTATTCCGCTGGTGTTTTTCTATAAGCTGGATAAGAAAAAGGTGTTGGTTTTAGCCATATCCTGTTTGTTGATCAGTCCATTCTACGGTATCGCATATCAACATTTTTTCCCAAGTTCACAATCGGGAGAAATCGTACAAATGATGGATAACGACCCTTTGAATATTGAAAATAATCAAAGTGCATGGAATTTCTTATGCGCACACATCAGCGACAATGCAAAACATTCTACTGTTGACCGGTTGAATTTAATGAAAACGGACGGACCTTTTACTACATTCGGATTATTCCTGATCGGACTGTTTCTGGCAAAAATAAGATTCTTTGAAAATTTGGAACTGAAAAAATCCTTATACAAAAAGATTTTTTACATTTCGACAGGCGTTTTTGGTTTGCTTTACGGCATTCGAATATTGTTCCTCACCCCGGATTCTTTATTGTCAGAAATTTTCAAAAGTTACAGTTCTGAATTTGTCGCCTCTGTACTTGTGAGTGGTTTTATGCTGTTGTATTCCACCCGAATCAGATCATTTTTAGATTATCTGATACCTTACGGAAAAATGGGGTTAACCAATTATATTGCTCAATCGGTGTTCGGACTGATTTTTTTCACTCAAGCCATGTTAGGTTTCAATGATCAGGGAATTATTGTAAGAGAATTAATTGCTGTGCTGTTTTTTGTTTCTCAAATATTCCTGTGTTCCTGCTGGCTCAGGTATTTTGCTTATGGTCCTTTTGAGTGGTTTTGGCGTTCCGCTACATATCTGAAATGGGTGCCTTTTCGCAAAAAGAGTCAATAATTTGTCAAATAAATGCTACTCTAAATAGAAAACAATGGAAAAATATTCAACGAAGGAAAATTTATTTTTAAACAGCGTATTTGCCAAAGAAGGTTCTTTCATTCAAAACGACCAGGTAATTCAATGGATGAAAGAACAAAATGAAAAGGTAAATGTGAAAATTACTAAAATTCCATTTAGAGAATTAAATTTATGGAATGCCAGCAAAAATGATATTTCACACGAATCAGGCAAATTTTTTTCTATTGTGGGTATTCATGTTAAAACAAATTACGGGGACGTTTTATCTTGGGAGCAGCCCATAATTAATCAACCGGAAATTGGCTACCTGGGTTTTATTACCAAAGAATTTGACGGCATTTTGTATTTTCTGATGCAGGCAAAAATTGAACCCGGAAATATAAATTACGTTCAATTATCGCCTACTTTACAAGCGACAAAAAGTAATTATACCAAAGCGCATAAAGGAAATTCGCCGTTGTATCTGGAGTATTTTCAGCAGGCAACACCCGACCAGATCTTATCAGACCAGTTGCAATCGGAGCAGGGAGCCCGTTTTTTGAAAAAGAGAAACAGAAATATCATTATTAAAATTGAAGAAGAAATACCTGTGTACGATAATTTTATCTGGCTCACATTAGGTCAGATAAAAAATTTGATGACCATAGACAACCTTGTTAATATGGATACCCGCACTGTTATATCAGGTATTCCTTTCGGTTCGTATGAGAAAGGCAGTTTGCCCGCATTGCCTTTGAATACAGGCACCATACAGCAAATGTTTTTTAAATCGGCGCTGGAAAAGAACAAAGGCTTATATTCCATTGATAATATTATTTCTTTTATTACCAGACAAAAAAGTTATTATGAACTTGAAGTTACGCGTATTCCGCTCAATGATATAAAACGCTGGCATTATACAGAAAACGAAATATTCCACGAACGGCATAAATACTTTAAAGTGATTGCGGTAAATGTAGAAATAGGAAACAGAGAAATTGTAAATTGGACACAACCTGTGGTAGAACCTGCACAGGAAGGGCTTTGTGCGTTTATCTGCAAAGAGATTAATGGAGTTTTACATTTTGCCGTACAGACAAAATTGGAATGTGGCAATTTTGACATTATCGAACTTGCCCCGACGGTACAGGTGCTTACCGGTAACTATAGAGAAACAAACGATATACCATATTTGGATTATGTTTTGAATGTAGATAAAAAAAGCATCATATACGACACTTATCAATCGGAAGAAGGCGGACGTTTCTACCGGGAACAGAATCGAAATATGATTATTTTTGGAGGCGATGAGTTCCCGATGAGGCTGCCTGATAATTTTATATGGATGACATTGAATCAATTGTATACATTTTTAAAATTTAATAATTACTTGAATATTCAGGCAAGAAATTTAGTTGCCTCAATTTCATTTATCTGATGATACACAGGAAATTAAATATAGGTGTTTTAGGCTGCGCAAATATTGCCATACGCTCGCTGATACCGGCAATTTTAAATTTGAAGGAATATTTCAATTTAGTTGGTATTGCCAGCCGAAGTATGGATACTGCTGAAAAATTTGCGGAATTATTTCAAACAAAAGCATTTGAGGGTTATCAGTCTCTTATTGATGATACCTGTTTAGATGCTGTATATATTCCTCTTCCAAACTCATTACATTCAGAATGGATAGAAAAATCGCTGGCGCGGAATTTGCATATTTTAGTAGAAAAATCGCTGGCTTGCGATTTTGGAACGGCTGTTCGTCTGAATGCATTAGCAGAAGAAAAAGAACTTGTTTTAACAGAAAATTTTCAGTTTCGTTTTCACAATCAATTAGCAAAAATACAGGAATTGATCGCATCAAATAAAATCGGACAGATGCGATGTTTTAAAAGTTCATTCGGTTTTCCGGGATTACCTGCAGAAAATGATATTCGTTATCAGAAAGCGCTTGGAGGCGGCGCTCTGCTTGATACGGGCGCATATCCGCTGAAAATAGCACAAATATTTTTGGGATTGGATATCGAAGTTGCAGCAGCCAGCCTGAATTTTATACCTGATAAGGAAGTTGATATCTGGGGCGGCGCTTATGTAAAGCAAAAAAACGGGGATTTGTTTGGGGAACTGGCTTTTGGCTTCAATCATTTTTATCAGTGCAATGTTGAAATTTGGGGCAGCAAAGGAAAGTTATATACCAATCGTATTTTTACTTCGCCACCGGACTATGAGCCTGTTTTGGAACTGGAAACCGCTAATGGAAAAGAAATTCTGAAATTACCTTCAGATAATCATTTTGAAAATATGTTGAAGTATTTTTATGAATTGATACAGAATAAGGATAACAGAAAAATAGAATATATTCAAAATATAAACCAAGCTCGTTTAATAAACGAATTAAAAACAAAAGCAAATGAAAGATAAACCGGTTTACGTTACCATGCCATCTTTGGCGCCGCTTGACGAATACGCTGAATTACTGAAAGGCGTTTGGGAAAGAGGAATATTAACACACAGTGGTCCTTTGTTACAAAAATTTGAAAGCGATTTGTGTAAGAAATTGTCAATAGACCACCTTGTCGCTGTATCTAATGGAACTATTGCGATTCAGATGGCAATAAAAGCATTGGAATTAAAAGGGGAAATCATCACTACGCCATTTACCTGGATAGCAACAGTAAGCGCTATAAAATGGGAAGGCTGTACGCCAATATTTTGTGATATAGATGCGGAAACCTTAAATATTGATACGGCAAAAATTGAAGCGTTGATTACAGATAAAACCGTAGCCATTATGCCTGTGCACGTTTTTGGCAATCCCTGCGATGTGGAAGCAATTGATAACATTGCAAAAAAACACAACTTAAAAGTGATATATGACGCCGCACACGCAATAGGTTCTGTTTATAACGGGAAAAGCGTTTTGGATTATGGTGATATTTCAGCAACAAGTTTTCACGCTACAAAGCTGTTAAATACTGCAGAAGGCGGCGGTTGCATCACAAAAAACAAGGAATTATACGAAAAATTGAAACGTATTCGTTTCTTTGGACATAATGATGCAAAAGTTGTTATAGAAGACGGCTTTAATGGAAAACTGACCGAAGTTCACGCTGCTCTGGGTGTAGCCAATCTTAAATATTATGATGAAGTACTTTCAGATAGAAGACGCAAATATGAGATGTATAAAAATGCGCTTATGGAGAATAAATCTTTGTCTTTTCAACAAAATAAAGTCGGTGAATCAAATTATTCGTATTTTCCGTTGATTTTTGAAAACGAGTCAACAGTATTAGAAGTAGAAAAAAGATTAAACAGCCATCAGATATTTCCACGCAGATATTTTTACCCATCAATAAATATTTATACTGAAATTGTTGAATATCAACCCACGCCAACCTCTGAAGATATTTCAAAGAGAATACTGTGTTTACCTTTGTATTGGAAATTGACAGACGAAGACATAAAAAGAATAATCGATATTGTTTTAGAAAATTCTTCTTGTTGAGTTCAGCAAATTAATAGAAATATCATCAAAACCGCGAAAAGACGCAAAAATAGGTTTCCCTGACATCAGGAAAACCAAAACGAAGATACGGTTTGGAAAAAGATAAAAAAACAGCATTTATTGGTTTGGAAAAAGTATTTTTTTTGTTGATTATTGGTTTGGAAAAAATGTTACGGTTACTGTAACGATGGTTGCGATAATTGCTTGTTATAATTCAACACGTTCATATTTAAAACAATATGATATTTTACGATAGAGAAACTGAGATTGATGTTTTGAGAGGAATTGAAGAAAATGCCAATCATTTCGCTCAAATGACTATTCTCATGGGACGGCGGCGGGTAGGTAAAACTACTTTGCTGAAAACTGCTTTTGCTTCGTCAAGTACAGTATTGTACTTCTTTGTCGCTAAAAAGAACGAAATATTACTATGCGAGGAGTTTGTGCGCGAAGTAGAAGAAAAACTATCCGTTTCTCTTGGTAGTTTTCAAAACTTTTCTCAACTGTTCAAAACATTGATGATTCAATCGCAATCGCGGCAATTTACTTTAATCGTTGATGAATTTCAGGAGTTTGCCAATATTTGTCCCTCTGTCTTCAGCGATATTCAAAATTTTTGGGATGCTTACAAAGAAAAATCCAAAATCAATCTTATATTTTGCGGTTCAATATATTCGATGATGAAACGGATTTTCGAAAATTCAAAAGAGCCGCTTTATGGCAGGGCAACGTCAAAAATCATCATCAAACCTTTTGTTACAAGCGTTTTAAAAAAAATATTGTCTGATTTTCATCCTGATTATTCGCGGGAAGACCTTTTGGCATTTTATATGATCACCGGCGGAATAGCGAAATATGTGGAGCAATTGGTGATCAACAAGGCATTTACCAAAAAGAAAATATTGGATACTGTTCTCAGGGAAAGTTCATTTTTTTTAGACGAAGGACGAGCGGTTCTGATAGATGAATTTGGAAAAGATTATGGAAATTATTTTTCGATACTTTCGCTTATTGCATCGTCCAAAACCGACAGAGCAGAAATGGAAAGCACTTTAAAGATGCCTGTTGGAGGCTATTTGGATCGGCTCGAAAATGATTATCATCTCATCAAGCGCAATCGACCGTTTGGCGCAAAAGAAGGAAGCAGGAACAATAAATACCTGATCGAAGATAATTTCCTGAACTTCTGGTTTAGGTTTATTTATAAGTATCGCAGCGCCATCGAAATAGGTAATCTGGAATATGTACGGGGTGTTGTGGAACGTGATTATGAAACATACAGCGGTTTGGTTCTGGAAAAATATTTCCGCTCGGCGCTCATGGAATCAAAACAATTCTCGAATATCGGCAATTACTGGAATCGAAAGGGCGAAGATGAAATAGACCTGATAGCGTTGAACGATATGGAAAAAAAATTGATTTTCCATGAAGTGAAGCGAAATAAAAAGCGAATCAGCATTCCTTTACTTGAAAAGAAATCGGAAGAAATAATCCGTAGATTTTCAAATTATCATATTGAATACAAGGCGCTTTCTTTAGATGATATGTAGCAGCAGTTGTGTTAATTCAGTTTTGGCAGAATGCAAAAGTAACATTTGTTGATGATGAGTTAATATTGAATTTGTAAATTATAAAAAGATAAGTAATGTTTGAAGTTTTTGAAAATAATGAATCGAATGTACGGTCGTATTGCCGTAGTTTCCCTGCTAAATTTAATTTAGCAAAAAATGCAGAATTATATACCGAAGATAACGAGCGGTATATAGATTTCTTTGCAGGCGCCGGTACCATGAATTATGGGCATAATAACCCATATATCAAAAATGCAATTTTGGAATATCTGAGCGAAGACAGAATTATTCATGCTTTGGATATGTACACCGTTGCTAAAGAGAAATTTATCGACACATTTAAAGAAAAAGTTTTAGAACCGCGAAACTTAAATTATAAAATCATGTTTTGTGGCGCAACCGGAACGAATGCGGTAGAAGCGGCTTTAAAACTATCCAGAAAAAACAAACGCAGGAGCAACATCATTGCTTTTGCAGGCGCTTTCCACGGGATGTCTCTGGGAAGCCTTGCGCTGACAACCGACAGGCATAGTCGGGCAGGCGCCGGAGTCGGTTTGCAAAATGTTTCTTTTGTCCCATTTGATAATCACATGTCTATTGATTATTTATACTGGGCGTTGGAAGACGACCATTCAGGAATTGACAAACCTGCGGCAATTTTCTTAGAAACGCTTCAGGCAGAAGGAGGGGTTAATATTGCGCAACCCGCATGGCTCAAAGAATTAAAAAAATTATGCGAAGAACATGACATTTTGCTTGTTGTAGATGATATTCAGGTGGGCAATTGGAGAACGGGAACATTCTTTTCGTTCGAAAAAGCCGGCATAGAACCCGATATGGTGATACTGAGCAAATCCATCAGCGGATTTGGCTTGCCCATGAGTATTTTGCTGATGAAACCGGAATTGGATATATTCTCGCCGGCAGAACATAACGGGACTTTCAGAGGGCATCAGTTAGCCTTTGTTGGCGCAACAGCAGCCATCGAATACAGTGAAAAATTCAATCTTCAAAAACAGGTAGCCACAAAAGAAATAATAGTTAAGGAATTTTTAGAAAAAGAAATCTGGCCGCTTAATCGTCAATTATCGGTTCGTGGAAAAGGTTTGATATGGGGTATAGATTTCAGCAAAATAAATAAAGAAATTTCGAAAGAGGTGATGAATGCCTGTTTCAACGATCATTTGATCATTGAACGTTCCGGCAGAGGCGATAGCGTTTTGAAAATTATGCCGCCATTAACTATTGAAGAAAATATTTTATTGGAAGGTTTGGAAATCATCAAAAACAACATAGCAAAAACTTTGTAATTGAAAATAAAATGAAAAAAATTCTGATGCTTGGAGGCGCGCCCACTCAGGTTCCATCTATTAAAAAAGCGGTGGAAATGGGGTTTTATACGATTAGTTGCGATTATCTTCCTGATAATCCGGGGCATAAATTTTCGCACGAATTTCATAATGTGAGCACAACAGATAAAGAAGCCGTTTTAACGCTTGCAAGAAAATTGAAAATTGACGGCATTGTTTGTTATGCAAGTGACGTGTCAGCCTCGACTGCCGCTTATGTGTGTGAAAATATGGGGTTCCCAACCAGTCCGTATCAGTCTGTGGATATTTTATCTACCAAAGATAAGTTCCGTGCATTCATGCAGGCTAATGGGTTTTACTGTCCCAAAGCAAAAGGTTATGCCGAAGATGAAGTGCAAAAATCGCAAAGCGAATTAAAAGAATTTTCATTTCCCGTAGTGGTTAAACCGGTTGATTCGTCGTCAAGCAAGGGAGTTACCATATTGGAAGATCCTTCTAAATTAAAAGAGGCGGTTGAATATGCTTTATCTTTTTCAAGAGCCAAACGGTTCATTGTTGAGGAATATTTTGAAAAAGTCGGGTATCAATTAGGCGGAGACGGTTTTTCAGTGAATGGCGAACTTGTGTTCAGGTGTTTTTCAAATTCGCACATGTATCCTATTAACCCTATTGTGCCATTTGGCGAGAGTTTCCCTTATGTTATGCCGAATGATATTCAAACAAAGATTCACAACGAATTTCAACGTGTGTTAACGCTTTTGGATATGCAAACAGGCGCTTACAATTTAGAAGCAAGGCTTAATAAAAACGGAGATATTTTTGTATTGGAAGTAGGAGCAAGAAATGGCGGAACCCGTATTCCTCAGGTTACACAATATGCAACCGGCGTGGACATGGTGGAATATACCATTAAAGCCGCTATGGGAATGGATTGTACAGATTTAAAGATGGTAGAACCAACCGGTTTTTGGGCTGTATATGAAGTTCATAGCACCGAAAACGGTATCTTTAAAGAATTTTGGATTGATGAGAGTTTTAAGAAAAACAATATTGTGGATTTTGAAGAATTTCACAAAAAAGGAGACAAAATAGAAGCGGCTTATCACGAAGGAGCAATATCAGGGAACATGATATTAAAATTTGATACGCAGGAAGAAATGATTGATAAAATGGACAATATGTACAATTGGGTAAAAGTTGTATTGGAGTAAACTAAATGAAATCATTCGGAAATTGTTTGGAATTGGATTTGCGCTGCGGAAAGCATTATCATGAGGGTGCAATCAGATTGAATACGGGACACCATTGTTTGCAATATTTAATAAAGGCAAAACAATACAAGAAGATATACATTCCATATTACACTTGTCAAATCATACCGGATGTGGCAAAAGTCTGCAACATCCGGTACGAGTTTTATTCAATCAATGATATGTTTGAGCCGGTAAAGGATTACAGATTATTGTCCGATGAGGCATTCCTGTATACTGACTATTATGCTCTTAAACCCGATACGGTAATCAGGTTAGCCGATATTTACAAGTCGCAACTGATTGTTGACAATTCATTTGCTTTTTATTCAAAACCGATACCGGGGATTGATACTTTTTATACAGCACGAAAATTCTTTGGAGTACCCGACGGGGCATACCTTTATACCGACACGCTTTTAACGGAGAATATAGAACAGGATAAATTATCCCACGAAAGAATGATGCATCTTCTTAAACGGATTGATGTTTCAATTGAAGCAGCACATGCTGATTATGTGGCGAATGAATTAATGCTGGATGAACTTGATCGCCCCATACAAAAAATGTCAAACTTAACCGAAAAATTGTTGATGGGTATTGATTACGAGTCAATTAAGGAAAAGCGAATAGAAAATTATTTGTTTTTGGACTCGGCTTTGAAGAATGACAACCTGCTCAAAATTGATTTGCCAAAAGACGCGGTTCCCATGATTTATCCTTTTCTAAACAGCAAAAATGATCTGCGGAAGAGATTGATCGGGAATAAAGTGTATGTCCCCACGTTCTGGCATAATGTATTTGACTGGTGTAGCAGCGATCAACCGGAATATTTTTTATCCGAAAATATCATGCCGTTACCCGTACATCAGCAATACGACAGGGAAACCATGTCGCAAATATTAGAATTACTCAATACAATTTTAAATTGAACGAAGATGAAACTGGGAATCATGCAGCCATATTTTTTGTCGTATTACGGATATTTTCAGTTAATGAAGATAGTGGATACATATATCATTGCCGACGACGTGAACTATATCAAACAGGGATGGATCAACCGAAACAGTATATTGCTGAACGGAAAACCCTTCATGTTTCATTTGGATTTGATAGCTGCAAGTCCCAACAAACTGATCAATGAAATTTATGTGGCTGCCAATCAGTCCAAATTGCTGAAAACCATAGAATTTAACTATAAAAAAGCGCCCTTTTTCAGAGATGTTTTCCCGATGATCGAAGATATTTTCAATTACGAAGATAAGAATTTGGCACGGTACGTTGGCAACAGTTTAATAAAAATTGCCGGCTACCTTGGGTTTAAAACCGAGTTTCTTTATGAAGGAGATGTTCAGGAATGCGACCGATCGCTGAAACTTCAGGAAAGGTTAATTTCGGATTGCGTGCTTTTTGGCGCTACCGAATACATCAATGCTATTGGCGGAATGGAATTGTATGACAAAACCGAATTTGGAAAAGCAGGCATAGAATTGCTTTTTCTGAAAACAAAATCAGTTGAATATAAACAGTTTAATCATCCGTTTGTTCCTAATCTTTCCATGTTGGACGTGTTAATGTTCAATTCAGCGGAAGAAATAAACAACAACATCTTGAATCAATATGAGTTATTATAGGAGCATAAAAAAAGCGGTTACTTGTGAGATAACCGCTATTGTGGTCCCTGTGGGATTCGAACCGACAACCCCCCGATTAAGAGTCGGGTGCTCTAGCCAATTGAGCTAAGGGAACCAAAAACTAATGCTTCTTCAAAAAGCGCTGCAAAGAT